>Ga0222419_100071_pt1 | contig 187728 bp, 162 predicted proteins | sample 1B20Ametagenome_FD_182474 | JGI IMG/M metagenome (GOLD analysis project Ga0222419, IMG submission 182474) | Enriched microbial communities from leaf-cutter ant dump, University of Wisconsin, Madison, United States - 1B20A (version 2) | ecosystem: Environmental > Terrestrial > Nest > Insects... | reverse complement strand
TATCAAAAAACACGGAAACAGAGCGGTCAGCGTCTTTAAGTATGGATTAGATTACCTTGCAAGAGTACTTATATCAGAGAATAATTACTTCAATATTAACTGTTTAAAATTTTTGTCGTGTACTTAGCTTTGTCTTAATTTTTTTATTAGCTTTGATGAATCTTATTTAACACTAACACATATCATTATGAAACAATTTTTATTTTCATTGTTATTCGCAGGCTTTGGATTGGCTTCCAATGCTCAGGTTAATGCCTACAATGTCGGCGACATTGTAGATGACTTTACGGTAACCGACACGCACGGTGTGGAACATCATCTTTATGACATTACTGCAAGCGGCAAATACGTGTTTCTTGATTTCTTTTTCAGAAATTGCGGCCCTTGTCAGCAGACCAGCCGTTATTTTTATCAGTTGTATCAAACTTATGGTGAGAATGAACAATTCACCTATATGCTATCACTGTCTCCGATAGACAACAATGCAACGATCACAGAATTTGAGGAACTTTACAATGGCGGATTTCCGCCTCCTCCCGGTGCAGGAACTGAAGGCGGCGCTCCGGCTGTTGTCAATAATTTCGGAATCAATGCATTCCCGACTTATTGCATCATCGGACCTGACAACAGACTGCTTGTCGGAGATATCTGGCCGGTAAGCGGAATGGGCAGTTTTGAAGCGCAATTCCCACAGGAACTTTGGGATATGATCAACGCAATGGGAACAAGCGATGTAAGCTCTCTTTCTCTGTTTACAATTTATCCGACCATATCAGACGGAAACTTCAATCTGGATTTTGCAAAAAGTTCAAATGCAGATGTCAGCATTTTCAATATGAACGGTCAGCAGGTTTATCAGAATACATTCAAATCACAAAAGAATGTTCAGCTGAATCTCAAACTTACTCCGGGTGTCTATGTGGTGAAAGTTCAGACAGAAGGAAAAACAGTTTCTAAAAAAATCATCATCAAATAAGATTGATTTAAAATTAACGAATAGCGTTTCAATTTCGGTTGAAACGCTTTTTTGTTTGGATCAAATTCTGTTTCCAATGAAAGAATTTTATGTATTTTTGAATCATAATTGAATTCAATGATGAATGTAGCTGTGGTTGCGGGCGGTTATTCTGACGAATATGTGGTTTCGCTCAAAAGCTGTGAATTGGTATATGACAGCCTCGATCCCGAAAAATACAACCGGGTCAGAGTCAGAATCCTCAAAGAAGGCTGGTATGCAGAGATTGAAGGCGAGAAATTTCCAATCAGCAAAGAAGATTTCAGTTTTGTAAAAGACGGAAAAAAAAACAGTTTTGACTGTGTGGTCAACATCATACACGGCACACCGGGCGAAGACGGCTATCTGCAGGCATATTGGGAACTGATCGGTCTGCCCTATACCGGCTGTACTTTTTATCAGTCGGCACTGACATTCAACAAAAAAGACTGTATCGCTGTACTCGACAAATACGGGATTCCGCATGCACAGTCAGTTTATATCAATCGTGATTTGCCGTATAACATCGACCGGATCATTGAAAAGGTCGGTCTGCCCTGTTTTGTCAAACCCAATCAGTCGGGTTCGAGTCTTGGCATTACAAAAGTAAAATCAAAGGATGAAATGGCACCTGCGCTTGAAAAAGCATTCAAAGAAGACAAAGAAGTGCTGATCGAAGCTTTTCTGGACGGAACAGAAGTTTCGGTGGGCGTGATTCGTTATAAAGGAAAAACAAAGGTGGTCGGCATCACAGAGATTGTCAGCCACAACGAGTTTTTTGATTATGAAGCAAAATATCAGGGTGCATCGGACGAAATCACACCGGCAAGAATCAGCGAAGAAGTAAAAAACAGGGTGGAGGAAATTTCGGTAAAAGTTTATGAAAGTCTTCAGATGATCGGAATTTCAAGATCAGAATACATCATCGTAAACGGAATTCCAAATTTTTTGGAGATGAATACACTGCCGGGTTTTTCGTCGGCGAGCATTTTTCCGCAGCAGGCAAAATATGCCGGACTTGATTTAAAGGATTTCTTTGACAGCGAGATTGAGATCGCATTAAACCGAAAAAATTTATGGAACGAATAGCAGTTTTTCCGGGTTCTTTTGACCCGATCACACTCGGACATTTTGATATCGTGGAACGTGCGGTTCCGCTGTTTGACAAAATCATTGTCGCAATCGGACACAATGCCGAAAAAAAATACATGTTCACACTCGAACAGCGAAAAAACTGGCTTAAGGAGTCGCTGCGCAATTTCGGCAATGTGGAGGTTGATGTATATCAGGGGCTGACTGTGGATTACTGCAAAACCAAAAATGCACGTTTTATATTGAGGGGACTGAGAAATCCGGCTGACTTTGAATTTGAAAAAGCAATTGCGCATACCAATCGTGCGATTACCAACCGCGGAATCGAAACCGTTTTCCTGCTGACTTCATCCGGCAAATCATACATCAGCTCGAGCATTGTCAGAGATGTGATGAGAAACGGCGGAGATTACACCATACTTGTTCCGCCTGAGGTGAGGATTTGATTTTGGATTTCAGATTTTTTGTGGATTTGACAATCGATTTTTTTGCAAAAAAAACATTCACAGATCGAGCAGATACTGTTCGGGCAGCAGTCTGAATGATTTTCGGTGATGGATGCAGCTGCCGTATTGCTGAATTGCTTTTCGGTGTTCTTTGGTCGGATAACCTTTGTTTTTCTTCCAATTGTACATCGGGAAATCCAAACCTATTTTTTGCATAAACTCATCCCGATAGGTCTTTGCAAGGATTGAAGCGGCTGCGATATTTTGAAATTTGGCATCACCTTTAATGATACACTGATGCGGAACGTCATTGTACGGTTTGAAACGGTTGCCGTCAACAATGATGCTTTGGGGTTTAATTTTCAATCCGTCCAGTGCGAAATGCATTGCGAGTATGCTTGCATTCAAAATATTGATTTCGTCAATTTTTAATGGTTCCACATAAGCGACCGACCAGGCTTTTGCATTTGTCTCAATATATTTTCTCAATTCATTTCTGAGCGGTTCGCTGATTTGTTTTGAATCATTAATCTTCTCATTATCAAAGTCGGCGTCAATGATGACTGCGGCTGCAAAAACGGGTCCGGCCAGACAGCCTCTTCCGGCTTCGTCGCAGCCGGCTTCTGTTTTGATTTTTTCAAATTGTAATTCCATCACTTTTTAAAAATGTATTTTGAATTATTTGATGCTTTTTTGGTGGAGTCGTTAAATTTATATTAAATTTGCTGAAACAACATTTAAATTCTTTAACAAATGAGGACAAAGTTAAGAGGTTTACTTGTGCTCTGCGGAATTCTCTTAGGAGGACTTCTCTTTGCGCAGGAAAAGACAGTTACAGGTAATGTGACTGATTCTGATGGATTTCCTTTATCGGATGTTAGTATTACATCATCATCGGGTGAGGAAGTATTCACAGATTTAGACGGAAACTATTCTATTACAGTAAATCAGGGTGATGAACTCACCATCGAGTCACTGGGATTGGACGTAGTTAAAGTTACCGTTGGAACCGGAAATATTTACAATGCACAACTGAGATCATCAGGTGCAATTGAATTGGAAGGTATTGTGGTAACTGCATTGGGTATTACAAGAGAAAAGAAATCTTTGGGATATGCAACTCAGGAAGTGAGTGGAGAAACTCTTTCTTCTGTTCCTGTTACGAATTTTGCCGATGCTATGTCAGGTGAAATTGCCGGTTTGGATATAAATCAATCGGGAACTATGGGAGGCTCTACCAACATGGTACTGAGAGGATATAGTTCGATTATTGGCAGTAATCAGGTTTTGATTGTAGTTGACGGAACTCCAATCAACAATAACACTTTCAATGCTTCAACTGTACAGAGAGGTGGTGGTGGTTATGATTATGGAAATGCTGCTATGGACATCAATCCCAATGACATTGAAAATGTTCAGGTACTAAAAGGAGCCGCTGCTTCAGCGTTATATGGTTCAAGAGGTGCAAACGGAGTTTTGATGATTACGACTAAAAAAGGTAAAAGAAGCAGTATAATTGGTCTTGAAATCAACTCCAGCTTCACGGTTGGTACTGTGGACAAAGGAACTCTGCCCAAATATCAAACTGAATACGGTAGCGGTTATGTAGGCGAATCTTTCTATAGTGGAGACATTAATGGGGACGGAAATATAGAAAACAATATTGTTTATACTTATGATGACGCTTCCTTTGGATCACCTTTTGATCCTAATTACAATGTTTACAACTGGGATTCACAATATCCGCAATTGCCCGGTTACTTGATTCCCACACCGTGGGTTGCAGCAAAATCTACTCCAAATGACATTTGGGGAAATTCGTTGACTTTTGTTAACTCTGCTGCTTTCAGTGGTGGTAACGAGAATGGATCATTCAGAACCAGTTTCACCAATTATTATCATGAAGGCTCGCTGGACAACAGTTTAATGAAAAGAAACACGATTGATTTCAACGGTGATTATAATTTCACAGAGAAATTAAGAGTATTTGCCGGAGTAACCTATACAGACTCAAAAGGTCGTGGTCGTGTTGCTACAGGTTATGAAAGCAGAAACCCTATGCAATCATTCCGTCAATGGTGGAATGTTTCTGTTGATATGCAAAAGCAGAAAGATGCTTATTTTCTAACCGGGCAGAACATGACCTGGAACCTGAAAGACTGGGAAAGCCAGGAAGTTGGTTATGCGGATAACTACTACTTCAACAGATACCAGAACTTCCAGACCGATCAAAGAAACAGGTACACCGGAAATGTAGGTTTAAATTACAAATTCACTGACTGGTTAAGTGCAATGGGAAGGTTTACTTTTGATAACTATAACGAGTTAAGGGAAGAAAGAATTGCCGTTGGCTCATCTGGAGGACAAGGTAGAACAGACCATGGTGGTCAAGGTGAATACTACTTCATGGATCATTCTGTAAGCGAAACCAATTATGATTTGATATTTAATGTAAATAAAGACATTAATGACTTTATCAATATCTACGGTAATGCCGGTTGGAACTTAAGAGTAAATCAACGAACCGGTGTTGCTGCTATGACTAACGGAGGTTTAAAAATCCCCGGGTTATATACAATAGCCAACAGTATGAACCCACTTACTGTAAATGAAATCGGACAATTTGATATCAATAAAAAAGTTGACGGATTGTTTGCTCAGATGAGTATCGGATTCTGGAATACTTTATTCCTGGAAGGTTCTGCAAGATGGGACAGATCATCTGCACTACCTGAAGACAACAACAGATATTTCTACCCCTCAGGTGCTGTAAGTTTGGTCTTTTCTGAATTATTAAACAGTAAGGATATAATAAACTTCGGTAAAGTCAGATTTAACTATGCAAAAGTTGGTAATGACACTGACCCTTATCAGGTTTATAATGTTTTCAACCTTGTAGCAGACTTTAACGGTTCCGGTGCTGCCACTGCGCCTCCGGCTTCAAATAACCCCAAATTGAAACCGGAAATGATGGAAGAATATGAAGCCGGTCTGGAAATGGCCTTCTTTAGAAACAGAATTAGTTTTGATGTTTCATTGTACAAAAGAACCACTTTTGATTTGATTACTAATACAACTATTTCTTCATCTTCAGGATATCAAAGTTTATGGGTGAATGCAGGAGATATAGAAAACAAAGGTGTTGAAGCCAGATTAACTGTTACACCGATTAGATCCAACGATTTCAGATGGGATGTCACCGCAAATTTTGCTAAAAACACCAACGAAGTATTGCGAATCTTTGGCGACAATGATTATCTTCAGCTGGCTAGTGCATGGAATGTTACAATTGGAGCTAAAGTAGGTGAAGAATTTGGAGTTATCAGAGGTACCAATTATGTTTATTTGGATGGCCAAAAAGTAGTCGGATCTGACGGAAAATACTTGGTAAGTGATAATACACAAGAGGTTATCGGAAATATGAATCCTGAATGGACCGGTGGACTACGCAACAGTTTCAGTTACAAAAACTGGAATTTGAGTTTCCTGATTGACTTCCAAAAAGGTGGAGATATTTTCTCCTATGACCTGGCCTTTGGTCTTGCTACAGGGTTATATGACAGAACAGCCGGACTAAATGAACTTGGAAATCCATTGAGAGATCCGGTTTCAGGGGGTGGTGGTATTATTCTCCCGGGTGTTAAAGAAAACGGTACACCGAACGACATAAGAGCTGATTTTTCAAACTACACAAACCCTTATGGTTATTACGGAGCACCTGAGGCAGAATTTGTCTATGATGCGTCATTCGTGAAATTGAGAAATCTTACTCTTTCATACACGCTGCCCGATAACATTATAAAAAATGCTTTTATAGACAAGATGACTTTATCATTAATCGGAAGGAACCTGTGGATTATTCATAAAAATATTCCATATTCTGATCCCGAAGCTGGTCTTTCAGCAGGCAATGTTCAAGGATTGCAAAATGGAGCTCATCCTGTATTTAGAGAAATTGGTGCTAGTGTAAAAATTGAATTTTAACATCTAAATTTAGAAAAAATGAAGAAATATATAATAGTAACAATTGCTTTAGCCATAATGGGCTGTTCAGACGAGGAGTATGCCAATTTAAATGTTGATCCGACTTCTCCATCATCGGTACCCGCCAGTTTTTTGTTTACAAATGGAACCAAATCTTTATTTGACCAAATGGGGAGTACAAGTGTGAATTTGAATGTATTCAGATTGTTTTCACAATATTGGACAGAAACACAATATATTGAAGAAACAAATTACGACATTCGAAACAGAGCAATTCCCGACACACATTGGAACATCTTTTATACAAATATTTTGTATGATTTAAAATTGGCTAAAGAATCAGTAACAAATGATCCCGAAATTATGGATGATCAAAGAGGCAACCAACTGGCTATGATTACCTGTATGGAAGTTTATGCATGGCAGCAAATGGTTGATACCTTTGGTGACATCCCTTATTCAGAAGCTCTTATGGGAGCAGAAAACACTGTGCCTAAATATGATGACGCAGCTACTGTTTACTCGGATCTTTTGGAGAAAATCACTGCTGCATACAATCAGTTTGATGGCAATGCCATCGGATTCGAAAATGATTTTGTCTTCGGAAATGATATATCAAAATGGAAAAAGTTGGCTGCAAGTATCAAATTTAAAATTGCAATGCAGTTGGCAGATGTTAATCCATCATTGTCCAAACAAAGTGCTGAGGATGCCTACAATAAAGGTTTAATTGCTTCAAATGCTGATAATTTCATATTGAGATATGAAAATAATCCAACAAACGCAAACCCTTTATATGCTGATTTGGTACTTAGTGGTCGTCAGGACTTCATTCCGGCAAATACTTATGTAGATTACTTAAACAACTTGGAGGACCCAAGAAGAGCAGTGTTTTTTGATGATAACATCATACCTTACATTGGAGGAATTTATGGTTCGACTAACACTTATACTGATTTCACCCATATTGGGGATGTGTTCTACAAAGCTGACTTAGAAGGTGATTTACTTGATTTTAGTGAAATTTCATTTTTACTTGCCGAAGCTGCTGAAAGAGGCTATGCCGTTGCAGGCAGTGCTGCAAGTCATTATACAGCCGCTGTTACAGCCAATATGGAATATTGGGGAATAGAGGCATCAGAAATTTCTGCTTATTTATCAAGAGCAGATGTGGATTATAATTCAGCTCCAGGAACATGGAAAGAAAAAATAGGAAAACAATTTTGGATTGCCATGTACAACAGAGGATTTGAAGGATGGACTGTCTGGAGAAAATTTGATGCACCACAACTAAATTTACCTGATGCAACAAACAATCCAGTACCTGTAAGATTTACTTATCCTGTTCGTGAAATGCAGTTAAATGAGGCCAATTATAATGCTGCCTCATCTGCCATTGGTGGCGACGAACAAAGCACTAAACTTTTCTGGGATATTCACTAATTCTCATTTAACAGAATTTAAAAAGAGCTGTCCGCATGTCGGGCAGCTTTTTTTTTGGACTAATTTTATTTTGCAAACCAGCATAATAACAGCTGACATAAAAAGTATAACTTTGCAGCAAACCAAAAAAACAATGCAGCCCTTAGCCGAGCGAATGAGACCCAAAACATTGGAAGGATTCATCAGTCAGAAACATCTGATCGGTGAAAACTCTCCCATTCGGATCATGCTCAAATCGGGTCATATCGCTTCAATGATTTTTTGGGGACCGCCAGGAACCGGAAAAACAACTCTCGCACAAATGATCGCCGAACTTTCAAAACGGCCGTTCTTTGAATTGAGTGCTATCAATGCAGGTGTCAAAGACGTCAGAGAAGTCATCGACAAAGCAAAAAATCAAAATCTGTTCAGCGGCAGCCTGCCTCCCATTCTGTTTATCGACGAGATCCACAGATTCAACAAATCACAGCAGGACAGCCTGCTTGCCGCAGTCGAAAAAGGACAGATCACACTCATCGGTGCAACCACAGAAAATCCGAGTTTTGAAGTTGTACCCGCGCTCCTTTCACGTTGTCAGGTCTATATACTGAATCCGCTTGAAAAATCGGATTTGGAAGAACTTCTGCAAAGAGCGGTTGAAACCGACGAACTGCTCAAAAATAAAAAAATTGAAATCAAAGAGACAGATGCGCTGATCCGTTATTCGGGCGGTGACGCCAGAAAACTGCTCAATGGTCTCGAATTGGTGGTCAATAGTTTTTCGGATCAGGACATCGTGCTGACCAACGAAAATGTATCAAATCATATACAGCAGAATCTGTCGAGATATGACAAGACAGGTGAAGCTCATTACGATATCATTTCGGCTTTTATCAAATCAATCCGGGGTTCAGACCCGAATGCTGCGGTCTATTGGCTTGCCCGAATGATTGAAGGCGGTGAAGATCTGAAATTCATTGCCAGAAGAATGCTGATTCTTGCCTCTGAAGATATCGGAAATTCAAATCCGACAGCGTTGGTTCTTGCCAACAATACTTTTCAGGCAGTGACTGCCATCGGTTATCCCGAATCGAGAATCATTCTGAGTCAGTGTGCGGTCTATCTCGCCAATTCGCCAAAAAGCAATTCAACTTGTGAAGCCATATCAAAGGCGCAGCAATTGGTCAGACAGACAGGCGATCTGCCGGTTCCGCTTCATCTGAGGAATGCGCCGACAAAACTGATGAAAGATCTCGATTACGGAAAAGATTACAAATATGCACATGCCTATCAGGGGAATTTTGCAGAACAGGAATTTCTGCCGGATGAAATTTCGGGTACCGTCCTTTATTCACCCGGAAACAATCCAAGAGAACAGTCCGACAAAGCCGAGCTCAGTAAAAAGTGGAAAGGGAAATACGGATATTGAAGTTAGAAATTAGAAGTTAGAAGTTTCTTTATCTGAAATTAGACATTAGACTTTTAGATGTGAGACCTTAGCATCCTACACCCTACATCCCACACCCAACACTTACCCGATTTCTTCAATAAATTCAGCACCGGTCTCCAATTCATCCACTTCGATTCCCTGTTTTCTCAAAATTGATTTTACAACCAGCGCAAAAATCGTCAGATAAACAAAACAGAGTACCGGCACGATATACGAACTGTGAATCCCGATGATATCCGCCAATTTTCCCTGAATCGGCGGAATGATTCCGCCGCCCAAAATCATCATGACCAAAAATGCAGATCCCTGAGCCGTATATTTGCCCAATCCCATCAACGCAAGCGAGAATATCGACGGCCACATGATGCTGCACGCCAATCCGCCCGCCAAAAAGGCATAAATCGCGAGATTGCCCTGGGTCATCAGTCCGATGACCATTGCCGCAGTACCGAATATCCCAAATATAAACAGGGTCATCGCAGGTCTGTCCCTGCTGATAAAGAACATTACAATCTGAATCAGTACGCAGATAATGTAATAATACAGCGGTCTCATGTCCTTGCCCGCTATGGTGTTCACCGCAATGATCACTGTAAATGCAATCAGAGGAACGATGATTAACAGAAATTTCTTTTTGTCCTTCAGAAAATCAAAAGCCGAAATCGCACCTGCCCAGCGCCCGATCATCAAACTGCCCCAATACATCGAAATATAAGGCGCAATGTCTGATGCACTGTGACCGCCAAACTCGGGCTGTCTCAGCAGATCACCCAGATTCGAACCGATTGCAACTTCTACACCCACATAGACAAAAATCGCAATCATCCCCAATATCAGTTGCGGATACTGCATTGCGCCCCAGCCTTCAGAAGATTTTGAAGCGCTGAAACCGGCAAAGGCAAGTCCGCCCAATACAACCAGCAATGCACCGCCCAGCCACATCATCCGTTTTTGTTCCAATGGTTCCCTGATCTGATCAATATCTGATTTCAGCTGAGCAATTTGAGCTTCATCCGTTTCGGAGCTCAATTGTGTTTCCAACTGTTCGATTTTATTTGCATCATCACTTTTGTAGCTGTTAAAAACCGGTGTAAACATCACACCGAGCAGCAGCGTCATCACCACCAGTATTCGGATTGCTTTATTTGATTTCTCTATTTTTTCATCAGATTTTCCTTCGGGAACTTTCTTTGAAAAATAAAACAATGCAGCCGCAGCGATAAACAGCAGCCCGACACCCACATACAGATAAATCACCTTGTTCAGCGCAAGTCCGGCGATCTCCTCATCGGTTACCGAAGCAGCAGTTCCAAACAGTGCAAAAGCAACGATCAGCGGTCCGATGGTGGTTCCAAACGAATTGATCCCGCCGCCGAGATTCACCCGGCTTGCACCCGTTTTCTGATCGCCGAGCAGAATTGCAAAAGGATTGGCAGCCGTCTGCTGAAGCGAAAAACCAAGCGCAACGATAAACAGACCGAGCAGCATGCCCAGATAAGTATTGACTTCAACCGCAACAATCATGGCTGCAGCACCCAAAGCCGAAAACAGCAGACCGTAAACAATGCTTTTTTTATAGCCCCATCTGCCCACCAGATCCTTTCCGCTGACCGAGCTGAAAATAAACAGCAGCAGCGCACCGACATAATAAGCGGTATAAAATGCAAAATCAACCAGCTGCGACTGAAACTGATCAAGATCAAAATAATGTTTGCAAAACGGAATAAAGATGCTGTTTCCTGCTGCAATAAATCCCCAAAAGAAGAATACCACGATCAGTGTATAAAGCGCAGGATAATTGGTTTTGGTGTTTGTAGTTGCCATATAGATTGTCTTTTTGTGTCGGTTAAAAATCGCTGAAATTTAATCAAATTCAATTAATAAAAAGCAACTGTCGCCGTTTACCTTCAAATTTTTCTTTAATCATCAACCCGAATTTAAAATTTTAGGGGCAGTGCAAATTACTGTACATCAAACAGATGCAAATAATTTAAACATAAAGAAGCATTGCCGTCTGCTTCAGCTGACGATGATTATATGGAATTAATAAAAATGTTTTGGCGCATTTTTGTCACGCAGCAGTACAAAAATGATGACAAAACATCGACAGTCAGAAGGTTTATTAAAAATATTAAGAACTTCTTATTTTGAGAATCATTCAATGAGGCTGAAGCCCGTTTGAAGTGGCAATCCTTTCGGAAAAAAATCGGGCGGCAAAAAATCTGCACAGCAGCACATAAATGATAACAATACATTGCACTTCAAATAATTATGAATAATTAAAATTATTTCTAAAACTTTTGTAATGAATCTTTTGTAACCTTTTAATTCTTCAATCACTCTATATTTTCTAAAGCCCTGGAAGGACTTGGATTTAATTAATTAATAAAATAAAACAATTGTTATGAAAAAAGAATTCGTTATTTTTTCTTTTGCGGTTATTGCGGCTCTATGTTTGGCAGGCTGCAATAATGATGATTCCGGTCATCAGATTGACGCAGGTGAAGGGGATTTGAATTTACCGCCATTGGATATGGCTTTGGTGGCCGAAGGACAAAATGTGTTCAGATATGAAACTTTTGGAGATGAGACATTCTGGACCGATGTGCTGCACATGAATGAAGTAGTTGAGGCTGCCGTAGATCCGGTTACGGCTTTGGCAGTTGGTCTGAAAGTGGATGCAAATGCCCTTCCGCCCGAAGTGGTAGCGGCTATTCAGAATGGAGAAGTTGATTTGACAGATCCACAGACCACATTAATTCTGCTCAGTTTAAATGCTGTGGTTGGGGTCAAAGGACAGGTGAGTCTGGATGCTGAAGGAGTCTATCACCTCGACAGAATGGGCATTACCTGCGCGCTTTGTCATTCGACCGTCGATGATTCGTTTGCGCCCGGCATAGGCAGCCGATTGGACGGTTATCCGAACAGAGATCTTGATCCGGGGCTGATCATTTCACTGTCGCCTGCACTTGACCAGCCGACAAAAGATATTTTTGCTTCCTGGGGTCCGGGTAAATATGACCCGAGATTTAATCATGACGGATTGAGTAATCCGGTTGTCATTCCGCCTGCATTTGGGCTGTACGGTTTGCCAAAAGCCATCTTTACAGGTGACGGAGATGTGGAACACGAACCGGTCGGCCCGGTTGCTTATTGGAACCGATATGTTGCAGTAACCCAAATGCGCGGACACGGGTTCTTTAAAGACGAACGATTGAATTGGGAAGTTGATCACAGAGAAAATGACGATCTGGTTACCTCTAATCTTCCGGCGCTGCAGGCCTACCAGTACTCTATCGCAGCACCTGCAGCTCCAGACGGTTCTTTTGATGCAGCCGCAGCCGCAAAAGGCAAAATTCTTTTCAACGGAAAAGCACAATGTGCCACCTGCCACTCCGGTCCAAGATTTACCGACGTAACAGACGGCGGAATACTTCACCCGCAAAGCGCTTCTGTTGCAGTTGACAAAGATTATGTAAACCGCTCGGCAACAAAGAAATGGAGAGTTACACCGCTCAAAGGAATCTGGCAGCACCCGCCATATTTTCATGACGGTTCGGCTGCTACCCTGCTTCAGGTTGTGGAAATGTACAATCAGCAAAAAAATCTTGGGCTGAGCAGTACCGAAAAATCAGATTTGGCAGAATATCTGAAATCATTGTAAAAACAAAAAACTTTGTTTCTCAAGCATCTTTTTGGGACCCGCCAGGAGACCTGAAAAGATGTTTTTTTTGAATCAATTCGGATAATTCAGCCGAATTCATTCTGTTTTAACAAATTCATACTGTATTTTTGTACGTTTTAAAGGAATGAATAGAAAATGACACGCATAGAAAAGTTTTTTTTCTCTACAAAAACCATGACCGTTTTGTTGCTGATTTATGCCTTTTCGATGGCAATTGCAACCTTTGTGGAAAGCGAAACGGATACACCGACAGCAAAATCACTGATTTACGATGCCAAATGGTTTGAATTGCTGATGCTGTGGCTGATTTTGATTTTTATTGCCAATATTAAAAAATTTAATCTGCTGAGAAGAGAAAAATGGCCGATACTGGTGTTCCACCTTGCATTCATCGTTATGTTCATAGGTGGCGCAATCACACGATATGCAAGTTTTGAAGGTCAGATGCCGATCAAAGAAGGAGAAACCACCAACGAAATCATCAGCGACAAAACCTATTTTAAATTAGATATCGGAGACAGCGAAAGGGCATTGAGATATGACCAAAACCCTTATCGGATGTCCTACTTCAACGCTGCAAATACAGTCTGGCCGTTCAAAAGAACATTCAAACAGAGTTATCAGTTTGGCGATAAAGTGGTTACACTGAAGACACTCGACTATATTCCGATGGCAAAAGATTCTGTCAGAAGAAACGAATCGGGCAAAAAGATGCTCGAAATCGTAGCCATGGGGCAAAACGGCAGAGAAAACAATTATATAACCGAAGGTGAAATCAAAGATATAGGCGGAACGATGATGAGCTTTAACAATCCGATTGAAGGCTCTGTCCAGCTTTTTGAACATCAGGGAAATCTTTGGATCAACACACCTTTTGAAGGCAATTACATGAGTATGGCCGGTCAGGAAAAAGGAGTGGTAACCGACTCTGCACTGTTAGCCAGTCAGTCGGGCACCATCGGTGTAAATCAGCCGCAACAATTGAATTTCAGAGCATTATATACAATTCACAATTCGAATTTCATCATTCCGACGGGAACTTTTCAGGGTGAGGTGGTTTATTATCGGGGCGACAAAACAAATCCGATGGATAAAAACCTTTCAAACAAGATTTTGGTCGAATTGAGCTCCGGAAACGAAAAAGACACTTTGCTGATTACCGGCGGGAAATCGATTACAGGTTACAGCAAAAATGTGAAAATCAACGGGCTGAATGTTTCAATCGGATTTGGATCAAAAGTTATAACGACTCCGTTTTCAATCAGATGTGATGATTTTATCATGGACAAATATCCGGGTTCAAACAACCCTTCGTCCTACGAAAGCGAAATCACAGTGATTGACAAAGGAGTTGAAACACCGCATCATATCTATATGAACAATGTGATGGATTACAGAGGTTACCGTTTCTTCCAGGCGAGTTATTTTCCGGATGAAAGCGGAACCATACTTTCCGTCAATGCCGACTGGTGGGGAACCAACATCACTTATCTCGGCTATTTCTTTTTGTTTACCGGAATGTTTGTTACCCTGTTCTGGAAAGGCACACATTTCTCAAAACTGAATGAGAAATTAAAGAAAATGCACCGAAAAACTGCATTGCTGATTCCGTTCCTGCTGACGATCGGATTTGGAAATGCACAGGATTCAATACAGCCTGAACAGCAAAATCAGCAGACTGAAATTACCGAAAATCCTCACAAGGATATGAATCCGGCAGCTCAGTTTGCAAAACCGGGCGAACTGGGTCAAAATCCGGTGGTCGATCCGGTACATGCAGATAGGTTCGGACATATCATGGTTCAGGATTTTCAGGGCAGGATTAAACCGATGAACACCCATGTACTTGAACTGCTCAGAAAAATTTATAAAAAAGACAAATACCACACTGCCGACGGTCGAACCCTCAGCGCAGAACAGTGGTTTCTGTCGATGCAAATCGATCCGGGCGAATGGGTCAGCGAACCCATCATCAAAGTCGGCGCAAAAGGTGGCGATGCACTGATGCAGCAAACCAAAGCAGATAAAAACGGATATACGACCTATGCCAATCTGATGGATATTGAGACCGGCAGATACATCCTTGAAGATCAATACAATGACGCTTTCAGCAAAAGACAGGCGGAACAGTCGAATTATGACAAAGAAGTCATCAGCGTAACCGAAAGATTCAATATTTTCAACAATATCGTTTTGGGTTATTACACCAAGATCATCCCGGTGCAGAATGATTTGGCTGAAACCTGGACCAGCTGGATTTACAGTTCTGAAGAAAGTCCTGTCGAAATCAACCGAACTGCATTTGATTATATCACCGCCTATTTTGATGCGGTCAAACAGGGAATCAAAACCGGAGACTGGAAAAATGCAGACGAAAAACTGGATGCGATCACTGCCTATCAGCACGAGTGGGGAAAAAATGTGGTTCCTTCAAAAACCAAAATCGATCTTGAAGTCAAATACAACCGTGCCAATCTGTTTCTGTATCTGATGATTGCATACAGCATGCTCGGTATTTTACTGGTTGTCCTTGCCTTCTTCGAAGTGCTGACCGACAGCAAAAAGACATTTGGAAAAATCATCCATATACTGACCAAAACACTGATCGGGCTGATGATCGCAGTACTGTTTGTCCATCTGGTCGGGCTCGGCGTCCGCTGGTATCTGTCGGGTCACGCGCCCTGGAGCAGCGGTTATGAAGCGATCGTATTTATATCGGCGGTTGGCGTATTCTCAGGATTATTGCTTTACAAAAACAGAAATGCATTTATTCCGGCAGCGGGTGCTTTGGTCGCAATGATCATGATGGGATTTGCACACGGCGGTTCAATGCTCGACCCGCAGATCACCCCATTGGAACCGGTACTGAAATCTTATTGGCTGATGGTCCATGTGGGAATCATCACTTCGAGTTACGGATTCTTTGGTCTGTCGGCAGTGATAGCGGTGATTTCACTGATTATGATCTCGCTCAAACCGACCGGCAAGATCAAACATTCGATCAAGGAACTGACCATCGTTAACGAAATGGCAGCCGAAATCGGAATCTTTGCGCTGACCGTCGGAACTTTTCTTGGCGGTATGTGGGCAAACGAAAGCTGGGGAAGATACTGGAGCTGGGACCCCAAAGAAACCTGGGCGTTTATTTCGGTACTGTTCTATGCGGTTGTTCTCCACTTCAGAATCGTACCCGGTCTGAGAGGCAGACTTGCATTCAATATTGCAAGCATGTGGGCGATCTGGTCTGTGATTTTTACTTATTTCGGTGTGAATTATTATCTGGTCGGGCTTCACTCCTATGCAGCCGGCGATCCGATTCCGGTTCCAGGCTGGATCTATATCACAGCTGCATCAATGACACTGCTGACACTGGTGGCCTATTTCAGATACAAAAAATTCAATCCGAAAACAAAGAAATTTGTAAAAGAAACCGAAAAGGCATAATTCATGAGGCTAATATGGACAATGGTTTTGCTGATAACTTTCACAAGCTGCAAAACCCAAAACAAACAGACGATGAATACAATTTATGACTTCAAAGTAAAGGACATTAACGGAAACGATTTTGACTTTTCAGCATTGAAAGGCAAAAAGATACTGATTGTAAATACTGCATCAAAATGCGGATTTACACCACAGTTCGAAGGTTTGGAAGCTTTGTATGAAAAATACAAATCAGATAATTTTGTAATTGTCGGTTTTCCGTCAAATGATTTCGGACAGCAGGATCCGGGCAGCAACAGCGAGATTGCTGAATTCTGCCAATTGAATTACGGAGTGACTTTTCCGATGATGAGCAAGATCCATGTGACCGGCGACGATATGGCGCCGATCTATCAGTTTCTGACTCAAAAAGAAAAAAACGGAAAGAAAAACTCTTCGGTCAAATGGAATTTTCAAAAATACATCATCAACGAAGACGGTACACTTGAAGATTACTTTTATTCGATCACAAAACCCGAAAGCAAAAAAATCACAAAATGGATTGAATTCAAATCCTGAGTTTTATTGATGTATAATAATTTACAGCAGGGTTCAAAGTCGTAATTTTGCAAAACAATCATTAAATAAAATCACAGTGAAATTAGATATATTGGCCATAGGCGCTCATCCGGATGATGTGGAATTGGGCTGCGGTGCAACCGTTGCAAAAATGGTTACAGAAGGAAAGACTGTCGGCATACTCGATCTGACACGCGGTGAACTCGGTACGCGCGGAACTGCAGAAACCAGAAAACAGGAAGCTGCAGATGCCGCAAAAATTCTGGGTGTTGCTTTCAGAGAAAATCTTGGTTTCAGAGACGGATTTTTTGTAAATGACGAAGCCCATCAGATGGAGATCATTAAGATGATCAGAAAATATCAGCCCGATATTGTTTTGGCAAATGCAGTTGAAGACCGTCATATCGATCACGGCAAAGGAGCCGATCTGGTTGAAAAAGCATGTTTCCTTTCGGGCTTGAGAAAAATCGAAACCGGACAGCCGGCATGGCGCCCGAAACATGTATTTCATTATGTACAGTGGTATCCGTTGAAACCCGATTTTGTATTGGATGTGAGCGGTTATATTGAAAAAAAGAATCAGGCATGTTTTGCCTACAAAACCCAGTTTTTTGATCCGGAAAGCAAAGAACCCGAAACACCGATTTCTTCAAGTCTGTTTCAGCACAGTATTGAAAACAGAGCCAGAGATTTGGGCATGCTGATCGGCACCGAAGCGGGCGAAGGCTATACGCTGAGCGGTTATCTGGGTCTGAAAAATTTTGATGCGATTGTCTAAACTTTTTTATTTTAAAACGGAAAAAGCTTATATTTGCAACCGCATTTAAACGGTGGCTGTAGTTCAGCTGGTTAGAGCGTCAGATTGTGGTTCTGAATGTCGTGGGTTCGAGTCCCATCAGCCACCCAAAGGCTTCTGAGAAATCAGAAGCTTTTTTTATTTGAAATGAATTTTTATTGAATCATTTTTTTTAAATTTAACAGATTCAATCAAAAAATTTATCTCTGAATCGTCATTATTAAGCGGATTTTTTCAATTATTTTGTAATTTTGAGAAATTAAGCCCGTAAAAATAATGAGAAGACAATTGGCAGGTATCATCCTAATCCTAAGTATTCTATCCGCAACTTCGTGCAAAAACAAAGAAAATCAGGATTCGAACAAAACGGACAAACCTGAAATTGTCTTTACCGATGATTCGCTAAAAACCTATGCAAAGGTCAAACTCACCACTGATCTCACCCAGCTGAACGAAAGAGAAAAGGCAATGCTCATCCTGTTTATCAAAGCTGCCGAAATCATGGATGAACTCTTTTGGCACGAAGCATACGGCGACAAAAACGAACTGATTGCAAAAACTCCGGAAGAATTAAGAAATTATGTAGAGATCAATTACGGTCCCTGGGACAGACTCGACAACAACCGGCCTTTCCTGAACGGTTTCGGTCCGAAGCCTTTGGGTGCAAATTTCTATCCGGTCGATATGACCAGAGAAGAGTTTGAAAAAGCAAATCTGAAAAACGGGAAAAGTCTCTATACAATGGTGAGAAGGGACGAAAACGGAAAACTGTACACCGTTTTTTATCACGAATATTTCAAAAAACAGATTTCAAAAGCTGCCGAACTGCTGAGAAGAGCTGCCACTTATGCAGAAAACCCGGAATTAAAAAACTATCTGCTGCTGAGGGCAAAAGCGCTTGAGACAGATGATTACTACGAAAGCGATATTGCATGGATAGATATGAAAACCAGCCGTATCGACTTTGTGGTCGGCCCGATAGAAACTTACGAAGATGAACTGTTCGGTTACAAAGCATCTCATTCCGCTTATGTTCTGGTCAAAGACCCTGACTGGTCAAAAAAACTGGAAAGATTTGTAAATTATCTGCCCGAACTGCAAAAAAATCTGCCGGTGCCCGATCAATACAAAGTTGAATCGCCCGGAACTGAATCAGATTTGAATGCCTATGATGTGATTTATTATGCAGGTGACTGCAATACGGGCGGAAAGACAATCGCAATCAATCTGCCGAACGATGAAAAAGTTCAATTGAAGAAAGGAACCCGCCGGCTTCAGCTCAAAAATGCAATGAATGCGAAATTTGAAAATATCATGATGCCGATTACCGACATACTGATCGATGAAAGTCAGCGGCAATGGGTAAATTTTGATGCTTTTTTCACCAATGTGATGTTTCATGAAATTGCACACGGACTGGGCATCAAAAATACGATCAACGGAAAAGGAACGGTACGCGAAGCACTCAAAGAACAGCAGTCTCATCTTGAAGAGGGGAAAGCCGATATACTCGGTCTGTACATGGTTCTTGAAATGCTTGACAAAAAAGAACTTCAGGGAAGAAGGGAAGAATACATGGTCACCTTTCTGGCGGGTATCCTCAGATCGATCCGTTTTGGCGGAAGTGCTCACGGCACAGCCAATATGATCTGTTTCAATTATTTTCAGGAAAACGGAGCACTCAACAGAACCGAAAAGGGAACCTACCTCGTAGATTTTGACAAAATGGAAGAATCGATCAAAGGTCTTTCCGAACTGATCCTCACCCTTCAGGGCAACGGCGATTATGAAGGCGTTGTACAACTGACAAAAGAAAGAGGAATGATCACACCCGAGCTTCAAAAAGATTTGGAAAAATTAAAGTCTGCAAAGATTCCTGATGACATCATTTTTGATCAGGGAATAAAAATTTTGGGATTATAATATTTTTTTTATATTTGTTCTTCCATTTTGCAGAAAAAGTAAAACAAAGAATAACAAATTAAGCCTAAAAATCAGTGTTTTCTGCGATAATTTTAAACCATCCGCACGCACAGTAACCAGCCTGTGCAAACTGCCAAAACCTATATTTAACCATCTTGACCTATGCGCAAACCACCTCACCTATGCGCAGAATTAACCTATATCTGTATGTGACCGATTTTTCGGTAACCGCCTCATACCTGTGAACCCGTCCGAATAAAGACGGAGCAGCCAGCTGTTCGCCAAACCGAACAACCGATTGCCCGGATTTGAAAATCGGACAAAAAAGTGGTTGAATTAAAAATAAAAAAGAGGTGAAAAATTTATTGATTTCATTGCTGTTATTGGGAAGCGGTTTTGCAATGGCACAGGACTTTTCAAGGGCGCCCAATTCTTATATTTATGACGTGGATCTCGCCGATCAGGGGAATTACGGCGGTCTGCTGATTCCGGTCAAAAAAGCTTATCGCGCCTGGTCAGATCCTGATGGTTTTCTGAACAGTCCGATTCCGTCGGGCAGTCAGTCGGCTGGTCTGTATTGGGAAGACGAACCGGGCCTGATCCGTTCGATTTCGATCAGCGGTTCAAATGAAGATGCACAAATCCGTGTTGCGATTAAAAAAGGAATGAAAGGAAATGCGGTGATTTCACTGCATGTCGGTCCAAACGGAAATACATCAGATCCGATCTACTGGACCTGGCATGTGTGGGTGACCGACGATCCGACCAACGGAATCGAATATACAAAAGGATTTGAAACCGATTTGCAAAACGAGCGTTTTGACCCCAAACACATGGACAGGAATCTGGGTGCGGTCAGCAAATATTTTTTGGGCAATAACTGGCACAAATCTGCCGGTTTATTCTATCAGTGGGGAAGAAAAGATCCGTTCCCGCCGCTGCTGCACAAAGACAGAACTTATTATGAACTGAACGGTCTGGTCGGAAATATCACAAACGAAGATTCATTCTCACCCGAAGGACTTCATTACACCATGAAGGAAAGACCATATAGCGAAGCCGAATCAAATATCAAATACACGATTCAGCATCCGATCGAATATATGATTTATACGGATGACGGCAACTGGTTTTCAAATCAGGCGCTGAAAAGTCAGAATCCGGCGATTGCCTGGGATTTGTGGTCAGACAATTACAGAGGCGGATCTTCAAATGCAAACAGCTCCGATCCGAATGTATCCGAAGACAGCAAATCTTATGAAATAAAATCGGTTTACGATCCCTGTCCGGGCGGCTGGCGAGTGGTTTCAAATTACGGCCGCGAAGCGGTCAACAACAACCTTTCGCCTTATGGCAGAGGAGGCGGCGGAAATGATGATTTGTACAATGATTATGTGGACGGTCAGTTTGTGCTGAATCCTGATGTAAACAACGGAAAACCGCTGGCAACCATTCAGCATACCGTCGAAAATCCGGCTTTGGAAGGTCTGAAGGTTTATCCAAAACTCGGTTTTGATTATTCGGCTGTTGCAGACCGAGATTTGGGAATGGTTACGGCCAACGGCAGATTTCAGCTGTACAAACAAAACGGAGTTTACTCAAATGCAATCTATCAGGATGAACTGGCAGACGGCGGTGTATGGTCGGCAACCTACGGCGGTTCCTATCCGAGATTCTTTTATTATATCGCAGACACAGATCAGCCTGACGAAGGCGTGGGCAGATACCGCGTCAGAATCAATGAAACCTCAAGCACAGCTTCGGGTCACGGTGTCAGATGCATCAAAGATCCGAATGAAAATCTGATCGGGTTCTTTTCAACAAATTATATTTCAACACCCGAATATCAGGAATATACAAAAGGTTTGGACAATCCGAATTCTTATCTGATTGACAATACAACGACAGAACTCAGAATTACGGTGAGCAAAGCATTTTCGGTTTATAACCAGCTGCTGACCGATAACGATATGCTGCCCGAAAATAATCTGAAAGCAAAAGTCTATTGGACAACCAACACTCAATTGATCAAAAAAATCAATATTTCACAGGCTTCGGATCCAAAAAACTCTGAAATCGTTGTCGAATTCAATCCCGGTCAGACCGGCAATGCACTGGTTTCGCTTCACAATGAAAACATCAACAATCCGGCCTACTGGAGCTGGCATATCTGGGCACCTGCTTCGGAAATCGGAACGGTGACCTATACAACCGAAGATGTAATTCCGACACCGCATCATATCGTCAATCTGACAAAAAGTACTTATCCGCCACTGACCACAAATTTTATGGACAGAAATCTCGGTGCGATTGAGAAATTTCCAAAAGTTTCAAATTCAGATGTTACCGATCCGAATGAGATTGCAAAAATCAAAGAATCGGCAGGATTCCATTTCCAGTGGGGAAGAAAAGATCCGATTCCGGATTTCAAAAAGCCGGGTTCGAATGAAACTTACAGCATTTACAAAGGAACAGCAGTCGATGCAAACGGTTATATGACCTATCAGCCGGTTACTTCAGCAGATTACGAATCTTTCTATACCGAAGATTATACCTATTATGCCGGAATGGCAGGACTTCAGGGAAGCGACACCAAATACGGCGCAGCAAAAAAAGTTTTGAAATATTCGGTTCAGAATCCGCTCACTTTCCTGTTTCATTCGGGTCAGGGCGAATCTTACACCGCGCCCAATGCGATTGACGCATCAAAAATCAGAGATTGGATTTCAAATTCTGTCGGCAGTGATGGCGATCGTTCGCTGATGGCTGACAGATGGGGGCACGGAACCAAAAAATCGGCTTTCGACCCCTGTCCGGAAGGCTGGCGTGTACCCGACTATTCGGTGGTACTGCTCAGGACTTCGGGCAAAGGAACATCGCCCTGGTATTTTGGAAATGACGGCGGAGACGGTGTTGACCAGAGAGATTATTACAATATCGAAACCAGCTACAGCGGACAGAAGATCAGCGTGAACGGAAATCGTTCCGGCTGGCAGTTTGACAGCGAAGAATTCAGAATCGGAAGTTTTCCGAGAACAGGAATCAGAGGCGAACTGGGCGATGATCAGGTCAATCTTTCGACCACCGGGGTTTGGACAGCAGCGATGAGCGACTATATGGTCGGTTATGCATTGGGCATGCAGCTCAAACCAAACGGCGCAAATGATTATCTGAGAACCGGAACCGGCGTTTATCCGCAGGCGGGAATGAATGTGCGCTGTGCAACCGATGAAGCCAGATATACCGCCGGATTGAACCTGTCGAACGAAGAAATTACGATCAGCGGCGACGAGGCAATTATGGTATATCCGAATCCGGTAAGTGATTATCTGAACATCAGTTCAAAACTTGATTTCAGTTATTCAATCTTTGATTTGAACGGAAAACAGCTGAGCAGCGGAACAGTCAAAAACCAGAGAATCGATTTTAAATATCTGTCAAAAGGCATTTATATACTGGTGCTCAATCAGAGCATCGTCAAAAAAGTGATTAAACGTTAAACCACTTTTTATATTTATTGCCGTTTCCCCGGCAACCAACATTTATTAAACCGAAAACCGTCTCCTTGTGAGGCGGTTTTTTTATCTGTAATTTAATTCAAAGAGAATTTCAAAAGCCTGAATTCGCTCAAAAAAATAAAATCTCAAAACGGTCATAAAGATTTTAATTTTCTTAATTTTGCGGCTGATTGGCCGCGTAGTTCAACTGGACAGAATATCAGATTTCGGCTCTGAGGGTTGAGGGTTCGAATCCTTCCGCGGTCACCTCCATAACGCAATCGTCAACCGGTTGCGTTTTTTTATTTCCTCAAAAAAGCAGAATGTCCAAAGTGACTGAAAAACATTTATCTTTGAAAGGACAATGAAAAATGTTTTCTGGATATTGATTTTAGTTTTGGTTTTTAATTCCGGTTTTGGACAGGAATTGATTCCGGTTGATTCGATCCGGCTGGATGCAGACGGTGAAATCACCGATTTCGGAACAGATGATTTCAACAATATTTATTTTATCAGAAATTCAACCGAACTCAATAAAATTGATTTTCAAACCAAAAAGAAAAAGAGTTTTTCGAACCGAAATATACTCGAAGAACTGAATACCCAAAATATTTTGCAGCTCAGTCTGAAATCCGGATTTTTTAATCTGCTGATTCTTGACAATCAGCTCAATCCGATTCAGGATCCGATTCCTCTGAATTCGGGCAACGACTTCTCTCCCACTCTGACTGCGCCGGTTGACAACAATTTTTTGTGGGGTTATGATCCGGTGGTTCAACGGCTGCTGCTGTGGAATTACAGAGAAAAAAAAATCGTCCGTCAGTCGATGATCCTGAATGACAGAGATGCTGCCGGTTTTTTTACAAAACTGATCTATTATTCAAATAAGATTTATCTGGCCGGAAACGGAAGGATCTTGAAATTTGACGAATTTGCAAATCTTGAAAAAGTGATTCCGATCGATGAATATGAACAGCTGTTTGTGATTGAAAATTATATTTTTTATTCAAAAGAAGGCGAAATCAGCAGATTGGATCAGAAAACAAACCTGTCCGAAAAGATTGCTGAAACAGACGGTTTTGATTTTTTTTCATTAAATAAGTCTTATCTTTTTGTGTTAAAGGATAAGGTTGTTTATCTTTACGACTCTCAAAACTTTTTTTAAATGCATATAGCCATCGCAGGGAATATCGGCGCAGGTAAGACAACGCTCACTCAGTTACTGGCCAAGAATTTCAAATGGAAACCTCAGTTTGAGGATATTGATCAGAATCCGTATCTGGATGATTTTTACAACGATATGGAAACCTGGGCATTTAATCTTCAGATTTATTTTTTGGGCAGCCGTTTCAAACAGATCAAGGAAATCAGAGAAAGCGGTCTGGACATCATTCAGGACCGTACCATACACGAGGATGCATATATTTTTGCAAGCAACCTCCACGATATGGGCCTGCTGATGACACGCGATTATGAAAATTATCTGACAGTTTTTAACCTGATGAATTCATTTGTTCAGGCACCCGATCTGCTGATCTATCTCAGGGCTTCAATTCCGACGCTCGTCAAACAGATTCACCAGAGAGGACGTGAATACGAAAGCTCGATCAGTATTGAATATTTGAACCGTCTGAATGAAAAATATGAGGAATGGGTCAAAAATTACAACGAAGGAAAACTGCTGATCATAGATGTTGACAATCTGGATTTTGTCAATAATCCAGAAGATCTGGGATATATTTATGACAAAGTCGATGCGGAACTGCACGGACTTTTTTGAATCAAATCAAAATCAACGGAAATAAAAAAGGCGGATTTTAACCGCCTTTTGTTTTTTGACTGAATCGAATCAGAATTTATAAGCACCGCCCACACCTATGCTGGTAATGCTGTTGAAGTTTTTAAAACTGGTTGCTGTATCGAGTTTGCTCGAGAGATTCTTGAAGAATACGAACACCTGCACATATTCGTTCTGCCAGCCGCCTTTTGGCTGGAAAAAGAATCCGCCGGTATAGTCATTGCTCAGACTGAGTGCAAAACCGAGATCGACGGTTGCAAAAAATTCATCGGACAGATTGAACTGACCGCTCACACCGATCGGCAAAACAGTAAATCCTTTGAATTTCTGATTGGTTCCGGGAATGCTTTTGCCCGAAAAGAAATCAAGTCCTGCGGTTGCTCCCAGATGAAGATTTTCAAATACCGGATAATGAAAGGCTGCAAACACACCGTAATTCATTCCAAAATAATCGGTTGAATTTCCCGACGGAACTCCGACATAAGCACCTCCTTTCAAACCTTCCTGAGCATTCATCGTTCCCAGTCCGATTGCAGCGAAAATCACTGTCAAAATCAATTTTTTCATATTCTCTTTTTTATTTCTTATTGGTTAAAATTTCATAAATCTCATCGCTCTGTCTGTTGGCATAGACCGTATCGATCATATCCGCCACACCGAGCAGTTCGCTGACAAATCTGAACTGATTGTCAATATTTCTCTGTTCCCTCACATCCACGATTCCGTCTGTTTTGTATTCCTGATAGGACTGAATCAGTTTTTCACGTATCGGTTTGAATTCGTTTTGGAACAATTTCATCGCCGCATCTTTTTGACCTGCATCCAGATAAGCGCGCACCTGCTCATAAATCATCATCGAATAATCGCTTCTCGCTTCCGAAAGATCGCCGCTGACGGTATATCTGACCCGGTCGGGCAGTGATTCGTAATAATCAATTTTCTGAACCAGTCTCTGTTTGACTGTGGTTAGCAATTTTGATGCTTTTTCCTCCTGACCCGCTTTTCGATAAGCCAATGCAATTCTTTCTGTTGCCAGACCGAAATCATATCGGGGTTCGTCGGGAATCATTTCCATCACCTTGTCCAGAATTTCAATTGCGGTTTTGTTGTCACCTTTATCAATAAAATCAAGCGCCAGACGGCTTGCAATATTCCGATAAGTATTGGTGTAATTTCTGTCTGTATTTGAGAAAGATGCATTTTTAAGATTGTAATTTGCCCATTTGTATCCCTTGAAGTTTTCAAGCATCTTTTCGGGATTGCTTCTGCCGAGTTTGCCGTCTTTTCCAAAAGTGGTTTTGATCGGAATCAGTTTGTAGTTGAAACCGTTGTTTTCCAAATAATCGGTCAGCCAGAAAACATTTGAAGGATCCGAAATTCCGCCGCCGCTGAAATAAATGGCGCGATCCCAATTGTATTCTGCAAACATTGAGATCATCAGCAGTTCGGATTTGTACAATTGTCTTTTGTTGATCTTGATGGTGATGTGATCCGCAATTTTGTCGGCATCCTTTGCTGAAACAATTCCGTATTTAAGCACATTTTCCTTATTGACCGGAATCACGATTTTGTCCACCGGCAGATAATTAACCGACCCGACCGGATATTCAAAATAATCGGCAAGCGCATCTTTTGCAGCGCTTTTTTCCATCAGAAACTGATAAGCTTCTTTAACGGTCATACTGTCCTGAACAATATATTTCTCAAGCGGACGGATGGTTCTGTACAATTCCTGAATTCCGGCAGGATCATAACCCGGATCGTTCAGATAGGGTGTGACCTGATTTGGCGGCAATTCCATAATTTCGGGAACGCTCAGATCGCTTTCCTCTTTGAACAGGCTGTGCAGCTGGCCAAAAATCGATTTGATGTTTCCGCCGACCACCATGATGTTGTCATTTGTATTGAGTTGATAATCTTTGTATTCGAGTTTTGATGGCAATCGTTCTGCATTGTATGTTTTTCTCAGTGACTGTTCGATATTCCAGGGCGAACCCAGAAGTGTATAATTGACGATTTTCAGATCATCCCTGAAATTCTCGGTTTCCTGCAATCCCCAAAGCGGATAGGTATCATTATCACCATATACAAACAGGATCGAATTTTTATCAAGATTATTCAGATAATTGTAAGCAAGTGCATAAGCACCCTCTCTTTTTGAACGGTCGTGATCATCCCAATTCTGGAAACCCATCAATATCGGAACCAGCAGACACAGGCCAGAAATCAGAATGGCAGTTTTGGCCTGAAGCTGTTTTTTCCTCAGATAACCGATGAGCAGATAGATTCCCTGCACACCCAGTCCGACCCAGATGGCAAATGCATAAAACGAGCTGACCAGCGCATAATCTCTTTCTCTCGGTTCAAAAGGTTTCACACTGGTATAAAAGATGATGCCGACGCTTGTGAGCAAAAACAGCGAAAGGATTGCCCACCAATGAACCATGTTTCTGTTCAGCTGAACAAAGAATCCGATCAGACCCAAAATCAGCGGCAGCATAAAATATACATTGTGTGCTTTGTTTTCTTTGAAAACTGCAGGCAGCGCTGACTGATCGCCCAGTCTGTAATTGTCGAGCGGAGAAATCCCGCTGATCCAGTTTCCTTTGGTCACCTGCATATTGCCTTCCCAATCGTTTTGACGACCCGAGAAATTCCACATAAAATATCTGAATCCCATATAACCGAGCTGGAAATCGATAAAATAATTCATCTGTTGCCAGAAAGTCGGCGATTCTATATTCAGTATATCCGCATTTTCTTTCAGATCTGCAATTTTCAGTTTGTGATCATCCCGTTTTTTGAGCAGTTCGCTGTAAATTTGTTCTGCAAACTGTCTTTTCTGGGCTCTGATTTCCGAACTGTCTTCAAAATCATTGAAATAAGACGTATTCAGCGAAAATTCAGGAAACCCGTACAGCATTGCATAATTTTCCATTGTATCGGGATCGTCGCTGTAGTACATTTTCGGAAAGAATTTGAGGTACTTTTTGTTGTACACATATTCTTTTCTGTCCGAAACCCTGATATATTTTCCTCTTGTTTTGTCTTTTACATAATTCTCGCCGATGGTTCTGGTTTCATAATTTCCGGTTGGCGAAGTTGCGATTCCGTCATCTGCAATATCGGCTACATAAGTTTTACCGTAAACCGTCGGCCAGTCGCCGTATTGGGTACGGTTGAAATAATCAAGCATTCCCAATGCGGTATCCGGATCGTTCAGGTTCATGTGCGGATTTGCATTGGCACGAATCGGGATCATCATCCATGCAGAAAAACCGATCAGCATAAACAGCAGCGACAGCGTCATCGTATTGACGAGTTTCCAATTCTTTTTGGTCGAAATTCTCAATACAAAATAGAATGCAGCCGCCAATATGATTCCTGCCACAAAGGTTCCCGAATTGAACGGAAGTCCGAAATTGTTGACTACATAAATCTCTGTATTTCCAAAGAAAGTCATCACCGCTTCAAACAGCACCTTGAATACAAATCCAAGAAAAATCGCGGTCAGTATATTGGCGATTATAAAATTTTTGATGGTAAATTTATAATGTTTTGCATAATAAAGATAGCATGCAACCGGAATGGCGAGTATCACCATCAGGTGGACACCGGTTCCCAAACCGATCACAAGCGAAATCAGCAGCAGCCATCTGTTTTCTCTTTTTTCGTCCTTTTCTTCTTCCCATTTGCACCCGAGCCAGACCAGCAATGCGGTAAACATGGATGCCATTGCATAAACTTCTCCTTCGACTGCCGAAAACCAAAATGTATCGCTGAACATAAAAACCGCAGAACCGACCAGACCGCTTCCGAGTGCAATCAGAGTTTGCGAACTGTTTAATTCTGTTCCAAAAACATTTTCAGAAATTCCGTCTGCCTTGGTTGGATTGAACATTCTTCTGACAAAATGGGTGATCGTCCAAAAAAGAAACATAATGGTCAGTGCGCTGCATACGGCGGACATTGAATTGATCGCCAATGCATATTTGGTTCCGTCGCCAAAGGCAAGACCGGACCAAACCGCGCCGATCAGCTGAAACAATGCCGCACCGGGTGCGTGGGTAACACCGAGTTTTGCGGATGATACGATGTATTCACCACAATCCCAGAAACTCAGCTTTCTTTCCATCGTTAACAGATAGACGATCGAGCCAATCAGAAGCATGATGATTCCGAGACGATTATTCCATTTTTTGAAAGAAATGTTCATTAAGAAGAATTTATCCTGCGAAAATAAGAACTATTTTACAGTTGAAACGATTAAAAAAGTGTGAAAGTATCTTAAATTATCACAGTTTTTGAACATATTTTTATGATTTGTGGATATTATTCTTTTTGAATTCCCTAAATTTGCATGGCAAAAAGCAATGCCTTTATCAGATAAAATTATTCAGGACGCAATCACCTTCGACGATGTCCTTCTGGTACCTTCTTATTCAGAAGTTCTTCCAAATCAGGTTTCATTAAAAACAAGACTGACCGATCAGATACAGCTCAATATTCCTTTGGTTTCAGCTGCAATGGATACAGTTTCGGAATATAAACTTGCAATTTCACTTGCGCGAGAAGGCGGATTGGCCTTCATCCACAAAAATATGTCGGTTGAAGATCAGGCGTCTCAGATTGATGCGGTAAAAAGATCTGAAAGCGGAATGATCTCTGATCCGATCACACTGTCGCGTCACCATCTGCTCAAAGATGCGGAAGAACTGATGAAACATTACAGGATTTCAGGTCTGCCGGTCATTGAAGAAGACAATACGCTAGTGGGAATTATCACCAATCGGGACATCCGTTACCAGACCGATATGGATCAAAGAGTTGAAGATGTAATGACCAGACACAATCTGATTACTTCCGATATCAACACCGATCTGCACAAAGCAAAAGACATCCTTTTGAAAAATAGGGTGGAGAAACTTCCGATTGTTGATGATGATTTCAAACTGATCGGACTGATCACCATCAAAGACATCGACAATCTGTCGGAATATCCGAATTCGTGCAAGGATACTCAGGGAAGACTGAGAGTCGGTGCCGGAATCGGTGTAGGTGCGGATTCGCTCGAAAGAATACAGGCGCTGGTCAACAAAGGAGTTGACATTGTTGCGCTTGATTCTGCTCACGGACATTCAAAAGGAGTGATTGAAAAAGTAAGGGAAGTCAGACATTCATTTCCGGATTTGGATATTGTCGGCGGAAATATAGTAACCGCTGCGGCTGCAAAAGATCTGATCGATGCAGGTGCAAATGTGGTCAAAGTCGGTGTAGGTCCGGGTTCGATCTGTACCACCAGAGTAGTTGCAGGTGTGGGTGTTCCGCAACTGTCTGCAATTTATGATGTGGCACAGTATGCAAAAACAAAAAATGTTTCGGTGATCGGTGACGGCGGCATCAAACTGTCGGGCGATATCGTAAAAGCAATCGCTTCGGGCGCCAACTGTGTGATGCTCGGCAGCCTGTTTGCAGGAACCGAAGAAGCACCGGGCGAAGAAGTAATTTATCAGGGAAGAAAATTCAAAAGCTATCAGGGAATGGGTTCGCTTTCCGCAATGAAAAGAGGAAGCAAAGACAGATATTTCCAGTCGGATGCCAAAAAATTGGTTCCCGAAGGAATCGAAGGAAGGGTTCCTTACAAAGGAAGTCTGTCAGAAGTTGTCTATCAGCTTTGCGGCGGATTGAGAGCCGGAATGGGCTACTGCGGCACACCCGATATTGATTCGCTGATCAAAAACGGAAAATTTGTAAAAATCACAAATGCAGGTTTGAACGAAAGCCATCCGCACGATGTGGTGATTACAAAAGAAGCACCGAATTATTCGAATTGATACACTTCTTTCCAATTCATGATTTTTAACAGCTTAATCCTCAATATTTTTTCCTGCTGAATATAAAGTCTATTTTTGTTATTTAGAATTATCCTAAATAGCTTGAGGCTACTGTATTTTATATTCGCGCTGATTGTACTGGCAGTGATTTCACTTTTTGTGGGAGTGAAAGACATCGCCGTTTCTGATTTGTTTCGCTGGACGGACGAACAGCAATTGGTGATGAGCATCAGCCGGATTCCGCGAACGGCTGCCCTGATTCTGGCGGGCGTAGGCTTGAGCATCTGCGGACTGATTATGCAGCAAATGACCCAAAACCGTTTTGTCGCACCTACGACTGCTGGAACATTGGATGCAGCCAAAATGGGGATACTGGCTTCCATTCTCTTTGCTTCCCAATCCGGGAATTTCGTCCGGATTTTGTTTGCTTTCGGATTTACTTTTCTGGCAAGCATCATTTTCCTGAAAATCGCGGACAGAATCCGTTACCGAAACATCATTTTTGTACCGTTGGTCGGTTTGATGTTCGGTGGAATCCTGAATTCAATCACCACATTTTTTGCTTACAAAAACAATGTGGTTCAAAATGTAAATGCCTGGATGGTTGGTGATTTTTCGGGCATACTTCAGGGGAATTATGAACTGGTTTACCTGAGCATTCCGGCGGTGCTGATTACTTATTTGTACGCCAATCAATTTACGGTGGTCGGCATGGGCGAAAATTTCTCCAAAAACTTAGGAATGAATTACAGAACCGTTCTCAACATCGGGCTGTTTTGTGTGGCACTGACAGTGAGTGTGGTTGTCCTGACCGTGGGAACCATTCCGTTTTTGGGCTTGGTAATTCCCAACATTGTCAGCATTTTGTACGGCGACAATCTGCGTAAAACTTTGCCGATTACCGCTGTATTCGGTGCGATTTTCCTGTTGATCTGCGACATCATCGGGCGGCTGATTATTTTTCCGTTCGAAATCCCCATCGGCATGACGGTGGGCATCATCGGCGGTGTGATTTTCTTAATCCTTTTAATCAAAAAACAAAGATGAGTATCCCGAACAAAATATTCACTCTTGTTTTGATTACGCTGATTCTCAGTGGATTGTTTTTGTTTTACAAACTGCCGGACAACTGGGAATACGCATTGGAACGAAGAGGTTACAAAGTCGCTTCCATACTGATTGTTTCCTGCTGTATTGCCTATTCGTCGTTGATTTTCCAAACATTGACCAACAACAAAATCCTTACGCCTTCCATCATGGGATTTGAAGCGGTTTATCTGCTTTTTCAGACTTTAATCGTCTTTGTTTATGGCGACAAAACCTTTCAGGTCATCAAAAATTCGGACAATTTTTTAATTTCCATCGGACTGATGATGTTGTTTGCATTTTTGCTGTTTATTCTGATTTTCAAAAGAGGAAAAAGCAATATGTATTTTCTGCTCCTGATCGGTTTGGTGCTGGGAACGCTCTTCGGGACGGTCAGTTCCTTTTTGCAATTGGTTATTGACCCAAATGAATTTTTGATTATCGAAGGGCAAATGTTCGCTTCCTTCAATAAAATCAACACCGATTTGTTCTGGTACGCACTGGTCTTCATGATTTTGAGTTTCATCATCGGTTTCCGGCAAATCAAAAATTTGGATATCATTGCATTGGGCAAGGAAACTGCCGTGAATCTGGGATTGGATTATGACAAAACCGTAAAATTGTATTTGTTCATCATTGCTGTGCTGGTCGCCGTTTCCACTGCTTTGGTCGGGCCGATGACCTTTTTGGGAATCTTGGTCACCAACCTGACTTACGAACTGTTTAAAACCTACAAACATTCCATACTGATTCCCGCTTGTTGTCTGGTAAGCTGCATTGCAGTTTTGGGTGGGCAATTCATTGTGGAACAGGTGTTTAATTTTAATACCACCATCAGTATCATCATTAATTTTGTGGGAGGAATTTATTTTATGTTCCTGCTGCTGAAAGCCAAAAAAGTATGATTAAAGTAAAAGACATATCGAAGAATTATTCCGAAAAAATCGTTTTGGATAAGGTTTCACTCGAAATTCCGAAAGGCAAAATCACTTCGATTATCGGTGCCAACGGGGCCGGAAAAAGTACGCTGCTCAGCATCATTTCCAGATTGCTGAAACAGAATCACGGCACAATCATCATTGATGAAAAAAACATTGAAGATTATAAAAACCGGATTCTGGCACAGCAGCTGTCGATTCTGAAACAGTCGAATCACTTAGATTTGAAACTGACGGTCAAAGAGTTGGTGAGTTTCGGTCGGTTTCCGTATTCGCAGGGAAGACTGACAAAGGAAGACCATGAAAAAGTAGAGGAAGCCATTGCTTTTCTGGATTTGAAATCCATCGAAAACAGTTTTGTGGACGAATTGAGCGGCGGACAAAAACAAAGGGCTTTTCTGGCGATGGTCGTGGCGCAGGACACCGAATACATTTTGCTCGATGAGCCGCTGAACAATTTGGACATGAAACATTCGGTGCAAATCATGCGGACGCTGAGAAAATTGTGCAAGGAAAAAGGAAAAACCATCATCATCGTCATACACGAAATCAATTTTGCAGCCAATTATTCGGATTATATCGTTGCGATGAAAGACGGAAAAATCCGGCATTATGACACCACCAAAAATATCATCAATCCCAAAGTGCTGAATGATATTTTTGACATCAATTTTGAAATCATCGAGAAAAAAGAACAGTTGTTCTGTGATTATTTCTCGGCGTTGAAAGATATTTATTAAGAATTAATTAACTATAAATCAATAAATTAAATCATTAAAAACCAATAGAAATGAAAAATACGATTAAATTATCCTTATTGGCAGTGCTGACCGCATTTGCAAGTTGTAAAAATGAAACAAAGACTGAAAAGCCCGCCGCAGAATCTGCGGAAAACATCAGCATTACCCATACGCTCGGCTCGACAACGGTGGTGAAAAATCCGCAACGGGTGGTGGCATTGGATTTTGCTTCGCTTGAAACTTTGACAGAATTGGGAATTCCGGTCATTGGCATGCCCAAACTGAATATTCCACAACATCTTCAGCAGTACAAAGACGATGATTCGGTGGCGGATCTGGGAACTTTGAAAGAAGTGGATTACGAAAAACTCAATGAACTGAATCCGGATGTGATTTTTATGTCGGCAAGACTGCAAAACGATTATCCCGAAATTTCCAAAATCGCACCTGCGGTTTATGCCGAAATCGATTACAAGGATTATATGAATTCGATTGAAAAAAATCTGGGGATTTTCGGTGAAATTTTTGACCAAAAAGATGCCACCGACAAAGCGCTGAGCGACATCAGAGGGAAAATCAACAGCGTCAATGAGAAAATGAAGGATTCGGACAAAAAAGCTTTGATTGTATTGCACAACAACGGCAAATTCAGTGCTTACGGCAAGGGTTCACGCTTTGGGATTATTCATGATGTGTTGGGTGTAAAAGAGGCGGTTGAAAATCTGGAAGTGGCGAGACACGGACAGGCGGTTTCCAACGAATTTATTCAGGAAGCCAATCCGGATTATCTGTTTATCATCGATCGTTCGGCGGTGATTGACCACGAAGCGACCAACAAGGAAGCCATTGAAAACAAGCTGATTCAGCAGACCAATGCCTACAAAAACGGAAAAATTATTTATCTGAATCCCGAAATCTGGTATATGTCGGGCGGCGGCATCACTTCCATCAACAAAATGATTGATGAAGTAGCTGAGAATTTGTAATAAGATTCACAAAATATATTTGGAAATCCTTCAGAGATTCAGATCTTTGGAGGTTTTTTTTAAGACATATCAGTTGTGGGTTAAATGATTTGGAAGATTTATTTTTTGGATTTTAACCTTTTGTCAAAATTCATTTTGTAGGATCGTACAATTTTAATTTTTTGAGAATCCTTGTGGTTTGGATTAATCAGATAATTAAACTCCTGAGGAACAATACTACTGGGAACTTTCAAAACTGCTGCTTCATTGTAATTTACAAAATCATCCCCAATGGTCTGTGTAGTAAACGAAGGAGGTTTGGCGTCCCAGTCCTCGGTTAAATCTTTCGGATTCACTTCAAGAATCGTGATGTCATCCGGTATTTTGATTTCCACACAATAGCGGTCAATGGGCAAATCTTCACTCAAATCCAGATGAACGGAAACTTCCAGAATCGCCAAAGCCCTGCTGTCGGCAGTATAGACCAGTTTTGTGCTGAAACTGTTCCATCTGTATCCTTCCGAAAGTGATGCGCCTATGCCCTGAAGCGTAGTTCTCAGGTATTTTTCTCTTTCAATTCTGAAAACAATCATTTACGCCAGATTTCCGTATTCAAGCCGGTTCAAACAAAATTTCACTTCGTTGATTCCGGTGATGGTATCCAATAAACTTTCAGGTGTATTTCCGCCCAACGAAAGATTTGATTTTTTCAGCCATCTTTGAAATTTTTCATTTTCGTAATTGAAAACCTCTGAGCCATAATCAATTAATTCTGAAATCAACAGTATGGTTTCTGTATGACGGCTGTCAAGCAGTGCCGATTCGCTTTTTTTCTTGTTGTAGGTCGTTTGCGGCATTCCGATAATTGATAAAACAGATTTGACCGGCAAGTTCAGATTTTTGCTGACCGCTTCGATGGTATCGTATGAAATGCCTTTTCTGATAAGATCGACGCGTTCCATTTTGTTGCTCCAAACATATTTTTTGTCACCCGAAGTCAACATCCATTTTTTGCTTATCCGTTTGATTTTTGATGCTTTTCGCACACTCCTTCCGATGTCAAACGGTTTGGTTTTTCTCACAGTATCTGTCATGACTACAACATATTTATTGTAAATATAAAACATATTTGTTGTTTACCAAAATATTGTTTTTAAGTCTTTCTGTTAACGAAATATTGAATTCGGAAAAACATTACGGCAAATCCTGTTTGAATCTAAGGCAGACAGATTGTCCGGACTCCTTTAAAAGTAATCGGAATAAGCATATATTCAGAAAAATAAACCAAAATCAGTATCATCAAAATCCAATTGATTAAAGTTTTCGTTTTTATTAATTTTTGAATGGACAAAGCAATAACTAAAAATCCAAATGATTGTCGGAATTATGAACCAATAATAAAACCCGGGTCTTTGAAGTAAGTTCTCAATCGTTATGAAATGTCTTAAAAGTTATCCTTGGTTGGTTGGTTTATTTTTATTATGCAGATAGTTTTCTGTTCATTGTCAAATACCCATAAACTCCGGCACCCATCAGTAAAAGAACTGCAATTCCAGAATATAATCCGAAAACCGGATTGTCATAGAATTTTTCATTCGACAAAGCAAGGAGCATTGCCATCAAGCGGGTGGGAATAATGCTCAGGCTGATAAATATCGCTAAATACTTTGGGTTGGCAAATCGTGTAAGAATGGAATAAACAACAGGTGCAATGTGAATTTCCGAAATCCCAAGGAAAATCAATGAAACCATATAAATAATGGTGTGGTTCGCAGTTGGTAATTCAGGAATTAACAACAACATCCCGAAAGAAAGAATACCGAAAACACAAGCCAAAACGACTTTATAAAGCTGACTGTTGTAATAATAAGTCCATACAATGGCAGCCATCAGGCTCAGCGGTATCAGAAAAAACAAATTGGCAGAGTTCCAAAAGTAATCACCCACACCCGAAGCCGGGAACATTTCACTCAATCGGGTTCTCAATTCAAAAACTCTGAAACTTGCAATTTCATGTATTCCGTAAACAATACCAACGGCTATCAGAACCACCAGAATGTGAGAGGTTCTTTTGCCGATTGAAAGTTGTGTTTTGTCGAATTTCAATTGTTTCTCCTTGGTCATAAAAACAGGAATCAAAGACACTAAAGCCAAAACAGCTGCAATCACAAACCCGATAGAATAATCATAGGTTTCTCCCAGATTGCCAATGAGCATAATACCCAAAAAAGCACCAAGATTTACAGCAAAATAAAGCAATGTGAATCCGGAATCCAATAATTTGGGCTGATTCAGATAAGATTTTCCGAAGTTTGAAATCAGGTTAGGGGTGAACAAACCACTGCCAAAAGCAATCAGAAAAATCCCGGCATAAAGTCCGGTTTTAGAGGGAATACACAAACAAAGTAAACCGATGGCCTGAATGATTCCACCAATGAGAATCGTCTTTTTGTTGCCAAGTACCAAATCACCCAAAACCCCGCCGATAATCGGACCTAAGAGCATAGCAGACATGAATGTTCCGTAAACTTCTAAGGCTTCCGACCTGTTCATTTTAAAAGTTTCTCCAACCATGTACAATGTAATAATTGCTCTAGCACCGTAGTAAGACGCACGTTCAAACATTCTTGAAACAGCCAGAAAAAACGCTTCTTTTGGATGATGTCGATTTTGGATTCTTTTCATTGGGTGATTTTCGTTCGTCTATATTATTAAAAAATATGTTGTAAAAAGAGTGAATTTCAATTTCCTCAACACCATTCAATCAGTTTTTTCTCAAAATCTATGGTTGGAACATCCGTACAGCCGCCAATATCATCGACCATGATGTCCGCTTCACTTTCGGCCAGAATCCAGATTCCGCTTTTGTGTTTCAGCAGCAGTCCTTCAAAAATAATTTCATCTCCGGTCAGACCTGTGTTTTCATTTTGAGACACAATGATGTTGTTGCCGTTGATTTCAACATCACAGCTTCCATTGGGCATTCTGCCGCCAAATTCAGCAAAATAAATTTCGTAGGTGAATATTCCCTGCGGAATTTCTTCCAAAGCCTGTTCGGGCAATGCATTGTTTTCGCTTTGCGCATTGTTGCTTTTGCAGGAAAAAATTACTGTTAGAAAAATTAAAATCAAGTTTGTTTTCATCATTCACTTTTTGATCCAACTGCACTAAAGTATAAAAAATTTATAGAAGGTTTATTTTTTGGATTTTAACCTTTTGTCAAAACTCATTTTGTAGGATCGTACAATTTTGATTTTTTGTGTATCCTTGTGGTTTGGATTGATCAGATAATTAAATTCCTGAGACGGAATCAACGTCAGTTGCTCTGTACAGAAAGTCAAAATTTCGGGCATTCCAGTTGAGCCATTGCTTTGGCTGGTGCATTTTTCCGATTTATCGGGAATTAAGTTAATTGCTAAAGCTCAGAACATTATAATGAGTTTTAACATGGTTATTGAGAAAGCCGAAATACCATTATGTATTGCTTCGCGACAAAAATACCGTCAAAACACCATTCATCCGGCTTTACCCTGATTCTGCTCAAAAACCCCGGTAATTTATTATTTCTCAGAATTGCCAGCCGGCAGTCAGAAGAAACAAACCTCTTGTATTTTTTACTTTGGCCGAATAATTATTGGCTGTATTCAGCGGAATAGATGCATAATAGACGGTGTCGTCAGTATAGTCATAATCGATATAATCTGCATTTCCGAAAATATAATTGTAATTCTGCGACTGATACTGATAGGCAGCATCGAGATAGAATCCGCCAAAATCATATCCGGCACCCAGACTGAAACTGTTGGTATTTCCTCTGAATGCATCTGTGAAATTTCTGTTGGCCGCGGTTCCGGTGCCCGGATCGGCATTCAGTGTGATGTTGTCAAACGGAGATTCGATAAAACTGTAACCTGCACGGATTTTAAATTTATCCAAACGATATTCGCCGCCCAGTCTGATTTCGCTGCTCGATTTCAGATATTTGTCAAAAAAAGCATTGGTTGACGCGAAATCATTTTTTGGTTTCAATTTGGTCGAACCGTTCATGTGAAGCGTATAATCAGCGTTCAGTGCAAGCGATTTGCCGATTACCATACCCGCACTGGCCACCAGTCTGCTGTCAGAATTTCTGTCATACTGGCTGTAGTACAAATCATAATAATAATTGCCGTCCGAGAATTCCAAATTTGCAAAATAATTCTCTTCGATTTTTGAATACCAGGTCGGGCTGTGATAAGCCAAACCAAGTCTCAGTGCATCATTCACTTTCCCGATCACACCCGCGCTCAGTGAAAACCCGGTTGCATCGGAAGAATAAGGTGTTCCGTTCAAATCATATCTGTACACCGTACCGTCTGTGTCTTCGTCAAAAACCACATAATTGTCAAATCTCACTTCGTGCAGATTCAGACCCAGACCGAGATAGATTTTGTCATTGTAGCTTGCACCGAAGTTCATCGACATTTTATTTTTGTAACCGTTGATCTGATCCTGATAGCCGTTCATCGTGTAGGTCGTATATTCCTCGGGATCTTCATTGGTCAGATAGGTTCCGGTAATCTTATCGTTTCTTCCGAGTGCCGTCCAGTTGTCCAGATTTTCCTGCGAATATTTCAGACCGATCGAAAAGCGGTTCCATGCATCATCACCGTTTGCAAAAACAAAGGTTGCACCCACGTTTTGAAACTGGAATGAATTGTCATCTGTTTTGAATGTATTTCCAAAAGTCGATTTATTTTTATAGGAATCAAATCCGAGCGTCACATTTACTTCAGAAGTGATGGCGACACCGAGTCCGGCGGGGTTTTGCTCTACAGAAGAAATGTCACCTCCCAGTGCGCCCATCGCACCGCCCATACCTATATATCTGGCACTTCCCGAATTGATACCGTTCGAATAAGCCGGAATCGAATTGATGTCCTGAACAATCTGCGCATTTGCAATTCCTGCTGCAGTCATTAAAGTGATGAATATCTTTTTCATTATTCTAAATATGATTTTTTTATTTTCTATAAAGAAAGGCCTGTCGTAAAACAGGCCCTGATTTTTAATTTTTATCTTCTGCCCGAGCCGCTTCTGACTCCGCCGCCCATATTTGAACCTCTTGATGAAGGGGCTGACATTGACGGACTGCTGCTTCTCGGTGTACTCGTACCGCTGTTTACCCGCGGACTTGGAGAGCTGCTTCTTGGTGTGCTGATATTTCCCGATCGCGGACTTGGCGAAGAGCTTCTTGGCGCACTCATATTGCTGTTACCGTTTCTGATATTTGAATTCTGTCTCGGCTCACCAATATTTGAATTTGGTCTCGTGTTTGGCGGTGCGGTGGGTCTCACCTGTCTTACCGGTACTGCAACTCCGCTGTTCGGCTGTCCGGTATTTTCACTTCTGATACCGGTGGTTCCGGTTCTCACAGGAGCATTTCCGTTGTTTGTACTGTTGATATTTCCCTGACTGTTGGTACTTCTGACACCTCCGCTCTGGGTGGTAGTACCGGAATTATTCACTGAATTTGTATTTCTCACACCCGAATTCTGGCCTCTTACGGCTCTGACCGGTGTATCGCCTCTGGTTTCTCTGATGCCTGAGGTTCTGACATTGCCCGGATTGGTATTTCCTGAAGTTCTGACATCTCTATATGAAGATCCCGAGCTTCTGTAGGGAGTTCCATTGCCGTAACTCAGACCTGAACCGGGTCTGACACCGGGAGCAACAGCGGTTCCTCTATAGTAATATGGATATCCTCCATAATTATAGCCATGACCATATCCGTAACCGTATCCATAATACGGATAACCCCAGCCGTAACCATAGTAAGGGCTGCCCCAGCCCCAATAGGAACCGTAGTAAGGATAACCCCAACCCCAGTAAGAACCGTAATAAGGATAGCCCCAGCCATAACCCCAACTCATACCCCAATTCCAGCCCCAATAGCTGCTGTAACCGAATCTCCAATACGGATTGGACCATCCGTAATTGTTGATTGTAATATCAAGACCGTCATATCGGCCCCAATCGGTTGAAGGTCCTGAAGTATAGGTTGTGCTTCCGTTGTTGTATATATTGATATTCTGAACCTGATTTCCGGTTTGGCCGTCGTTTTGAGTTTGGGTTTCATCATAATAGAAATCCTCGGCGCCATTGCCGTTGGCATCAAAATAAGCGCCGCCTACCTTAATATCGTAATCATTTGCTGCAGTTGCATTGTTTGTATAATCTACCCTTCCGTCTTTTGCAGGGCTGTAGTAAACACCGTCAGTTTCACCGCTCACCGCAGCAGTTGTCTGCGTGCTTGAGCAGAAACTTACTCCAATCAAGAGAGCAACCGCTCCAATGAAATTGAAGATTTTTTTCGAATATTGGTAAACTTTGCTCATTTTTATTCTATTAACAGTTAGTAATCTTTAAATTTGCGGTTTTAAATTTAGAAATTTAAGCCTAAATTAAAAAAGTTTAGTTGAAAAAAGGCAATTACTATGCCAAAATAAAAAAATTGTTAAAACCAAAAATACAATAAAAAGCATAAAATGGCAAGGCTGACATCCAGAAGTGAAGATTATTCGAAATGGTACAATGCGCTGGTTATTCAAACCGGAATGGCTGAGAATTCAAAGGTTCGCGGCTGTATGGTGATCAAACCGTACGGATATGCGATTTGGGAAAAAATGCAGGCTGAACTCGACCGTATGTTCAAAGAAACCGGACATCAGAACGCGTATTTTCCGCTGTTTGTCCCCAAAAGTCTTTTTGAAGCCGAAGAAAAAAATGCGGAAGGATTTGCAAAAGAATGTGCAGTCGTTACCCATTACCGGCTGAAAAACGATCCGGACAACAAAGGGAAACTGACGGTGGATCCGGAAGCCAAACTGGAAGAAGAACTGGTGGTTCGTCCGACTTCTGAAGCGATTATTTGGAGTACCTATAAAAACTGGATTCAGTCCTATCGCGATCTTCCAATCCTGATCAATCAGTGGGCAAATGTGGTCAGATGGGAAATGAGAACCCGGCTGTTTCTGAGAACCGCAGAATTCCTTTGGCAGGAAGGTCATACCGCGCATGCCACCAAGGATGAAGCGATGGAAGAATCAAAAACTATGCTGGATGTTTACACCCGTTTTGTTGAAAACTTTATGGCGATTCCGGTTGTTCAGGGAGTAAAAACGCCGAGCGAGCGTTTTGCAGGTGCGGAAGAAACTTTTTGTATCGAAGCGCTGATGCAGGACGGAAAAGCATTGCAAGCAGGCACTTCACATTTTCTGGGTCAGAATTTTGCAAAAGCATTTGATGTGAAATTTGCATCAAAAGAAGGAACGCTTGATTATGTCTGGGCAACTTCATGGGGTGTTTCCACCCGTCTGATCGGCGCGCTGATCATGACCCATTCTGATGACAACGGTCTGGTACTACCCCCCAATCTGGCACCGATCCAGGTGGTGATCATTCCGATTTATAAAAACGAAGAACAGCAAAAAGCAATTTCTGAAACCGCAGTCAAACTTGCAGAAGATTTGAGAAAAGAAGGTATCTCTGTTAAATTCGACGATGACGACAAAGTAAAACCGGGATGGAAATTCAATGAATATGAATTAAAAGGTGTTCCGCTCAGAATCGCGATCGGGCCGAGAGATTTGGAAAACGGTCAGGTGGAACTGGCGAGAAGGGATACGCTTGAAAAATCTTATGAAAAACTGGAAGGGCTTCCGGTGCTGATCAAATCAAAACTGGATGAAATCCAGAAAAGCATCTTCAGCCGTGCGCTTGACTTCAGAAGTCAAAACACAAGAGAAGCGGCCACTTATGAAGAATTCAAAGAAATTCTTGAAACCAAAGCCGGATTTATTTCTGCCTATTGGGACGGAAGTGCCGAAACCGAAGAAAAAATCAAAGACGAAACCAAGGCGACCATTCGCTGTATTCCGTTTGAAGATGCGGATCTGACCGGCAAGTTTGATTTTTATTCGGGCAGGCCTGCAAAATTTAAAGTGCTCTATGCAAAAGCTTATTGAGAAGTTTAACAAAATATTATTAAATTCGCAACATATTTGGCTTAATATTGGATAATTCATAAAAACAAAAAATCATGAAAAAGCTTTTATTCCTTGCTGTAACATTTGTCTTTGCCGGAATGATTCAGGCACAGCAAAAATCGACTTCTGACAATTATCTTAACAATGATGCATTAAATGCAAATTTCGAAAGATTCAGTCAGGATTTGCAATTGACGGAAACTCAGAAATCAGAGGTTCTTTCAATTTTTAAAAAATACAACAAAAAGAAAACCGAGATCCGGGGCACCGGCACTCCGGAGCAGTTCAAAGCGCTGAAAGATGCAGAACAAAATGAAATTAACTCAGTCCTCAATGAAGACCAAATCAGAAAAATGGATAAAATGAAAATTCAGGAGGCAAAAGACAACAAAGCAAAAGAACTAAAGGGAACAATAAAATAATCAATACAAAATCACAAACAAATGCCTTCCACAACAAGAAGGCATTTTTAATTGAATAATCCAAATAATGTTAGCCAAAAAGATCCTATCATCCGGTTTACTCCTCTCTTTTATTTTCAGTTTTTCACAGGCCTTTAACCTCAAAGGAAAAGTAACGGACAATCAGTCTAAACCGCTTGAATACGCGGTTGTTTCCATCCTTAATCCGGATACTTTTGACGAGGTTGGCGGAACGGTCACAGATGTGAACGGGCTTTTTTCGGTTGACGTTCCGGCCGGAAACTACCTGCTCAATATTGAATCTTTTACCGGGAATTCAATCGAACAGGAAATCAATGTAACCAAAAATGAAAACCTCGGAGATTTTAAAATCAATGAAGCTTCCGTGGTCACACTGGAAGGAGCAAACATCAGCGGTGCATCCACTCCGGTTTATCGGATGGAACTTGACAAAAAAGTTTATGATGTTTCAAAAGATCCGATGACAAAAGGCCGATCGCTTTCGGAAGCGCTTGAAAATGTACCATCGGTACAGGTGGACGGCGAAGGAAATGTCAGTCTGAGAGGAAATGAAAATGTAAGGATACTGGTTGACGGAAAACCGTCTGCGCTGATCGGCATCACCGATCCGGCTCAGGCGCTGCAAAGTCTTCCGGCAGATATTGTTGACAGAATAGAGGTGGTGACCAATCCGTCGGCAAGATACGAAGCGGAAGGAAGTGCGGGCATCATCAATATCATTCTAAAAAAAGGAAAATTAAAAGGATGGAACGGTTCTGTCAATATCAGCGGCGGAATTCCGGCAGCTGCATCGGCTTCGGTCAATCTGAATTACAGAACCGGAAAATGGAATCTGTTTACCAATTTTGGCTACAGATATTCAAACTGGGAGAGAGAAAACAGTTCCAAAACCACCCGTTTCAACTCCGAAGGGATTCCGAGGTATGAAGAAATGAATGGCGAATCAACAAGAAAAAACAGCGGAATCAACCTGATGCTGGGTACAGAATATTATCTGACCGACAAAGACACTTTTACGATTTCCGGAAATTACAGAAATCGAACCGGAGGTGACGATTCGAGTCTGAATTATCTCGATTTTGATTCAGACCGCAATCAGACTGCATCATCAACAAGGACACAGGATCAGGACAGTGACGAATACACTATAGAAGGTAATTTCAATTACAAACACGAATTCAACGACAAGGGTCATGAATTTACTGTGGATGTGAGATCAAATTACAACGAAGAAACCGAAGACGGAAATCTGAGAGAGATCGGGAATCTGGTGGATTCTTCTGAGAGAACCGCCAATCTTGAGACACGAAACAACACGACCATTTCAGCCGATTATATTTATCCGTTCGGCGAAAAAGGAAAACTTGAAATCGGTGCAAGAGGAGACATCACCGGTATGCTGACCGACTTCAAGGTGGACAGTCTGACAAGCGACGGCTGGGCGCCAAAAGACAAATTTTTCACACGTACCGATTACAGGCAGAATGTGTATGCAGCCTATGTTCAGTTTGGTCAGGCTTTTGGCAAATTCTCTTATTTTGCAGGTGTCAGAATGGAGAACTCGGATATCACCGTCAAATCAATACTGGATAACAGCACGGTCAATAAAAATTACACCGACTTCTTCCCCAGTCTGTTTTTAAATTACGAATTTGAAAGTACAGATCAGCTGCAGCTGAGTTATTCAAGAAGGATCAGAAGACCGCGAGGCTGGTATCTGATCCCGTTTTCATCGTATTCCGACAACAGAAATCTGTTTATGGGGAATCCGGATCTGAATCCGCAATACACAGATTCATTCGAAATGTCTTATGTGACAAAACTCGGCAAACTGATGATTACGCCAAACATATATTATTCAATTACTCACGACAACATTCAAAGATATCAGTCGATCAATGATGACGGAGCAATCGTTTCGAGACCGATCAACGCAGGAACCGACGAAAGATACGGCGGCGATCTGACCTTTACCTACCGCCCTTTCAGATGGTGGAATATGATGGGGAATGTCAATCTGTACGGATACAAAACCAGAGGTGAACATACCGATACTTATACAGATATTGATACCGGCGAAACAACAACTCAGCTGACCAATTTTGACGGTGACGGTTTCAGCTGGTTTGGCCGAATCAGCAATACCTTTAATCTTCCGTCCAAATTCTCGGTTCAGCTTTCGGGTATGTACAGAGCCGGAAGCAAGACTGCCCAAAGCGAAAGAAAACCTTCGTACAGCATTGATCTTTCGGTGAGCAAAGACCTGTTCAATGACAATGCCACACTGACCGCAAGCGTCAGAGACCTGTTCGATACGCGAAGTTTCAGATCGACTTCATTTGGTGAAAATTTCTTTATGGAAAGTAAATTCAGATGGGGCGTCAGATCTGTGAATGTTTCATTCACATACAGATTCAATCAGTCAAAAAGAGATCAGAGAAAACGACAGCAGAACAATCAGGAAAACTCAGACTTCGATATGGACGACGGAGGAGCCTTGTAAAAGAAGATTACAATGTAAAAAGAAAGAGTGCCCGATTGATTGAGCACTCTTTTTTGTTTAATTTATTGATGATTTAATTTCTTATTTGATGGTAATTTCAAACGGCATCCTCAGCTGAATTCCTTTGTATTCTTTGATTGCTTTCAGATCGGTATAGATCCCGTAATAATCGGATCCGAGTTCGTTTCTGATAAATGCCTGTGATTTCACCATTCCAAATTCTTTGAAGAAAGTTTCAAGATCATTCTTTTTGAACGGATATTCTGTGATGCTGTAATTTTCCAAACCAGCTTTTGCCGCTGCCGCATTGATTGCATCATCGAGCGTTCCGAAGCTGTCGATCAGTCCGATTTTCAAAGCCTGGGTTCCTGACCAGACCCTTCCGCCACCGATTGCATCCACCTGTTCAAAGCTCATATTTCTTCCTTCCATCACATGACCTACAAACACCTTATAAACCCCTTCAGTCATTTCAGTCATTGTCTTCAGACCGGTATCGGTCATCGGCTGAAAGATCGTTTTCAGAAAATCAGAATTCTGATTTGTATTCACATAATCTGTGGTGATGCCCACATTGTTCATCAGTTTTTTGGCAGACGGAATCATTCCGAGCACACCGATCGAACCGGTAATCGTATTGGGGCTGGCAAAAATTGAATCAGATTCCATTGCGATATAATATCCGCCCGAAGCAGCCACATCACCAAACGAAACGATAATCGGTTTTTTTCTGTGCAGCTGTTTCAGTTCAAAAAGAATTTCTTCGGCTGCATCAGCACTTCCGCCGGGCGAATTGATTCTGAATACAACCGCTTTTACTTTGTCATCATTTGTCAGGTCGCGGATAGCTTCTTTATAAACTTCTGACTGTATTCCGGTATAACCGTCGCCGCTTGTGATCGGTCCGGAAGCATAAAGAACTGCGATTTTGTCTTTGCCGCTTTCACTGCTGATGGTCGAAGCATAATCTTCAAGTTTTACGGTATGTTTGTCAAGCACATCTTCAAGCACTTCATCTTCTTTTACTTTCAGTTCCAGACGGCTGGCAAGCACCTGATCATATTCAGGTTCTGCAATGATCCGGTCCACAAGTTTGTATTTGAGTGCAGATGAAGGATTGAAAGCATAAAGACTGTCAGCAAATTCATTGAGCTGTTCAACCGTTATATTTCTGGATTGAGCCATATCAGTGGAAATATTCTGCCATACATCACCCAAAAGCAGACTCAGCTGTTCACGGTTTTCGGGCGAAAGATCATCTCTCAGATAAGGTTCGACAGCAGATTTGTAGGCACCGTGCCTGATCACCTGAAAATCAATTCCGTATTTGTCGCCCAAATTTTTGTAAAACATTATTTCGGCGCTCAGCCCCTGAAGCATGATCATACCCAATGGATTCTGATAAAGAGAATCCGCAACCGAATTCAGCACATACGATCCCTGACTTGAATTGTGCGAATAAGCATAAATGAATTTTCCGCTCTTTTTAAAATCAGAAAGTGCATTTCTTATATCGGTGAGCTGTGAGCTTCCTCCTGAAAATGACTGAATTCTGAGGCTGATACCTTTAATTTTATCATCTTCGGCCGCCGCTTCAATTGATCTGATAAGGTCTCTGAAATACATACTGCCTTCAGAGGAGGAAAACAAACTGAATTCATCGTCCATCGAACTTTCTCTGATTGGCGTGTCAAATGTGATCTCAAGCACGGAACCGTCTTTGACCTTTGAACCCTGAAAAAGACTTCCTGCCAGAGAAAAAATCAGCAGTCCGCCAATAACCAGAGCAATCAGCCCGAAAGTCAGCAGATTGCCGACTACGACTGCCATAACATTTCCAAAGAATTTTTTCATTTCAAAACAATTATATTAATTTGCACTATATGTCGCAGAACACTGTTATTTTGTTACTCGGCACCAACCTCGGTGACAAAGAAAAAAATCTGGATACTGCCAAAACTCTTATTATCAGGGAGATTGGAGATGTTTTTGATGTATCGGAAATTTTAACAACCGAGGCAGAAGGATATGAATCCGAACATCTGTTTCTGAATCAGACTGTAAAACTCAAAACAGGGCTTTCGCCGATCGGAGTCCTGAATCGGGCAAAAAGGATTGAAAAAATGATGGGAAGGGTTTATTTGGAAACAAATCAAAAATTTCAGGACAGACTGATTGATATTGATTTACTGAAATTTAACAGAATAGAATATGAAAGTCAATCACTTATAATTCCTCATCCTCAAATTTATACAAGAAATTTCATAAAAAAGATTGCGGATTGCCATTTAGAAACATAATTTTATTACATTTGCTAAAATTAGTTAAAAAATATATATTTAATTACCTTCCTAAACAACGAATCTATGATGAGAACTTACTTATTTTCTCTTATTGGAATTTTATGTTTTCAATTGACGTTAAGCCAAGAGAATCAAACAGAAAAATTTAATTCGAATTCTAAAGAATTTAACGATTGGTACATTTCTGCTTTCATTGGGGCCAATTGGCTTCAAAACACCGATTTGGTGAGTTGGGGTTATCACGGTTTTAATCCGGGATATGATTTCCAGTTGCAGGTAACCAAAGAAATCAACCATGCATTTGGTCTTTCCGTATTCGGACAATTCGGAAAAACACATCAATTCGCAAAGGCTCCGCATTTTGGGACCTGGAACGTATTTGAAGGAAAAACCGAATACTTCGGGCTGAATATCATGGGAGACCTTAATTTGAGCAATCTCCTCAGAAGAGTGGACAACAAATCTGAATTCAAATGGGCACTGCACGCATACGCAGGCGCAGGTATCATCCAATACAAGGCAAAGAGAAGAGGATTGGAAACAGAAACCCCGTGGGAAACCACCTGGGATGTTAAGCTGAACGACAGATCTTTCTACGGTCAGGTCGGTGCAGGTTTAAGACATAAACTGAGCAAAAGAATCGATCTTGAATTGAGAGGAATGTATGTGATGACCGGTGACGAAGAATTTGACGGTTCAGGCCAGCCGCTTCCGGGATACATCACCCTTGCAGACCGCGAAGAAGGCCGTGATGACAATATGATCACAGTTTCATTGGGTATCCATTTCAAACTTGGAAAACACAAAGAATCACTTCAGTGGCACAGTCCGCTTCAGGGCATCAGCAGCACTCCTGCAATTCCGGCTCCCTGTGCTGACGAGGACAACGACGGTGTCTGCGATCTTTATGACAAATGTCCGGGAACTCCGGAAAGTTATGTCGTTGACGGTTCAGGCTGTCCGCTCGATACTGACAAAGACGGTGTACCGGATACGATTGACGAATGTCCGACCATACCCGGACCTCCAACCAACGGCGGTTGTCCGCTTCCAATTATCGAAGTGAGCATCGGTACAATCTCAACTTCGCTGACCGAAGCTATTCAGGGTATCGAATTTGATTTTGACAAAGACGTGATCCGTCCGGTATCTTATCCGAAACTTGATCAGGCATTTTACATCCTTCAGGCACATCCTACCTATAAATTTTATGTGGAAGGACACACTGATGCGGCAGGTACGGTTGCTTACAACCAGAATCTGTCAGAAAGAAGAGCTGCTTCGGTTGTCAGATATTTGGTCAACAAAGGAATTCCTTCAAGCCAGCTGGTTCCGCTTGGAAAAGGCAAATCAGAACTGAAATGGGCTGAATGCGATCCGACTTCAAACTGTCCGGCATGGAAAAACCTTGAGAACAGAAGAGTGATCTTCAAACCTTTTGGCGAATCGGCATCGGATCTGGAATACAAGAACTAAGAAATTATTCAAATAATTGAAAGGCTGCAAGTTGCAGCCTTTTTTATTGGTTGTACTTGAAGACTGATTTTGCAGAAACAGATTTATCCGGAAGATTTGATTCTATGAATCATGCATCATTTAATTGTTTAATCCAATCAGAAAACAAATCGAATGAGCATTGTATAATTATATAAAGTATCAATCATTAAATTCATTTCAGCAGTAATTATACATCGTTTGCAAAAGTCAGATCAATAAAAAAAGCCGGCAGTTACCGGCTAAATTTTAATCTGAACAGAAATTTTATTTTTGTTTCAGAAGGTCTCTGATCTCAGTAAGCAGAACTTCCTCGTTTGAAGGTGCAGGTGGAGCTTCAGGTGCTTCTGCCTGTTTTCTCTTCATGTTGTTAAGTGTTTTGACAAGCATAAACACCACCAGCGCCAGCAGTATAAAGTTAATGGCAACCGTGATGAAATTACCGTAAGCAAAAATCGCAGCATCGGGAGCTGCTTCTCTTGCCGCCTCAAGCGTTGCGCCGGCAGGAATCTTACTTGCCCCCTCGCCCATTGCAAAGAAAATACTGCTGAAATCCGGTTTTCCCACAATCGCAGCAACAATCGGCATCACCAGATCATCAATAATACTGGTCACAATGGTTCCGAAAGCACCACCGATGATCACACCGACAGCCATGTCAAACGCGTTGCCCTTGATTGCAAATTCCTTGAATTCTTTAATCATTCCCATAATTTTATGTTTTTCAGGTTAAAACTTTAAATTTAAATAAAATTATTTATTAATCCCGTTTCCAGCTGATTTTTGTCACACCTTCTTCAATTCCCCATTTGTCAGCCAAACCACCGTTGATTTCAACCACAAATTTTGAATCTTCCTTTGCAGCTGCAACCGTACCGCCCTGCAGTTCTGTATCTGCGCCAGGCTGAGCGTTGCGCGCAATATTGATCAGTGTGGAATCCTTGCCGAAATACATAATGTCGAGCGGAATCCGGGTGTCCTTCATATAAAAGGTGTGTTTGCGGACTTCGTCGTCATCAAAAATAAAAAGCATCCCTCTGTTTTCATCCATCTTTGAACGGTCCATCAGCCCCCTCGCTCTCTTGTTCGGCGTATCTGCAATTTCGATATCGATCTTTTTGAAAGTTTGACCTTCCGCATTCAGAAATTCAAGCTCCCCCTGTTTGCTGAATTCAATTTCAACCGCTTCTGTTATATCAGAACCGCTTGGTTGATCATTTTTGCATCCGGCAGCAATCACAATCAGTCCGGCTGCCAAAATCAGTTTTTTCATATATCAGTCTTTATAAATTCTGTTTTTTGAAGTCATCATCACATAGATTCCAAACAATATAAACGGTATGCTCAAAACCTGTCCGTTGTTCAAACCGAGATTTAAAATCTGGGCCACAAATTCGTCTCCCTGGTCTTCTTTGAAAAATTCAATGATGAATCTGACAATCCAAAGCAAAATAAAGAACAGACCGAATATATAACCCTGACGATATTTCAATTGTGTTTTTCTGTATATGTGCCATACGATGAAAAAGATGATCACATAACAGATTGCTTCGTACAGCTGTGACGGATGTCTGGGTACGATTTTGCCGTAACCCGAACTCTGATTGGCAAATTCAACCGCCCACGGAAGATCTGAAGCTTTTCCGACAATTTCTGAATTGAAGAAATTTCCAACCCGGATGGCAGCACCTCCCAACGGAACTGTGATCGCTACCCTGTCCAAAAGCCAGAACAGATTTTTTTTCAGATATTTTCGGTTGAACAGATAGGATGAAATCAAAAACCCGATGGTTGCACCGTGACTTGCCAAACCTCTGAATCCGGAAAATTCATAACCTTTGAGCAAACCAAAAAGCGCGGATGAATCAGGATTTTGCTGTACCGGCAGAAAAACTTCGATCAGCGCTTTGCCAAACGGCATACCTTCATAATAATCCAGATTGTAAAACAGTTCACCCAAACGCGCTCCGATGATCACACCCAAAAAAGAATACAGAAAAAGCGGGTCAAGCAGTTTGACATCTACCCTGTCGGTTTCGAGTATTTTTTTCATCACATACCAGCCCATTACAAAAGCCAAAATCCACATCAGACTGTAATAGTGGATTTTTAGAGGACCGAGATCAAACATGATCGGATTGATGTTCCAGCGTATAAATAATAATAAATTGTTCATTCTTTTTCTTTTTTTGGTACCGGATCGTGACCGCTGCCACCCCAGGGATGGCATCTTGAAATTCTTTTCGCTCCCAAATATAATCCTTTTATCAATCCGTGCGTCCTCAATGCTTCAAGCATATAATTTGAACAGGTCGGCGTGTATCTGCAGTTGCTGCCCAGCCAGGGCGAAATCGCAAGCTGATAAAACCGGACAAGGATTACAAATGGAAAAATTAAAACTTTCTGAAAAGAATTCATTCCGGCAAAGATAGTTATAATGCAAAAAACACTAATCGGTCAGCGCTGTTTTTCTGAAAAATTCCCACATCACAATTCCCGCACAAACACTGACATTCAGCGAATGCTTAGTGCCTTCCTGGGGAATTTCGATACAATAATCACTCAGATCAACTGACTGCTGATTCACACCTTCCACTTCATTGCCGAAAATCAAAACATATTTTTCATCCGGATTGATTTTGAATTCGGGAAGAGAAATACTGCCGTCGGTCTGTTCAATCGAAATCATTTTATAATGATCTGATTTTAACGCATGAATCAAAGGATTTATATCTTTCACATATTCCCATTCCACACTTTCGTCCGCGCCCAAGGCGGTTTTTCTGATTTCCCTGTTGGGCGGCGTTCCGGTGATTCCGCACAAATAAATCTTTTGAATCAGAAAAGCATCCGCAGTCCTGAAGACCGAACCCACATTATATGCACTTCTGACATCATCGAGTATCACGACGACAGGAATCTTTTTTGTTTCCTTAAATTCTTCGACCGAAATCCTGCCGAGGTCTTCAAGTTTCAGTTTCTTCATTTGGCAAAATTCGCAAAATTATTCCGAATCATAAATTTGGGCTTCAATTCATGACCCAACCGATATTTTCAGTACTTTTGAAACATACAGCAACATTATGGAAGAAAACCGTACAAAGACAATCCATATTACAAAAGATGATTTTTTGACAAAAATTATGGATTATGAAAATAATCCGGAAGAATGGGTGTATCTCGGCGACAAACCCTGTATCATCGATTTTTATGCAAGCTGGTGCGGTCCATGTGCTATGATTGCACCGATTCTGGATGAACTCGCCGAAGAATATCATCAGAAAATCAATATCTACAAAGTGAATACCGAAGTGGAACGGGAACTGGCTGCAGTCTTTGGAATCAGAAGTATTCCCGCACTGATTTTCTGTCCGATGAACGACAATCCGCATCAGTACAACGGTGCGCTTCCAAAAGAGGAATTTGTCAGAATCATCAACGAAATTTTGCTGTCGCCACAGCCTGCAGAATAATTTTCCGGTTTGATTATTTGGTTTTTTCGAGCAGATAGACCTTTGCGCCTTTGAATGCATAAGCCGGCATCAGATTTCCCTCGAGTATCAGATTGTTGCCGCTCACATTGATGATGCTGATGTAATCACCGTTTGGCATTTTCAGATAATTCTCCTTTTCTTTGGTTTTTGGATTTTTGCCAAAATCAAATTTGTATTTTTTCCAGCTTTCCTTATCCGACGAACAGTGCACCTGTTGAAGTTTTGATTTTTTGGTTTTGAAACTCAGAATTTCCTGACCATTTTCGCATTGGCTTGAAAAAAGATTTTCGGGATTTTCGGTATTTTGAATTTCATCATAGCTGTGACTGTAAACACCGACAATCTTCCAGTTGCCGTCCAAACGGTCTTCATCGATTTTTCCGTTTGCTTTTGAAACCGCCCAGCTCACGCCTTTGACGGTTCCTTTGACCACTCCGACACCTGCCTTGACAGTTGTTTTTACAATTTTGCCGGCGGTTGAAACCACACATGAATTCAGCAGAAAACAACCGAATATTAAAATTATCATCCTTTTCATTTCAAAGCAGTTTAAATTTTTTCAAAAATAGAGCATATTCTCAATTATTGGAGCAGTTAGCCAAAAATGATTTTCGGCAAATTTTATTTTGGGTTAACTTAGCAATCTTAAAAACAGACTCAAATTGGCAAAAAAAGAAACACCCTTAATGACTCAATACAACAGTATCAAAGCCAAATATCCTGATGCATTGCTGCTGTTCCGTGTAGGTGATTTCTATGAAACTTTTGGAGATGATGCCGTCAAATGTTCGAAAATTCTCGACATCGTTTTGACCAAAAGAGCAAATGGTGCTGCTTCACACATTGAACTGGCCGGATTTCCGCATCATGCATTGGATACCTATCTGCCAAAATTGGTCAGAGCCGGTTTGAGAGTCGCCATCTGCGATCAGCTTGAAGATCCGAAAATGACAAAAACAATTGTCAAAAGAGGCGTAACCGAACTGGTGACACCCGGCGTTTCGCTCAACGATCAGGTGCTCAGCGCTAAGACCAATAATTTTCTGATGTCGGTTCATCAGGAAGATGAAAGATACGGTATGGCGCTGCTTGATATTTCGACCGGCGAATTTATGGTCGGTGAAGGAAACAAAGCTTATTTCCACAAACTGATTCAGAGTTTCAGACCCAGCGAACTGATTCATCAGAAAAGAAAAAAAATAGATCTACCAGAATTGAAAAGCAGTTTCCAGATCGAAGACTGGGCTTTTCAGTATGATTATGCGGTTGACAAACTCAGTCGTCATTTCAAGGTCAAATCGCTCAAAGGTTTTGGAATTGAAAATTTGAAACTGGCTACAATCGCAGCCGGTTCGATTTTTTCGTATCTCGATGAAACTCATCATTTTGAAATTGATCATATCACCCGAATCCAGCGTTTGGATGAAAACAGTTTTGTTTGGATGGATCCGTTTACGATCAGAAATCTCGAACTGATTTATTCGCCTCATCCTGATGCAGTCACGCTGATCGACATTTTGGATTCGACCCGTTCCGCTATGGGCGGTCGACTGCTGAAAAGATGGATGGTGATGATTCCAAAAAATAAGGACGAAATCAATTCAAGACATGATGCAGTCGAATATTTTCTGAAAAATGACGAACAGCGGATTTATGTCAGAGAACAGATTTCAGATTTGAGCGATCTCGAAAGAATGGCTGCAAAGGTTTCAACCGGCAAAATTACACCGAGACAGTTGCTGTCACTTGCACAGGGACTTGAATCGGTCAGCCGAATCAGACAAAAATTGGAAAATGCAGAACAAATTCAAAATCTGACAAAAAACCTGAAAGACTGGACTGAGGTTTCAGATTATCTGTTCAAAACGCTTTCGGAAGATCCGCCGCATCAGATTCAGAAAGGAAATGTGATTGCAGAAGGCATATCAGAAGAACTCGACCGACTGAGAAATCTGCAGACAAAAGGAAAAGATTTTCTCGAGGATTTGAGAATCAGAGAAAGCGAAAGAACCGGGATTTCAAATCTGAAAGTTTCGTTCAACAATGTTTTCGGTTATTATATAGAGGTCAGAAATACGCACAAAGACAAGGTGCCGGAAGACTGGATCAGAAAACAGACACTGGTCAGCGCGGAGAGATATATCACTGAGGAACTCAAAGAATACGAAAATCAGATTTTGGGTGCCGAAGAAAAAATACTGTCGCTCGAAACCGAACTTTTTAACCGGATTTTGGAATATTTGTCTGGTCATTTGGATGAAATTCAGAAATCCGCAGCTGCAATTGCGCATATCGATCTGCTTTCATCATTTGCTGAAACTGCGATCAGCAACAGTTATGTCCGACCAAAAATTACGGATGGAATCGATCTGCTGATTGAGGACGGAAGACATCCGGTGATTGAAAAACAGCTGCCGCCGGGCGAAAATTATATTGCAAACAGTGTTTCGCTTTTGCCCAACGAACAGCAAATTATCATGATTACCGGTCCGAATATGTCGGGTAAATCTGCTTTGCTCAGACAAACCGCACTGATTGTGCTGATGGCTCAGATGGGCAGTTTTGTACCCGCAAAAAATGCTGAAATCGGGATTGTTGACAAGATTTTTACACGTGTGGGCGCATCCGACAATATCTCTTCGGGCGAATCCACCTTCATGGTCGAAATGAATGAAACCGCAAGCATTTTGAACAATCTGTCAGAGAGAAGTCTGATCCTGCTTGACGAAATCGGAAGAGGAACGAGTACCTATGACGGAATTTCGATTGCATGGGCGATTTCCGAATTTCTTCATGAATACAAATACCGGCCAAAAACGCTTTTTGCCACCCATTATCACGAACTCAACGAGATGGCAAAGACTTTCAGCCGGATCAAGAATTTCAATGTCAGCGTCAAAGAAGCAAACAATACGATTTTATTTTTGAGAAAACTGGTTCCGGGCGGCAGCGAGCACAGCTTCGGTATCCATGTGGCAAAGATGGCTGGGATGCCTCAATGGGTTTTGAAAAGAGCAAATGAGGTTTTGAAAACGCTTGAAAGTTCACATGTCAACGAAAAAATTTCGGACAAGACAAAAAAAATTACGCAGGAAAATATGCAGCTCAGTTTCTTTCAACTCGACGATCCGATCCTCGAAGCCATACGAGAAGAATTGATGGGTATAGACATCAATACGCTGACTCCGGTCGAAGCTTTGATGAAATTAAACGAAATAAAGCGTAAATTAGGCTGATCAAATTTTGGAACAGAAATTGAAAAAACAACCATAAAATCAAAAACGATGAAAAAGCAAAATCTGTTGACATTGTCAGTATTTGCATTTTTACTGGCAGTCGCCTGTGCCACAAATCCGCTTACAGGCAGGAAATCTCTGGCTTTGGTTTCAAACGCACAATTGTTTCCACAATCATTTGCACAATACAATCAGGTATTGAAGGAAAACAAAGTCGATAAGAACTCCGCAGATGCAAAAATGATTGACCGTGTCGGCCAGCGAATCAAATATGCAGCTGAAAAATATTATTCACAAATCGGAAGAGGCAGCGATCTGAAGGATTATCAGTGGGAATTTTCACTGATTCAGAGCGACCAGCTGAACGCCTGGTGTATGCCCGGCGGAAAAGTTGCTTTCTATACCGGCATACTTCCGGTCTGCAAGGATGACGGCGGTATTGCGGTGGTTATGGGCCACGAAGTTGCGCACGCACTTGCGGGTCACAGTGCAGAACAGGTCAGCAATGCAATGGTCGCACAGGGTCTGATGATCGGCGGAAATGTTGCGATTTCAAACAATGATTGGCGAAATGTTTTCAATCAGCTTTATCCGGTCGGAGCAGGTCTGACCATGCTGAAATACGGCAGAGGAATGGAGCTTGATGCTGACGAAGCGGGTCTTTATCTGATGGCGATGGCAGGCTACAACCCGATGGAGGCAATCAGCTTTTGGGAAAGAATGAACAATGCGACTTCAGGTCAGCAGACACCGCCCGAGTTTCTGAGCACCCACCCGAATCCGGGCAACAGGATTGCACAGATCAAATCAATTATGCCAAAAGCAATGGAATATTACAACCAGAGTCCGTACAAAGGAAAATAAAATTTTAAAAAATAGATTGGGAAAGGCTGTGCGGTGCAGCCTTTTTTATTGGTCTTTTATAAATTCATTCACCTGTGAAGCAGGAATCCGTTTTTGCTCTTTTTCAAATAATCTTTATTGCTGAATTTTTAAATTGAGTATTGGGATGAATTTATATTTTTTTACAAAATCTCATTCTCTTTATTCACTAAAAAATATAACTTTCAGTGAATACATTCACCAAAAAGCATAACTTTTGGTGAATAGGGTAATAATATGATGATTGAGCGAATTATTAAAAAAACGATTTCCGAGCGACTGTTCAAAGGTAAAACCATGATCCTGACCGGAGCCAGGCGCTACGATTTGTATAGTTCCCATAACATTCTTGAAACTGTTCCACTCAAAACGAATTTATCTTCTGATTCAAATCAGCTCTGTTTCTTTCGTGCGGTTCTTTACGGCCTTCATCCAAACCGCAGTCATTAATTGGGTTTAACATATTCCGGATTGTAAATTTCCTTTGTAATTAAAAAAATACTTTCTAAGTTTGTATCATCATCACGATTAGCATAGAGCTAAACCAACCTGCTGATAAGCGAAGGTGGTAAAAACGATGAGCCTAAAAACAAAAGGAAAAATATGTTAAACACCAATCTTTTTAATTCCGTTGTTCGTTTCGTAAGAGAGTATAATTACTCTGGGGATTTATTATCAAAAACATTTACGGATTATATTTCAAATCATTATCGTAAATGCTTCTTTCAAAAGACTGTTCTTTCGGATCAGGAAGAATCACATCAACAACCTTTTCAAATCTAATGCAGTCAATATAGAAGCTGATAAATCAAAGGAATGTGGTTTTATTGTTACCGTTACTACACCTCAGGGGTGTAGTAATCACGAGTTGACAGAAAGATACAATGAGTTAAAATATGTGATTTTACCTCCAAGACTTTTAACAGCATATATGAACGACTTAAATAATGAGTTTGTATTAAGATTTGACAAAACACCTTTCGTCACTAACAAAGAGAATAACAGGATTGGTTGGAATAAAAAGATATTGTACCTGGAAGATATAGACAATTTCATTTTTATAGAAGAGAATTAGTACTGAAGTGAATACAATTACTGATTCTCCTTAACTCTGTAGCGAGGACAGGACTCGAATCCCGTTTAGACGGGACAGGCTCTGTGTCCGTCGCGGCGGATATGAACCACGACGAGCTCCCTGAAATAAAAAAAGAGAATCAGTAATTTGATTCTCTTTATCTCTGTAGCGAGGACAGGACTCGAACCTGTGACCTTCGGGTTATGAGCCCGACGAGCTACCTACTGCTCCACCTCGCGATTTGGACTGCAAATATACGAACTATTTATACATTCACAAAATTTCAAGCTTTTATCGGCGGATTATTTTCTATGAAGTTGACTGCCAGATCGGGATCATCGGTCAGATACAGCAGTTCCTTGTATTTTCTGCCGACCGAAAGCTGATGAAGTACCGAATAGAGCGCTGTATCTTCTGTATATCTCTTTTTTCCGAGAAAGACCATCGGACTGTAAAAACCGGAAGTTCCGTAATGGTTTTGTGCCGCTTCCTGAAAAATTTCCTGTGTCGTTCCGGCACTGCCCGGCGCATAAACAATGCCGTACAGACAGATTGTAAGCAATGTATCTTCGCGTATGCTGTTTGAAAAATATTTTGCAATATGACAGGCAAAAGGATTGGACGGTTCGTGTCCGTAAAACCAGGTCGGAATGGCAAGACTTTCCTTTCCGTCCGGATATTTTTTGAGTACCGATCTTGCGCGGTCAAAATAATTCGGACAGAGATAATCAAGCTGACCCTCTTCATCATAACAGAGATCCGACAATTCGGTAATCGCATCTATCAGATCTTCCTCGCTGTATTTCCCGAAATAAGCACCCAGATTCGCAGCTTCCATAATGCCGGGTCCGCCGCCGGTCGCTACAAAATAACCAAGCTCTGAAAACTGTCTGGCTGCGATTGCAACCTTTATATAAAATTCTGAACCTCTTCGGGCAGAATGTCCGCCCATAAAACCGACAATCTTTTTTTGGGTCATCCCCGATTCGTCATATTCTATAATATTTCTGAGCGCCACATCAATCGAATAATCATGAATCCGCTGTGCCATCGCTTCATCCATCGGCGGATTGTTTTTGGTCTGCAAAAAATGATTGTAAATTTTCAGATCAACCGTATTTCTTGAATCCTCAGCAACCGGTTCAAGCAGTTCCTGCCAGGTATAAAGACCCGACCGGTGCGGTTTGTACGGCAGTTTTGAAAATCTGGGATAAACCACTGCGCCGCTGCTGATCAGATGGATCGCATCTTCTTTTTTTAATTTACAGCCCAAAAAAGTGGCACCCTTTACATTTATCTTTGTCCAGTCAATGTCGTCATGTTTGAAATCAAGCCCCTGAATAACTTTCCCTTTCAGATTGCCGGTTTCAAAAATAACACTGTTCCACTGGGTCTTTGACAGAATCAGGTTTGTAATTTTTTTTAATGACATGGATTAATTCGTTTAAATAAATTGGATTTGAAAAATACCGGCTCAAAGAAATTTCTTCCTTCTGAACCAGAAAAATATAACTGCAACGATACCGAACATCACCGCCAAAACGATAAAATAAGCCCATTTGTAATCGAGTTCGGGCATATAGCGGAAATTCATTCCATAAATACCGACGATGAAGGTCAGCGGCAGGAAGAATGCCGAAAAGACGGTCAGAATCTTCATGATTTCGTTTGAACGAAGGTCAGAAATTGAAATCGTCAGTGTAAATAGATTCTGAAGATCGTTTGAATTCTGGGTATGCAGATGCACAAGTTTTTGATTAAGCTCGACCAGATCGAGAAATGCTGATTTATGTTTTGCCTGATGCTTGTATTCATTCAGCGTTTCGTGTGTCCGCATCATCAGGGTTTTACACGCATCGGCTTCTCTTTTCAGCTGATAAAGCTGTTTGAGTTTTTGTTTGATTTCTCTTTCGTCGTCCAAAAATGATTTTTCGTATTCTTCAATTTTTTTTGCAATCTTCTCTGCGGGTTCAAGATAAGTATTCAGTGCCTCTCTCAGAATTTCATGATACAGCCGTCTCGGTGTCCACTGATGTTTCGGATTTTCGGTCTGAAGTTTTGAAAGAATCTTATCCCAAAAAGGAACCTCTTTCTGATGAACCGTAATCAGAAAATCAGAACCGAAAAAAATACCGATCTTGTGGCTGAATTCACGAATTACAAACGAATAAGATCTTTTGTCACGGCTGTAAAAACGGATGAGTACAAAATCAAAATTATCATTGTTTTCGTATTTTGGAAGATGTTCCGCCTCTATCGCATCCTGAATGGTCAGCAAGCTCAGATTGAATCGGTTCATATATTCTTCCATCCCGGCTTTGTCCGGATTTTTTAAATCATACCAAACAAAAGTTTCATCCTTGTATAAGACTTTATCCATTTCTTTTTGAAATTCGAATCCAATATAATAAGATTCTCAATACGATTGTCAATTTTAAAGTCGGTTTCTGATTTTAGCGCTTTAATAATCGTTTCAGTGTGCTTATCTTTGCAGCCCAAAACAAATTAAAGATGAGCGGACTGATAGAAGAACTGCAATGGAGAGGTATGATTCACAACATGATACCCGGAACGGAAGAACAGCTTGAAAAAGAAATGACTTCTGTCTATTGCGGATTTGATCCGACTGCAGATTCGCTTCATGTGGGCAGTCTGGTGCCTATTCTTCTGCTGATGCATCTTCAGCGTCACGGTCACAAACCGATTGCTTTGGTCGGCGGTGCAACGGGAATGATCGGTGATCCGACCGGGAAATCTCAGGAAAGAAATCTGCTGGATGTTCAGACTTTGAACCTGTATGTGGAAGGAATCCGTTCACAGTTGGAAAGATTTCTCGATTTTGACGAATCAAAACCAAATGCTGCTTTGCTGGTCAATAATTACGACTGGATGAAGGATTTTACATTTCTCGATTTTGTAAGAAATGTGGGCAAACACATCACCGTCAATTATATGATGGCAAAGGATTCGGTCAAAAAAAGACTGAGCACCGATTCAACCGTGGGCATGTCGTTTACCGAATTTACCTATCAGCTGATACAGGGATATGATTTTCTGCATTTGTACAAAAATATGGATGTGAAACTTCAGTTTGGCGGTTCGGACCAATGGGGAAATATCACCACCGGCACCGAGCTGATCAGGAGAACGGTTCAGGGAGAAGCTTTTGCGTTTACCTGTCCGCTGACTACCAAAGCCGACGGAAATAAATTCGGGAAAAGCGAAGGCGGAGAAAATATCTGGCTTGACAAAGACAGGACTTCACCTTATAAATTTTATCAGTTCTGGCTGAATCAGTCGGATGAGGATTCCGAAAAATATATCAAAATCTATACTTTTCTGACTCAGGATGAAATTATTGAGCTGGTTGAAAAACACAAAGCCGAGCCTCATTTGAGACAATTGCAAAAAAGACTGGCCGAAGAAGTAACCGAAATGGTTCACGGCAGAGAAGAACTTGAGAATGCGGTGAAAGCTTCGGAAGTTTTGTTTGGAAAATCGACGGCTGATGATTTGAAATCATTGAATGCAATTACTTTTCTGGCGGTTTTTGAAGGTGTCCCACAGGCCAATATTTCTGCTTCGGATTTGGAAACCGGAATCAATATAGTGGATGCGCTGACAGATCACAGCGGATTTTTGATTTCAAAAGGAGAAGCAAGAAGAGATTTGAAAGCCAATTCAATTTCTGTCAACAAAGAAAAAGTTTCTGAAGATTATACCATTTCAAAATCTGATCTGATTTCTGAAAAATACATACTGCTTCAGAAAGGAAAGAAAAATTATTTCATTTTGATTGCAGGATAATTGAAGTTGTCAGCTGCTGACGGTTTCATGATCGGCATCTGACTTCATCTTTTTTTCTTCCAATTTTTGTTTCAGATTGATCTCGTTGTCGGTCATCTTGAGATTGCCAGAATATTTCCCACCCATTTCAACCGAGAAACGATTGACGGTCAGATTTCCTTCGAGTCTCCCCGATTCCATGATATAGAGATCACGACATTCAAGATCGCCGATAAGTTTTCCGTAAACAATGATGTCGATGCTTTTCAGTTTGCCGATGATTTCAGCTTTTTCGCCCAGTATGATTCCTTTGCTCAGTTCAACATTTCCTTCGACCTTTCCGTCAATTCGAATTGCGCCGCTGCCGACGATATCGCCTTTGATCGAAATTCCTTCTGCAATCAAAGTGTCGATCGGCATATTGTTCAAACTCTTTGTGTTTTTTTCAGATTTGGTTTTGCTAAACATGACTTACAGATTTAAATATTCCTGGGGATTGATCTTTTCATCACCTCTGATGATTTCATAATGCACATGAGGCCCGGTACTTCTTCCGGTACTGCCCAATTTTCCGATGATTTCTCCCGATTTTACTTTTTGACCTTCTTTCACACCGATTTCGGACAGATGGCCGTAAAGTGTTTTGAAATTATTTTTGTGACGAATCACCACACAGTTTCCGTAACCGCCTTTCCGGCCGGCAAATTCAACTGTACCACCCGCTGTAGAACGAATCGGTTCACCAATTTCTCCGCGCAGATCGACTCCTTTGTGTCCTTCAAATCCTCCGCCTCCAAACGGATTATGTCTCACTCCAAAATGTGAAGTCTGTTCGCCCTCATGCGGTTTCCCAATCGGTGTATTTTTGATCAGGCTCTCCATCTTTTGAATGTCTTCCGAATAGAGTTCTGCAATTTCATTGATATCGGTTACTTCAAATTCTACCGGTCCGCCTGCGTTTTCAAATTCAAGAGGCGCCAGTCCCCGGTCTTCCATAAAACGGTTGATCCGGTCCATGCTCTGATTGATCGATTCAAAAGACTGTTTCGCTTTCTCGATGTCGATTGCATTTTTGATCTGATTTGCTCTTGCAAGTTTTTCTTTGTAGATGGTGGTGTAGTAATTGCTGGTATTTTCATAGATGAAAAAGGCAATCACCAGCCCGAAACCGAGAAAGACTGTAGCTGCTATCAGCAGATATTTTTTCCAATGAAGCAAAATTGAGGTTGGTATCTGAATGGTCTTCTTGCCCTTTCCCTTCGTATCGGCAAAAAGGACAGAGGTTTTGTGTTTTAGCATAGCCCCAGTGTGTTAAAAAAGGACTTAAAGGTACTGTATTCAATTGCAGGCGGCAAGTTTTTAACAAAACTTTATCATAAGACAAAACCCTCCAGATTGTGGAGGGTTTGTTTGTAATTATTAATTATCAATTATTTATTTTTTAATAATCTTAAAGGTTTCGACTTTGTTTCCTTCAAGAAGCACTCTGAACACATAAGTACCCGGAGCAAGTGTTTTCATGCTGATTTTACCGTTATTCAGCTTCAATCCGTCGATCAACTTCTGACCTGCAAGATTAAATACAGAGACAGATTCAACCGGTTTTTTGGAACTGATATTCAATTCATCCTTTACCGGATTTGGCCAGTAAGCAAAATCAGAATCGGCTATATCATTTGTACCGGCAAAACCGCAGTCGCCCGCCACAAAGAAAACGGTATCCAGATTGTCATCATTCGGATTCCAGCTGGCTCCGTCATCATCGCTTATATATGCAGCTGACCCCTGAGTATTGGCAGAAGTTGCCAGCCACCAAACCACAGTTCCGCTCGGAACAGACATCTTGGGTTCAAGCCAGTAGGTACCTTCTGTCAGTAAAATCTGCAGATTCGGATCTACATCATAAACCAAATGATAGATCGGATCTCCAAATGCAGATGAATAAGCAATTGCTTCGGTCGGAACCGCATTTTCAATGGTATGAAGCACCGCACCCGGAATTCCCATATTGTCCTCACGGATATTGATGGTTGCATTGTCAGGAATTTCAGGCTGATTTACATCAATAGTAATCTGTCTCACAAACAATGTCATGCCCGGTTCGATTGCAAAATCATCTGCCACTCTGTAAACAGCAGATTCGGTGATATTAAACGCATCATCAAATGAAGAAGTGATGCCGTCGCCAAATACACAGTCGAAATCCGGTTCTTCAATGATGATCTGTTCGCCGCACTGAATCAGCCGGTCTCTGAAAGTCGTATCCGTATTGCACTGGTCATCCAAATGGGTATAGAATCTGTAAGCACCATTCTGATCAGGCGTCCAAACCAACGGGCTTTGACCGTAGGCAAGACTCAGGGTTCCGTCTTCATCCGAAATTGTGATAAAGTCGGTTGAGACAGAGCTTGAGAAAGTATATTCAACACCGGCACTCAGATGGACAATCGAATATTCACCCGGCCAGGCAATTTCAACCACCGTTTCAGGCTGACCAAAACAAACCGGCGTATAGTCTCCCCACTGTCCAAAAGGAGCATCCAGACAGCCGCTTTCTTCAGGTATCTCTTCACAATCACCTGCTGCAAAGAATACCATATTAATTTCGGAATCATACACCTCCCAGCTTGAACCGCTGTCAAATGACCAGACCGCAGGCGCACCGGTTGAACCGGTTGAAGTTGCCACCCACCAGACATCATCACCGCCCGGAACGGTCATATCGGGCTGTATCCAATAAGTTCCTTCACCCAAAACAATCGGCGTAACCAAATCAAAGGTCAGATGATAAACCGGATCACCGTAAGAAACCGAATAAAGAACCGATGAGGTTGGTGCCATTTCGGCGGTTTCAACTATGTTTCCGGGTACTCCGCCTACGTCTTCACGGATATTGAAAACCGCATTGTTCGGAATTTCAGGCTGATTCACATCCATCGTAATTTGTCTGATTGTAAATTCAATTCCTTCAGCAACCGTGAAATCATCGGCCACCATTACAAAATCAGACTCACTGATCAGAATTGCATCATCAAATGACTGGGTAATTCCGTCGCCCTGGAAACAGTCATAATCCGGTTCTTCAATAATCACCGGGCTTCCGCATTGTATCATTCTATCTCTGAACGAACTGTCAACATTGCATTCTTCGTCCAGATGGGTATAGAATCTGTAGGCACCGTCTGTGTCGGGTGTGAAAACTACCGGGCTCTGACCGTAAACCAAAGAACCGGTTCCGTCTTCATCCGAAATTGTAATAAAATCGGTTGCAACCGAACTTGAAAAAGTATATTCAACACCTGCTGTCAGATGAACAATCGAATACTCACCTGTCCACGCCAGATCAGCAACCACTTCGGGTAACCCGATGCAGTAAGGTGTATAATCACCCCATTGGCCGTTCGGTGCATCAAGACAACCCGGATCTTCGGGTGCCAATTCCGCATCCACAGTCATATCGTCAACCACAACGCCGTAACCCCAGTTGTTCAGACCTTCAAAAGCAATATAATAATCAGATTTTCCGGCAGATTCGGGCAAATCAAGTGTCACCTCTGTCCAGGCATTTACATTTGAGGTATAAACTGCTCCGGGAATCACTGTCCAGCTGCCATTCGCCGAATTTTTGTAATAAACTCTCAATTCATTCTGATCGCCCACCCAAGCCTGGTTTGCATACCAGAAATTAAGTGTTGCATTCTGCATAGCCGAAAAATCAAATCTCGGTGAAGTCAGTTTTGTAGCAAACTGAGAATAGGTTTCTGCAGAGAAGCTTGCGTTTTTTGCACCTCCGTGTGCCGCTTGAACAGCACCTCCGTTTCCGGCGCCGGCTCTGTAGATCCAGTTGACTGCACCGTTTACATATTCGTTGAGCCAGCAGTCTCTTAAGGGGCTGTCGTCTTCAAATGATTCGTTAAAAGGGAAACTGTCGATCACCGCATTTTCACAGATTTCTCCCTGCGGTTCAGAATCGCAGTTCAAATCTGTATAGGTTGCCTGCGTTCCGCCGTTGAGTCTGCCCGAAACCAATATTCCGATTTCGTTTGAAACTTCATAATGCGGTTTGTTGTCGTTTGTTGTCCCCATAGATTCTATATAAAAAGTCAGCGGACCTTCAGAAATCACCGCCTTTATCTCGTCATACCCCAAACTGTAATTTCCGCCAGAAAGCAAAGTGTTGTTCGAACTGTCTTTCAATGTCCAGCTTACTTCATCTCCAAAGAAATCATCCCAGACATGCACCGTCCAGGTACAGCCTTCATTTCCGGCCGGATCTGCATCGTCGCATTCACCCGCAACGGTCATTATGCCTTCAACATTTTCACCGTTATCATCCTTATATACTTCCCAAATCGATCCGTTGAGCGACTGCCAGGTCGGATAGGTCACCGATGATGTTTCATAAATTGAAGACACCCAATAGCTATAATCGGAAGTTGTACTCGGCGCAGCCGAAATTCCAACCCAAAAATGTTCGTCTTCTGTATCGGGATTGTTAAATTCAATCAGAACCGGCATTGTAATTTCAACCGTCCATTGCGGATAATCGGTCTGACCAAATACACCGTTTGGCGTTATATCCGCAGTCAGCCCGAAATAGGCAGCCCCGATCTGTGCGCCCACTCCCTGCAGATTATCCTTATAAAATGAAACATCAAAAGTAGTCGGCATACCGCCGAGTGTGACCACTTCAAGTTTGATGGTCTGAAGAGAGAATTTTGTCCCGCCGGGAACGATGAAATCATTTGCAGCTTTCAGATGATTGGTTCCGTCATCTATAAAACCTACACCGTTGAAAGTATCACCCGTAAATATCTGAGAACAGTTTTCGGGAGCCAAAACCGAAAAATCTTCAAAAAAACAAGTTTTATCTGCCGATTTGAAAGGATTATGGGACAAAGCGACTGTTTCCGTTTCTTCCAAAAAATAAAATCCTCCGGTAAAAACCTTTTGATCAAGATTCAAAGACCGGAGTTGAAATTCTTCTGATTGTGTCTGAAAACATTCTGACTGCCACGGCGCAGCGCCCAACGGAGTCGTCAAAATCAGAAACGCAGACAGCTTAAAAAAAAGCGTTCTGAATGAAAATAAATTATCCCTCATCTTTCTTTAATTAAATTTTGGACTAAATTATAAAAAATATGTTTCCTGACTTACTCATTTTAAACCTTATTTTTGCAGTTAATGGAACTGAAATTTCAATCTTACAGCCTCAGATTCAAAATTCCGGGCGGCACTTCAAGAGGTGTGCTGACCGAAAAAGAAACTTTTTTGTTAAATCTGAGATTAAATGATTCAAAAGAAATCGAGTTTTACGGAGAAGCAGGACTTTTCAGAGGTTTGAGTGCTGATGACAGACCCGATTATGAACAGAAACTGAAATCAGTCTGTGAGAATTTTGATTTCAATAATATCGGCTGGTGGGAAGATTTGAGAGAATATCCTTCCATACAGTTCGGGCTTGAACAGCTGCTGAAAGGAAAAGAAGTTTATGAGAAAAAATCAGTTACCGACGAATTCAATCCGATACTTTTTCCGTCCGAATTTACTGACGGAAAAAAAGGAATCCGAATCAACGGACTGATCTGGATGGGCGATGTTGAGTTTATGAAATCTCAGATCAAAGAAAAACTGGCCCAAAACTTCAAATGCATCAAACTCAAAATCGGAACAGACTGGAAATCAGAGAAAGAAATCATTAAAAATCTCAGAAAAGAATTCAAAAAACAGGATTTGGAACTCAGAGCGGATGCAAACGGCGCATTTGGTTTTGAACAGTCAAAAACGGTTTTGAAAGAATTGGCCGAACTCGATATCCATTCGATCGAACAGCCGATCAAAGCCGGACAGATTCAGGAAATGGCAGCACTTTGCGAATCAACACCGACACCGATTGCACTCGATGAAGAACTGATCGGTGTATTTTATCAATCCGAAAAACAAAAACTGATTGAAACGATTAAACCGCAATACATTATTCTGAAACCGAGTCTGGTCGGCGGATGGAAAGGCAGTGAGGAATGGATTGAAATTGCCGAAAAACAAAATTCGGGCTGGTGGATCACTTCCGCATTGGAGAGCAATATCGGTCTGAATGCAATCGCGCAGTGGACTTACACGCTGAACAACCCTATGCCTCAGGGTTTGGGAACCGGATCATTGTTTCGAAATAATTTTCATTCGAGACTGAAAGTCAGCGGTGAAGAACTGTATTTTGTTTAATTTTGAATCATGAAAAAAAGTTTATTCCTTTTCGGATTTGTATCAATTTTTTTGTGGTCTTGTTTGATAAGCCGTCAGCCAAAAAGTGAAAAAGAAAAAACTTTGGCCTTGTCTGAGATTTCTGATTTTCAGCAGGAATTGAAGGATGAATGGAACGATCCGGAAACTACGCCTTTGCACGAAGAAGAAAAAGCAGATTTCAAAGGCATCACATTTTTTCCGGTCGATCTGAAATACAGAATCAATGCTGATTTCAAACCGATCAAAAACGGAAAAACACTTCCTTTCCCGACTTCTGCCAACAAAATCAAAAATTTTAAGGAATACGGAAAAGCAACCTTCACTTTGGATTCAAAACAGTTTGAGCTCACTTTGTATCAGTCGGAGCCGCTTCATTCAGAAGACGATGAATCACTGTTTTTGCCGTTTATGGACGAAACCGGCGGTGAAACTTCTTATGGCGGAGGAAGATATATGGATCTGAACATTTCAGATATCAAAGACGGAAAAATACTGATTGATTTCAATCTGGCATACAATCCGTATTGCGCCTACAGCAATTATTACAACTGTCCGATTCCGCCGGCAAACAATTATCTGGAAACTGAAATCAAAGCGGGCGTCAGCTATCAGCAATGAAAATACTCGATTTTTCAAAAAACAATTTTGAACCGCTGAATCCTGAAATTCAGTGGCAGCAATCGATACTTGATATTTTGGACGAATGGAATTCAAAAGATGATTTTGTAATTGCACACACTTCGGGTTCGACGGGAACGCCAAAGGAAATCAGACTGTCAAAATCAGCAATGCGTTTGAGCGCAAAGCTGACCGGCGAATTCTTTGATCTGAAAACCGGAAATACAGCGCTGCTTTGTATGCCTGTAAATTTTATTGCGGGAAAAATGATGATCGTCAGAGCGATCGAACTCGGTTTGAAACTGTATTGCACAGAAGCAAAAAGCAGGATCGATCTGGCTGAATATCCGCAATTGGATTTTGTACCGATGACGCCTATGCAGGTTGAAAAATCATTTGATTCGATTCACAAAATCAAAACACTGCTGATCGGCGGTGCGCCATTGTCGGATGAATTGAGAAATAAATTACTTCAGACAAAAACCGATGCATACGAATCCTACGGAATGACCGAGACCATCACCCATATCGGGCTGAAGAAAATTTCCGAAAAATCTTTCAGTTGTTTGAATCGGGTCGAAATCAGAAAAGACGAAAGAAACTGTCTGGTGATTAAGACACCTTATTTTGATGATGAAATCGTGACCAATGATCTGGTTGAAATCATCGACCGGAAACATTTCAAATGGCTTGGCCGTTTTGACCATGTGATCAATTCGGGCGGCATCAAACTGATTCCGGAACAGATCGAAGAAAAATTAAAACCTTATATCGAACAAGAATTTATCATCAGTTCGCTTCCCGACAAAACTTTGGGTGAAAAATTAATACTGATTATTGAAGGCGATAAATTTAATCTTTCAATTCCAAAAGATGTTTTGGATAAATTCGAAAATCCGAAGGAAATTTATTTTATCAAAGAATTTCCGAGAACCGAAAGCGGAAAAGTTAAGAGACAGGCATTAAAAGAAATTTGTCAAAAACAGATTTGAATTATTCCTTTTTTGAAGCCAAAATCACAAAATCAACAACGCGATAATTCGGTTCATTGACGCCATCGGTATTTACGCTAATGTCTCCTATTAATACTTTGATTCGATAAGGCCCCAAATCGGCCAGAACGGAAAGATCGTCAACTTGTTTGTCATTTATTGAATTCGAATTTTCATTGACTATCTTTTTAATTTCGGGCATCATATCTTTTTCAAATTTATCATTCAGCGTCAGTTTGAACTGATTTGATTCTCTGTCAATTTTTAAAGTATCTTCTCCGATATTAAACTTTTTACCGCTTTCTCCAACAAAAGGAATCAGATAATCATAATCTTCTGTTTCGTATGAGGTTTTTAAATTATCAATCGTATAATACTGATAATTTTTTGAATATTCCGGACCATTTGCATAAACAATAATTTTGAATTTGCGTCTGAAATCCCAGCTTCTGTATCCGGGTGCTTTATTTCTTGACTGATTGTCATCAACCAGCGTCAGCAGATAATCCAACTGACCGCGTTCATCAAGAAATCTAAACTTATCAGAAATTTCATCGACCACCTGGCTTTTTACTTCCCGGCTGAAATCAATTTTGCCGTCTTTCAGCAGTTTGTTTTCGGTCAATACCTTCATCAGTTCCTTTTTCTGACTGTTTTTTACAACCGAAAATGCATTTGCAAACGGCATCAGCAGACTGAAAATTCCAAATACAAAAAGTGATATCGGGATAAATTTTATGCCCGGATTTTTCTTCAGCGCAAAATAACCGACTATTAAGGTCAGCCACAATGCAAGCAGCACCACATAATATCTGGCTTCAGTAAATCCGTATTCGAGCAGTCGGGTGAAAATCGCGACAAAAAGAAGCACAAGAAGCGGAATCAAAGTATAATAAAACATTTTGCCGAATATCCTCACCCATGATTTTGCATCATCTCCCCTGAGCGGATGAACCAGCAGCAGAGCGAGTATTCCGACCATCGAATAAACCAGCACCAGATAGGAAACCCAGCCTCTGGGCAGTTCCCAGTTGATGAGAATCTTGATCGAATACAGATAAAGAATCACCACATAAATGATCAGCAGCGGAATCAGAACAAACTGGGTGAAAAATTTGAGCACGTTCGGATAATCTGATTTTTCTTCAAGTTTTTCCAGACCGTCACCCGTAAACAGCAGAAAAATCAACGTACTGCCAAAAATCAGAAAGAACATAAACGTATCCGGATAGATATTTCCGTCAAAATCCATATTGAACAGATTGTCCACAGCGGTAATCGCCAGTTCAACACCTCCGCATAGAACACCCGTAAATACAACCGTCAGAAAGAAATTGACAAAAAGTTTTTTGTTGTATTCCCAAAAATCGGTTTCTGAATTTTCGGATTTCAAAAAAGGAACAAACGCAACCAGCAGATGCGAAAGCACATAGGCGGGCGCAAAAAGGAAAAAGTATTTGACCGTAAAATCGTCTTCATCAGCAGGCAGTAAAAAATAAAAACCGATCACAAACGGAATGCACAGATAAGCCAAAAATCCGAATTTGTTCATCCGCTGACTCAGCATGCTCAGCCCAAACGAAAGTGAAATCCCAAGTGCGGAAACAAGCAGAATTTTGAATGCGATAAAGTTCTGAATTTTGTTATTATAATCACTTTCAATCAAAAAGATTGCAGCAGCGGTCATTGTCAGCGACATCAGAAGTGTAACCGGATATTTGATTGCGGCTGATTTTATTCTGCCGAGTGTTTCATTGATTTTTTGGTACATTTTCAGCTTAAATTTTAGTTTTTATCAATTCAGTTTATAATATGACTGTTCAGCTGCAGTTCGGCTTTTAATTTCAGTCGAATCAAACCGTTTCTTCTTTTGGCTGAATCTCATAAACACCCAGCTGTTCAGGCAAAATTGTATTTTCAAAAACCGGTTTTGCTTCATCCAAAAAGATTGAAAGATCTTCGTATCGGTTTGAAAAATGTCCCAAAATCAACTGTCCGACTTCCGCATCTCTGGCGATCATCGCAGCTTCTCTCGCTGTGGAATGCGCCGTCCTGTCGGCCATTTCCTGAAGATCGCTCAAAAAAGTGGATTCATGATAAAGCAGATCGACACCTTTGATGATCGGAACAATCTCGGGCCAATAACAGGTATCAGAACAAAATGCATAAGACTGTGTTTTTGGCGGATCAAATGTCAGTTTTGAATTTGGAATCAGTTCTCCGTTTTCGAGTTTGAAATCCCTGCCTCTTCTCAGATTTTCATAATCGCAGATTTCAATTTCGGGATAACCGTGAATCGCATCTATATTCAGTTTTCTGAGTTTTGGTTTTTCACGAAACAGATAACCGTTGGTATAAATCCTGTGCTGAAGCGGAATGGTGAAAACCTCAACTTTTTCATCCTCATAAATTTTTTCAGATTCGGTTTTGTCCAATTCGGTAAAAATCAGTTCATGAGTACATCTCGATTCGGTATGTCTGAGCTGATTCATGATGAAATCCTGAATCCCTTTCGGACCGAAAATATGAAGCGGCGTTTCTCTTCCCAGCAATTGAAAAGAACTGATCAGACCGATCAGACCAAAGACATGATCGCCGTGAAGATGTGAAATAAATATATGATTGATTCTTGAAAATCTTGCTTTTGCCTTTCTCAGCTGAACCTGGGTTCCTTCACCGCAATCGATCAGAAACATTCTGCTTTCAACTTCCAAAAGCTGTGCAGTCGGTGCAACTTTTCGTTTTGGAACTGCAGAATTATAACCCAGTATGGTTAATTTTAAACTCATTTCGGATAAATATTTTTAATCTCAAATCAAAAAACCGCTTTTGGCTTTTTGATTATAATGACTGAAAATCAGTTGTTTTCCACAAAGTTAATCAATTTCTGAACTGCCCTGGCTCTGTGGCTGATCCGATTTTTCTCTGTCAGATCCATTTCGGCAAATGTCAGTCCATAGCCTTCGGGCACAAAAACCGGATCATAACCAAAACCTGCTGAACCACGGTTTTCATCAATGATTTCTCCCTGAATTTCACCTGAAAGAAAATTAATTTCATCCTTCCAAAAAAGACAGATCACGGTTTTGAAATAAGCTTTCCGGTTTGATTTGTTTTTTAATTCTTTGAGTAATTTCTCAATATTGTCAGCCGAATTTCCGGTTCCTGCATATCGAGCCGAATACACACCCGGCGCGCCGTCAAGCGATTCGACAAACAACCCGGTATCGTCTGCAAAAACATTTTTGCCGTAAATTTTATAAATCGTTTCTGCCTTAATCCTTGAATTCTCTTCGAGCGTTTTTCCGTTTTCTTCAATTTCCTGATGAAAACCAATATCGTTCAGCGACAGCAGATGAATATCCTTTGGCAGAACCGCTCTGATTTCATTGACTTTATTTTCGTTGTGAGACGCAAAGATCAGCTCCATTCGGGTTTGTTTTTTGTTAATTTATAAATCATCCATCCGCAAATGATCGCAAGAAAAAAGAAAATTGTCACACTCATAAAATTATTCGGATTGCTGACACTGCCTTCAAGCGTTCCTTCTTTGATCATAAACACAAATGAAATCGTGTTGTTCAGCGCATGCAGAAACATACACAGCCAGAGCGATCGGGTCCGATAATAGACAAAACCGAAGATTGCGCCCAGAAAACCTGCAGCGATAAACTGCCACGGATTCAGATGTGCTGCACCAAACAATAGCGAACTGACAAAGATTGCAACGATGGGAGAAGTTCCGTTTTGAAGCAGTCCGCGCAGCAAAACTCCGCGAAACAGTATTTCTTCGATGATCGGTGCCAATATGCAGACGGTGATGAAACCTGCAACTTTGTAATCCATCATCATTTCAAAACCCGATTTGAACATTTCGTACAATTTTTCCAAAAAAGCATTTCCGCCGGTCGGAACGATCGAACCGATCATTTCTGTAAACGGAATCAGAAAAACATACAGCAAAGTGCTCAAAAGAATCAGCGCAATGCTGGTCGGATTCATGATGTGTTTTCTGATTATATCCCAACTGATATTCAGCATCGGAAGAATCAGCATGATTGCAAAAACTCCGCCCGCCAGATAGGAAAGCGGAATTGTAATATCAAGCAGTGACGGCCAATATTTGCCCGGCAGACCGACGATTGCAGCAACAAACTGCATACTGATGACGATATAAATCGCAACCGGAACAGATTTCAGAACCGATATTTTAAAATTCGGATCTCCGCCGGTTTGAATCATTTTGAAGAAATTTTTCAAATCACTCATGATGATAAGATTTGCCCTGCAATATACTAAAAGCGCGGTACAACTGTTCGGTCAGAAAAAGACGAACCATCTGATGGGTAAATGTCATTTCCGAAAGTGAAAGTTTGCGGTCGGCACGTTTGTAAAGACTTTCCGAAAAACCGTACGGACCGCCGATTACAAAAACCAGCTGTCTGACAGAACGATTCATCAAATCCTGGATTTCTTCGGCAAAACGAACTGAATTCAGCTGTTTTCCTTTCTCATCAAGCAGAATTACATAATCAGATGCAGTGATTTTTGACAGCAGCAGTTCAGCTTCCTTTTCTTTTTGTTGCGATTCCGAAAGGTTTTTCCGATTTTTGAGGTCGGGAATTTCAATCCGTTGATAATTCCAATGCGCAGGCAGTCTTTTTTCATATTTCAGAATCAGCTCCTCCATCGGTTTCTCGTCGGTTTTCCCAATACAAATTGTGATGATATTCATTTTTTGAATGATCGGACTGATTGCAAAAGTATGGCTAAAGCTTCAAAAACGAAAAAAAAACAGACTGACAATCTGTTGATGAGAACCGCAAAAAAAATCAGGTTCAAATCGATCAACGATACTTCGCTGTACACGTTGCTGGGCATACTTTTCAAAGGAATCAGCAACCGCACCTTCGGTCTTCGTGTCGGCGCAGTCGCCTGGGCATTCTTTTTCAGCCTGTTCCCTTTTCTGCTTTTTTTGTTCAGTATGCTGCCCTACGCACCGCTTTATGACGAAATCAGACAGCTGCTTTTTTCGGAATTTATTCCAAGAATTCTGCCCGAAAGGATTACAAATGAAGTGGTTGACTATATTTCTCAAACCGCCGGCGGAAGAAACGGGAGAACCATCGGCTGGCTGTTTATTTTTCTGACCATACTGCTTTCGTCAAACGGAATCACAGTGCTGATCAACGGTTTCAACGCATCTTATCACGGTTATGCAAAACAGCGAAAAGGAATTCAGAATCGTTTTATATCGGTGGTGCTGACTTTGTTTTTTGTGATTTTCATTATCGCACAGCTGATTCTGACCTATTACACAAATTTCGCCTGGAGATATATTGAAGAGTTCGGCTATTTTCAGGAAGTCCCGAAGATGATACAGGTGTTTAATTTTGTGTCGGCATCCCTCTTTTATTTCACGTCGCTAACCATGCTTTATTATTACGGCACCAACATCAAACAGAGATTCAGAAGCGTTGCGCCCGGCGCACTGATGGCGACCGTACTGTTTTTTGTGACCCTGATGGGATTTCAGTTTTATGTGAAACGGCTGAATTATTATGACGTACTCTACGGTTCAGTCGGTTTGGTGATGATCATGATGGTGTTTGTGTACATCAACGTACTGCTGATCATGATCGGATACGAACTGAACGCAGCTATCCATTATGCCAAATACAGAAAGAAGAATTAGTCGGTATAATCTGCAATCACTCTGTGATTCCCTGCTTTTTCTTTTAAAAATTGACTGACTTCCACGCTGTGATTTTCGGGAAACAGCACATGCACATTTGCACCCGCATCCAAAGTGAAAAATACCGGAACAGAAGTCTGTTTTCTGAATGCCCAGATATTTTCAATCAGTTTCATGGTATCGGGTTTCATCAGTATATAATAAGGGTGTGAAGTCATCATCATCGCATGCAGACTCAGAGCTTCGTGTTCGACGATGGTTCCGAAAGTTTCCAAATCCCCGTTTTTCAAAACCGGAATCAGTTTTTTCAAATTTTCTTCTGCCGATTCAAAACGCTTTTCTGCATAGGGATGATCATTCATCAGATCGTGGCCGGCTGTACTCGAAACCGATTTCTGTCCTTCTTCGATCAGCACTACTGTATCTCTGAAATTTCTAAAAATCGGATGGATCTCATACGGATAAGGAACCGCATACAAATCAGAACTTCCGCTGACCGAATCGGTTTTTCCCCAAACCGTGATGCCCGGATAAACCGAACGGCAGGCGCTGCCCGAACCGAGTCTCGCCAAAAAAGAAGCTTTCTTCAGTTTTTGTTCGATATTCAGATCTGCACCCAAAAGATTTTCAATTTCGGTAAGACAAAGCGCAAGTGCACCCATGCCGGAAGCAGAAGACGCAATACCGCTGCTGTGCGGAAAAGTATTTGAAGTGTGAATTTCGAATTCAAAATCTTTTAAAAACGGAACAAAATCTTCAATCCGTTTGAAAAATGAATAAATCTTGGGTTCAAAATCCGGCTGATGATTTCCTTCAAAAATAACTTTCAAACTGAAATCATTTGTCAGATTGGGTTTGAATTTCAATTCGGTTTCGGTTCTGCTTTTGTTGAGTGTAAAACTCAAAGACGGATTCATCGGAATCTGAATTTCTCGTTTTCCCCAATATTTGATCAATGCAATATTTGACGGACAGACCGCCGAAACACTTCCCTGTTCTTCAAATTTTTTATTGTTCAATTTTGATTTGAATTCATCCATATCTTCAGAATAACGAGTCAAAACTAAGCTATTTTGATCAAATTGAATTTTTTGATTTCAGTCTCAGATATCTTTCGGAATGAAATTCAATCGAATCTTTGACCGGAATAAATTTAAAATCCAAAGCATCCATAATTTTCTGATTTGAATAATTTGATTTTCCGGTCAGTGCCGAATAAGCAGCATTGGTCATTCCGGGTCCGCCAAACATCAGACTGATTTTTGAGAGATTTTTTATCAGTTTCAATTGAGCATTTGAAAGAACTGTCATCTTTTTCAGATTGTGTTTTCTTCTGATCAGATCAAACACTTCAGAAAATTTCAAATCCTCAGAATTCAGTATAAATTTCTGATTCCAAATTTCTCTTTCGGCCAGTTCCGCCAGGCAAAAAGCAACATCACGCACATCTGTAAAACCTGTGATTCCATCGGTGGTCAGACCGGATTTCCTGAAAGCTCTTTCAAAAAGGCTTTCACTCGAACGTCTTGAATTCAGACTGCCGATGATCACTGACGGATTGACGATGCAAATATTCATTCCCGTTTCTTCAGAAGTCCGATAGACTTCCATTTCGGCTCTTCTTTTTGAAATTGCATAATCAGAATGCCGCAGTTCGGGATTCCATTTTGAGTTTTCATCGATCGTTTGACTTCCGGCTTCTGCATCCAAAGTTGAAATTGAACTCACCAGCAAAAAGTTGGAAACCGACATTTCGGCTGCGGTGTTAATCAGATTTTCGGCTCCATACACATTGGTCCGATAAATTTTCTTTCTGTATCTCGGATCAAAGCCGACTTTTGCAGCGGTATGATAAATCGTTTCGACGCCTTCCACCGCATTTGAAAGTGAAGGCAGATCGAGCAGATCGGCATCTGTCCATTTGATTTTTTCAAAATGCTCAATATCAAGAAATTCAAGAAACAGATTTTTGACCGGCTCAACGGATGAACCAATTCTTTTCATGGCACGAACCGGCTTTCCTCTTTTTGAAAGCTCGAGCAGCAGCCAGCTGCCGACCAAACCTGTTGCACCGGTCACCAAATTCATAGTGCGAAGATATGGTTTTTGAAAATCATATTTTGATTTGAATTTGAACCGATTACAGAAATCAGTTTATTTTGATTTGAGTTTGTGTAGCGTCTGTTTTGTGAAATCTGACAACACCAGACGACCGCTCATCTCTGCCCTTTTTGGCATGATGTCTTTCCAGTCGTCAGTTCCTGTCCAAAAGACGGATTTCAAATCTCTCATCGCTTCAGGACTGTACACCGTCAGATCTTTTGCAAATTTGAGTGCTGCCTTTTCACAGGTTTCCGAATTTGGAAAAACCGAATTGTACATTCCTTTTTCTCTGATCCATTCTGAAGATTTCCATTCGGTCGGATTCATTGTCATTTCTGAAAAAGCTGTAATTCCAATTTTTCTTGTAATCGCAGGTTCAACCACAAACGGGCCGATACCGATCGACAATTCACTCAATCGAACCGATGCGCTTTCGGTCGCATAAGCATAATCACAGGCAGCTGCCAGACCGACACCTCCGCCGACGACCTTGCCGACGATGCAGCCCACAATAAATTTCGGACAGCGGCGCATTGCCATGATCACATTTGCAAAACCCATAAAAAATTTCTTTCCTTTATCGAAATCACTGATGGTCAGCAGTTCGTCAAATGAAGCACCCGCACTGAAAACCCGGTCACCGGTGCTTTTCAGAACGATCACCTTCACTTCATCATTTTTCCCCAGCACATCAAAAACCCGAGCCAGTTCTGCCAGCTGTGTACTCGGAAAAGAATTGCTTTTGGGATGATAAAATTCAACAGTTGCGATTTTATCCGCTATATCGCTTTTGATGTAATATGAGTCCATTTTTTGTCTGATTTAATTTGAAATCTAATTTACAGAATTTTGACGATTAAATCTCGGCATCGTAATATAATTTGTAATATTTCTTGCCCTGATCATCCACACCCTGCTCGATCATACTTCGGTTTCCGTGAACATAAATATGAAAGTTCTTATCGAGTTTGATAATGCTTTTGAAAAATCTAGCATGTTTTTTCACCGCATTTTTTGAAATGTCAAAATGATCGTTCAGTTCGATATCATAAACTTCTTCAAATTTGTTTTTGTAATTGCTGAAACTCTGTTTCAATTCTTCCTGCGCAAGCACTTTGTCTGCAAAATCTTCGATTTCAAAAGTATCCGATTCTTTGAAAAAATTCACAGAACGATTGAGCAGATCCGCCTGATCGGCGCGGTTGACCTCAAATTCTTCGGGCATCTGATCCATCACAAAACTCTTGCAGAGACTGAGCGTATTTTCGGTATCAAAAAACTCGTCTTCTCTCTGTTTGATTCCAAGAAATTCATCTGCCCAAATCCCAAAATCATCTCCTTTTCCCCTGTTGATCGAACAAAGCACAAAACCTTCATCAGATTCGATATTGAAAATCAGACAGCCTTTGTCCATCTTCGAAAGTGGAATTCCCGCATCAAGACTCAAATCATAATTGTTCTGATTTGGAATTGCTTTCAGTATTCTTTCTTTGGTTTCAGATTTAAAAATTCCGACCGCTGCGGCGTTTTCACCTTCGATCAGCGAATCCGGAAAATAAACCACAAAAAGCTCACCGCCGACTGTTTTTGAACTTCCGCTCACCGAATAAAGTTTCTGTGCAATTTTCACAGAGTTTTGAAGCAGCTGTGCAGGATCTTCAAAAGTATTTTTTACAGCAGAATAAACCTCGTTTTCATCCAGATTTTCTTCATCAAAAAAATGAAAATATTCTTCGGTTCTGAATGGTTTTTGGAAATAATCATAAAGCGTTTCAGCCATTTCGGGCGGATAAAAAGTCAGTGTTTTTGACAGATGGGTTCCTTCATCTGCTGTGCTGTTTCCGACACGGTGAATGACCAGGTCAAAAGTTTCGTCTGTATTTAAAGCGTGCATAATTCTAATTTGGATGGCTAATTTAATCAGGATTTGTCAGAAAATAAAAAATCCCGCTCAATTGCGGGACTTATTTGTGACCTCGGCAGGATTCAAACCTGCAACCTTCTGAGCCGTAATCAGATGCGCTATTCAGTTGCGCCACGAGGCCCGATTTTTGGACTGCAAAGATAAAACTTCTTTCGGTTTTATCAAAAATATGTTTTTTCGAACGAATTCAAAAGATTCAGCCAAAAGCTTTAAGACATTTGACTTAAATTGGCCGAATGAAATATCTGAGCTTTCTTTTGTCCATTCTGATTTTTTCGATCGGCTGTAAAAATGAACCGAAAACCGATTCAAAAACCGAAAATCATAATCTTTTAAAATATTCAAAACAGCTGAAAATGACCGAATCTGCCGACAGTGTGTTTATCATTTCGGGCAACGAGAAATTGTCATTTTCAAAAAACGAACTTCCGCTGAAAACTGCCATGGTCGTTCCGACTTCTGTTCTCAGTTATCTGGATGAGCTCGGTCTGATCGACGTTGTCAAAGGAATCAGCCAGCCCGATTTTGTATTCAATCCGAAAATCATTGAATTGTACAAACAAAACAAGCTGGAAGTGATCGGTTCTTTTGATGAAATATTTGTCGAAAAAATACTGGTTTCAAAACCGGATATTTTTGTCACTTCTTCGGGTCCGACGCTCGCAAAATATCATCAGCAGATTAAAAATGCGGGAATCAGACTGCTTTATATCGATGAATATGACGAAGCAGAACCGTTGGCAAGGGCGGAATATGCAAAGGTGTTCGGAAAGCTGTTCGGAAAGGAAAAAGAAGCGGATGAACTTTTTGATGGGATTGAAAAAAATTACAATGAAATCATTTCAAAAATCGAAGATTCAAATCAAAACAAACCGACTGTTTTTGCCAATCAGATCTATGGTGATGTCTGGTATATGCCGGGCGGCAGAAGTTTTCAGGCCAGGCTTTTCAAAGATGCAGGCGGTGATTATCTTTGGCATGACGATAATACCGACGGAAGTCTGAAACTGAACTTTGAATCGGTTTTTGAAAAAGCTTCAAATGCTGACCTCTGGCTGAATGCGGGTGATCTTCCAAATTTGAAATCGCTGACCGGAAGCTATAAAAATTACGAATGGTTTGCAGCGGTCAAAAACAAAAAGGTTTACAACTGGAACAAACGGTCAAATGAAAAAGGTGCAAATGATTATTTCGAAACCGGCACCGTTCGGCCGGATATGGTTTTGAACGATCTTGCAGCCATTTTCTATCCCGAACTGTTTCCGGAATATGAGCTGTTTTTTTATAAAAGATTGGATTAAAAATTGAAGTTACTGAATGTTAATCAGAACAATTCCGATTTGAACTGTTCCAGAAAACGGATATCATTTTCGGTGTACAATCTGATATCACCGATCTGATAAAGCAGCAGTGCAATCCGTTCGATGCCCATTCCAAAAGCATAGCCGGTATATTCTTCGGGGTCGATTTTTACATTTTCCAATACATTCGGATCCACCATACCGCAGCCCATGATTTCGAGCCAGCCGGTTCCTTTTGTAATCCTGTAATCGGTTTCGGTTTCAAGCCCCCAATACACATCGACCTCTGCACTCGGTTCGGTAAACGGAAAATAAGAAGGCCTCAGTCTGATTTTTGATTTGCCGAAAAGAGCTTCGGTAAAATAACTCAAAGTATGTTTGAGATCTGCAAAAGAAACCCCTTTGTCGATGTACAAACCCTCGATCTGATGGAACATCATGTGAGAACGCGCAGAAATCGCTTCGTTTCTGTAAACCCGTCCCGGCGAAAGTATTCGGATCGGCGGTTCGTGATTTTCCATGTATCTGATCTGAACCGAAGAAGTATGGGTTCTAAGCACCACATCAGGATCTTTTTCGATAAAAAAAGTATCCTGCATATCTCTTGCCGGATGGTGCTGCGGCAGATTCAGCGCAGTAAAATTATGCCAGTCATCCTCGATTTCGGGTCCGTCGGAAAGTGTAAAACCGATTCTTGAAAAAATCTCAACGATCCTGTTTTTCACACTGTTGATCGGATGTCTTGAACCAATCTCAAAATTCTCGCCCGGCCTGGTCAGATCGAGCCCCAAAGTAACTTCAGAAGAACCTTCCAGAACTTCTTTCAGCGTATTCACTTTTTCGTTGACCAGATTTTTGAGTTCGTTCACCACCTGGCCGAATTCTTTTTTCTGTTCGTTTGGAACCGTTTTGAAATGAGCAAACAAATCATTCAGTATTCCTTTTTTACCAAGAAATTTGATTCTGAATTCTTCAATTTCAGCTGATGAATTTGTTGAAAAACCTTTTGCTTCTTCTATATATTTTCTGATCCGATCAATCATTTCAAAACGAATTTGACTGCAAAAATACTTAATTAAACCAAATTAGAAATTGTATCTGACCGAGAAAATCAGATTGCTGCCCGGAGCAACCAGACCCGATGAATACGGACGGTATCTCTGATTGGTTATATTTTCCCAGCCCGCAGAGACCGCAAGATTTTCACTGATGTCGTAAACTCCCTTCAGATTTATGGTGTACCAGCTTGGCAGATAGGGCTTTCCGTTCTTTCCGATGGCATACATATAATCTTTTGACTGCTCGGAAGGCCCAAGATCATCAAAATCAAATTCTCCGTTGTACAGAAAATAAAATTCCGCTCTGAATTTTTCTGCTTTGTAATTCAATCCGCTTCTGATCATCAGCGGCGCCACATGCCGAAGCGGCGCTTTATCGCCATTGTCGAGTTCTTCTTTTCCTTTCTGATAATTGACCGCGTTTTTCAGACTCCATCTGCCGCTGAGATAAAAATCGAGTTTTGCTTCAATTCCGTATGAATATGCCTTTGCAGCATTTTGAATCGCCAGAACCTGACTCGGTTCGCCGTTGTAAATGACCGAATCCTGACCGTTGAGCTGAAAATTTCTTTTAACCATCGCATTTTTCAGATTGATATAATAAACCGACACATCAAGCATTGCAAATTCACCGATTTTCTGAGCCGCTCCAATCTCGCCCGAATAAGCATATTCTCCTTTCAGATCAGGATTTGGAACCACCACTTCCTCCGGACCGGATTCAAAAATCTTTCCGATGTCGTCAATATTCGGTGCTCTGAAACCGGTTGAAAAGATTGCTCTCAAATCTGTATTTTGAGACGGATGAAAATTTACACCCAGATTTCCGGTCAGACTTCCGGTTTTGATGTCAGCTTTGTCAAACGGAAAGTCAAAAAATTCATTTGAGAATTTTGATTTTCCCGACACATAAGAATATCTCAGACCGCCCTGAAGCGTAACTTTTGAACTCGGCTTGTATTCGTGTGAAGCATAGATGCTGTATGAATCCCAAGTGGATCCGTCCGGATATCTTGATACATCGGGACTGACTTCGCCGGTAACCAGATTATAAGCTGTTCCGAAAGAATGAACCTTATTGAACAGTCCTTCAACTCCGTAAAACAGTGTATGCTGCGGGTTGAAGTTTTTGTACAAATCCAGATTCACTGAAAAAACATCCACTTTTTCATTCTGATTGGTTCGGTTTGGTTTTCCAAAATCGCGTGAGTGTCTGCTTTCTTCAAAATGCTGATAGGCAAGAATCAGTTTTGCTTTTGTATAAAATTTATTTTCTGCCGAATTTTCAATACTCAGACTGTTCATCATCCATCTCTGCGGCCCGTAGTACCATTCGGCAGTTTTCAGCAGGTCATTTTTGTAAATAATATAACGGTCATATCTCGGCACATTTGAAGTGGTCGAATAATGAAGTCCGTAATTCAAATCCCAGTTGTCATTGGGTTTGTATCTGAATTTTTGAGTGAAATTGTATTGATCATAACCGGTAAAAAGCTGTTTTCTCGGATCAGGATTGTCTGCCATGATATCTTCATCTCCCTGACGAATCGGATAATGCGGTGTCAGATATTCATCAGGCCCGTGTTTTCCCATTTTCATATCAGAAAAATTATTGTGGCTGAATGCGGTTGCAGAAGCAAATTTCTTTCCGCCAATGTTGAAATCAAAATGAACTGTATTTTCGTTGGCAGCCGAAGCATAACGGATCATCCCCGAACCGTTGACTTCAATTTTGTCTGATTTTGAGAATTTCGGACTGATCATATAAAAGTTCATCACACCGCCGATTGCATCACTTCCGTACAGCAAAGATCCGGGTCCGAGCATCACTTCTGCCCTTTCGATTGAATTTGCATCCAGTGAAATTACACTCTGTACATTTCCACTCCTGAAAACCGCCGAATTCATTCTGACACCGTCAACGGTTATCAGCAGCCGATTTGCGGCAAATCCTCTGATCATCGGACTTCCCCCTCCGAGCTGGCTTTTTTGAATAAATATATCATTGTTGGTGCCCAGCAGATCTGCCATTGTCATCGGGTTATTGATTTCAACTGTTGACTTTGAATACACATCGGTTTTGTGTCCGGTATTGATTTTACTTCCTTTCCATCTTGAAGGTGAAATCACAACGGTCTCCAATTCAACGGCTGCGAAATCGTAATAATAAATTCCGTTTTTGAAATCTGATATCGAAGCCCTGACTTCGGGATAACCGGGCACTCTGATCAGAATTGTCTTTCCTTTTTCAAATTCAAGGTAAAAATGACCGTTTTCGTCGGTTACAGAACTCCGGTTTCCGGTGCTAACTTCTGCGTCTGCTACCGGATTTCCGTTTTCTTTGTTCAATATGGTCTGACCAAAACACAGGAAACTGAGAATCAGAAAAAAAAGTGTAAAATGTATTTTCATAATTATTATTTAATTGGCAAATATAATTGAAAAAACAGGCAGTAACGATATGGGTTAATTTTAGTATTTTTATCCGCATTTATTATTTATTAATCAGTAAAACAAAAAACGATGAAGATTAAACTGTCTATCACCTTTTTATTTTTGTTCACGATTGCGGTTTGGAGTCAGGATTCAAAATTGATTTCTCCCAGCCCGGTCGGACTTGAAGTGAATTCTGACAAGTATCAGGATCATGTCGATGCTTATAATAATTACTGGATCGGCAAAGACCACACGGTCAGAGGAAGCGGCTACAAACAATTGCAACGCTGGATGGAACTTTGGAAGCATGAAATCAAACCCGACGGTACGCTTCCAACTGCCTGGGAACTCGCCCAAAGCTGGAACAACATCATGAATCTGAAATTTGCAGCAAATGAAATGGATGATGACAGCGACTGGATGCCGCTCGGTCCATTTACCCACACCAATCAGGGTTCCTGGAGTGCGGGTCAGGGTCGTGTGAATGTCAGTCTGGTCGATCCCAACAATCCGAACAAACTGTATGTGGGCACACCCGACGGAGGTCTCTGGGTGTCAGACGATCATGGAGAAAGCTGGACAGCGCTCACGCTGTATCTGCCGTCAATCGGGGTTTCGGGAATCGCAGTTGACTACAACAATTCAAACATTATTTATATCACTACCGGTGATGAAGATGCGGGAGACAGTTACAGTATCGGTGTTTACAAATCAACCGACGGCGGTGTGAGCTGGAATCCGACCGGAGCTACTGTAACCGGAAACAATGCGCTGATGGGTGAAATTTATATGCATCCCGGAAATTCAAATGTTTTGTGGGCCGTCAGTTCGCAGGGTTTATTCAAAACTTCTGATGCCGGCGCAAACTGGGTCAGAACCTTTACCGGAAACGTCAAAGAAATCAGATTAAAGCCCGGAGATCCGAACACGGTTTATATCGTTGAGCAAAAATCATCTCCGTCCTCAGTTTATATCCATAAATCAACCGATGGCGGAGTGAATTTCACAGAAATCAAATCTTATGCTTCAGCATCAAGAACTGTAATCGATGTGACTGCGGCCAATCCGGATTATCTGTATGTGCTGGTTTCCAATCTGAATTATACGTTCAAAACACTTGACCGTTCAACCGACAGCGGCGCTTCTTTCCAGATAAGAAACAATACGACCGATATTTTCGACGGAAGTCAGCAGTCCTGGTTTGATCTGGCGCTCGCGGTTTCTGATACAGATCCGGAGTTGCTTTTTACAGGAACGCTGAATGTATGGAAATCAACCAACGGAGGAACAAACCTTACAAGAGGTGCCGAATGGAGTGATCCGGATGCGCCCAACTATACACACGCAGATATACACGATCTGAAGTTTTTCAATGGCAGTCTGTATGCAGGAACCGACGGCGGAATATATATTTCTGCCGACAATGGGGTAACATTTTCTGATAAAACCAAAAACGGTCTGAACATCGGGCAGTTTTATCGAATTGATGTTGCACCCGAAACTTCTTCAAAAATCGTAGGTGGTCTTCAGGACAACGGAGGTTATGCCTATATCAACAATGACTGGAAGAATTTCTATGGTGCAGACGGTATGGATGCAGGCATCAACCCTGCCAATTCAAATATGTACTACGGTTTTATTCAAAACGGAATGTATCTGTACAGATTCAACGCCGGCAATCCGGGTGGAGACGGTCAGTATGTTACCGCGGGTCCTTCGGGGGGCGGAAACTGGATAACACCGCTTGAATTTTCAAGCAGCGGTATTATGTATGCCGGATACTCAAAACTGTATCGTCTCTCTGGCAGTACTTTTCAGGATTCATCCACCAATACCTTCAGTCCGAGACTTGATTATATCAGAGTTGACCCGACCGATGACAAACGGCTTTTGGTCGGTACCTATCAAAAAATATTTATCTCTGAAGGTCAGACAGCTTATCCGCTGACATTTACGCAGCTTCCAAATCCGACAGGCGGCTGGAAAGGAAATATCACAAATACCGATTTTAATCAGGATAATCCTTCGATTATCTATGTCACCTCTGTTGGTGCGGTTTTCAAATCTACAGACAGCGGTCAGACTTGGGAAAATATCACCTACAATCTGCCGGTCGGTCAGACCAAATATGTGGTGGCACACCAAAAAGGAAGCCCGAACAACACGGTTTATGTGGGAACAAGAAATGCGGTCTGGTACATTGACGATACGATGAGCGAATGGCAGCTGTTTAACAATAATCTTCCAAATGCAAGAATCACCGACCTCGAAATCAATACCGTTGAAGGTCATGTGATCGTTTCCACTTATGGCAGAGGCGTATGGAGATCGCCGGTTACAGAATCAAGTCTGGGTGTGAATGATGTAAGCTCAGTCAAAGAACAGTCAATGATTTATCCGAATCCGATTGTAAACGGAAAAGCAAAACTGAATACGCTGATCGACGAGCCTGCGGTTATGATCGTTCAAAACATGGCAGGCAAATCAGTTAAAAATCAGTCATTTAATATGATTGACAATAAAACCGATCTTGACTTCTCAAACCTTCCAAAAGGAGTATATGTGGTAACCATCAAATCGGAAAGACATCTGATCAGAAAAAAAGTGATTATCAGATAAATTAATGTTTCAATCAAAAAGCCCTTCAGAGATGAGGGGCTTTTATTTTTGAATAATTTCAGTTCTACTCCCCTGAATTGGGTATTGTCCCGCGGTCATTATCCGAATAATTTTGTACCGTTAATCCTAAAAAACAATTTAAAATGAAAACCAAAAAAATAATCAATTTGCTGATGGTCGGATTTTTTATGATCAGTCTTTCATCTCTGACCTCATGTTCGTCTGACGATGACGATTCGTCGGGACCGGACGATCCGGATCCGGTGCAGCAGTATGATATTTATGTTGCCGGATCTGATTTAAGCGGAAGCAAAGCAAAGGCAGTCTATTGGCTGAACGGTCAGAAAAATGAATTGACCAACGGTATGGAAAATGCTTATGCAAATTCAGTGCTGGTCGTTGGAAATGATGTGTATGTGGCAGGTTATGAAGAAAATTCTTCCGGATTCAGTGTCGCAAAATACTGGAAAAACGGAACTGCGGTCGAACTCGGCGACGGGTCGATTGATTCGTATGCATACAGCATCGCTGTTTCGGGTTCAAAAGTTTATGTCGGCGGAACGGAATCGGGCAGCGGAATCGTACACGGAAAAGTTTGGCAGCGCGGCGATGGCACCTCAAATTACACCTTCCCTGAAGATCAGATGAAAATGGTAAGCTCAATCACAGTGAGCAATGGTGATGTTTATGCGGCAGGCACCAGAAAAATCGGATCATTCACAGGCGGAGTGATTTGGAAATTGTCCGGCACAGTTGAAACATTCAGTAATTTTGACACGCTGACTGAGGGCACAAGCATTGCAGTATCAGGAGATTATGCTTATATCGGCGGCACGAAAGACAACAACGCAAGATATCTGAGAAACGGAATCATCAACGATATGCCGGCTGATACAGACAAAAATATAATCACCTCACTTTTTATAAACGGAACCGATGTCTATGCTGCAGGCACCGGATTGACAACCGACAGCAAACTGAGAGCAAAATATTGGAAAAACGGTCTGCTGACCAATCTTTCTTTGGGAAATAATTATGGAATCGCAACCGGAATCAAAGTTTCTGACAACAATATTTTTGTTTCAACCACCGAAATAACATCTTCCAGTTCAACTGCAAAATACTGGTTCAACAGTGAAGAAAAGAATCTGGGACCGGGTCAGGCAACCGCACTGTTTGTTGTAAAAAAATAAAACGGATAAAAGAGAATTTGGAACCAATCCCCAAAATCGGGTAGTTCCAATCTGAATTTTGTCCAATCACAATTAATAATCATAAAAATGAAAGCCTTAAAAAAAGTTGAACTGCATTTTTTGCAAATTCTGATTATCTGTTTTTCAATCATGACATCCTGTTCATCGGACGACGACGAAACCTCGCCCGAACCGCCGCCGGAAGAGGAATATACAGATATTTATTTGACTGCCGCCGATGAATCGGGGGATATGTATCTCTGGAAAAATGGTGAGAAAATGAATAAACTGGATGGAATCAATCCAATTTCGATGCTGATTAATAATAATGACATCCATCTGGCCGGAAACAACGGTTTATATGATCCGATTCATTGGAAAAACGGAACGCTGACCCATCTTCCACTCTCGGGCGGAGGTTACCCGAATGAATCCGTCACTGGAATGACAATGATGAATGACAATATTTATATCAGCGCAACCAATTGGTATGCGGGTTCCAAAATCTGGAAAAACGGATCGATTTTTAAATTATTTCCCGAAGCAGAATTTGCAGAACTCAACGGCATTTCGTCTTATAATTCTTCGCTGTATGCTGCAGGTATTTATTACGAATCCGGGCTTACTCACGGAAGACTCTGGAAACAGACGCCTTCAGGTGAAGAGTTTACTGAACTGCCTGATTTTGACCAAGTGATTTCAATGACCGTTTCTGACAACGATGTTTATGTGCTTGGGAAAAAGAATTCAATCATCCGTTATTGGAAAAACGGAATTGTAAAAAATCTGACAGACGGCACCGAAGTATATTCGAATGCCTACTGCATCACCGTTTCGGACGGGAATGTTTATGTAGGCGGTTCGCTGATTTCAACTCCTTCAAGTATGCAGCCGGTTTATTGGAAAAACGGAAATCTCATCAAATTGGGAGATGCGGAATTTGTCGATACGGGCATCAGATCGATTTCAATACTCAACAATGATGTATATGCAGCAGGATTCAAAAGACCTTGGGGTGAAATCGATTCCACCTCAGTATTGTGGACCAACGGCGTTGAAAAAACATTCGGTAAAGGATATGCGATCGGGGTTTTTGCAAAAATCAGATAATTTTCCAATTGTATTATTTAATCATAAAGACACAGCAGCCCCAAATCGGAACTGCTGTGTCTTTTTATTTAAATTTCTGATAAATCAGATGGTGGTCAGTCTGACGGTATTGGTCATTCCTCTCTGGAAAACCGGCATCGCATTCAGATTGATCACATAATCCCCCCAATCGACCAGACCGCTGTCAACCGCCATCCGGTTGACCTGGATTACGGTTGCATCGGTACTCTGTTCGCCCGGATCAAAATACATCGCTTTCACACCCCAGAGCAGGTTCAGTTCACGGACAATTCTTTTGTTGGGCGTATAAACCAGTATGTGTGCAAGCGGCCGGTAGGATGAAATCTGAAAAGCGGTATAACCCGAATAGGTCAAAAGCGAAATTGCTTTTGCACCCGCTGTGGCAACCATTTTTGCGGCATCGTAACAAACGACTTTGGTGATGAAACGATCGTTCTTGTCTTTTGGTTTTGGAGAAGGAACTTTGATCAGATCAGAATCTTCAACGCCCTGAAGAATCCGGGTCATGGTCTCAATCACTTCCAGCGGATGTTTTCCGACCGAGGTTTCACCGCTGAGCATCACCGCGTCTGCACCGTCATAAACCGCATTGGCCACATCGTTGACCTCTGCTCTGGTCGGTGTCAGGCTTTCCATCATACTCTCCATCATCTGGGTCGCAACGATTACCGGAATCCGGTTCAGTTTTGCTTTTCTGATCAGCATTTTCTGATGTTTCGGCACCTGTTCGATCGGCATTTCAACACCGAGATCTCCCCTGGCAACCATCAGTCCGTCTGTCTCTTTGATGATTTCATCAATATTTCCCAAAGCTTCGGGCTTTTCAATTTTTGCAATCACCGGAATTTTGAAATCAGCATTTTCTTCAATAATTTTTTTCAGTTCTCTGACGTCATTCGGTTTTCTGACAAACGAAAGAGCGATCCAGTCCACCTTTTGTGAGATTGCAAATTTTGCATCTTTGATGTCTTTTTCGGTCATTGACGGCAGTGAAATTTGTGTATTCGGCAGGTTCACTCCTTTTTTTGAACGCAGCGGCCCGCCCTGGATCACTTCTGCTTTAACCTCATCTCTTTTATTGGTTTTGAGGACTTTGAGAATGATCTTTCCGTCATCGACCATGATGATTTCGTCCTTTTCAACATCCGAAGGAAACTGGGTATAATTCATATAAACCCTTTCTTTGTTTCCGATAATTTCCTGGTTGGTAAAAGTCAGTACATCTCCGGGTGCGATTTCAACTCCGTCCTCCATTTCGCCGATTCTGAGTTTCGGTCCCTGAAGGTCAGCAAGAATGGCGGTGTTGTATCCGTATTTTTCATTCAGCGAATGAACCATTTTGATCTTTCGCTCCACATCTTCATAATTGGCATGCGAAAAATTGATTCTGAATACATCGGCTCCCCTGTCCATCATCAGCCTCAAAATTTCTTCGTCGTCTGTTGCCGGACCGAGTGTTGCAACGATTTTTGTTTTTTTCAGATATTTTGGATTGTAATACATCATAATCTTATTCTTTTAATTAAAATTAAAAAATCAATCTTTCAATCGATTTTACTTTTTCGGTTTTCAGTCTGCTGATCTTTTGTATCAATGAATTTTCCGAAATCGGAAGTTCTGAATATCCGTCTCCGCTAACCTTCATCAGAAAATTATATTCTTTGAATCGGCTGATCAGCGCCGGCGTCAGGTCAAACAAGGCGGACAGGCTGTTTCCGTTGTTTTTCCGATTGACGGTATAGGCCGTATTTTTAATGATATTATAATAATCTCCGGTCTGCGGATCTTCCCATTCAAAAACCGGAAAGTAGGTCAGATGACCGTCAATCACAACATCCAAATCATTGCATCTTTCAAACCGGGTTTCAAAAATCAGGTTCAAATGATAAATCAGCCGCGGCGAATCATTGTAGGAGGTGATCAATCCGTACAGTTGGAAATCAATCAGATCTTCAGGATCAAACAGTATAGTTTTCACTGTCTATAAAATTGTGTTCTCTATTTCCCGATGCAGCGAAATATACGCCCTTCTTGCTGCATTTTCTTCGGCCCTTTTCTTTGAAGTTCCCCTGCCTTTTGAAATCACATCTTCATTTAGTCTCACCACCGATATAAAAAGAGTCAGGTCTTCTTCGCTTTCTTCTTCTTCAAAGGTATTAAAACTAATTTTATTTTTTGTTTTTTGCGCCCATTCAAGGATCAGGCTTTTGTAACTCGCAATCGATCTTTCAAGCTTTTCGAGGTTGATATTTTTTTCGATAAAATTTTTGAAAATAAAGTCAGCCGTAAAATCAAAACCTTTGTCGAGATAGAGCGCACCGATCAGTGCTTCGATCAGATTTCCGTTGATGTCTTCGCCCAGATTCGGGTTCCCTGCCGGATGCAGTCTTTTTGCCAATCCCAGCTGTTTGCCCAAAACATTCAGCTGATGTCTTGAAACCAGTTTTGATCTCATTTTGGTCAGATAGCCTTCCTGTTTGTTGGGCGCTTCCCTGAATATAAACACGGCAACAATCAGCCCAAGCACTGCATCTCCCAGAAACTCAAGCCTTTCAAAATTCACGTCGTTTCCGTCTTCGTCTTTCACCTGAGCCGAACGGTGGATAAACGCCCTTTCATAATACTTCATATTCCCGGGTCTGATTCCAAAAATTTCGGTCAGATAGCTTTTGAGATCAGAAAATTCTTCCGTCGGTTTTTTGCGGGTATCTTTGAAAAGTTTTTTTTTAATTTCCTGCCAAAAGGACATATTATGGCATTTTTCTGAACACAACACAGGCATTGTGACCTCCAAAACCAAAGGTGTTGCTCATTGCAACATTGACTTCACGTTTGACGGCCTTATTGAAGGTATAGTCAATACGCGGATCAAGGTTTTCATCATCTGTAAAATGATTGATGGTCGGCGGCACTGTATTGTGAATGATTGAACCAATGACTGCGACTGATTCTATAGCTCCCGCAGCACCCAGCAAATGTCCTGTCATTGATTTGGTGGAATTGATCTGAATATTGTAGGTGTGTTCACCAAACAATTTCAGAATTGCCTTTGATTCCGCAATATCGCCAAGCGGTGTGGAAGTTCCGTGCATATTCACATGGTTGACTTCCTCCAGCCCGATTCCGGCATCCGAAATACAGTTTCTCATCACATTGAATGCGCCCAACCCTTCCGGATGGGGTGCGGTCAGATGATAAGCATCGGCAGAAAGGCCGCCACCGATAAATTCGGCATAAATTTTTGCACCTCTGGCTTTTGCATGCTCATACTCCTCGAGTATGACTGAGGCAGCGCCCTCCCCCATAACAAAACCATCACGATCTTTGTCAAAAGGTCGTGATGCTGTTTTGGGATCGTCATTTCTGACCGACAGCGCGTGCATTGCATTGAATCCGCCGATGCTCGCAGCAGTAACAGCTGCTTCTGAACCGCCCGTGACAATCGCATCAGCTTTACCCAGACGAATCAGCATCAGTGAGTCAATCAGTGCGTTGGTCGAAGATGCGCAGGCTGAGACAGTGGTGTAATTGGGTCCCATAAACCCGAATTCCATTGAGATGAGTCCCGGTGTGATATCGGCAATCATTTTTGGAATAAAGAAAGGATTAAATCTCGGCGTACCGTTTCCGGTCGCAAAGTTGGATACTTCTTCTTCAAATGTCCTGATGCCGCCGATACCGGATCCCCATATCACGCCAACTCTTTCTTTGTTGACGTTTGATTCGGTCAATCCGCTGTGGACAACGGCTTCACGAGCTGCAACGATACCGAGCTGTCCGCATCTGTCCATCTTTCTGGCCTCTTTGCGGTCAAAAAAATCTTCAGGGTTGAAGTTCTTCACTTCACATGCAAACTGGGTCTTGAACTGATCGGCATCAAACAGGGTAATGGGTGCAGCTCCGCTGACTCCATTAACCAAAGCATCCCAGTACTCCGGGAAGCTGTTGCCGATGGGCGTAATTGCACCTATTCCTGTTACTACAACTCTTTTTAATTCCATAGACTGGAAAACAATTGAAAAGAATTATTTATTCAAATCCTCAATGTACTGAACTGCTTGTCCTACGGTTGAGATTTTCTCTGCCTGGTCATCCGGAATCTGAATATCAAATTCTTTTTCGAATTCCATAATTAATTCAACTGTATCCAAAGAATCAGCTCCCAAATCATTGGTAAAGCTTGCTTCCAAGGTTACTTCACTTTCGTCAACGCCCAATTTGTCAACGATAATTGCTTTTACTCTTGATGTAATGTCAGACATAATAATTATTTTAATTGTTTTTGATTTGGCAAAAGTAAAAACTTTTGTTTAATCTTTCATATAAAACGCAAGATAAACATAATTTCGGTTCGAGTTTGACGTTTTCAAAAAAATTAAATTTTGCTCAAAATGATTAAATTCAAAGACTTTAACCATAAATTTATATTAACTTTGTGTCCTTATTTTTTAAAAATTCACAGACAACAATAAACTGAAATGGATTCTAAACTTATCAATTACGGGATTTCGACAGAAGATGTTAAATGGAATTTGTCGCCCGAAGAACTCACAAAAATTTCTCTTGAAAAGAAACAGGTTGAACGCGCATCTTCAGGCGCAATCAACGTACTGACCGGAAAATTCACCGGGAGATCACCCAAAGACAGATTCATCGTAAAAGATGAAATAACCGAAAACACAGTTTGGTGGGGAGACATCAACATCCCATTCGAACCCGAAAAATTTGACAAACTTTATGACAAAGTCTGCCAACATCTGAGCGGTAAGGAACTGTTTGTAAGAGATGCTTACGCATGCGCAGACAGCAGACATCAGCTCAAAATCAGGGCTATCAACGAAAAACCCTGGTCAAACCTGTTTGTATATAATATGTTTATCAGACCGACCGAAGAACAGCTCAACAACTTTGGCGAACCCGACTGGCTGATCATCAACGCACCAACATTCCTTGCAGATCCTGAAACCGACGGAACACGTCAGGGAAACTTCGCCATCCTGAATTTCACCAGAAAAATTGCACTGATCGGCGGAACCGGCTATACCGGAGAAATCAAAAAAGGTATTTTCTCTGCACTGAATTTCCTATTGCCGACTTTCCAAAATACCATGCCGATGCACTGCTCTGCCAACATTGGCGAAAAAGGAGACACCGCATTGTTCTTCGGACTTTCCGGAACCGGAAAAACCACACTGTCGGCTGACAAACACAGGAAACTGATCGGTGACGACGAACACGGATGGACCGCTGACAATATCGTTTTCAACTTTGAAGGCGGCTGTTATGCAAAAGTGATCAATCTTTCTGCAGAAGGAGAACCCGAAATCTTTAATGCGATCAGAGAAGGCTCGCTGCTTGAAAACTGCGTATTCAAACCGGGAACCAACGAAGTTGATTTTGAGGCAAAATCAATTACCGAAAATACCCGCGTGAGCTATCCGATTGATTATATCGAAAATATTGCGGTTCCGTCAGTGGGTGGAAATCCGAGAAATATATTTTTCCTTTCATTTGATGCGTTTGGCGTGCTGCCTCCGATTTCAAAACTGAATCCGGCGCAGACAGCTTATCTGTTTACTTCGGGTTATACCTCAAAAGTAGCAGGAACCGAAGCCGGAGTTACCGAACCGCAGACAACTTTCTCATGCTGTTTCGGTGCGCCGTTTATGCCGCTTCATCCGACCAAATATGCAGAAATGCTCAGTCATAAGGTTGCTGAAACAGGTGTAAATGTCTGGATGCTCAACACCGGATGGAACGGAAAAGGAAAACGAATCAGTCTGAAGGATACCCGCGCCATCATCCATGCAGCGCTTGACGGAGAACTCGACAATGTGGAATACAGTCAGGATCCGTATTTTGGATTTAAGGTTCCGCAAACTTGTCCGGGCGTTTCCTCAAACGATGTGCTGAAAGTCGAATCATCCTGGGATGATCTGGCTGCTTATGATGCAAAGGCAAGACTTCTGGCAGACAAATTCAAAGAGAATTTCAGAAAATACGAAACACTGGCCGACAGCGATATTTTGGCAGGCGGACCGATTGTTTAAAATTTCAACATTCCCTCAAAGTATAAGCCGGATGAGCGTTTCAGCCTGTCCGGTTTTAATTTCAACAGCCTGTTGAAAACTAAATTTGCTCAATTGAGTCGCACACTATAGCTTTGCCCCAATTTATGCAAACCTTAAAAATCACAAATTTATGTACGATTCAGTAATTCCGCAGGGCGCGGTCGCCCGAGCGAATGATCTGGCATTGACGCCAATCATTGATCCCAAGAAGTTCTCTTTTGTAGTAAACAAGATGAGAACTTTTTTTTTGCAAAAAGGTTTCGTTGAGGTGCACACCCAAAACCGTCTGAGCATCCTCGCTGCCTGTGAAAATCCCCACTCGATTGCAACTTACAATTATTGCGGAAACGTATGGCCACTGCCGCAAACCGGACAGATGTGGCTCGAATACGAACTGCTGACAAAGCCCGATGTGCCCGGATATTTCTGTGTTTCGACCAGCTACAGAAATGAAGAGACACCGATCGTCGGGAGACACCAGAGAATCTTCCCGATGTTTGAATTTGAAATGCACGGTGATTTGAACGATCTGATCATGCTCGAAATGGAACTGTCAGAATACCTCGGTTTTGGAGATCCGTCCAACTATGTTCACAAACAGTATGAGCAGACCGCAGCCGAATACGGTGTTTCGTTTCTTGAAGCTGAAGACGAAATGAAACTGTATGAAGATTACGGTCCGATGGTATTTCTGAAGGATTTCCCCGAAAGAACCAATCCGTTCTGGAACATGAAGAGAACCGGCGATCTGGCACACAAAGTGGATTTGATCATGCATGGTTACGAAACCATCGGTTCGGCAGAAAGAAGCAGCGATGCAGCTGAACAGAGACATGCATTCTACACCATCGAAAACGGGAAATATGCCGAAAAACTTTTTTATCTCTTCGGCAAGAACAGAGTTGAAGAAGAACTGGAAGATTTCCTATCACTCGATTTCTTCACACGTTCAGGAGGCGGAATGGGTGTTCCGAGAATGATCAGAGCTTTTGAGCTCTCAGGTTTGATGTAAGAAATAATCCAAATATCACACACAAACTTTTGAACGGCCTTCGGGCCGTTCAATTTTTTATTATCTTTGAGAAACTGTTTACACCTTTATTATATATATCATTCTCTAAATAATTTCTTATGAACAAAACCACTATCATCACAGCTGTCGTCGTTTCACTCGGCTTTGTGATCGGAATTGCAATCTTTGCAAACGCATTCAAAAACAGGAATTCGTCTGACAACACAATTGCGGTAACCGGTCTGGGCAGCAAGACTTTCACTTCTGATCTGATCACCTGGAGCGGCAGTTTTTCACAAACCGATTTTGAACTGAAAAAAGCTTACGAACTGCTGAAAAGCGATCGGGAAACCATACAGGACTATTTGATTTCAAAAGGGATTCCGAAAGAACAGATTATTTTTTCGGCGGTCAGCACTTATAAAAAAACCGACTACATCACAGACGAATACGGTCGAAGAAGAGATGTTTTTGCAGGCTATGAACTTTCGCAATCGGTGTCGATCGAAAGCAAGGAAGTTGAAAAAATTGAGGCATTGTCCAGAAATATCACAGAAATCATCAATCGCGGAATTGAATTTACATCATCCTCACCCAGTTATTTCTACACCAAACTGTCTGAAGTCAAACATGAAATGATTGCAGAGGCAACCAAAGATGCAAAATTGAGAGCTCAAAAGATTGCGGAAAATTCGGGTGCAAAACTCGGAAAACTGAAAAGCGCAAGAACCGGTGTAATCCAGATTACCGCACCCAATTCTGACGAGGATTATTCGTACGGCGGAACTTTCAATACTTATTCAAAAGAAAAAGAAGCAAGCATCACCATCCGGCTTGAATATATGGTCGAATAAGAAAATCGAAGCCGTTCCATCATTGATGAAACGGCTTTTTAATTTTCTGCAATTTTGAATCATTCCTGATCGATCAGACCGGCTTTGTATGCAAAGTTTTCAGCAAATTCAATGATGAAAGCCGCAACTTCCTCATCATTTGTCGCACGTTGATAAGAATCCGCCATTGAAATAAAAATCTGATGAAAAAATTGTTTCATATCATCCATCGGCATGTCCTTGGTCCAAAGATCGAGACGAAGCGCTTCCTTGGTTTTGTCGTCCCAAACCGACATCAGAGCCGCCTTGGTTTCCTGATTCTCAACCCCACCGTCTGCAGCATTCCACAGCAGTTTCTCGGGAATGTGATTTTCGTCCAGCTCTACATCTATTGTGATTTGTGTTTTTCTCATTTGTTTTGATTATTATTTTCTGATTTATTTATTCGGTTTGTATTTTGAATCTTTAAAAATCGTCTGGTTGTCAAGATTGATAAAATCATTCAAAGAAATTTCCGGATGTTCGTCCAGATATTTTCTGCAAATCTGCCAGCCGACCCAAATTCCGATTCTTCCGGGCGAATCGGTTTCAATCTCGTTTCCAAATTTTGAATAAGGCGCCGGCTGAAGAAATTTTTCACGCGCATCTTTTCCGGTGTCAAAAATCAGATTCTGTTCAACAAAAAAGTTCCAGATTTCTTCTTCATTTGATTTTGCCCAATCAAGCTGTTCTTTTGTAAAACCGATCTTTAATTCATCAGAAGTTTCGGGAAGCAGCGCATCTGAAATGATCAGCATTTTACCCTCGTCCACCATCAGATCGACAAAAGCCTGCTGTTTCGGATTGAAAGGAACAATCTGTTCAGCCACCGAATGAACGACTGCCGGGACCAGATTCTCGGGATTCATATTTTCAGCCATGTACGGATATACCTTTTCCACCTTGTACCAGCTGTTGTTTTTGCCCAAAAAACCGTCGAGCGCTATAAAAAGAAGTCCGCTTTTTCGGTCATAAAGCACCGATCGTTCATAAATATTTTGAAGTCCTGACGAATAAGTGAATACATCGGGAACCAGATCGTTTGGAAAATATTTTCTGAAATAAGCAAACATTTGAGACAAATCCTTTTTGTAATTCCGGTTTTCAAAAACTTTGTTCACCGTATCATAAACCGCAATTTCGGCCGAATCTCTTCGCTGTCTTTCCCAGACTTCGGGTTCAACGCCAAACTGAAAAAAGAAAGGATATTTTGCTTCGAGCACATTGAGCGGAATTTCGGTATCAAAAAATTCTTTGCTGATATCTGTAAATTTCAGTTCAACCGGCGTTTCAGGCTCCTGCTGCACCCAGCGGTTTTCTTCTTTTTTGCACGAAAGCAGTGTAAAAATTATCAGGCATCCGATCCAATGGGCTGTTTTCATTATCTTTGATAAAGTTTTTTAAACCGCAAATTTACACATATAATGCAGACTGAAAAAATCATAAATCATATCGTCGGCTGGCTTGAAAATTATCTGAAATCGTCCAAACAAAAGGGTTTTGTGATTGGAATTTCTGGAGGAATTGATTCGGCTGTGGTTTCGACGCTGTGCGCAAAAACAGGTTTTCCGCTGCTGTGTCTTGAAATGCCGATTCATCAGGAAGAAAGTCAGGTTTCAAGATCCGGAAAACACATTGAATGGCTGAAATCAAATTTTGAAAAAGTCGAAAATCAAACTGTCGATCTCAGCCCGGTTTATGATCAGTTTGAAAATTCGGTTGAAAAATCAGAAAATGATAATGCAATGCAGCTTTCACTCGCCAATACCCGGTCAAGACTCAGAATGGCAACGCTGTATTATTATGCGGGAATCAACGGATACATTGTTGCAGGAACCGGGAACAGGGTGGAAGATTTTGGTGTCGGATTTTTTACAAAATACGGCGACGGCGGTGTGGACATCAGTCCGATCGCTGATCTGATGAAATCTGAAGTTTATGAAATTGCAAAACAGCTGAATATTATTCCCGAAATTCAAAATGCGGTTCCCACCGACGGACTGTTTGGCGATAACCGAAGCGATGAAGACCAGATCGGTGCGACTTATGACGAACTGGAATGGGCGATGCAACTGTATGAGGAAGGATACCGTTTGGATGAATTTGAAGGAAGAAAAAGAGAAGTCTTTGAAATTTACACCAGAAGACACCTCGCCAATCTGCATAAAATCAATCCGATACCGGTTTGTGAAATTCCAAAAGAATTAAAAATTTAATTTTTGGACTTCAGAAAAATATCCAAATCTGAAATATCCGCTCCTTTTTCGATGGCTGTTTTTGCTTCTTCAACCGAAAAATCATTCATCTGGTCATAAGACAGATCAAACAATCCCTGAAGCTGGACTTTGTGAACCGCTTCAAACTCATCCACCCGATTGTCACTGTAAATTCGGAACAGCTGTTTGAGAATGATTTGTTTGATTTCGTCAAATCTAAATTTGTAAAAATCGCCTTCCCTGATTCTGAAAATCTTTTTCAGCAAACTCGCATTGGTGTATTCTTCCTCCTCAATCACACCGTCTTCGAGCGCCCGGTTCAGATAATCAAAAACCAAATCCTGATAGCCGTCTTTTGAACCTTCATATCCGCCCGATTGAAATTCATTCAGCACCCGGTCAATCTCTGACCGATAGAGTTTTGAATTTTTTGAGAGTTCAATGAGTCTGTCCAGACAGGCTGCATTTGATTCATTTTTTAATGATTCGAGCAGATCACTAATCTTTTTGTCGGTTTCCATAAGCCGTTATTTCCTAATTATCAAAATTATAAAATCTCAGTCTCAATTCAAACCAAAAACCGATATCTCATTTTTTAATTATGCTTTCTAATTCGCAGGAATTGATTAAATTTGGTGATTAAAATCATATAAACATGTCCGACATCTTAGAGAACGCAATCAATATCTGTGAGTTATTCCAAAATCCCGACATACTTAAGCATTTCAGCAGTGAAGAATTGGCAGAACTGAGTCATGAAAAGAAAAGTATTTCCTACAAAAAAGGCGGTCTGATCATCGAAGAAGGCGCAACACCGAGAGGAATTTATTTTATAGAAAAAGGTACCGCCAAATTATTCAAACTGGGTTTTAACGGAAAAGAACAGATCATCCGTTTCACAAAAGAAGGGGACATCATCGGTTACCGTTCGATCCTGTCGCATCAGCCGTTTGGTGCATCTGCAACCGCAATGGACGATACCGAGGTTTGCTTTATTCCCGAGAAATTTTTTCTGAAAATCCTTGAGTTTCATCCCAAATTTGCATTTGATGTGCTCAGAAGAATTGCAGAAGATTTGGGCGAATCCGCTGAGACCATCACATTTCTTGCACAAAAAACAGTTCGCGAAAGACTGGCAGAAGTACTGATACTGCTCGAACAAAAATTGGGGACAGATGCCGACGGATTTATCAACATCACACTGACACGCGAGGAAATGGCGAATCTGATCGGTACCGCAACCGAATCTGCAATCCGTCTGATCTCTGAATTCAGAACCGACAAACTGATTGAAGTGGACGGCAGAAGAATGAAGATACTCGATCATCAGAAACTGATCAAACTGGGTCATGTGAATTAATTTTAGATTTTTAGACTTTAGACTTTTTTGAGAATTTAAGAAGTGTTATTGACGATTTCTTCTAATTAACAATACTTACGAATGTTAAACGTTTTTAGTGAAAAACATAAAAGTTTTGGCCAAAGCCCTGATTGACAAAATCTTTAATAAACGACTAAAGGCCGTTCCTATTCAAAAAGAAATCAGATTGTTTTTAATAAAGTAGGTTTAAATTCGTAAGAAAATTGAAATTACACAATCGACTTACTCACGAAAGCTCAATGATTTTTAATTCCTTTTCTTTTTGTCCTTTGCAATTGAAGCTTTGCGAAGTGATTTAATCTGCTGCCTCATTTCATTTCATTTCATCTCATTTCATTTCATTTAATGAATAACCGGATTCACCAGACAGATTTTCTTCAGCCAAACGGTTCATTTCAGTAAATGTGATTTTATAGTCCATTTGTAAATAAATGCAATTCTTTAAAGTTAAAAATGATTCAATTTACTTTCATTTATAAGCACAAAAAAAGGAACCCTTTTGGATTCCTTTGTATATCAATTTTTGATTTTCAATTTATGAAACCACTTCTTTCACTTTGTCTGCAGCTTCCTCCAGTGTGATGGCAGAAAGCACTTTCAAACCTGAATCGTCGATCATTTTCTTTGCAATCTCAGCATTGGTTCCCTGAAGTCTAACGATGATCGGGACTTTGATCGCATCGCCCATATTTTTGTAGGCATCCAGAATTCCCTGAGCCACACGGTCGCATCTCACGATTCCGCCAAAAATATTGACCAAAATCGCTTCAACGTTTTCGTCTCTCAAAATGATTCTGAAAGCTTTTTCAACTCTTTCCGCATCTGCAGTACCGCCCACATCAAGGAAGTTCGCCGGATTTCCGCCCGAAAGTTTGATGATGTCCATGGTCGCCATAGCCAGACCGGCTCCGTTCACCATACAACCGACATTTCCGTCTAATTTTACAAAGTTCAGACCTGCTTCACCTGCTTCAACTTCTGTCGGATCTTCTTCTCTGATGTCTCTCATCGCTTCAATGTCCGGATGACGGAACAGCGAATTGTTGTCGATGGTCACTTTTGCATCCACCGCCAAAATCTGATTGTCAGAAGTTTTCAAAACCGGATTGATTTCAAACAGCGAAGCATCAACGCCGTCAAATGCTTTGTAAAGCGAACTGATGAATTTTACAAAATCTTTGAAAGCAGCACCGCTCAGTCCCAGATTAAAAGCGATTTTTCTCGCCTGAAATCCCTGAAGACCGACCATCGGATCGATTTCTTCTGTGAATATCTTTTCGGGTGTATGTTCTGCAACCGATTCGATGTCCATACCGCCTTCGGTCGAATACATGATCATATTTCTTCCTTTGGCACGGTTCATCAGTACAGAAACATAAAATTCTGAAGTTTCTGATTCGCCGGGATAATAAACATCCTCAGCAATCATCACCTGATGAACAGTTTTTCCGGCAGCTCCGGTCTGAGGTGTAATCAACTGCATACCGATGATTTCAGAAGCTTTTTCTCTGACTTCGTCCAGATTTTTGGCCAGTTTCACACCGCCTCCTTTTCCGCGTCCACCGGCGTGTACCTGTGCTTTTATCACATGCCATCCGGTTCCGGTTTCCTCTGTCAGTTTTTTTGCCGCTTCAACCGCTTCGTCAGCTGTTGATGCCACAATTCCTCTTTGAACTTTTACGCCGTATCTGCTTAAGATTTCTTTTCCCTGATATTCGTGAAGATTCATTTGCTAAAAATTTTGGTATGCAAAAGTAAGAATTCAGAACCACATTTTAAACTATATTCGTCATAGTTTTCCAAAGCGGACACCGAACCAATGTTTTTTATAGTTTTGTCAACGGATTGAAAGAATTGAAGCTGAATAATCAATTGTATCTGCTGACCGGAATTTTTGTTCTGGTTAACCTGATTCAGTCTGAGCTGACGCCCATCAGCGTGGATGAAGCCTATTATTGGGTTTGGTCGCAGCATTTGGATTGGGGATATTTTGATCATCCGCCGATGACCGCTTTGTGGGATGCACTGGGCTACGGAATTTTTGGCGGAACGTTCGGAACCCGCTTTGTCGCTGTGCTGATGAACGGTTTTGCTTTGATTTTGCTGTGGAAAATTTTGAATCCGAAAACGATCAGACAATTTTGGCTGTTTGTAGTTTTAACGGGTTCGACCGTTGTTTTTCAAGTTTTTGGATTTATCAGTACACCCGATTCTCCGCTGCTGTTTTTCAGTCTGCTGTATCTGTTTTCATTCAAAAAGTTTCTTCAGAAAGATTCGGTTTTTAATTTGATTTTTCTGGCTGTTTCAATGGCCGGACTGATGTACAGCAAATACCACGGTCTGCTCTTGATACTGTTTACGGTACTGCCGATCATCGGACGGCTGATCAGGAATCCGAAATTTTATCTGGCGGTTCTGATTAGTCTGATTTTGTATCTGCCACATTTGATTTGGATTTACAATCATGATTTTGTTCCGGTTCATTATCATTTTCAGGAAAGAAGCGGTGACAAACAGTTCAAGCTTGAGCGACTGCTCGACTATCCGCTGGTTTTCTTTTTGGGTATGTCGCCTTTGATTTCATGGTTTTCGATCAAATCTCTTTTTGGTTTCAAACCGAAAGATGATTTTGGAAGAAGCCTTAAATGGCTTGTAATTCTGACCGGAATCTTTTTCTTTTTTACGCTTTACAAAGAAAATGTACAGCCCCAATGGCTGCTGATTACTTTTGTTGCGATGATGATCATCTGTTATGATTATTATTCGGAAAGAGAATTCAGCAGTTGGTTGTTCAAATTGGGATTTGCCGGAATCTTTCTGATTCTGATTGTTCGCATCGGTCTGATTTTGCCGTTAACTTCACCGTTTTCAATCAATCTTAATTTTGCAAATGAATTGAAAAACAGAAATATCAACCATGCGCTTTTTGAAAAATATCAGGAAGCTTCTGTTTTTTTATTTTACAATCCCGACAAAAAGGCAAGTGTCCACCGGACTCTGGGCAATCGTGAAAATCAGTACACACTTTGGGATTGGGAAGATGATTTTTACGGCCAAACCGTTAATTACATTTCGCCCTGGGGTCGTTCCGAAGATTCGATCAAAGCATACAAAGACAAGGAATATTATATCAGGGAAATTCCGGATTATATCACTTTTTATAAATTGAAAATTGAGACTGAAAATCAATTTGAATCGGCTGCGGGTGACAGCATTCATCTGAGAATCAGTTTGACGAACGGTCATTTGCATCCGCTGACCATTGGCGGTGATTCAGAACTGAGGCTGAATATCAGTTATTACAGTCACAAACAGTATGACGTGGTTTATTCGACCGAAATCAAAATTGAAAAACTGACACTGAAACCGGGTGAGGAAAAGGAATTGGAGGTCAGATTTAAAAATATTTCGGAAACCGGGGCTTTCAAAGCTGCATTGGGTATCCATTATATGAAAATCGGAACGACCTATGTCTCCGAACCGATTGAAATCATCTCAAAATGATTTGATTATTTTTTCTTTGGCGGATAATTTTTAAAAAGTTTCTGAACTCCTTTTTCAACCGAAGATTCAAGCATATTGCTGCTTCCGTCGGCAGGCATCTGGATTTCGAGTTTTCCGTCCCAGACCAGATTTCCGTCCTGATTGTACAGCGAAACCAAATATTTCTGGTTCAGTTTTTTCTTTGTAATCGGAATTCCAACACCGATAGAAGTTCCAAAACTTCCGCTCCCGCCGCCCACACCGATTCCGACACTCGAATTCTGGGATTCGCTCATATATTCTTCGGGTCGGAGGATGATTTTATTTTCCGAATTTGGATTCAGATGCATTGATTTTCCGGATAATTCATTTTGAATTGCAGTTTGAATCCGGCTGATATCGAGTTCGCTCATCGAATTTTCAGCCATCTCGATTTTGTAATCGCTGATTTTTGAAAAATCCTGTGTTCTGTCGTAATCGACCGCCACGGTTTGGGTTGCGCAGGAAATAATCAAAAGAAATCCAAAGATAAAAGATAGTTTTTTCATGCTGTTTCAATCATCAAAAACAATTCCAATTTTTGATCTTTTAACTTAAGCAATATAGAATCTGGTCAAAGTTTTAAATAATTTCATATTCGGTTTGTTTCATTTTCTGTTTATTATTCCAAATAGCTTATTTCAGAAAGATGACGGTGTTTTTGGTGGTTTTAAATTAAATGGCTTTTATTCATTTTAAATTCAATTTAATAAGACAATACCGTATCTTGTTCACCAAATCAATAAAATCGAATCATTCAGCCTAAAATATATGGCCTGATTTATGTTAGAATTCAAAAATGAAAATAATTTTCTCCTTCCTTTTCGCAATCGTTCTGACTGCGGGTACTTTTGCTCAAAAACCAATATTTGCAGAGGCAAAAACCAATTCTGCAACCGTTTATTACAACGGGGCTGAAATGCAACAAAAAGCAAGCCTGTCATTGCCGTCCGGAACTTCTGAGGTGGTCATCAAAAATGTGGCAAATCAATTGCTTGAAAATACGATTCAAATCGGTGCGCCATCGAACGTTTCAGTAATGTCGGTACAATTTACAACCGATTATATTTCGGAATATGATACCGATGAAAGCGATCCGAAAGTGAAACAGGTGAGAGACAGTATAAAATTACTTCAAAATAATCTGGCCAGACTTCTGAATGAAAAAAATACATTGGCCAAAACAATTGATTTGCTTGACAAAAACCATCAGGTTTATGGTCAGAATTCGGGTTTAAGTGTGGATGAATTGACCAAGATGGTGAATTATTACCAGAACAAACGAACAGAAATCAGCAATCAAATCAATGTGCTTCAGGAGAAGGAAAAGAAAATCAATGATGATATCGTCAGACTGAATTCCCGGCTTGATTTCAATCAATCCCGTTCAGAATCGATTTCAAAAGGAAAGTTGATTCTTCAGGTAATGAACAGTGCGGCGGGGAAAGTGGATTTCGACATCAATTATTTGACTCAGTCTGCTTCCTGGAAACCTTTTTATGATTTGCGCGCAGACAATATTCGTCAGCCGATTGAGATGGTTTATAAAGCTGAAATTCGTCAAAACTCAGGTGTGGACTGGAGGAAAGTAAATCTCAGTCTTTCAAGCGGAACTCCCAATCAAAATAATCAGGCGCCTTTGTTGAAAGCCTGGTTCCTGCGTTTTGGAGCGCCGATGGGTTATAATCAAAATAATGAGTTACTGAATGTAATTAGTGGTATTCAAGCAGAAGGAGCCGCAATGGGGACAAGTAAAACGAAGGCATCGATGTCTGATTTCACGACGGTTACCGAAAACCAGTTAAATATCAGTTTCGACATTGATGTTCCTTATGATATTTTGTCGAACAACAAAGCGCACAGCGTAGCGATGAAAGACCTGAAATTGCCCGCTACTTTTCGTTATTATGCAGTTCCAAAATTAGATAAAGATGCCTATCTGCTTGCAGAAATCAGCGATTATGGAAAATTCAATTTGCTTCCCGGTGAGGCCAATGTATTGTTTGAAGGTTTATATGTGGGAAAAACTTTTATTAATCCAAATGAAACAGCTGACACGCTGATGCTGAGCATGGGAAAAGACAAGAAAATTTCAATCAAAAGAGAAAAAATTGCTGACCGTTCCGGAACAAAATTCCTGTCAAATTTCAAAGAACAGTCTTTTACTTATGACATCACCATCCGAAATAACAAAAAGGAAAGCATTTTTCTGACTTTAAAGGATCAATACCCGCTGAGTACGGATGAGAAAATCACAGTTGAACTAACCGAAAGGGACGGTGGAAGAGTGAATGCCGAGACCGGAATTATTACCTGGGATTTCAAACTCAATGCAGGTGAAACACTGAAAAAAAGAATCAGCTACAAAGTGAAATATCCAAAGGATATGAGCATCGGGAATCTGTAACAAACACAACTTTTACTGTGTTTTTCATACCGTCTAATTTATAACAAAAAAATTACCCAAAGCCTAAGCCAAGTCATAATTTAATCATAGTGAAATCTGCATTTTGCAATCTGAACTTCATCTTCTTCGACTCTGTAAATCAGTCTGTGCTGTTCATCAATCCGCCTTGACCAAAATCCTGCATATTTATGTTTCAATGGTTCCGGTTTTCCGATTCCTTCAAACGGATTTTTTGAGATGTCCTTCAGTAAATCGTTGATTCTTTTCAGTTTCTTTTTATCTGTTTTTTGCCAGTACAGATAGTCTTCCCAGGATTCATCAACAAAAACATATTTCATTTTAGTCTTTGATTAATTCTTTTGCAAACGAATCTTTATTTTTTAATTTCTCAATTGCAGCATCAAGCCGTTTTTCATTTTTTCCGGACGAAAGTTCATGATTGGTTGCCATCAGTGAGTTGTATTCTTCAAGAGACATCACCACGATTCCTGATTTCCCGCGGCTGATGATCAATGTTTCAAAGTTCCTGATCACTTTGTCCATATATTCCTTCATCTCTTTTCTGAAACCTGAAACGCTTGTAATAATCATAATGTGTATTTAATTATGTACAAAAGTATGTACAAAATATGTAATATAAAAATCTCAGTTTTTTAATCCTTCAAATATTCGCTCACTGCTTTTCTCAAAGAATCAAATGCAATCTCATCCAAATTGATTTTTGATTTTTCAATCCATCTGACTGCACTGATTTCGCTTTCCTCAAGTTTCAGAACCGCATCAGTCGGAAATTTTGCGGTAAAGATCAGATCTTCGGTTTTGTACGGAATATTTTTGTAGTTGTAATCGTTCGGATGGCTTTTGAAAAATTTAAAATTCTCAGCCGGAATATCAAGTGCGAGTTCTTCCCACAATTCACGGCTGCAGGTCTGTTCAGCAGATTCGTCCGGATCCGTAAAACCGCCGGGCAGATCGAGCATTCCTTTTCCCGGCTCACGGTTTCTGACCGTAAACATGATTTTTTCGTCCTGTTCGATAATCACCGCCACCGCAGCAGCCACATTGTGAAAATAGACCATTCCGCAGTCAAAACATTCAAACCGCCTGTTGTTTTCAAAACTGAAATTTTTGGATGCGCAGTTCGGACAGAAATTAAAGAAGCTCATACGTTTGTTTGTTTATAAACTTTTCCAAAGTTCGAAACTTCGGAAAAGTTATTTAAGATTATTTAATAAAGTTCTTTCTTAAAAGTCCCTAAATTTAAGCTATATTTATCAATCAAATCAATTGAAAGAAATGCTGAAAAAAGGCGACAAAGCACCTGAATTTGAAGGTGTCGGTCAGGACGGAAACATCATCCGATCAAAAGATTACAAAGGAAAAAAATATGTGGTTTATTTTTATCCGAAAGCAAGCACGCCGGGCTGTACTGCCGAAGCCTGTGATTTGCGTGACAATGAAAATGCGCTGAAAGCAAAAGGTTATGCCATCATCGGGGTGAGTGCTGATTCGGTGAAAAGACAAAAGAATTTTGCGGTCAAATATGAACTTCCTTTTCCGCTGATTGCAGATGAAGACAAAAAAATCATCAATGCTTTCGGGGTTTGGGGGCCGAAGAAATTTATGGGCAGAGAATATGAAGGAATTCTTAGAACTACCTTTATTATCAATGAAAAGGGTGTGATCGAAAATGTGATCGAAAAAGTCAAAACAAAAGAACACGCCAAACAGATTCTGGAATTGTAGTTTTTTGCATATTTTTAAAATTGGAGAATCCCCTATTTTACAAAATAACAAAAAAGTAAAATAAGATGATCCTTTATTTTACTTTTAGACGATAAAGTAAAATAGCGCAAAGTTTAATTTTACTTTTTGAACAAATTCAGATATTCTTCAAACAAATAATTTCTTCCTCTTTGTGAACCGCTTATTTCCTTGACAATTTCAAGCTCTTCCAAGAGATAAATCAACTGATATGCAGTCCTCATTGATTTCCCGATGACCTCACTGACGCTTTGCGCATTGATGAGCGGTTTCGCATACAAAGCATCCAAAACTTTATGGGCATCTCCGCTTTTGCTTCCTGCATTTTTCAATTTATGGTCTGTATTTCTCTGCAATTGAAGAATTCCGTCAAATGTTTGAATACCGTTTTGAGCAGTTTCAATAATTCCGGTAAGGAAAAATTTGAACCATTGATTCAAGTCGTTATGTGTTCGGGTTCGCATCAGATTATCATAATAAAGTGTTCTGTTTCGCTCAAAAAAATCAGACAAATACAAAATCGGCTGTTTCAAAATTCCTTTGTCCACCAAATACAAAGTAATCAGCAATCTGCCGACCCGTCCGTTTCCGTCCAAAAAAGGATGGATGGTTTCAAACTGATAATGAATCAAAGCAATTTTCAATAAATCAGGCAATTGATTCAAATCATCATTTGCAAATTTTTCCAAATCAGACATCAATTCGTTCAAAGAGGTATGTACAGGCGGAATGAAAACCGCATCACTTAGTCCGGCGCCACCAATCCAATTCTGGCTTTTGCGGTATTCGCCCGGAAGTTTGTGTTCACCTCTAACGCCCTGAAGTAAAATTTTATGTGTCTGTTTGATCAGTCGCGATGAAAACGGCAGCGTATGAAGCATCAGCACCGCTTCTTTCATGGCCGAAATATAATTTTGAACTTCTTCCCAATCGTTGCGTTCTTCAATATTAATTTCTTCTTTTTGCAAAAAAGTATCCTCAATATTGGTTCGTGTTCCTTCTATTTTTGAAGACTGTACCGCTTCTTTTGCAATGTGCATCTGTATATAAAGATCCAAATCAACATATTCAGAGTACATATCCAATCTGCCCAGATGTCGGTCTGCTTTGCTCAAAAGCTGAATAACCGACATATCAGTGATTTCCCATTTTCTATTGATGAAATTGGGTTGGAAACTTTTGTAGTATCCCTGATTGATATATTGTCCGGCTGTAAAATTTTGCATAAAATTAAAATAAGCACATTTACTATTTTACAAATATACAAAAAAGTAAAATAGCATTAAGTTTAATTTTACTTTTCAATGAAAAAGTAAAATAATGAATTATAGAATTTTAAATTTTTATTGAAAAGTAAAACAACGAACCTTAGTATAATTTATTTTAATAATTTAGAAATCGATTGAATTGTCGGTTTCATCAAGAATAAATCAACTTTGTGAATAAATTTATTCTCAACGACGTATTTTGTCATCATTAAGCCTTAATTTTGAAAAACAACTTTAAAAACAGGATATTTAATCATAAAAACGACAAAAATGAGTGATTTGGACAATAAAAAGAAAGCACTGCAACTGGTTTTGGACAAAATGGACAAAACCTACGGAAAGGGAACCGTGATGAGAATGGGCGATCATGCAGTGGATGAAGGCATCGGTGTGATTCCGACAGGTTCGCTCGGTTTGGATATCGCATTGGGCATCGGCGGTTATCCGCGCGGCCGTGTGATCGAGATTTACGGACCTGAATCATCAGGAAAAACCACGCTGACGCTGCATGCAATTGCAGAAGCACAGAAAGCCGGCGGAATTGCAGCATTTATAGATGCGGAGCATGCTTTTGACAGATTTTATGCAGAGAAATTGGGAATTGACGTTGAAAATCTGATTATCTCACAGCCCGACAATGGTGAACAGGCGCTTGAAATTGCAGATAATCTGATTCGTTCGGGTGCAATCGACATCATCGTGATTGACTCTGTGGCAGCACTGACGCCAAAGGCCGAAATCGAAGGTGAAATGGGTGATTCAAAAATGGGATTGCAGGCAAGACTGATGTCTCAGGCATTGAGAAAACTGACTGCGACCATCAGCAAAACAAAATGTACCGCAATCTTTATCAATCAGCTGAGAGAGAAAATCGGTATCATGTTCGGAAATCCGGAAACCACTACCGGCGGTAATGCACTGAAATTCTATTCTTCGGTCCGACTGGATATCCGTCGTGTTTCACAAATCAAAACCGGTGATGAAGCCACCGGAAATCATGTCAGAGTAAAAGTGGTGAAAAACAAAGTAGCGCCACCGTTCAGACAGGCAGAATTTGACATTATGTTTGGTGAAGGAATTTCAAAAGTGGGCGAGATTCTCGATATCGGCGTTGAAAAAGGAATCGTTCAGAAAAGCGGTTCATGGTACAGTTACGGCGACACCAAACTCGGTCAGGGACGTGATGCAGTAAAAGATTTGCTCAAAGACAATCCCGAACTGGCAGAAGAATTGGAAGAAAAAATCAAAGCAGCGATTCAGGAAGCCTGATTCGTCAAAACAATAAATTATTGGGAAAACCTTTTTCAAATTTTTGAGAAAGGTTTTTTTGTTTTGAAACTGTCAGATAATTTTTGGGACGTTCAAATTCACCGCTTTTCAAAAACTGCTATATTGCGGTCTAATTCGTGCAGAAAATGCAAACAACAGATGTACTGGTCATCGGGTCGGGGATTTCGGGACTTTCTTATGCCATCAAAGTGGCGCAGAGATTTCCCGAGGCAAAAATCACAATCGTTACAAAGGCAGACGAGGAAGAATCAAACACAAAATATGCGCAGGGCGGTGTAGCTGTGGTGACCGATTTGGAAAATGACAGTTTTGAAAAACATATAGAAGACACGCTTCGTGCCGGCGACGGGCTCTGCAAACGTGAAACAGTTGAAATCGTTGTAAAAGAAGGACCTCAAAGATTTAAGGAAATCGTGAATTGGGGCGCACAGTTTGACAAAGACGATTTGGGAACTTACGATCTCGGCAGGGAAGGCGGTCATACCGAAAACCGGGTGGTTCATCACAAGGACATCACCGGTTATGAAATCGAAAGGGCTTTGCTGGCGGTGGTTGAAAAAACACCAAATATTCAACTGCTTTCTCATCATTATGTCATCGATCTGATCACCGAACACCATGTTCCCAAAACCGAATTTGATCCCGAAGACATCAACTGTTTTGGTGCTTATGTATTGGATCTTGCTGTCGGAAAAGTCAAAAGATTTACATCAAAAATCACACTGATGGCAACCGGCGGCTGCGGTCATGTGTATAAAAATACGACCAATCCGGTGATTGCAACCGGTGATGGAATCGGTCTGGCTTATCGTGCCAAAGCACATATTTCAAACATGCAGTTTATACAGTTTCATCCGACCGCTTTGTACAGCAATCGTTCGGGTCAGCTTTTTCTGATTTCTGAAGCGGTTCGCGGTTTTGGAGCAAAACTCAGAACAAAAGACGGTCAGCCGTTTATGCACAAATATGACGAACGCGAAGAACTTGCATCACGGGATATCGTTGCACGTGCGATCGACAATGAGATGAAACTGACCGGAGACGATTATGTCTGTTTGGACTGTCGTGATTTGGACCGTGAAAAATTCATGGAGCATTTTCCGAATATTTATGAAAAATGCAAAGAAGAAGGTCTGGATATGTTCAAAGATCTGATTCCGGTTGTGCCTGCTTCTCATTATCTGTGCGGCGGAATCGATGTGGATCTTCACGGTCAGACCAGCATCAGAAATCTGTTTGCGGTCGGCGAATGCAGCAATACAGGTTTGCACGGTGCCAACCGTCTGGCTTCAAATTCACTTTTGGAAGCGATGGTTTTTGGCCATCGGGCGGCGCTCAGAACGGTCGAACTGCTCCATCTGAATAATTTTGACAGTCAAAAAATCGACAGTGTGCCAGAATGGAATGATGAAGGTTTGGAAGTGCCGCGCGAAATGGTTTTGCTCAATTATCTTAAAAAGCAATTGCAGATCATGATGAGCGATCTGGTCAGCATCGTCAGGTCAAATGAAAGACTTGCGCTGGCAAATGAAAAAGAAGAGGAAATTCATAAATCTGTCAAAGAAATTTACAAAATGAATCTGCTTTCGCCCCAATTGTCTGAATTGAGAAATCTGGCTTCGGTGGCAAGACTGATCATCCATCAGAGCATTTCGCAAAAAGAAAACAGAGGTGCGTTTTACAATAAGGATTTGGATTCCTGATCAGATCAGCACCGGCCTTTTTGGTTTTTCGTCATCCAGAATTTTTGCGAGTGCAGGCGGTATGATGGTGATATCGTTAAACAAATCGTCAAAAAATCCTTTTGTTTCTTCAGAAAGCAATTCCGAATATTCTTCTATAAAACTGTCGCCGTACAGCATCGGGAACTGCATCATTTTGTCACCCGAGAAAATTCCAAGCAGATGATATTCATCGAGTTCGTCGATTGATTTCCCGGTCGCCATGCAGTGAGTCATCAGATAATCCTTATTGATTTCGTCATTGTCAATCCCGCCAAAATCAAAAACATCACCCATTTCCATTGCAAATTTCTGAATGTTTCGAAATGATTCTTTTGAAATGCTGACCATCATATCTTTTTTGCAGTCTTCACAGATCGCATATTCAAAAGTCATCTGAAATTCGCTTTTGTCGTGTGTCCGCTGGAATGCTTTTTCGATAAAATACATTCCGCGGTCGAGTGAATTTCCGCAAATCGAACATTCGTTGTGCGGCTGATGGGTTTCTGAAGAATAAAATTCTTCGGGTATATCTTCGTTAAAATTGAAAAAAAAGCTCATTGTCTGTTTTGAAAATTTGGATGGTAAAGTTAGCTCATTTTGATGATTCTTTGCTGATTTTAACTTATAAGCCCTTCAAGGGCTTCAAGCCCCTTGAAGGGTTTCTGTAAAGGATTATTTAAACAATGATCTTCCCCGGATTCATTATATTTCTTGGGTCGATTGCATTTTTGATGGTTTTCTGCAGATTCAGATTGGCTGCTGAAAATACGATCGGCAAAAAATCCTTTTGAACCAGACCGATTCCGTGTTCGCCCGAAACCGTTCCGTCCAAAGATTTCACAATCTCAAATAGCTGCTTCAGAATTCCCCTGATTTCCGGCTGATTGTATGAATTTTTGTATTTCGGATGATTGATCCGGATATGCAGATTTCCGTCACCGGCATGACCGTAACAAACCACTTTGAAACCATTGCTGTCAGAGAGTTTGTGTGCAGATTCAACCAGTTTTGCAAGATTGGCTCTCGGAACCACCGTATCTTCTTCAATAGTATAACCGCAATTTCGCGCTGCTTCTGCAATCCTTCTTCTGACCTGCCACAAACGGTTTTTCTCTGCATCGGTTTCTGCAAAAAGAATTTCACCGATATTAAATTTTGAAGCAATTTCAACACATTCAGAAAGCTGTCCGTCAATGTTTTCATCAATCGAAACCAGCAGATGCGCTTCGATTTCGTCCTCGATCGGAATACTGACTTCTTTCAGATAATCGATGGTACAGCTGATCGCTCTCTTTTCGATAAATTCAAGCGCCGAAGGTTTGATCCCCGAATGAAAAATCGCAGAAACCGCATCGCAGGCTTCAAACATATTTTTAAAAGGAATCAGCAGCGAAACTTCTTTTTTTGGTTTTGCCAGAACTTTTAAAACTGCTTTTGTAATGATTCCCAGGATGCCTTCACTGCCCACAAAAAGCTCGGTCATATCCAATCCGGTACTGAATTTAATCGTGTTTGCTCCGGTCCAGATCAGATCTCCGTTTGGCAGCACGACTTCAAGATTCAGCACATAACTTCGGGTCACGCCGTATTTGACAGCTCTCGAACCGCCTGCGTTGGTCGCTATATTTCCACCGATAAAAGAACTCTGCCAGCTGCTCGGGTCGGGCGGATAAAATAAATCTTTTTCGGCCAAAGCTTTTTGAAGTTCATAATTGATAACGCCCGCTTCAACCGTAACCAAAAAGTTTTTTTCATCGATTTCAATAATCCGATTGAGTCTTTCGACCGAAATCATCACGCCGCCTTTCACGGCCAATGCACCGCCTGCCAGTCCGGTTCCGGCACCGCGCGGAGTGATTGGAAGCAGTTTCTGATTGCAGTATGCAACGATTTTTGAAATTTCTTCTGCACTGCCGGGTTTCAGAACGATATCGGGAAAGAATTCAAGATGTTCGGTGGTGTCACGGCTGTATTTTTCCAAATTTGCAACCAGTACATTTTCAGGTTTTATCGTATTTTGAAAGAATTCAATATCATCTTCGGTAAGAACCTTGTACTCCAAATTTTTTGATTTTAATTTTCAAATTTTATGATTTAAAAATCGAATTTCCAAATTAAAATTACATTTGTAAATCAAAGAAACACAAACATGAAATTTTCAAATCAGCTGATCATCGGACTGTCAATTCTGATGATTTCGGTTTCCTGCAAAACCGTTGTAACCATTACCGACAGCAGTGCCGGAATCATTGCACCCGCAAACAGCGGCCAGCGACATCTCGAAGATATTTCGCTGAACGGAAAAGTCTATTCAGCGCTGTGGCAGCAAAATGCCGCAGAATTCAGGGCTTTGTGTTATCAGGCATACAATATTGCGACCGAAATCGTAAAGGAAAAATCGAGCATGGAGCACCTCAGACCGATTGCGATCGTAACCGATATTGACGAAACTTTTTTGGACAATTCGCCTTATGCGGTCACCCAGGCACTGAAAGGGAAAGAGTTTGATCAGCAGAGCTGGCTGGACTGGACATCAAAAGGTGAGGCGGTTGCATTTCCGGGTTCGGTTGAATTTTTCAATTATGCTGCATCGAGAAATGTTGCGGTTTTTTACATCAGCAACCGAAATGAAAACGATCGGCCGGGTACGATTAAAAATTTGAAAAATCTTGGATTTCCTTATGCAGATGATGATCATGTGCTGCTGATGAAAGACACCTCAAACAAGGAAGAAAGAAGAAAACAGGTGTTGGATCAGTATGAAATCTTTTTGCTGCTGGGCGATAATCTGAGTGATTTTTCGGAAATATTTTATCACAAATCACAAGCCGAAAGAAACCGGCTGACCGATGAACATGCTGCTGAATTTGGGAAAAGATTCATCGTGCTGCCCAATTCGGGATATGGCGATTGGGAATCTTTTATGCCGGGTTACAATTCAAAACTTTCACCTGCACAAAAGGACAGCGTGATTTTGAAAAATGTGAAGGGCTACTGATTATTTTGACTGAATCGAATCTTTTTTGACCGGTTTTTCTTTCTCGTTAATTCCGGCTTCCTTCTTTTCGATTTTAAATTCAATCGATCCGCTGATGCTTTGCGGCTGGTCTTCGTCGTTGTCGTAAGCAAAAGTCGGAAGTTTGACTTCTTTGATCAGAATGACCGAATCTTTTGCTGTTTTCTGAAGTCTCAGATTGACAAAACCCTTTGTGGTCTTTAAGGGCATCTCTCTTGAAATCCTGTACATATGAACGTTGATCAGCTGTTCGCCGTTATCGGTCAGTTTGTCGTTGATTTTAATTTTCTTTTCGATGCTCTGATAAGATTTTCCGTCCAAAACGGTCTGATCGTTGACCTGCACCTGATAATGACAGCCGCCCGCTTCGATCTTCAATTCGTAAACATCATTGATTTCAGGATTTGAAGCAAATGATGAAAACATCAGAAAAATCATTAAAACATACAAAAAGCCATACTTTCTCATCCAAACAGTTTTAACCCTAAACCTTGGGCGAAATTAGAAAATAGTTCGTTTAAAATCTTTCTAAACATTCTAAAAGCTTTGTTAATTCTTATTTTCGAGTTTGAATTAACACCAAAAATCAGGGCATGACGGTTGAGTGAAAGTTTCAAATCTTTGTATTTAAAATTCCTATTTTTGCAGCATAAATTCAGATTATGGGAATCATCATCAGCGGACTGACCAAAAAATACGGTGCTCAAAAAGCGTTGGACAATGTTTCGTTTTCGATTCAAAACGGTGAAGTTGTCGGTTTGCTCGGACCCAACGGTGCCGGGAAATCAACGTTGATGAAATGTGTGACCGGTGCAATTCTTCCTGATGAAGGTGAAATAAAAGTGGATGAATTTTCTGTGCTTGGTCAGCCGATTGAGACCAAAAAGAGAATCGGTTTTTTGGCCGAAAACAATCCTTTGTATTATGAAATGTATGTCCGTGAATATCTGAAATTTGTTTCAAACATCAGAAACGAAAGCAGAAAACGGATTGAAGAAGTGATTGAAAAAGTAGGCCTGTCACCCGAAAGTCACAAAAAAATCGGTCAGCTTTCAAAAGGTTACAAACAAAGAGTCGGATTGGCTCAGGCGATCCTTTCAAATCCCGACATACTGATTCTTGACGAGCCGACCAACGGTCTGGATCCGAATCAGATTTTGGAAATCAGAGATCTGATCAGAGAAATCGGAAAAAGCAAAACTGTGATTCTTTCCACACATATTATGCAGGAAGTGGAAGCATTGTGCAGCCGTGTGATTCTGCTCAACAAAGGAAAAATCATTTCTGACAGTCCGATTGAAAATTTCAAGGGACAGTACAAAAGTCTTGAAGATGCATTCCATCAGCTGACAGCAGATTAATCAGATGGAAATCAGAAAGGCAAAACCCGAAGACAGCGACAGACTTGCTGCATTGACCGTTCAGGCGATGGAGAATATAGCGTTTCAGTTTGTCGGAAAAAATGATTTGGATGAAGCTTTGGAATTATTCAAATTCTTTATTTCACAAAAATCAAATCAGTACAGTTTTGAAAATTGTCTGATTGCAGTTGAATCGGATGAAATTACAGGTTCAATCACAGCTTATGACGGTTCAAAACTCAACCAGCTCAGAAAACCTTTCCTTGATTATATCAAAGAAAATTACAATTACATCAAAATACCCGAAGACGAAACCGAAGCGGGAGAACTGTATATCGATACGGTCAGCGTTTCGGCAGATCATCAGAGAAAAGGAATCGGCAGGAAACTGATTGAAGCGATGATTGAAAAAGCAAAAATTGATGGTTTTAAAAAAGTCGGGCTTTTGGTTGATGTTCAAAATCCTTTCGCCAAAAAATTATATCAAAAAATCGGTTTTCGTCACAGCGGTTTTAAAAATCTGATGGGCGGAAAGTACGAACATCTCATCTTTGAAATCCAATCTTCAAAATAATTGAATCGGCTGAAATCCTTTTTTCTTTTCAAAATCCCTAACTTTATAAGCTGAAAATAAAAAACAATGCGGAAGCAGCTTTCTTTCATTCTTTTAATCAGCTTATTCAGTTTTAATTACGGTCAAAATAAAATGGAGATGAATTCATCTGAAATTTATGAATCCATTCAAAAGCTAAACTTTTTGGGTTCGGTTTTATATGTGGCCGCCCACCCGGACGACGAAAACACAAATCTGATATCTTATTTTTCAAACTCGGTTCATGCACGGACCGGTTATGTGTCGATGACCCGCGGAGACGGCGGTCAGAATCTGATCGGACCCGAACTCAGAGAACTGCTTGGCGTGATCAGAACCCGCGAACTGCTTCAGGCGAGAAGCATTGACGGAGGCGTTCAGTTTTTTACCAGAGCAAATGATTTTGGTTATTCAAAAAATCCAGACGAGACTTTTCAGTTTTGGGACAGAAATCAGGTGCTGAGCGATCTGGTGTACATCATCAGAAACTTTCAGCCGGATATCATCATCGACCGTTTTGATCATCGTACGCCGGGCAAAACACACGGCCATCATACCGCATCGGCTATGCTGAGTGTTGAAGCTTTTGATTTGGCGGGCGATCCGAACCGGTTTCCGGATCAGCTGAAAAGAACTGCAGTCTGGCAGCCTAAAAGACTGTTTTTTAATGATTCCTGGTTTATGTACGGCAGCATTGAAGCATTTAAAAAAGCTGATCGGACCAAGTTTTTTGAAATGGAAATCGGGAAATATTTTCCGGCACTGGGTGTGAGCAATTCGGAGATTGCAGCAAGCAGCCGCAGCCAGCACAGTTCGCAGGGTTTCGGTTCGATTCCCGATTTGGGCGGAACAGTTGAATACCTGGAACCGCTGAAAGGCGGAATGCCAAAAGCCGATATTTTTGAAGGAATCAATACCGGCTGGACCCGTGTGAAAAACGGAAAACCGATCGGTGAACTGCTTTCAAAAGTTGAAAAAGAATATGATTTCAGAAATCCCGCTGCTTCGGTACCCGATCTGATGAAGGCTTATGAAATGATTCAAAAACTGGATGAAAATCATTGGAAACCGATCAAATCGGATGAAATCAAAAAGATAGTGGCAGCAGCAACCGGTCTGGTACTCGAAGTGATTACACCTTCTCAGACGGCTGTTGCCGGTGAAGATCTGAAATTGGAAATCGAAGTGCTCAACAGAAGCAATCGGGATGTTTTTCTGAATTCAATCGAAATCAGCGGGAAACTTCTGACGGTTAATCAGAAACTTGAAAAAGGAAAAAGTCTGAAACTGACTCAAAATATTCAGATTCCAAAAGATCAAAAACCGACTTCTCCATACTGGCTGGATGAAAAGGGAAGTGTCGGTATGTATCGGGTCGATGATCCGAAACTGATCGGTCTGGCTGAAAATCCAAATCCGTTTGAAGCTTCTTTCCATCTGAAAATTGAAGGAAAAGAAATGACCATTGACCGTCCGCTGCTGTATAAATTTAAAGATCCGACCAAAGGTGAAGTTTACAAACCGTTTGCAATCGTTCCGAGAATTTCATTAAAAACGGATGAAAAAGTAATGGTGTTTGGAGATGAAAATCCAAAATCAGTCAAAATCGATGTCAAATCTTTTTTGGATGATACACAGGGCAGACTGAGTCTGAAAGTCAATGACGGATGGAAAGTCAGTCCTGAATTTGAAGAGGTGAAATTTTCAAAAAAAGGTGAAATTAAAACGGTCGAATTCATGCTTTATCCGCCCAAACATCAGAGCGAATCGCTGCTGACACCCGAATTTACAATCGGAAATCAAAAATTTGACAAAGAACTGATCGAAATTTCCTACAGTCATATTCCCGATCAGAAAATCGTGCTGCCCGCAGAATCAAAAATTGTGCACATCGACCTGAAGAAAAAAGGAGATCGGATTGCCTATATAGAAGGTGCGGGAGACTCGCTGCCCGAAAATCTGAAACAGATCGGATATGAGGTTCAGATACTTTCGCCAAATGAAATTACAGCCGAAAATCTGAAATCTTTTGATGCAGTGGTTTTGGGTGTAAGGGCATTTAATGTGGTTCCCGAATTGAAATTCAAGAACAAAATATTGTTTGATTATGTCAAAAACGGCGGCAGTCTGATGGTTCAGTACAACACCAATCAGCCGCTGGTCACCGATGAAATTTCGCCGCTTCCTTTGAAATTGTCGAGAGACCGGGTGACAGACGAATTTTCTGAAGTCAGATTTTTGGCAGCAGAAAATCCGGTTTTGAATTCGCCGAATAAAATTACCCAAAAAGATTTTGAAAGCTGGGTGCAGGAGAGAGGTCTGTATTTTCCAAATCAATGGGATGCCGGATTTACACCTGTGCTTTCGATGAACGATAAAGGTGAATCGCCGATGGACGGCAGTCTGCTGGTGGCGAAATACGGCAAAGGTTATTATATTTACACCGGTTTGAGTTTCTTCAGAGAGCTGCCTGCCGGCGTTCCGGGTGCGTATCGGCTTTTGGCGAATATACTCTCGCTCGGAAAATAATTTAAAACAAACAATATGGTTCCTTTGATTCAAAACAGTCTGAAGTACAGCGAACGGATTGCGGTCATCGATTCGAAAGGAACTTACACATACAGTGAATTGCATCAGTCTGCGATTTTGACTGCAAAACGGATCAAAAGTCTGACGACCGATGATTCTCCATTGCTTTATATGCTTCCGTCGGGTTTTGATTATCTCAGAGTACAATGGGCGATCTGGATTTGCGGAAGAATTGCGGTTCCGGTTCATATTGCGCATCCAAAAGAGGAAATCGACTATCTGATCGAAGATACCGGCTCTGATCTTTTGATTTATGATGATTCGATTATCGGTCATATCACTGATTTTGAAAAACTGAAAATCAATAAAATTTCAATTTCAGAATTTGAAAAAATTAAAACTGAGATTGAATTAAATCCGGATGAAACCGATTTTGAAAATGATGCACTGATGATTTATACTTCTGGCACCACCGGCCGTCCGAAGGGAGTGGTGATCGGTCATCGTCAGCTCGATGCTCAGATCAGATCGCTTTCCGCTGCCTGGGAATGGTCGTCTGCCGATCGGATTTTGAATGTGCTGCCGATGCATCATATCCACGGAATGGTCAATATCGGCTGTTGTGCATTGTACAACGGAGCAATTTTGGAAATGCACAGAAAATTTGATCCTGCCGAAGTCAGAAAACGGATGAGCAGCGGTGAACTGACTCTGTTTATGGCGGTTCCAACGATTTATCACAAACTGATTGAACATTTTGAATCGATTGATGAAGATGAAAAATTGAATTGGCAATCGGGAATGAAAAAAATAAGGCTGATGGTCAGCGGTTCTGCTGCCCTGCCGATTCCGGTGCTTGAAAAATGGAAATCGATCAGCGGACATACCCTATTGGAAAGATACGGAATGACCGAAATCGGAATGGCGCTTTCAAACCCGCTGAATGGCGAAAGAAGACCCGGAACGGTCGGTCGGCCGCTTCCGTTTGTTTCGGCCAGTGTGGTGGATGAAAACGGTGCGGAAATCAAAGAACCGGAAACTGCCGGCGAATTGTATGTAAAAGGTGAAACGGTTTTTAAAAGATATTGGAACAAAGAAGAAGAAACCAAAAAATCATTTTCGGACGGCTGGTTCAAAACGGGTGATGTGGTTGAATTCAGCGCAGACGGATATTACAAAATCCTTGGCAGGATGTCGAGTGATATCATCAAATCGGGCGGTTACAAAATTTCAGCACTTGAAATTGAAAATGTGCTGCTTTCGTTTCCCGAAATCAGAGAATGTGCGGTGGTAGCACTGGCTGATGATCGTTGGGGCGAACTCATTGCCGCTGCAATAGTCGGCAATATTTCGGAAGTTGAAATCAAACAAAGACTCAAAGACAGTCTGGCACAGTACAAACAGCCCAGAAAATACGTATTTGTTGACGGTCTTCCCAGAAATGCAATGGGAAAAATTAAAAAAGTCGAAGTCAGAAAGCTGTTCTGATTTTTGTATTATTTTTGAAAAGATGTTGGACGAAGAAGAATTTCAAACCGAGGACGAGACCTCAATCGAGCAGCTGGCAAAAAACTGGCTGCCTGCCTATACTTGGGTGCTGATTGCAAACGCAGTCTATATACTGATCTTTCTTTTAATCATGAAAATATTTGAATAATGCATCAGATTGACTGGCTCATCCTTGTTGGTTCACTTCTTTTTATTGTGATTTACGGTACCTGGAAAACCCGAAATCAGAGCAGCATCAGGGATTTTCTGAAAGGAGACGATGCCAGCTGGTTTGGTGTGGGCCTTTCGGTAATGGCAACTCAGGCGAGTGCCATCACTTTTCTTTCGACACCCGGCCAGGCTTTTCATGACGGAATGGGATTTGTCCAATTTTATTTTGGTCTGCCGATCGCAATGGTCATCATTTGTCTGGTATTTATTCCGATTTACAGAAAGCTGAATGTTTACACCGCTTACGAATATCTCGAAAGTCGTTTTGATCTGAAAACCAGAACGCTGACTGCATTGCTTTTTTTGGTCCAGCGCGGACTTTCTGCCGGAATCACCATTTTTGCGCCGGCGATTATTTTGTCTGCAGTTTTGGGTTGGGATCTGGTTTGGATGAATATACTGATCGGTTCGCTTGTTATCATTTACACCGTTTCTGGCGGAACCAAAGCTGTGAATGTGACCCAGAAACAGCAGATGGCGGTGATGATGGGCGGTATGGCAGTGGCTTTTGTGATATTGCTCTACGAACTTCCGGCCGGAATCAATTTTTCAAATGCAATGGAAATTGCAGGTGCGGGCGGAAAATTAGAAATTTTGAATTTCTCTTTTAATATGGACAATCGTTACACTTTTTGGAGCGGAATCATCGGCGGAACTTTTCTTGCCTTATCGTATTTTGGAACCGATCAGAGTCAGGTTCAGCGTTATCTGTCCGGAAAATCAATGCGTGAAAGTCAGATGGGAATGATCATGAACGGATTTCTGAAAGTTCCGATGCAGTTTTTTATTCTGATGGTCGGTGTGATGGTTTTTGTTTTTTATCAGTTCAATCCTTCGCCTTTGAATTTCAATCCGGTTGCAACCGAAAGCGTGATGAATTCTGAATATGCAGCCGAATATCAGTCCATCGAAAACAAACTCGATCAAAATTTTGAATCCAAAAAGAATTTGATCAATGAATTTGCATTAAATCATAATTCGAATAAATCAGAATTAAAAAGTCAGATTATTTCAGCTGATCAAACCGACAGAGAATTGAGAAATCAGGCGCAGGAAGTCATCAAACAGGCTGATTCTTCGGTCGAAACCAATGACAAAGATTATGTGTTTATTCATTTTGTGCTTCATCATCTGCCAAGAGGAATCATCGGTCTGATTCTGGCAATGGCACTGAGCGCAGCCATGTCGTCAACCGCATCCGAACTCAATGCGCTCGGCACCACAACAACGATTGATCTGTACAAAAGAAATGTTGCCGGAAAATCCGAAAAACACTATCTGAATATGTCAAAATGGTTCACACTGCTGTGGGGAATCCTTGCCATATTGTTTGCCTGTTTTGCCAATCTGTTTGACAATCTGATTCAGCTGGTCAACATCATCGGTTCAATTTTTTACGGAAATGTCCTGGGAATTTTTCTGCTTGCATTCTTTGTCAAATTTGTCAGCTCTAAATCGGTTTTCACTGCCGCAATCAATACACAGATCATCGTGATTGCCGGCTGGTGGTTTGACTGGATGCCTTATCTGTGGCTGAACCTGTTTGGCTGTGCGCTGGTGATGATCATGGCGATGGGAATGGAATGGGCAAGAGGTCAGAATGAAAGGCAGGACGAAATTTAAAAATTATCATTAGATTTATTTAAAATTAAATTATGAAACTGAAAACCGCTCTGATTCTGTTTTTGTCATTTTTTACTTTGTTTGCACAGGAAATTGAATTTTCAAAACCTGATTACAATTCGATTGAAAGAAATATAAAGGATAAAAACTCAGAATTTTATTATCCCGTTCTGATTGAAAAGTTTGTGAAACACGATACACTGATTACAGCAGAGCAGTATCACCATTTGTATTACGGTTTTGTATTTGACGACAGTTACAATCCTTACGGAAGATTCTCAAAAGACAAAGAGCTCAATGAACTTTTGGGAAAGGAAAAACTGACCAACGAAGAAATTCAGTCTGTTGTTTCATTGGCTGACCTGGCGCTGACCGAAAATCCGTTTGATATGGAAATGCTCAATATTTTGTCAATTTTCAAGGATATGATCGGTGATCATGAGGAAAGCAAACAGATTGCAGTCAATCTGATCGGGCTGATCCGAGCCATAGTTGAATCGGGTAACGGAAAAGAATGTCAGACTGCATATCATGTAATCTCGCCCCGCGACGAATATGCCGTGATGGGAATTATGGGTATCAGTTCATTGGGTCAGTCGCTGATTGGAAGTTGTGATCTGCAACGGCTTGATGAAGAAAAATATGGAATTTCAAGATTGTTTTTTGACATCAGCAAACCCTTTAAAAAGTTGTCTGATTCTTTTAAATAACTGAACTTTCGCGAACACCTTAAATTGACATCAGTCAAAAAACAGATTTCATTCAAAAATTTAAATAGACCTGAACCAAAACTCAGGTTGAATATTGAAAAACATCTTTGGTTGTGGCGGTATTTTTGTTGCGAATCAGTACAAAAATGATGACAAAACCACTGAGAAATTCAATTCTTCATTCCGGTTTCTGTAATTTTCTTTGCCAAATCCAAAATGGATTGACCGGAAAATAATCTTTTTCTAAAAACTGCAAATTGTAAAGCTCGCGTCATCAACGGACTGTAAGATTTTTAAAATCATTTGTAACCTTTCGAAATCTTATTGACTCTATTTCAAAGAACAGAAGAATTATTAAATATTTAGGATTATTAAAATTTAAAAATTCCTCTTAGTTTTATTTTGATGTGTAAGCTGTCTTAAAAAAAAGACAGCTTTTTTTGTTCAAACCCTGATCTCGGAAAGATCACGCCGATAATTACGAATCTGTAACCTTTTTTGGGTTTGCCGACTCTAAATAGACAGAAACAAATTAATTAATAAATAATAAAAATGGAAAATACAGCTTCAACACAACAGCTATTTCAAATTTCAAATCTTTTGAAATATACTTTTGTCATCGTTCCCATCATTGCCGGTGCGGATAAATTTCTCAATCTGCTCACAGACTGGCCGCAGTATCTCAGTCCGGCGCTGACCGATATGCTTCCGTTTTCGGCCGGTGTATTTATGATGATTATTGGCGTGATCGAGATTGCAGCCGGTCTGATTGTTTTGAAGAAACCCGAATTGGGCGGAATGATCGTAGCTGCCTGGCTGGTTCTGATTGCGTTGAGTCTGCTGATCGGATTTCATTTTACAGATGTTGCGGTTCGTGATCTGGTAATGGCCATTGCAGCCTTTTCAATGGCAAAACTGTCAATGGTTACAAAATAAAAAAGTCATGCTAAAGTCAATTCAATATACAGAAGAAGAAATCATAGAAAGAATACTGGCGGGTGAGAAATCACTTTATGAAATCATCGTCAGAAGATACAATCCGTATTTGTACAAGATCGGCCGTTCATATAATTTCGGGCGTGAAGATACCGAAGATCTGATGCAGGATACCTTTGTGGATGCATTTAAAAACCTTGCATTGTTTGAGGGAAGATCCAAATTTAAGACCTGGATCAGCAGGATCATGCTGAACAATTGCTACCACAAAAAGGAAAAATTGAGTTATAAGAATGAGATTATGAAAGAAATTTTTGACAATTCGGAACCTTTGTTCCATCAGCCCGATCAGGCGACCCAGCAGCTGGTGGACAAAAGTGAACTCGGCCAGATCATAGAAGCAGCCTTATCGGAACTGCCCTATTATTATCGGATGGTATTCACATTGAGGGAAATTAACGGTCTGAATGTGAGTGAGACATCCGAACTGTTGGAAATCAGCGAATCAAATGTAAAGGTGAGACTGAATCGGGCAAAATCAATGCTCAGAAAGATTATTTCAAAATCTTATGAACCCGAACAATTGTACAATTACAATGCAATTTATTGCGATCCGTTTACAAAAAGAGTGATGGATATTATCGAACAGCTGTAAAGAATACCAAATCCAATTCCATTTCCTTTTAAAAAAAGCCATCTGTTGAGGATGGCTTTTGTATTTTTCTGAAATTTCTGATTATTTTGCTTTTGAAAGCTTCTCGTTCAGATCGCTGATCAGTCTTATATAATGATCGTCGCCGGCAGCCTGAGCCGCAGCAAGTGCATTTTCGCCGATTTTTTTTGCGCTTTTGAATTCTCCCGCTTCCATGTGGATTTGAGCCTGTGCATAAAGCTGATAGTATGCCGGATTCGGATTCATTCCGATTCCTTTGTCAATCCATTTTTTTGCCTGCTGGATATCTTCACCCGAAGCGAAATAATAATTTGCTGCTGCTATATAATCCTGTGCCGTAGGTTCTCCGTTCATCGTGGATTTGATGGTTGCCATCACTTTGTCTTTTGTGGGAACTTCGATTTTTACACCTGCCCTTGTTTTGTCCCAGCTGAAATTAAGCATAGCCGAATTCGGATTCAGATTGTCGAGCGAAATGGTGAAAGTTTCAACCGGCTGACTGAGTGTCTGGGTTTTTACAACCGATTTTGCAGCGATTTTTGAGGTATCCCATTTTTGAGGATTTCCCCAGTTTTCATTGTCGGTATAAAAATAGATTGCCCAGCTGTCTGCCTGAGGCTCGGTGTAAATCGCATATTTTCCTTTTGCAAGTTTCTGACCGCCTACAACCACATCGTCTGAAAATTCGATGGTTGTATTTTTGTTTGCGCCGGTTCTCCAGACTTTTCCGTAAGGAACCAGGTTGCCGAAGATTTCGCGCTTGTTTTTATTGGGTCGTGAATATTCGATTTCAATTTTTGTCAGACCGACAGTCTGTTCTATTTCGGCCGAAAGACTCGCCTGCGGAGTTTTGACCTGTGCATCGGTCATGCAGATGAGACCGGATACGAATAATGCTGTAACAATTTTCTTCATTGAATCTGATTTTTAATGATTTTGTATAATTTTCAAATTTACACAAAATCAAAAGATAAATTGATAACCAAAATCAATCCTGAAAATAAAAGCTGCTGACGTCCTTTTTGTGGCGATTTTTCACTAATATTGTATGCAATAAGCTGTTAATTCAGGCTTTTTAAAGAATCAATCCGACAAAATCATGCATCACGGGGAAGCAGATCATCTGACTGAAGATGAAATCATTGGCAGAATAAAAGCGGGTGAAAAGTCTCTGTATGAAATCATTGTGAGAAGATACAATCCCTATCTGTACAAGGTGGGCAGATCGTACAATTACAATCATGAGGATACCCAGGATCTGATGCAGGAAACTTATATCGATGCATTTAAAAATCTGAACCATTTTGAAGGCAGATCAAATTTCAAAACCTGGATGACAAGGATTATGCTCAACAACTGTTATCGGAAAAAGGAAAAATTGTCTTTTAAAAATGAAATTTCTGATGAAGACATTGACGAAAAACAGGCGCCTCTTTTTTCAAATTCTGATTTTGATACCGGAAAACAGGTGAGAAAGGATGAATTGAAACTGATTATCGAGGAAGCTTTGAGTGAAATTCCGGAAGAATTCAGAATGGTTTTTTCGCTGAGAGAAATCAACGGTTTCAGTGTGGCAGAAACTTCTGAACTGCTTAATATTTCGGAATCTAATGTAAAAGTCAGACTCAACCGGGCAAAGCATCTGCTGAAAGAGATTCTTGAGAAATCACATGAAATTCCCGAACTGTACGAATTCCATCTGATCCATTGCGATCCGTTTACTTCAAAACTCATGGACAGGGTTCACGGATTGAACAATCACAATTAAAAAAAACCGGAAAACGATTGTCTCCCGGTTTTGATATTTAAACTGATTTGAAAAATTATTTTCTCAGATCGGTCAGTATTTTGTTGACGCTGTCTTTTGCATCTCCGTACAGCATTTCTGTATTTTGTTTGTAGAACAGCGGATTTTCTGCACCCGAATATCCGGTTGCCATTGATCTTTTCATGACGATTACAGTTCCTGCATCCCAAGCTCTGATGACCGGCATTCCGTAGATCGGACTGGTTTCGTCGTCCAGCGCGCCCGGGTTGACCACATCATTTGCACCGATGACCATTACCACATCCGTATCAGCCAGTTCGTCATTGATTTCGTCCATTTCAAGAACAATATCGTACGGAACTTTTGCCTCAGCAAGCAGTACATTCATGTGTCCCGGCAGACGTCCTGCTACCGGATGGATTGCAAATCTGACTTCTTTTCCTTCTTTTCTCAGAAAATCGACCATTTCATACAGCGGATACTGTGCTTTTGCAACCGCCATACCGTATCCCGGAACGATCACCACCGAGTTTGCTTCTTTGAGCAGTTCGGCAGCTTCTTCGTGATTGATCGAAGTAACCTCACCCTCAATCACCTGACCCGAACCTGACGAAGTCGTATTTCCGAAACCTCCGAAAATTACTGACCAGAAAGATCGGTTCATCGCTTCACACATGATGATAGAAAGAATCGCACCCGAGCTTCCGACCAGTGCACCGGTAACGATCAGCAGGTCATTGCCCAGCATAAATCCGGCTGCCGCTGCCGCCCAGCCCGAATATGAGTTCAGCATTGAAATGACAACCGGCATATCTGCACCGCCGATCGCCATTACCAGCATCACACCGATATAGAGTGCAATCACGGTCATGATGATCAGATAAATCATTCCTTCGGTTCCCGGCGCATTTACAAAGAATACACCCAAAACGATTGAGATGATAACCAAAACGATGTTTACGATATGTCTGCCCGGGTAGAGCAGCGGACGGCTCATGATTTTGCCGTCTAATTTTCCCCAGGCGATGATTGAACCTGTAAAAGTAATCGCACCGATGAACACACCTGCAAATACTTCGACCAGATGTATGTTTTTCTCAACGCCTTCCAATGCCTGTGAATGCGGATCGATATAAGAACCAAATCCGACCAGAACTGCCGCCAGTCCCACAAAACTGTGAAGAATTGCGACCAGCTGCGGCATTGCTGTCATTTCAACTTTTCGTGCTACAATCACACCGATCACCGATGCGATGGCAATTGCGATGATGATATAAGTAATCCCATGGACTTCACCGCCCAATACTGTTGCCAGGATTGCGATGATCATACCGACGATCCCGTAAATCACACCTCTTTTGGCTGATTCCTGTGATGACAGTCCGCCAAGGCTCAAAATAAATAAGATACTTGCGAATAAGTAGGCTGCTGTTTGTATATGTTCTGTAATCATCTTCTCTTATTTTTTAAACATTTTCAACATTCGACGGGTCACATAGAAACCGCCCACTATATTTATACTTGCAACCAGTATCGCAAAGAACGCCAATATGCTCAACGGACTCGATATATCGTCTCCGATCTGAAGCAGACCGCCCACGATGATGATACCGCTGATCGCATTGGTTACCGCCATCAGCGGAGTGTGCAATGCGTGGGTTACATTCCAGATCACCTGCCAGCCGACAAATACTGCCAGTACAAATACGGTCAGGTGCTGCATGAAATCTGCCGGTGCAAACTGTCCGATCAGGAACAGAAGCGCTCCGATGATCGCCAGTCTGATGAACATTGACATGGTTTCTTTTTTGATTTTTGCAATTTCTGCAGCTTTGATTTCTTCTTCTGTCAGTTCTTTTACAACCGGTTTTGGTTTCTGCGGACTGACCGGAAGCGGTGCAGGCGGCCAATGAATTTCACCGTTATAGGTGACCATTGCTCTTGAAACCACATCGTCTTCCATATCGATTTTGAAATTCTCTGCCTTGCCCATATCATCGAGCAGATGGCAAAGATTATTTCCGTACAGCTGTGATGCCTGATTCGGCAGCTGATCCAGTTTTCCAACGATGGTTACTCCGTTGTCGGTTGTATATATTTCGCCCGGTTTTGTCAACACACAGTTTCCGCCGTTTGGTGCGGCCAGATCGACGATAACCGATCCGGGTTCCATTGCAGCCACATGATAATCAAGTATCAGTTTTGGTGCTTCTCTTCCCGGAATCAGAGCAGTGGTGATGATGATGTCAACATCTTTTGCCTGTTCGAGAAAGAGTTCCATTTCGGCTTTGATGAATTCGTCACTCATCTCTTTTGAATAACCCGATGAAGTGGAACCGTCCTCGTCAATTTCGACAGTCAGAAATTGTGCACCCATCGATTCGATTTGTTCGGCAACTTCTTTTCTGGTGTCAAATGCACGAACGATTGCTCCCAACGAATTTGCAGTACCGATTGCGGCGAGACCTGCAACACCGGCTCCGACCACAAGCACTTTTGCGGGTTCAACCTTTCCGGCAGCAGTAATCTGTCCGTTCAGGAATCTTCCGAAATGAAATGCAGCCTCAATCACCGCACGATATCCGTCGATATTTGCCATTGATGAACGAACGTCCATCTTCTGAGCTCTCGAAATTCTCGGAATCGCGTCCATTGCGATTGCATTTACTTTTTTGTCTGCCAGTTTTTTGAGCAGATCGGGATTTTGTGCCGGCCACAAATAACTCAGCAAAACCAGACCTTCTTTCATTTCTGAAATTTCAGCTTCTGTCGGCTGCTGAACTTTGAGCACGATATCTGAACCGGAATAAATTTCCTGTGATGAAGATACGATTTTTGCGCCTGCTTCTTCAAACGCTTTGTCCGAAAAATTTGCACGGGTACCGGCGTCTTTTTGAATGTGGACTTCAAACCCCTGCTTTTGAAGTCTTTTGACTGTTTTTGGTGTTGCTGCCACCCTGAGTTCGTCCTGTGTCAGCTCAACCGGAATTCCAACTATCATAAATTTCTTTTATTTACGAGTTTATAATTTTAGAGAATTGATTCTCAATTCACAGCAAAATGAATTTCACTTCGCCCAATAAACCGGCAAAGTTAAAAAATAAGCCTAAAAATCAAAGGATTTAAATCAGTAACTCAAAGTTTATTAAGATTATATGACCTGTATCATAATTTTAAAAAACCCTTCATAAGTTTAAAACTTCTGAAGAGTTTATGATGATAATTAAAATCTTGTCTCCAAATAATAAGGCAGCATCTGTCTCCAAGTCGGCCAGTCGTGTTTCATATCAGGACCCCAGACATCGAGTTCATAATTGATCCCCTTATTATACAAAACGCCCGCAAAATCTCTTGATGCATCCGGATCTTCATAATCTCCGCTTCCGGTCAGTATATGGATGTGTTTGCTTTTTCTGATGTTGTCCAGATACCATTCGTCTTCCAGATTGGGCATATAGTCCATCGGCGAATTGAAATAAACCTGGGCATCGTTGTAACCGTCTGTGTATTCGTGCAGATCATAAACACCGCTCATCGCAATCACACCGTTGATCAGGTCGGGTCTTTTCAGAAACAGATTCATGCTGTGCAAAGCGCCAAAACTTGCGCCGCAGGTGATGATCTGGGTTTCTTCGGAAGTGTTGTTTCTGATAAACGGAACCACTTCGTGCAGCACATACTGGTTGAACTGATTTTGTCTGATCGCCTTGTGTTCGGGCAGCATTTTGTCGTTCAGCCAGCTTTCACTGTTGATGCTGTTGATCGAAAAAACTTTTACTTTGCCCGCATCTATATGGGGTTTGATCGCATCGATCAGCTGAAACCTTTCGTATTCAAGATAATCTGCCTGAGCCGTCGGAATCAGCAGCAATGCAAATCCGTAATTCCCGTACACCGCAATCGGCATATCCTGATTCAATGCAGGACTGTACCAGCTTGTCAATTCTCTGTCCATAATGTGTTTTCTTAATTTTTATGCAATGTACTAAAAATTAGAATTTGTTTTTTGTGAAATTGACCAATGAGGTTTTGAGATTGAATTTACAGCGATTCAATCCGATTTAATTTTAAATTAATTTTCTAAATTGACTTAATTATTTGATACTAATGAAAGATAGTGTTTGATAATAACGAAAAATATTGTTTGATTCTATCAAATAATAATGTAACTTTGTGATAAATTATTAAAGATGATAACCCAACAGTTGTTAGCCGAGGTTCTTGACAGTCAGAATGAAAACTGGCTGAACAAAGATCAGGGTGTGATACGTGAAAAACTGGATGAAATAAAGATTCATCCCGGTTTTGCATGCATCATAACCGGCGTCAGAAGATGCGGTAAGAGTACGCTGATGAGACAGCTGCTGTCAAAGGTTTCGGAAAATTCACTGTTTTTGAATTTTGAAGATCCGAGATTGACTGCTTTTGAAAATGACGATTTCAGAAGACTCGATAATGAATTGAATTCAAGAAAAATAAAAAATTTGTTTTTGGATGAAGTTCAGATGCTCGACAATTGGGAGCTGTATGTCCGTCAAAAATTGGATGAAGATTTTAAGGTGGTCGTAACCGGTTCAAATGCATCATTACTCAGCCGTGAATTGGGTACAAAACTGACCGGCCGTCATCAGTCGTTTGAATTGTTTCCGTTTTCAATGAACGAATATCTTACCTTCAAAAAAAAGAAAATCAGTCAGCAGACGATGGCTGATTATATGGAAGAAGGCGGATTTCCCGATTTTCTGAAATTTAAAGACGCATCCATATTGCAGCATTTGCTCAACGATATTCTAATGCGCGATATAGCCGTTCGTTACGGTGTGCGGGATTCTGTCTCACTTCAGAGACTTGCTGTCTATCTGATCTCAAACATCGGGAGGTCGGTTTCTGCCAATAATCTGAGCAAACTGTTTCAGATCAAGGCAACCAGCACGCTGCTCGAATATTTTTCATTTCTCGAAGATGCCTATTTGGTTCAGTTTGTTTCAAAATTCAGTTACTCGCAAAAAGTCCAAATCAGAAATCCAAAAAAGGTTTATTCGATCGATTTGGGGTTATTCAGCCACAACACCACTAATTTTACCGAAAATTCAGGCTGGCGGCTTGAAAATCTGGTGTATCTGCATTATCGCAGAATCGGTCGCGAGATCTATTATTTCAGCGAAAAAAGAGAATGTGATTTTGTGATATTCAATAACGGAAAAATCGAAGAAGTCGTTCAGGTTTGTTATGAAATCAATCAGGACAATTTGAAAAGAGAAATCGACGGTTTAAAGGAAGCAATGGATTTCTTTGGGCTGAAAAAAGGATCGATCGTGACCTTCAATCAGGAAGACAGTTTTGATATGGACGGTTCCGAAATCAATTTGAAACCGTTAAAAAATCTGCTGAGCTGATTATTTCATCTCATCCAAAACCTCTTTGATTACACACGCCTGATTGTGTTCTGTATCTTTGGCGCTGTAACAGAGACAAACCTGCTGTTTTTGTGCGATTTCATGAATCCGTTTCAGTTCTTCGGCCTGAGATTTCAGTTCTTCTTTGTATTTCTTTTTGAACTCCGAATATTTTTCAGGTACATGTCCAAACCATTTTCTGAGCTCGTTTGACGGACCCAGTTCTTTGAGCCATTCTTTTACATCCGCTTTTTCTTTGCTGATGCCTCTCGGCCAGAGACGATCGACCAAAATTCGATAACCGTCATTGTCAGACGGTTCCTCATAAATTCGTTTGATGATAAATCCTTTCATTTTTGTATTTTTTTAATGAACCCTTCAAGGGTTTTTATATTTTAAGGTTTTTTCGGATTCAGCGGTCTGACGGTCAAACTGTCGATCAGCATATTGTCGGGCGTTTTCAGCAGATAGATTACCGTGTCAGCCAGATCTTTTGGCTGAAGCATATTGTGATGTTTTTCAATTCCGGAGCTGTGAAAAAAATCTGTGTCGATTGAACCCGGATTGATGACTGAAACTTTGATATTAAAATATCTCAGCTCTTTGAACAAAGCTTCAGAAAATCCGCAAAGCCCGAATTTGGTTGCACTGTATGCCGAACCGTTTTCTCTCGCCACTGTGCCGAGTATCGAACCGATGTTGATGATATGGGTATGATGCTTTTTCTTTTTCAAAAACGGAACGATCCGGGAAGTAATATAATAGGTTCCGTTCAGATTGGTATTGACCATCTGCAGCCAGTCTTCAACCGGTTTTTCATCGATCGCGCCAAACGATCCGATGCCTGCATTGTTGATCAGTATATCCGGGCTGTGATTGTCCGAAAAATTTCTGCCGATCCATTCGGTAATCTGTTCGAGTTTTGAAATATCAACTTTGCATAAATGAAATTTCCCGCCAAATTTTTCTTTCAGCTGTTTCAGTTTGTCTTCATTTCTTGCCAAGCCGTACACTTCAGCTCCGTTTTTTATCAAAGCCTCTGTAATGGCCGAGCCCAAACCGCTACTCACACCGGTTACTATCGCTATTTTATCTTTCAGTTCCAATTTTTTGCAATTATAAAACACCGGCTGCTATTGGCCGGTAGAAAAGTTCTTCCAATTCGACAAAACGGTTTCGCCATTCTGCCGGATTGAAAGATCTGTCAGGTTAATTATCTGGGCTCATAATTTCCCGCAGGTGTCCTGAACGGAATTGCCAGACGGTTCCATCCGTTGATGGCAATGATTCCGATGGTCAGCTGCAGCAATTCCTGTTCGCTGAAATGTTTTCTGACATTTTCATAAATTTCATCAGAGATATGATCCTGTGAAATCAGTGTAATGGCTTCTGTCCATTCAAGTGCTGCTCTTTCTTTGTCGGTATAGTACGGTGCTTCACGCCAGGCATCCAGACCGACCAGACGCTGAACGGTATCACCCATTTTCATTGCGTCTTTGGTGTGCATATCCAGACAATAGGCACAGCCGTTCAATTGAGAAGCTCTCAGTTTGATCAGGTGATAAAGTTTTTTGTCAAATCCTGATTTGATCATGTATTTTTCCATTTCCATCAGTCCTTTCGGTGCTTCCGGATCGATTTTGAAATAATCCAATCTTTCTTCCATGATGTTTTTAATTTATTTGTTTTCGTATTTTTTCATTGCGTCAAAAGCAATTGCGCTGTGTGCATAGGCTGCTCCGGCTCTCATTTCTGCTGCCACCCAGATGGCTTCCATCACTTCCTGTTCGGTTGCACCTGCTCTCAATGCCTGTGGTGAGTGCGCTCTGATGCAGTACGGACATTGGGTTACATGCGCTACTGCAACTGCAATCAGCTGTTTTGTTTTTTCATCCAGTACACCTTCTTTGAATACGGTTCTGCTGAAGGTTCTCCAGGCTTCTATCTGTTTGGGAGCCAATTCTGCTCTTTCTCTCGCTTCCTCTCTTGTCGGAACTGCGAATAATTCGTTTTGATCACTCATGATTTTTATTTTTTATAATTCTTTATTACAGCTGATTTTCAATTGATTTTAATTTTCAGAAATTTTGTTTCCAAATTCAAACCATCCCGGTTTCATTGCGCCAATCCCGAAAGCTGCACCGGCTGCTGCCAGCACTGATGCATCAAACACGATTTTGATTCCTGTAGAAGTCCACATTGACAGTGCAAAAACCAAAAGCAGCAAACCGCTGAGTTTTGCAAACAGATTGACTTTGAATCCGATCAGCAGAAAAACCGCAAATATGATTTCGGCTGCTGTTGCCAGTATTGCCAATGGATTAATCAGGCTTTCCGGCGCCCATGGAATGAGAATTTGAACATATTCTTCAAATTTACCCCAGCTGCCCCATGCGATATGATAATTCCACCAACCGAAGCGATCTGCGACTGCCGACAAAAATCCGGTCGCAATTGCAATCCTGAGAAATAACCGGGTCAGTTTTTCGTACATGATGACAGACGGGTTGAAGATTTGATAACAAAAAAGAGATTGTCTCAAAACTCAAATCTTAATTCCCTTATTCTTACTACCCTTTATTTCGTTCAGAAATTGGGATTTTGAGACAATCTCATTGATTTTTTAGTGTTCCAGTGATGCATCCAAAGTGATTTCGCAATTCATCACTTTGCTGATCGGACAGTTTTCTTTTGCATTGTTTGCGATTTCCATAAATTTCTCCTGAGAGATGTTTGGAATTTTTGCTTTCAGTGTCAGATGAGAGCTAACAATTTTGAGCTGTGAAGCATCCATTGTCACTTCAGCGTTTGCATCAAGCGATTCAGGTGTAAATCCAGCTTCGCCAAGCATCAGGCTGGTCGCCATTGCAAAGCATCCTGCGTGAGAAGCAGCCAGCAGCTCATCGGGATTGGTGCCCGGGGCATCTCCAAAACGAGTGTTGAATGAATATTTGCTGTTGTCCAAAATTTTGCTTCTGGTGGTGATTTTACCTTCACCTTCTTTTACCGAACCGTTCCAAACGGCATTTGCATTATGTTTTTTCATAATCCTATAAAATTTTTAAATTAATTTTCCAATCCAATTGAGTGGCGTTTTCTTTCAAAACAGTCAGAGTAAGGATTCTTTATTTAGAATGAATCAAAATTACAAAAAATTAATTGAAACAGAAATGATTTTTGGAATAAATTTAAGTCAGGTAGGTCTTTTATTGATTGCCCGAATTACTGAGCCACAAAAACCGGAATTTTCACCAGATGTCTGACACGATTGACCGTTTCTCCGAATATGAAATCCTTAAAACCTCTGTGTCCGTGACTGCCCAAAATCAAAAGATTCGAATTGCTTTCCTTTACAATTCTTGCAATTTCCGAATTTCGGTTTCTGAAACCTGTGATTGCTTCGGCTTCAAACCCTTTGTCATTCAGCATTTGAATATACTGTTCCAGTTTCTTTCGGTCTTTTCTGGTTTCGTAGTCATCCGCCACTTCATCCATCAGTTGCGGCGGCGCACTTTCGGTAATGTGAATCAGTATGAATTTTGTGTTTTTGTCGGCAAACTTCAAACCGTATTGAAAAATTTTGCTGTCAAAAGGTGAAAAGTCGAGCGCCAACGCAATGGTTTTAAAATCTGGCGCAGGCAAATCAGGCAGTTTATCGATCGGATCGTGCAAATCGGTTGAAATTTCTTTTCCTCTTTCGGTCAGCGGATAGATCAGTGTTTCAAACAGCAGCCAGATCAGACCGGCGACACCGAGCAGGATGATTCCGATTACCCACCAGCTGTCTGTGTCTGCGATCCAATCGCTTGCTTCATCATAAACCAGTTTGAAATTAAGAATAACCACCAAACCGGCAATCAGCCAGGCCGCAATTTTTGCTTTGGTTTTGAGCGCAAACTGGCCCATTTTCTTTTTGTTGCTGACAAAATGTATCAGCGGTATAATCGCAAAAGCCAATTGCATACTCAATATCACCTGACTGAAAATCAGCAGCTGACCGACTTTTCCTTCTCCGCTGATCAGTATGACGATGACCGCCGGAATGATCGCAAGCATTCTGGTAATCAGTCTTCTCAACACCGGACTGATTCTCAGTCTCAGATAGCCTTCCATCACAATCTGACCCGACAGTGTGCCGGTCACGGTCGAACTCTGGCCTGCCGCAATCAGTGCGACCGCAAAAAGAATCGAAGCCCATTTGGTTCCCAATAGCGGTTCGAGCATTCGGTGTGCATCTTCAAGTTCTGCAATCTGAGTATTTCCGGTTTTAAAAAATACGGCTGCAGCCAAAATCAGTATCGCCGCATTGACCAAAAGTGCAAGATTGAGCGCAATGGCAGAATCCCAGAAATTGTATTTGATCGCAGCTCTGATCGATTCCGGATTATCTTTGATTTTTCGGGTCTGAACCAATGCCGAATGCAGATACAGATTGTGTGGCATCACAGTTGCGCCGATAATTCCGATTGCAATGTACAATGCGGTTGCATCGGGCAGCGACGGAATGAATCCGGTGGCAATCTCGGCCACATCAGGTTTTGCCAAAAAAATTTCGACCAGAAAACAGCCGCTGATCAGTGCGATAATTCCGAGTATGAAAACTTCGGTCTTTCTCATTCCCAGTTTCTGAAGCCAGAGCAAAAGCAAAGTATCAAAAAATCCGATGATTACGCCCCAAAGCAGCGGAATATCAAAAAGCAGCTGAAGACCGATTGCCATTCCCAAAATCTCGGCCAAATCGGTTGCCGCAATCGCAATTTCAGCCAGCAGATACAAAACGAAATTGGTTCCCCTCGGATAAGCTTCACGGTTGCATTGCGCCAAATCTTTTCGCCTGACGACTCCGAGTCTTGCACTCAGACTCTGAAGAAAGATTGCAATGATGTTGCTCATCAGCAGTACCCAAAGCAATGCATAACCGTATCGGCTGCCGCCCGCAATTCCGGTTGCCCAGTTGCCCGGATCCATATAACCGACACTGACCAGATAGGCAGGACCAAAAAATGCAAACAGTTTCCTCCATTTGGAAGTCTTGTTTGAAGTATCTATGCTTTGGTGAACTTCTGACAATGAAGCATCGTCTTTCATTTGGCTAATCTAATTGTTAGGCAAATCTAACAATTTGTTTTTGAATTGAAAATGATTTTTCTGAAATTTTATCTGACTTGTCCTTTTTTGGATAATAAAGTACTCATTCAGAATGAAATAAAAAAAGACGGATTGCCTGATCCGTCTTTTTTTATTGATTTTAATTTGATTGAATTAATTGCAGACCGGCGCTGATTTTGAAATCACCGGACTGTTGGTTTGGTTCCATTCTTTCATTCCGCCCAGATAATTTTTTACATTTTTAAATCCGCTTTTTCTCAGGATTGAAAATGCGATGGCAGAACGGTCGCCTGACTGACAGTGGATAACCAGCTGTTTGTCTCTGCTGATCCGGTCGATGTGATCGGGCAGCGTGCCGACGAAAAGATTTTCAGCCCCGTCGATACAGCAGTTATTAAATTCAGACTCGCCTCTCACATCGATCACCTGAATTTCCGGTTTGTGAAGACAGTTTTTGAATTCGTCAATTCCTATGATTTCTTCTTTTTCCAGTTCGATTCCCAAATCCGAAACATCAGAAATATATCCTTTCAGATGATCCAAACCGATCCGCATCAGTTTTCGGGTCAGTTCGTCCATTTTTTCATCATCAGCAATCAGTACAAAATCCTCATCGAGCTTTACAAACCAGCCCATCCAGGTTGAAAAGGAATTGTTTGCCTGAATATTGAGACAGCCCGGCAAAAAACCTTTTGCAAAAATTGTTTTTTCGCGTGTGTCAATGATTTTCACACCTTTATTGTAATATCCGAGAAATTCATCTTTGGTCAGTTTCGGATGTTTTGGAACACTGGTCAGCAGCGGACGATCGATTTTGTTGAATTTTTTCATCATTGTAAAATACTTGGGCGGTTCGGGCTGACCGTCGAGCAGCGAATGGATAAATCCTTCTTCGTTATTTCCGAACTGAAGCGCCCAGTTTCTGATTTTTTCATATCCGACCGTAGAACTTGCAACCGCGCCCAAAGCTTTTCCGCAGGCAGAACCCGCTCCGTGAGCCGGCCAAACCTGAACATAATCGGGCAAAGCTTCAAATTTTTTAAGTGCTTCGTACATCTGTTTAGCACCTTCTTCTTTTGTTCCGGCAACGCCTGCTGCTTTTTCGAGCAGATCGGGACGGCCGACATCTCCGACAAATACAAAATCTCCGGTAAAAATCATCACCGGTTCATTGCTCGAGGGATGATCGGTCAGCAAAAAACTTATGCTTTCGGGCGTATGTCCGGGTGTGTGCATCACTTTAAAACTCAAATTTCCGACCTTGATTTCATCTCCGTCTTTCAGACCCATGTGCGGAAATTCATACTGCCAGTCCGGACCGCCTTCATCCGACAGATACATTTTGGCGCCTGTCACAGCGGCCAGTTCGCGGGATCCGCACAGAAAGTCTGCGTGGATGTGGGTTTCGGTGACATGTGTGATTTTCAGATTATTCTTTTCGGCGATTTCCAAATAGGTATCAATATCTCTTTTTGCGTCGATTACTATGGCTTCTCCTGTGACCTGGCAACCGATGACGTAACTGCCCATCGCAAGGCCTTTCTCATAAATGTGTTCAAAAAACATAATTCAATTTCATTATTTGATTTTGTAAAATTACGGAATTTAAATCTTAGCAAATTTAATTCCAAGTCGGGAATGTTTTTCGAAATCCGATTGGCGCAGTGAAAATCATTAAAAATTCTTTTTGGGAAATTATAATTTCTTGATGATCCAAATTGGACATAATCAAATGATGACTCATAAAATTGAATTCTTCAAAACCCGAAAATTCTTTCAAAAATTAGAAACTTCAAATTCTGAAAAAATCAATTTTATTTGACTGTAAGAGGGTATTGAACTAAATTCCTTAACTTTGAAATATGATTTTATCCGATAAACAAATTGCTGTATTAAAACACTGGTTTTTGTCCAAACCGATAAATAAAGCCTATCTTTTTGGTTCGTTTTCACGAAACGAAGCCGATGAGTACAGTGATATTGATATTTTGGTTGAATTGGATCATACAGAACCAATTGGACTTCGCTTTTTTGAATTTCAGGAAGAATTAAAAGAATTGCTGGGAAAAGAAGTGGATTTGGTTACCGAAGAGGGGCTTTCAAAATATATTCGTCCTTTTATTGAAAAGGACAAAATCTTGATTTATGAAAAGTGAATTGGGGGATAAAATCAGGATTCTTCATATCCTGGATGCAATTACCGAAATTGAAGATTATCTGGAGGGAATTGATTATCAGTTGTTTTTGGAAAATTCCGAGAAACGTTTTGCAACCATTAAACAAATCGAAATTATTGGGGAAGCTTCTATTGCGTTGAGCGATGAATTGAAAGAAAAACATTCAGAAATCCCGTGGAAATCGATAAAAGGTTTTCGAAATATTTCGGTTCACGAATATTTTGGTGTAGACTTTCGTTTGGTCTGGGAGATTGCAACCGCGGATTTGCCTTTACTGAAATTACAAATCATGGAAATCAATAATGGATTTGAATAAATGTTATTTGGAATTTAAACAATGCGCGAGAGTTTAGAACCCATTATCAAATCATTGCCCGACAAACCGGGTGTTTACCGTTATTACGACAAAAACGGAAAAGTAATTTATGTCGGCAAGGCAAAAAGTCTGAAAAAACGGGTTTCGTCCTATTTCAGAAAAACGCTTGATTCCGGAAAAACAAGAATGCTGGTCAGCAAGATTGCAGACATCAAAACCATAGTGGTGGACAATCAGTATGAAGCGCTGCTGCTCGAAAATACGCTGATCAAAAAATACCAGCCGAAATACAATGTGATGCTCAGGGATGACAAAACCTATCCCTGGATCTGTATCAAAAACGAACCTTTTCCAAGAATTTTCAAAACCCGAAAAGTCATCAATGACGGTTCTGAATATTTTGGCCCGTATGCATCGGTCGGAATTCTGAATGCGCTGCTCGATTTTATCAGAGAAGTTTATCCGCTGAGAACCTGCAATTATGATTTGAATCAAAAAAACATCAAAGCCGGAAAATTCAAAGTCTGTCTCGAGTATCATCTCGGTAACTGTCTGGCGCCCTGTGTGGGTTATCAGTCCGAAGCCGATTATGAAAAAAATATACAGTCGATCCGTCAGATTCTGAAAGGGAATTACGGTGAAGTGATTCAGTATATGACCGACGATATGAAGGCTTATTCAAATACGCTGGATTTTGAATCTGCGCAGCGGATGAAGGAAAAAATTGAAGCCATCAAAAATTATCAGTCAAAATCGTTGGTTGCCAATCCGGCGGTCGGAAATGTGGATGTATTCAGCATCATTTCGGATGAATCCTATGCTTATGTCAATTTTTTCAGAGTCAACAAAGGTTCGATTGTTCAGTCGATTACGCAGGAAATCAAAAAGAAACTGGATGAACCCGATGACGAAATTCTGGAAGAAGCAATCATAGAACTGCTGAGCCGTTTTGGCTCGGCTTCAAAAGAGATCCTTTTGCCTTTTGAGCTCGAACTTGAAATTCCCGAAATCAAAATCACGGTTCCAAAAATCGGTGACAAAAGGAAACTGGTCGAACTGTCTGAACGGAACGCTAAATTTTACAGGATCGAACAGCTGAAACAAATCAAAATCGTCGATCCCGACCGTCATACCAAAAGGATTATGGCTCAGATGAAAAAAGATTTGAGAATGCCGGTTGAACCCCGGTTGATCGAAGGATTTGACAATTCAAACATTCAGGGAACCAATCCGGTTTCTGCCTGTGTGGTCTTCAGAGACGGAAAACCGAGCAAGAAAGAGTATCGGATTTTTAACGTCAAAACAGTTGAAGGACCAAATGACTTCGCAACGATGGAAGAAGTGATTTTCAGACGTTACAGAAGAGCATTGGAAGACGAAACCGAACTTCCGCAGCTGATACTGATCGACGGCGGAAAGGGTCAGCTGAGTTCTGCGCTCAAAAGCATTGACGAATTGGGTTTGAGGGGTAAGATTACGGTTATCGGAATTGCAAAAAAACTGGAAGAAATTTATTTTCCCGGAGATTCGATTCCTCTTTATCTGGACAAAACTTCAGAAACTTTAAAAGTGCTGCAGCATGTGAGAAATGAGTCGCACCGTTTTGGAATTACCAGACACAGAAACAAAAGAAGCAGGGCGAGTTATCATTCCGAACTGGAAGGAATTCCGGGTGTTGGCGACAAGACGATACAGCAGCTTTTAAGAAAATTCAAATCTGTGAAAAGAATCAAATCTGCAGGTTTGGAGGAATTGACAGAAGTTGTCGGAAAATCAAGAGCAGAAAAAATTGTTGAGTTTTTCAGCACAAAAGAATAATATTTGCTTATTAAAAACTAAAACTTATCAAAATGAAAAACATCAGCAGTCTTTTCGTCTTTTTCTTTTTTGTATCCTTCGGATTTTCACAGGCCCCCAAATATTATGTGATGGACGGAACGGTCGATAAATATCCGATCCGTATGGAACTCACTGTGGGAACAAATATGGAGGAAGGAAATTCGGAAATTATATACAACGGAGTTTATTATTACAAATCCCAGCAGATTCCGATCGAAATTTCACAGTCTTCATTAAAAGGCAGTCAGTTGGAGCTGACTACTTTTGTGAAATATGACTCGGAAGAAGAACCCGAAGTTTTCAAGGGAAAATTTGACAGAGGAAATTACAAAGGCGAATGGCAGAAAGGAAAAAAAACACTTCCTTTTGAGCTGAAACCCGCTGATCCTTCCACTTATACCGCTTTTGGCCTGAACAAAAGCAAAAGAATCGTGCATGCCGCAACCCTGAAAGACGGTTCAAGAATCGAAGGAACTTATGAATTTGAATATTTTCTTCCCGATGACAAAAATTTTAAAAAAGAAATGTTTCATCAAATCATTTCAAACGATTATGATGATTTTGTTTCCTATACCAATTCTGAATTTGATGAATTTGAAAAAGAATACAAAGAAGAAATCAAATCATTTATAGATGAAGGATTGGGAGATGATCCGATGACAGCGACCTGGAATTATGAATATTTCAGCAAACTGACTCCGTATTTCAATTCACCCGATTTTCTGATTATGCAGCTTTTTGGCTATAATTATTCGGGCGGCGCGCACGGAATGTCTTTTCAGCAGTTTTTCAATTACAGTAAAAAAACCGGAAAATGGATCGAAATCAATGATGTGCTTGATTTGAACCGAAAAAATGAAATTTTGAAAGTGCTCGACAAACAGCTTCGAAAAGAATACAATATTCCGGCCGGCGTCAATTATTCGGACGCTGAAGGAACCATCTTTATCAATAATGATCTCAGCCTGTCAGAAAATTTCAGTCTCTCAAAAGCCGGCATTACTTTTTATTACGGTCTGTACGATATGACGCCTTATGTTTATGGTTTTTTTGAATTATTTGTTCCTTATGAAAATCTGAAGCCTTATCTGAAAAAAGGTTTTGAGTTCTGACTGAAACCAAACCGAATTCTTCATAATGGTAAGATAAATCCTTACTTTTGTAGAATGAATCCAAATAAAGAACAAACCTTAATAGATATACGGAAAATAAGAGCTGAATTTCCGATTCTCAACCGAAAGGTCAATGGAAATCCGCTGGTTTATTTTGACAATGCCGCATCTTCACAAAAACCAAAAATTGTGCTGGATGCGATTGATGAATATTACAAAAATCACAATGCAAATGTTCATCGCGGAATCCACACTCTGAGTCAGGAGGCAACGGCGATGATGGAAAATTCAAGAGAGAAAATCAGAAATTTTATCAATGCAAAAGATGCATGCGAAGTGATTTTTACAAGAGGAACCACAGAAAGCATCAATCTGGTTGCTTATTCAATCGAGCCTTTGCTGAAGCCTGAAGATGAAATTATCATAACAGAAATCGAGCATCATTCAAATATTGTTCCCTGGCAGATTGTCTGCAAACGTTCGGGTGCAAAACTCAGATATATTCCGATGAAAGATGATTGTACACTCGACATTGAAAAGTTGGATGAACTTCTGAACGAAAACACAAAACTGCTTGCTGTCAATCAGGTTTCAAATGCATTGGGAGTGGTCAATCCGATCGATGTCATCATTGAAAAAGCGCACAAAGCGGGCGCCTGGGTTTTGATCGATGCTGCCCAGTCTGTGCCTCATATCGCAATCGATGTTCAGAAAATGGATTGTGATTTTCTGGCTTTTTCGGGGCATAAAATGTACGCACCTACCGGAGTGGGCGTGCTGTACGGAAAACAGAAAATACTGAATCAGCTGGCACCATTTCACGGCGGCGGCGAAATGATCAAAGAAGTCTGGATGGATCATTCGACTTATGAACGGCTGCCTTTCAAATTTGAAGCAGGCACACCAAACATCGAAGCAAATATCGTTTTGGGAACTGCGATTGATTTTATCGATTCCATCGGTATGGATGCAATTCATCAGCATGAACATGAAATTCTGGAATACACCCGCAAACGTCTGCTCGAATTGGATGAAGTGATTGTTTATGCAAAAGATGCAGAACTTTCGGGAGCGGTTTCTTTCAATCTCAATCTGCAGGGTGTTCATCCGTCCGATGTGGGAATGATTCTGGACAAAAAAGGAATTGCGGTCAGAACGGGACACCATTGCGCCCAACCGATCATGAGAAGGCTTGGTGTCAAGGGAACGGTGAGGGCATCTTTTACGATTTTCAATACGATTGAAGAAGTTGACCGGCTGATTGATGCTGTAAAACTATCGATCCGGATGCTGAGCTGAAAAAAATCATTCAAATTTTAACAGTTTGGGTACAGAAATTGACAAGATTAAAAAATAAAAAATTTAACAGAAACAGAAGATAAATTAAGAAAATGAAAACCAGATTATTGTTTCTTTCGGTGTTGTTTGCAGGCTTTGTTTTTTCAAACGCACAAACTTCGGCTTCCAACCGTGTAAGCCCTATGGATTCGGTTCAGATCCAATTCAGCGATCTCGATATGGAGGTCATATACAGCCGTCCCTATTTGAAGGGAAGGGAATTTGGCAAGGACATTGTTCCTTATGGAAAAGTCTGGAGAACTGGCGCAAATGAAGCAACCGTTTTTGAAATCAGCCGCGATGTGATGGTCGAAGGCAAAAAACTCGAAAAAGGAAAATACAGTCTGTACACCATTCCTGACGAAAAACAGACTGTCGTTATCTTTAACCGCGACTGGAACCAGTGGGGTACGGTTTATAATGAAGACAGAGATGCTTTGAGAGTGACTGTTCCCACCATTGAAACCGATCAGCCGACCGAACAGTTTACGATCAGTCTTGATCCGACGGGCGATGTTTGTATGACCTGGGGCGAAAAAGTGTTTGTCTTTCATGTGGTCTGTCCGACCGAATAATCACCGGATATAAAAAAATCAACTGATTACTGTTTAATAAAACAATCTCCGCAACCAGGATTGTTCAAAAACATTTCAAACCAAACCGCCGATAATTTCAATTTTTGAGCGGGAATTCGTAACTTTGGATGTTTAAAAAATTATGATAAATAAAATGATAGTAGAAGAATTTGAAAAAGTGGAATTGCTTGAAAAATTGGGGCTGAGCGAAATCAATGAAGGCACCTCTACAGGATCCGACTGGTTCTCAAACGGTGAAATCCTTGAATCCTATTCTCCTGCGGATGCAAGACTGATCGGTAAGGTCAGAGCTTCATCAGCCGAAGACTACCAAAAGGTGATTTCAAAAGCCGAAGAAGCTTTCAAAGTGTGGAGAACCGTTCCTGCACCCCAAAGAGGCGAAATTGTCAGACAATTTGGAAATAAATTAAGAGAATATAAAACCGTTTTGGGCAAACTCGTTTCTTATGAGATGGGAAAATCCTATCAGGAAGGTTTGGGTGAAGTTCAGGAAATGATTGACATCTGCGATTTGGCAGTCGGTCAGTCAAGACAGTTGTACGGTTTTACCATGCAGTCTGAAAGACCCGGACACAGAATGTACGATCAGTACCATCCGCTGGGAATCGTAGGTGTGATTTCGGCTTTTAACTTTCCGGTTGCGGTTTGGTCATGGAATGCTGCAATGGCATGGATCTGCGGTAATGTCGTGGTTTGGAAACCGAGCGAAAAAGTTCCTTTGTGCGGTATTGCCTGTCAAAAGATTTTTCAGGAAGTTCTGAAAGAAAATGATTTGCCCGACGGAATTTCATGTCTGATTAACGGAGATTACAAAATTGGAGAACTGATGACCCAGGATCCGAGAGTTGCACTGATTTCTGCCACAGGTTCTACCCGTATGGGAAAAATCGTTGCACAGACAGTTGCTGCAAGACTCGGTAAATCAATTTTGGAATTGGGCGGCAACAATGCGATCATTGTAACTCCTGATGCAGATTTGAAAACCACCATTATCGGTGCGGTGTTCGGAGCAGTCGGAACAGCGGGTCAGAGATGTACCACCACCAGACGACTGATTATTCACGAATCGATTTATGACAAAGTAAAAGAAGCGCTGGTCAAAGCTTATTCTCAGCTGAACATCGGTGATCCGCTGAACGAAAACAATCATGTGGGACCGCTGATCGACAAAGATGCAGTGAAAATGTATGAGAATGCACTGCTGGAAATCAAAAGAGAAGGCGGAAGCTTTGCGGTTGAAGGCGGCGTACTGAGCGGTGAAGGCCATGAAAGCGGCTGCTATGTGAAACCTGCCATTGCAGAAGTGAGAAACGATTTTGAAATTGTACAGAAAGAAACCTTTGCACCGATCCTTTATTTGATCAAATATTCGGGCGGAGTTGAAAATGCAATCGAACTTCAGAACGGGGTAGCACAGGGATTGTCATCTGCAATTATGACCAACAATCTGAGAGAAGCAGAAACCTTTCTTTCATATGCAGGATCAGACTGCGGTATTGCAAACGTAAACATCGGTACTTCGGGTGCGGAAATCGGCGGTGCTTTTGGCGGTGAAAAAGAAACCGGCGGAGGCAGAGAATCCGGTTCTGATGCATGGAAGGCATATATGAGAAGACAGACCAATACAGTGAACTTCAGCACCAAAGTACCGTTGGCTCAGGGCGTTAAATTTGATGTCTTTTAATTGGTAAAAAAAAAATGAAAAAGGAAACCTCACAGATTTTGTGAGGTTTTTTTGTGGCTGAATCTAATTTGGATTTTTTTTTACAATCGGTTCCAACACAGCACAGAAAAGACTAACTTTGTAAATCATGGCAGTTTTAACCAACATATCGGCTGAATTCCTGACTGTGGCATCCGTTATCGGACTGATTTTGCTGCTGACAATCGTATGGTTGATCTACAAACTGAATCAATCGGAGAAAAAAAGGATAGATTCGGATGAGAAGTTCAGACAATTGGAAGGGAAAATCAATCAGCTGGAACTGCAGACACTCGAATCAAAACTCAATCCGCATCTGTTCAAAAACATACTGAATTCAATTCAGTCGCATGCCTACCAGACCTATTTTGCACTTGACAAACTGGCCAATGTACTGGATTACATTCTTTATGAAAGCAGAAATAAATTTGTCACCCCAAAAGAAGAAATCAATTTTGCGCTGAATCTGATTGAGATCAACAAAATCAAGGTTAGCCCGTTGTTTGAATTAAAGGTGAAATCAAAAATCAGAGAATCTGAACCGCTGTTTGAACAGCGACTGCTCGCACCTTTAATTTCTGTTGATTTGATTGAAAATGCATTTAAACACGCAGACCTGCAAAGTGCAGATGCATTTATTTCGGTTGTATTTGAATTCAGAGACAATATTTTTTCGATCACGGTCGCCAATAAAATCTCTGTCAAAAAACCGATGAAAAAGGAAAAAGGTGGCATCGGTGTCGAAACCCTGGAACAAAGGCTGAAAATCATTTATTCAGACAGTTTCAAATTGGACAGATTTACAGAAGGAAATGTTTACATAACCCATTTAAAAATAGATTTACTTGAACACAAAGCTAAAATGCTTGCTGTTAGATGATGAATTGCCCGGTCTGACTTATCTGAAAATGCTCTGCGAACAGATACCCGATCTGGAAGTGGTCAGGGCATTTGACAATCCGGTAAAATTTTTGGAAGAAGCCCAAAATCTGGATTTTGATTTTTGTATTCTCGATATTGAAATGCCCGAAATGAACGGTCTGCAGATCGCAAATCTGCTGAACGGCAAACCGGTGATTTTTGCAACCGCCTATAAAGAATATGCTGTAGAAGCTTTTGATTTGAATGCGTTGGACTATCTGACCAAGCCGATTAAATCGGAACGGCTTCAAAAAGCGGTTGAAAAGGCAAAAATATTTATCCGAAATTCATCCCGCCAAAACCTCAGAACATTCATACAGTTAAATACCGACAAAGGAAAAGCTGTCCTGTTTTTTGATAAAATCGCTTACATAAGAACCTCGGCAACCGACAGCCGGGATAAGGTGGCAAGGCTGTTTGACGGTGAGGAATTCGTGCTCAAAAATATCAGTTTTCCGAAACTGCTCAAACTGCTTCCGACATCTGATTTCTGCAGGATCAACAAAAAGGAAATCATTTCGATCAAGGCGGTACAGGTTTTTTCATTTGATGAAATCACCACCGGACTGCAGACAGAAAACGGAAAAAACATCAAACTCTCTTTGAGCGAAAATTACAAAGACGGCTTTTTGCAGAAAGTCAGATTGTAATTCGCTGCAGATTTTCCCGCTGTTGTTACATAATTTTTGGATTTGAATTCAACCGGATTCAGCGTCTTCAATTTATTCGGAATTTGCTTGTCGAAAAAGCTACAGATGAAGAAATATAAAAACGCAATTTTTTATACCGGACTGACCGGTTTGTGTCTCGGACTGATGTACTGGATCGTGCAGTTGGGTGCAAAACAGGAAGTGGGAAGAAATATAATTTCAAATGGACAGCAAAACAGCCAGTGGCAGGAATTTACAGATTCCATGGTTCACAATCTGCAGCATCCGATCGCACTGCTGTTGGCTCAGATCGTGAGCATCATCATCGTCGCCCGAATTTTTGGCTGGATCTGCCGTAGAATCGGACAGCCCACCGTTGTGGGTGAAATGATTGCCGGTATCGTACTGGGTCCTTCGCTGGTCGGAATGTATTTTCCGGAATTTTTCAATACCCTTTTTCCGGTCGAATCATTGGGCAATCTTGAATTTTTGAGCATGATCGGTCTGATCCTGTATATGTTTGTCGTAGGTATGGAACTCGACTTCAACGTAATCAGAAAAAAAGCGACCGAGGCCATAGTCATCAGTCATGCGAGCATCATCATACCTTTTACTTTGGGAATCGGTCTGACCTATTATCTGTATGAATCATTTGCACCCGAGGGTGTTCACTTTTTGTCATTTGCACTGTTTATCGGTATTGCAATGAGCATCACCGCATTCCCGGTACTCGCAAGGATTGTTCAGGAACGGGGAATCCACAAAACCCGTTTGGGGACAATCGTAATGACCTGTGCTGCAGCCGATGATATAACTGCCTGGAGTTTGCTGGCGGTCGTCATTGCAATCGCAAAAGCAGGTTCGCCGGTAAGTGCACTGTACACCGTTGCCATGGCGGTTATCTATGTGTTTTTAATGTTCAAAGTCATCCGGCCGTTTTTGGCAAGAGTCGGGAATCTGCACAACACCAGGGAAAAAATGGGCAAATCAATCGTCGGAATTTTCTTTCTGACATTGATTATTTCAGCCTACATCACCGAGGTCATAGGCATTCATGCGCTGTTTGGTGCATTTATGGCAGGTGCAATTATGCCTGTCAATGTCAAATTTCGTGAGATTTTTATTGAAAAAGTAGAGGATGTTGCGACCCAGCTGTTGCTGCCACTGTTCTTTGTATATACCGGATTGCGTACAGAAATCGGTTTGCTCAATGATCCCGAGCTGTGGGAAATTGCAGGAATAATTCTGATCGTGGCAGTTGCCGGAAAATTCATCGGAAGTTTTCTTGCTGCAAAATTTGTCGGTCAGAGCTGGAAAGACAGCCTGATCGTCGGCACCCTGATGAATACCAGAGGACTTGTGGAACTGGTGGTTCTGAATATCGGGTATGATCTGGGCGTATTGTCACCCGAAATTTTTGCAATGCTTGTAATCATGGCGCTCACCACTACTTTTATGACCGGTCCTGCGCTCAATCTCATTAACTGGCTGTTCAAATCAAAAGGGGAAACAATTCCTGCCGAAATCGGTCAGATCAATAAATATAAGATTCTGATCTCTTTTGGCAATCCCGAACGCGGAAAATCACTGCTGAGACTGGCCAACAGTTTTATCAAAAAAATCAGCGACAATTCTACCATTACTGCGATGCATCTTTCGGGCGGAGATTATCATCAGTTCAATTCAGATGCTTATGAAGAACAGAGTTTTGCGCCGGTCATTGAAGAATCAAACGAGTTGAACCAAAAAATCACCACTTTGTTCAAAGTTTCAAGCAATATCGATTCGGATATTTCGGAAGTCGCAAACAGGGGTGATTATGATCTGCTGCTGATCGGAATCCGTCAGTCTATTTTTGAAGGCAGCCTGCTCGGGAAAATACTTGGTTTTACCACCCGTTTTATAAATCCTGAAAATCTGATCAGCCGACTGACCGGCAAAGAAAGCCTGTTTGAAGATTCACCTTTTGACGAAAGAACCAGAAATATCGTAAACAGAAGCAGGGTTACGGTTGGTGTTTTGGTCGATAAGAATTTTACGGCTGCGGACACCGTATTCATCCCCGTATTCTCCGAAAACGATGTGTTTTTGATTCAATTTGCACAGAAACTCATCAACAATTCGGATTCTCAAATCACCATACTCGATGTGGCGGATCAAATCAAAAACAATTCGGAGATAAAGGAAAAGCTGCGGTCGATCGAACAAAAAGTGCCCAACCATATCAATGTGCTGAACGGAAAAAAGATTGACAAGGAATTTCTGAATGAACAGAATCTGATGATCATCAGCATCGACAGCTGGAAAAAACTGGTCGATTCAAAAAGCCTCTGGCTCTCATCGATTCCTTCAACTTTGATTATAAAAGACAACGACTGATTATTTCAGAAACAAACATTGTCCTGTTAAACTGATTCAATCGGACAGCCAAAGGAATAAAGTTCTATTAATCGACTTGACTTATCTTTGCAGTCCGATATGATAGAAAATAAAGAGGCACAATACGAAAGAGTGATTTTGGTGGGTCTGATTACAAGAGATCAGCCCGAAGAAAAATTGGACGAATATCTGGAAGAACTTAGGTTTTTGGCTTATACGGCCGGCGCAGAAGTCATTCGGAGATTTTCCCAGAAACTGGATCATCCCGATCCGAGATTTTTTGTAGGCAGCGGCAAGCTGAATGAAATCGGTTCTTTTGTCGAAGAAAATGAAATTGATACCGTCATATTTGATGATGAGCTGACACCTTCACAATTGAAAAATATTGAAAAGGCGCTCAACCGGAAAATCATCGATCGTACCCAACTGATCCTCGATATTTTTGCACAGCGCGCACAGACTTCGTATGCAAGGACCCAGGTGGAACTGGCTCAATACGAATATCTGCTGCCAAGACTGACCGGTATGTGGACCCACCTGGAGAGGCAGAGAGGCGGGATCGGGATGAGAGGACCGGGTGAAACCGAGATTGAAACCGACCGGCGAATCATTCGGGACAGAATCAGTCTGCTGAAAGATAAACTGAAAGCCATTGACAAACAGATGGCGACACAAAGAGGAAACCGCGGTCAGCTGGTCAGGGTTGCGCTGGTCGGTTATACCAATGTCGGAAAGTCAACACTGATGAATGCTTTGAGCAAATCTGAGGTGTTTGCAGAAGACAAACTGTTTGCAACCTTGGACACCACGGTCAGAAAGGTGGTGATCGGAAATCTTCCTTTTCTGCTGACCGACACGGTTGGTTTCATCAGAAAACTGCCGACCCAATTGGTTGAATCTTTCAAATCAACTTTGGACGAAGTCAGGGAATCTGATTTTCTGGTGCATGTGGTCGATATTTCACATCCCGGATTTGAGGATCATATCAATTCGGTCAATCAGATTTTGAGTGAGATCGGCTGTATTGACAAACCCGGACTGATGGTTTACAACAAGCTTGACAAATATTCACTGCCTGAAGAAGACAAAGAGATTCAGCCGGGAACTGTCCCCGAAGAAGTGCTGAAAAGAACCTGGATGGCAGCCGGAAATTATCCGTCGATTTTTATTTCCGCATTTGACAAGAAAGGAATTGAAACGCTCAGACGTTCACTCTACGATGAGGTGGAAAAAATTCACAAAACCAGATTTCCTTACAATAATTTTCTGTTTCAGTATTACGAGGAGGAGGAGAGTTAAAAAAATGTGAATTTGGAAATGAGATTTATATTTTTGATATCGTTTCTGCAGTTTTTTCTTTTTTCCTATTCTGAAAAAGAAAAACCAAAACCTGATTACGATTGGAATTTGGTCAAACGATTTTAACCCTCCTGCTAAAGCAGGGAGCCTATTCAATTTAACGGAATTTATTAACTTCAGGCGGAACCCTGAACGGTTTAAAAGAGCGGAAAGAACAAACTATTTATTTACTTTTGCAATATGCCGAAATTAAGCACAGTCAAACGCAAAGACCTGGATACTGTAAAATATTCAGAAGCGATTCAAACTGCTTTGAATTATCGGATTTATGCGGAATATTGGTATTTGGATACGGTGACCGGCGGGAAATGGGAATGTCTGGTTTATGGCGATTATGAGGTGGTGATGCCGATTCCGCTGCAGTCCAAATTCGGGTTTAAATTTGTCATTCAGCCATTGTTCTGTCAGCAGTTGGGTGTGTTTTACAAAGAAAAAATTTCAAAAGAATTATTCAAAGCATTTGAAAACCGGCTTCACAAATACAGAGTCAGAATCTATAGTTTCAACGAAGAAAATACAGAGAGTTTTCAGCCCGAAGGAGATGACCGGGTCAATTATCTGCTCAATCTGAACCGGTTATATGATGAGATTTTTGAAGATTTTGAAAAAGACAGAAAAAAAGACATCAGACGAAATCAGAAATTAAATTTCAGTTTCAGCGAAGAATTGCAAACCGATAAATTCTTTGAACTGCTCAAAACTGAATATGAAAATCTGGCCAGCCAACTTGATTTGAAAAAATTAAATGATTTGATCGAAAATCTAAGCAGAAATAAATCACTTATATCCTACTCTCTTTTGAATTCAGATTTGCAAATCTTGTCCGCTTGTTTTCTTGCTAAATCAGGCATGCGATTGATTCTTTTGTTTTCGGCAAGAGACAAAAGCCTTGAAACAAAGGGTGCATTTACATATTTAATGAGCCATCTGATTCAACAAAATTCAAACAGAGAATTCATTCTGGACTTTGAAGGTTCAATGATTCCGGGCATTGCCGGATTCAATAGAAGTTTTGGCGCAAAACCAAATATTTACAGAAGTTTTTCAAATTTTTCAAAACCGTTCTGATTCTTCATTTTTCAAAAACCGGTTTTTAATTTTTCGGTTGAATTCTTTTTTGAATTTTTTAATCTTTTATTTTAACCGCCTTCCGCCCGCTGTTCAATATAAACCTTTCTTTTGGGGCTTCGTATTTTTCGGAAGACAGGCTGTATATCTTTTCATTTTCTGAATCGGAATAAGAGATATTTGCCAAATCCAATAAAGTATAAAAAGTAGAAGTTGAGCTTGCCGGTACGTTCAGGTGATTTCTCAGCTGCTCAATTTTTTCAGGACGGGTATTTTTATAAGCATCCGAAAACCATATAAAATATGGAATATGATATTCATATTTCGTAGGATTGGCAGTTCCGTGTCCAAAGATTTTATTGTCATCATCAAATAAATTTTCACCATGATCCGACAGGTACAGGAGTACAGCTTTTTTATGTGTATGCTCTAATTGATTGATCAATTGACTCAGAAAAAAATCGGTATAAAGAATTGAATTGTCATATGCGTTCAAAACCTTGTTTCTGTTTTCAAAATTCAGTTCGTTGTATCCAAACTCTTCCATAACCGGTTTGAAAACTTCAAATTCTTTCGGATATCTGTTGGTGTATCTGAAATGACTTCCAAGAGAATGAACTAAAATAAATTTTTTACTCCCCCCGTTTTTTATAACGCCCTCAAAATCAACAAGTATCATACCGTCATAAAAATTCTTAACGTTTACATCAAAAAAGTTTATTTTATTTACATCCGAAACATCAATCAATCTTCTTGTTACCGGATAATCACTGTTCTGATTTGCAAACCAGGCAGTATAAAATCCGGCTTCTTTAAAGGCATCCAAAACAGTTTTTTCTTTGTTCTGAACGGATAAATCCTTTGGCGTTGCCCTTGTCAGAATCATTGGGACAGAATAAGTTGTAACAACCGCACCCGAATAAACATTGGTAAAGGACAAAAGATTTTTAACCGAATCAATTATCGGTGTCGTATTTCTTTTGTAGCCATTGATATGGAAATTATCATATCTTGCCGATTCTCCGATGACCAAAACGAATATCTCTTCTTCGCTTTTATCGTTATTTGATTTTGCATGAAATGAAAATTGTTCTATTTGTTTTCGTAAAGTTTCATTTTCCTTAAAATTGGAAATCGTTTTTATCGTATTCATAACCAAATCAGTCGGATAGGTTTTTCTGTATTTTGATTGAGTTGATTGAACAGATGATTTTATTTTTGAAACAATTGATGCATCATTACTGACCTGCACTCTGTACATATTCGCAAAAAGGACAATATTGAACAAAAGGAAAAAAGCTGCAATTCCTATTCTGAATTTAGGGTTTAAAAAAGTGTTTTTAAGTTTAACAAAAAGAAAAATATAAATAATGATTAAACCGATGAACATAACCAATATCAGCAGATTTGAAGTGATCTGTTCCATTGTTTCCGAATAATTGGTTCTGAAAATAGACTCAATAAATCCTTCAGTCACAGGAATTCCAAGATTTCTTACAAAAACAATTTCCAACGGAGAAAGCAGCAGAAACAAAAACGCAATACCAAAATAGACTTTTCTGGGCAGAAAAGACAATGGAAGAATCCAAATAATCAGCGACAAGAAGAAATAGGCGAAAAGCATGGTCAGACTCCCACTTATTTCTTTGAAGTAAAACAGGACAAAAAGATTGGGAACAAATAAGATACTGAGCAATATCAGCGTAAACAAATCATTTTTTGATAACTTTAATTTCATTGTTCCAGATTCATTTTTACTTTATATTTACGAAATTACATAAAAAGAATTCTTTATGAGTGGGGAATATTAAGAATTTGTATTTTTTATAAAAACAATTTGAATAATTATTTCTATTTTTACAGTTACCTTTAAAATTTACTACAATGAAAAAATTATTATTCTACTCATTATTTTTTATTCCTTTCTACCTATTCTCTCAAGAATTTTTCCAAACTACCACAAATATTTCTTATGGTAATAAAGTAATTAGAAATGCAGGAAGGATTATTTTAGGAAGTGAATATGATAGTGCTTCAAAGTTTCAAGTTTTCCAAAATAGCACAACTGATGTTAAAGTATTGTTTGGAAATAACAAAGGAAGATTAGAGTTTATAATTTCAGAAGCATCAGGTCATGGAAATCCTTGGTCGACAGAAGGAGATGCTACTATCAGGTTATTAACTGGTAAAAATCTTCATATATTCATGCCAAATAACAACTCTATTGATCCTAATTCCGACACTAGCACTCCAAACTCAAGTGGTATTACTCGAATTCGCTTTTCTGACTTGGTAAACAAAAGTTCAATGGTTATTTTTAATACTGGAAAAATAACCATTGGAACAGATCAATACGATAACTCTGATTATCGCCTTTTTGTTAAAGACGGAATAAAAACTGAAAAGATTAAAGTAGAACTTGCCAGTACAGGAGGATGGGCGGATTATGTTTTTAATGATAAATACTATTTAATGCCATTAAAAGAAGTCGAAAATTTTATATCTGAAAATAAACACTTGCCAAATATGCCCTCGGCAGAAAAAATTGTTGAAGATGGCGGATTTGAATTAAAAGAAATGAATATAAAATTATTAGAGAAAATTGAGGAGTTAACTCTATACATTATAGAGCAAGACAAACGTATTGAAGTATTAGAAACAAAACTTCAGGGAAATTAGAAATTATTTTATCATAAATTATAGCCATGAAATTTCTAAAAAAATATATGGTACTTGTTTCTTTGACTATCATTACATCAACAGTCTTCGGTCAAAGAGAAAATGAGAATTGGACATTTGGATTTAATCAGTGGAAATTTAATCACATCTCCGGGAATCTAACAACTTCAACCTTCTCAAATCCAGGCAGTCCTTTTGCCAGATTTCAGGGGAGTGCTACTATCAGCGATTCCGAAACAGGACAACTATTGTTTTTTACAGACGGGTTTAAAATTTATAATAAAAATCACATAATGATGGAGAATGGAGATAAGATGTACAACCAGTCTTCATCAGATTATGGTATAATGATTAGCGGCATTTTAGAAGGAAATGGATTGACAACTATTCAACCGACAATAATTGTTCCGCATTCTGGAGACTCAAATAAATATTATGTATTTTTTAATGGAAATTATGAGCAAAAAACTTGGTATACTTTATTAGGTAACGGACAGGAATATACGACTAATGGAAACATGATAATCAATATGGGACTCAGAGTTGGAATCGTTGACTTAACTTTCAATGGTGGTTTAGGAAAACTTATTATACCAAATTTAGGTAATGAAAACTTGTTATTAGAAGATGTATTAAATGGATTAACCTCAGTAAAACACAGTGATGGCCAATCTTTCTGGGTTATTGTTCAAAAAAAAGAAAGAGGACAATATTTTTTCTATTCATATAAAATAACTTCGTCCGGACTTCAGACAAATCCTGTTATCAGCCCTGCAGAAGGTCCCTCTACAGTTCTGAAAGTTTCGCCTGATGGCCAATATCTTTTTTCAGGAAATTCAGAATTAAATAATAGTAATATTCTATATAATTTCGATAATCAATCAGGTTTGGTTTCATCACCAAATAAATTTACGGAAACAGCTCCTATTGATTTTTATACAGGAGTAAACACTTCTTATGCTGAATTCTCTCCAAATAGTAATATAATATATTTGATAATAGGCAGAGAGTGTCCATGCATTTACTCTAATCCGAAATATGATTTTATTGGTTTGGCCCAATATAATATTCAAACTGGCGAATTAATTGGTAGAGATGAATATGGGCAAACAGATTTTCCATTAGATGATACTGCAAGCCTTCAATTAGCAGCAAATGGAAAAATCTATTTAACTTTTTCACATCCATTCGCAGGAAATTATCAAAGTCAAAGCCCTATTAAAATGACTAAAATTTGGGCAACGATTGATTTTCCAAATGTATGGAACCCAAGCATAAATCCAATTAGTAATTATTATAACTTTCCATTCAATGATGAGAGATATATGTCTTTAACATTTCCACAATTAATTCCTCAATCAGTAGAATGTCTTGAAGATTTAATTATTACATCTCCTATTTCTAGCAACCAAGATTTTCAGGTTAGTAACAAAATTACAGCTTCTTCCCAAATTAACCCCAATGTAACTGTAAGTTTTAAGGCTAATGAAATTGAACTAGTTCCCAATTTTTCTGTAAATGCTTTTCAAAACAGTAATCTCACAGCTACTATTGACCCCTGTGTTTCAAATCTATTAACCAGGAAAAATAAAGTAGAGAATACTGCAATTACTGACAAAAAAGATTCATTATATTATCCAATTTTTTATCCAAATCCAGTTTCAACCTACTTAAATGTCTATCATTCTGAACAAATACTGGAGTGGGAATTAGTTGATATTAATGGTAATACTAAACATATATATTTTCATTCAGACCAAAATAAGATTGTTATTAATATTTCAAATTTGACTTCAGGCATCTATTATTTTAACGCAATCATGAAAAATGGCAGCAAATTCCAAAAATCTATAATAAAAAAATAAAATCAAGTTTTCAGAGGGCTTATTATTTAAAAACATTTAAATATCTTTATATTTTCCCATATTTAATAGTTATTCAAATATCATGAATAATCCAGTTTTTACGGTCTTAAAGATTCAAAAAACGGTTTGAATTTTCAGCGAATTTTTTGGTGGAATTTTTATATTTCAATTCTGACAATTGTCGATGCTTCTCTTAATTACGCCAAGTTTAAATTCTCTTTGATTTCATCGAAACTTCAAAGGTTGTTTCCGGATCTGCATGCAGTTCAAAGGTTTTGGAACTGAAATTTTCCTTTATAAAAATAGCACACATGGTGTTCGCCACAAAATAAAGATACCGGTGTAACTCTTTCGGGACTCCGCCCAAAATGGCGTGCATGGTTTCATACCTCAAAGATTCCGGATTGTAAGCGTAATCATGCCAGACCACAATTGAATCCTCTTTCATCAAATGTCGGAAAACATTTTCAGTATCTGATTTGATGTAATCATGGTGGTGGTTGCCATCAATGAAAATCAAATCAAATTTCTTGTCCAGTCCTTTGAAATCAAAAGCTTTGGAATCACCGTACAAATGGGTGACATTGGTTAAATCTTTTGAAAAAAAGAAATGTGCATCCGCATATTTTTTGGAATCCGAAAATCGGATGATTTCTTCCGGTGAAAGATTCAATGTAAAGCATTCTTTGGCGGATTCGGCGACATTCAGCACACTTTCACCGCGCCAGGTGCCGATTTCAAAATAAGAAGTTTCCGGTTTCCTCTGACTGAGCAATTTCAACAGTGCAATATCGGTTGGCAGCGAACCGCCGCCTGAAAATGAAAATGAGTTCAATGTAACTGAAAATCCGTCGAAAAGTTCATCCAAAGTTATCACCGGAAAACCGGCCGGCATCCCAAAATCCTGCGTTACTCTTTTCTGCCATTCCGAATTGTCATCAATGATTTTGTTCAGCAGCCACGGATTCTTTGCAATCATTGCAAGGGCGGACAGTGTTTTTTTAATTTTCTTCATTTTCCAGTACTTTTTGATAAATTTCGTCAAATTGCTGTGCGATAACCATTGGCGAAAAATGATTCACCGCATATTCGTGCAATGCTTCTTTGGTTTTGAATTTTCTGCCGTTAATCACTTCGGTCATCGCATCAAATAATTCATCCTCATTTCCTTTGGTCACCAAAATCCCGAACTCAGAAGGCATGAATTCCGAAATTCCGCCGACATCCGATCCGATAAAAGGAACACCCGCAGCATAAGATTCGATTTGCACACAAGGCTGGTTTTCAAAATTACTGAACAGCACAAAACAGTCCGATTCAGCCATTTTTCGCGGAACTTCCTCATGTTTCAAAGCCCCGAAAGTTTTCACTTTTTCTTCCAAATGATGCGTTTTTATAAATTCGTCAATCCAGGCTGTCGGGCCGTTGCCGCCGATATGAAATTCAAAATCATAACCGGCTTCAGCAAGCCTTTTGACAACATTCAGCATCCCGCTGATATTTTTGTGTTTGTCGAGCAGCATGGACAAATGCAGAAACCTGATTTTCTGATTCGGCTTCTGAATGTTTTCAGGTTGGAAACGGTCGGTATCCACCACATTTGGGATGATTTTTATTTTTTTTCCGGGTGCGATTCGGGTCAGATTGCTTCCCAATTCAGCGGAAACCGGCATCAGGAATTCGGCATTTTTCAGAATTTTTCGGATAAAAAATCTTTCTATAAACGGATGGGCTGCAAATTTCTCTTTGCTCAGTCCCGTCCAGTGTTCGGTCAGTACATATTTTTTCTTTTTAAAAAATTTCAGATACAGGACAAAAACTCCGGCCGGATAGCAAACATTCAGATGAACCATATCAAAATCATCCAATTGATTCAAACCCATATTCAAAGCCTTTAATCTTTTGAAAAAATTAAAAGGTCTGAATTTCGCATTGCTGTAATATACAATGATTTCCCGGACATTTCCTTCGTTTTTTGTAATTTCATAATCAGATTTCAACGCAGGATCTTTGACGGCATACACCACCGAAATCCGGTTGACCAAAGCAGCCGCACGGGCATGCCGCTGAATGAAATCTCCATTGTAAGGCTCCACCCGAGACGGATACCATGAAGGTAAAAAAAGTATATGCTTAATCTTCATTTTCAGCTAATTTTTTTAAGTCCCACATTACCGCAAGCCACTGGATGAAATATCCGAGACTTGAGAAAACTGAAAAAACAGACAGACAAACCATGAAGCTGTCGTATCTCACACCAAAATAAATCGCCGCAAGATTGACCAAGAACAGATAAACATTAAAAATCAGTGAATATTGATTCCGGTTGATGACAACCATGATTTCCGAAATCGGATTGATAAAACTTCTGGCCAGTATCCAAAGTGTCAAGATCAAAATATAAGCCCTCAAACCAATCCATTCATCACCCTCAAAAATGAATTCCAGCAGATAAATCCCAATCGTATTGATCAGAATCACATAACCCAATACCAGAAAAAACCCGGTGAAACTCACTTTTTTGGAAAGCTTGTTTAATGATTTTTTATCGTGATGATAAATACTTACCGCCTTTTGAAAAAAGACTTTGGAAACTGATTTGCTCAATAAATCCAAAGGCGTTGCCAGCACCTTGATGGCCATCGCATAAACCCCGACTTCCAATTTTGTGAAATAAATCAAAATTAAAATCGGTAAGATGTTGTTGGCAAGCGTATTGAGCGCGGTCGAAGTGTAAGCGTATTTGACGATATTGATATTTTTCCGGACGCTTGTTTTCAATGCAGCGAAATTCACCTTGTCCCAACGATTTTTGGAAACCCTTAAATTGTAAAGAAATGCAGCAGTCAATCCGATCAGCCAGCCGTAAATCAGTCCGTTTTCCTTCCAGTCCATCAAATAAAAAATTCCCTGAAAAACAACGGAAAAAACGGATGCAATAATCAGGGAAGCAGACATTTGTCTGAACAATTTGTATTTGGTGAAAAGGGCATTCTGACTGAGGTTCCAGCCGGTCAGAATTCCGCCGGCACCGCATAAAATCAGCAAAGAATCTGAAAGTTCAAGCTGAATGATTCCCGTTTTTTTCAATATAAAAACAAGACTGACCAACAAAGTGATGATGAATAATGAGGCCAACAACGCTGCACTGAAAACATTCCGGACGTTTTTACTGTCGCGCTGCATGATGGCGATGTTGTTGAGCTCCAAATTGGACAGGGCCGGAAGGATGACGATATAACTCAGAAAAACCGTATAAACCCCATAATTCTCAGGACCGTAATATTTCACCAAAATCAATCCACTGAGAATCAGTACAACTTTGGAAACAGTATTGCCCGCCAACAAGGAAATTACTCCCTTGAAGTTTTTGGTCCTGAATTGCTTCGAATTGATATGAAATTGTTTCAAATCCATGGAAATCCATACAAAACTAAACTATTCACAAATATTTGATGTCAGAAGTTGGAATTTAAAACTCAAATTTCGCAAAAACATTGTCCGAAAATTCGTCCGACATTCAAAAATCAGTTGATTTCATAAGGATTTGCACTAACTTTGCCCGCTTATGAAAAATATAAAACACATCTTTTTTGATCTGGACAACACACTTTGGGATTACAGAAGAAATGCAGAAATCGCGGTCAGAAAAGTTTATCTGGAATTTGGAATTGAAAAAGAATACGGTTACGGTTTTGATGAATTTTATAATCATTATTACGAAGTGAACGAATCGCTTTGGGAAAAATACCGAAATGCAGAAATCACACGACCCGAGCTTCAGTCGAGAAGATTTCCGGAATCATTCAAAAATCTCGGCATTCAAAATCCGGATTTTGCGGTCGAATTTGAACTTCGGTTTATGGCTGAAGTTTCTGACGGCAAACATCTGGTTCCGAATGCGATCGAAATTCTTGAATATCTGAAGGGAAAATATCATATTCATGTCATCACCAACGGTTTTCCAAAAACTACCGATTATAAAATCAACAATTCAATACTGAAAGATTTTGTTGAAACCGTGGTCACTGCCGAAAGTGCGGGTGCGCCAAAACCCAATCCGAAGGCTTTCAGTGCCGGATTGAGAGAATCGGGTGCGGAACTTTCGGAATCGGTTTATATCGGTGATGACTGGGAAGCGGACATTGTCGGTGCGACAGAATTTGGAATGAAAGCCATCTTTTTTAATCCGCTGGCAGAAAATCATCTTTGGATCGAAGGTGTTCCGGTTGTCGATCAATTGAATGAAATTAAGAATTATTTATAAAAACTGATTTTCAAAAATCCTAACTTTGCAAAAGTTTTGGAAACGAAGACCATTCACGATGTACTGAAAAAACACGAATCATCCGATTTCGTGCGAAAATCTATTGACCAGATTCAAAAAAACAGACTTTCAAAAATCAATGCAAGAGGACTTTCGGGTTCTTCCATTTCATTTTTGTCTGCCCAGATCCTTCAGCTTTCGGGCGACCCGGTGCTGGTACTGCTCGACGACAAAGAGGAAGCCGCCTATCTGGTAAACGAACTCGAAAATATGTTTTCAAAAGATGAGGTGCTTTTTCTGCCCGATTCTTATCGGAGACCTTATGAAATCGAGAAAACCGACAATGCAAATGTGGTGCTGAGAACCGAAGTACTCAATACTTTAAACGGTGCGAAAAAACCAAGGATTACTGTCACTTATTCGCAGGGAATTTTTGAAAAAGTAGTAACCCGAAAATCACTGACGACCAATACGCTCAGAATTTCTGAAGGCGATTCGGTCGATATTGAATTTCTGAATGAACTGTTGTTTTCGTACGAATTCAAAAGAGTTGATTTTGTTACCGAACCCGGTGAATTCTCAATCCGCGGCGGGATAGTTGATATTTTTTCATTTTCTGAAGAAAAGCCGTGCAGGATTTCGCTTTTTGGAGATGAAGTGGAATCGGTCAGAAAGTTTGATATCGACAGTCAGCTGTCGGTCGAAAAAGTAAAGACATTTACCATCGTTCCGAATCTTGAAAATAAATTCATTGCCGAAAAAAGAGAAAGTTTTTTTGAATACATTTCGGACAAAACCATCATCGTTTCAAAAAATCTGAGCATCGTCCAATCATCAATCCACCGGAATTTTGGTTTGGCTGAGGAAGCTTTTGAAAGACTCTCGGGCGAAATCAGTCATGCAACACCAAATGAACTTTTTCTGGATGAAAATGAATTCAAACAAAGTCTCGAAAGATTTCCGGTCATTGAATTTTCATTGAATTCTTATTTTAAAAATTCAACTGAAATCGAACTGCATCAGAAACCGCAGCCTTCGTTCAACAAACAGTTTGATCTGCTGGCTGAAGAACTGAACCGGCTGAAAGAAGAAGGTTTTACAAATTATCTTTTCTGTTCGGGCGAAAAACAGGTGCAGCGTTTCAACGACATTTTTGAAGATCTTGGAAAAGAAGTGAATTTTATTCCGGTCATCGGTTCGATTCATCGCGGATTCATCGATGAAGATTTGAAAATCAGCTGTTTTACCGATCATGAGATTTTTGAAAGATATCACAAATATCATCTCAGAAATTCATTTGCAAAAAAAGAAGCAATCACACTCAAAGAACTGACTTCGCTTCAGATCGGCGATTATGTGACCCATATCGATCACGGTGTTGGGAAATTCGGCGGTCTGGTGAAGATTGATGTGATGGGCAAAAAACAGGAAGCGATCAAACTGGTTTATCAGAACAATGACATTTTATATGTGAGCATTCATTCGCTTCACAAAATTGCAAAATTCAGCGGAAAAGACGGTAAAGAGCCAAAAATCAGCCGATTGGGTTCGAATGCCTGGAAAAATCTGAAAGAAAAGACAAAACGAAAAGTCAAAGAAGTCGCATTCGACCTGATCAAACTTTATGCAAAACGAAAAACCCAAAGAGGTTTTCAATTCGGGCCGGACGGTTATCTTCAAAACGAACTCGAGGCTTCATTTATATATGAGGACACGCCCGATCAGTTGAAAGCAACCAATGACGTGAAAGCTGATATGGAAAGTGAAAGATCGATGGACCGTTTGGTTTGCGGCGATGTAGGATTTGGAAAAACAGAAGTTGCGATTCGTGCTGCATTCAAAGCTGCAGTCAACGGAAAACAGACTGCGGTGCTGGTTCCGACCACCATACTTGCATTTCAGCATTTTCAGACTTTTTCTGAAAGATTAAAAGATATGCCGGTCAAAGTTGAATATCTCAACCGTTTCAGATCGACAAAAAAGAGGAATGAAATCATTGAGAATCTGAAAAGCGGAAAAATCGATATCGTCATCGGAACCCATCAGCTGGTCAGCAAAAATGTGAATTACAAAGATCTTGGTCTGCTGATAGTCGATGAGGAACACAAATTCGGAGTCAGTGTAAAAGACAAACTCAAAACACTTCGATCAAATGTGGACACGCTGACGCTTACAGCAACTCCGATTCCGAGAACATTACAGTTTTCACTGATGGCAGCAAGAGATCTTTCGGTCATCAAAACACCGCCGCCCAACCGTCAGCCGATAGAAACACGACTGATCGGATTCAACGAAGAACAGATCAGAGACGCCATATTTTATGAATTGCAGAGAGGCGGACAGGTTTTCTTTATCCACAACCGGATCGATACGCTCAAAGAAGTTTCAGGCATGCTTCAGCGGCTGATTCCCGACGCAAGAATTGCCATCGGTCACGGACAGATGAACGGCGACGATCTGGAAAGAAACATCCTCGATTTTATGGAAGGAAAATACGACATCCTGGTTTCGACCACCATTGTTGAAAACGGTCTGGATGTGCCGAATGCAAATACGATCATCATCGATCAGGCTCAGAATTTCGGGCTTGCCGATCTCCACCAGATGCGCGGAAGGGTCGGACGAAGCAACCGAAAAGCTTTTTGTCTGCTGATTGCACCGCCATTGTCTGCGCTGACCAATGAAGCCAGAAAAAGACTGCAGGCGATCGAACAGTTTTCGGATCTGGGATCGGGTTTCAATATTGCGATGAAGGATTTGGAAATCAGAGGTGCCGGAAATCTGTTGGGCGCCGAACAGTCCGGATTTATTGCTGAAATCGGATTCGATACCTATCAGAAAATTCTGAATGAAGCCATAGAAGAACTCAAAGAAACCGATTTCAAAGATTTGTTTCAGGGTCATAATCCCGATGATAAAATCTATGTTTCGGATGTCCAGATCGATACCGATATCCAATTGCTGATTCCCGATGATTATGTCAACAATGTGGAAGAAAGACTGTCGCTTTATACCGATCTGACACAGGTTGAAAACAATGACGAACTCAAAATTTTTGAAGAAAATCTGATCGACCGTTTTGGCGAATATCCCGATGAAGTTGCAAATCTGCTTGAAAGTATGAAACTGAAATGGATGGCGAAAGAACTTGGATTTGAACGGATTGTGCTCAAAAACTCAAAGATGACTGCTTATTTCATTGCAAGACCACAATCGGGATATTATCAGACCAAGCAGTTTCAGTATATTTTGGAAGTGCTTCAGGAAAATCCGAGACTGGCTTCATTCAAACAAAAAGAAGCAAAATCAAAAGACGAATCAGAAACGCTGATGCTCAAATTTGAAGATGTGAAAACGGTTCAGACCGCAATTTCAAAACTCAAATTGTTCGAAGTTGGAAAAGCTGAAAATCTGACCAAAACACAGTCTATCTGATTCCCTTACTTTCCAGCCATTCCCTGTATTTTGCAGCATTTTTCTGATGCTCGGCATAGCTGTTTGTAAAACTGTGATAACCCGGCCGGTCAGGATCTGCGCAGAAATACACAAACGGATGATCATCGGGATTGAGCACCGCATCCACCGCCGAAAGATTGGGCAGACAGATCGGTGCAGGCGGCAATCCTTTCACCTTATATGTATTGTAATCCGATGGCGTCGCCAGATGTGTTCCGACCACTCTCTGAATTTTCTGATCAAATCCGTTTTGCAATTTATAGGCATAAATCGAAGTCGGATCAGCCTGCAGTTTCATTCCTTTTTCAAGCCGGTTCAGATAAGCTTTTGCAACTTTTGGCTGTTCGTCCGTTTTTGAAGATTCCATCTGTACGATTGAAGCCAGGGTGAAAACCTGAAGTGTGCTGAGTCCCATTTCATCGGCCTTTTGCTGACGTTCGGATGTCCAGACTTTTTGGAATTCGGTCAGCATTCTTTCTACAAACTGTTCTCCGTCTGTCGGCCAATAAAAATTATAGGTATTGGGAATGAAATAAATTTTTACGGTTTCTGCATCGAGCTGAGGATTTTGTTTCAGACCATACACGATGATAGCATTTACAATCTGGGCAGAATCTGCTTCAATCTTTTTTGAAACTTTTCCGGCGAGATGAAAGATGGTCGGTTCGTTTCCGATCATCAGCGGAACTTCAACCTGACTGCCGAGAATCAGTCGGTTCAGGAGCTCTTTGTTGGTGTCGCCGGTCGAAAGTTTGTATTTTCCGGCTTTGACTTTTGAAGGATAATCCTTTGAAACCGCATATTTTTTTAAAATTTCGGGTTGGCTCAATTTGTCAGAGAGTGAATCCATCACCTCATCAAAACCTGCTCCGGTGCGGATGTACAGAAATCCATCCTGTTTCACTTCTTTTTTTCCGCCTCTGAAATAATTGCATGAAACCGTCATCAGCAGGCTGCATACCAGAATCAATCCGCCAAACTTTCTCATTTGATTTCAATTTCACCTTTAAACTCAGATTCGGCAGGACCGCTCAGCCAAATTTCACGATAATTTCCGTTTTCATCTTTTGAAAAACTCACCTTCAGATCTCCGCCAACCGCTTTGACATTGATGTCGTCAACCGCAATCCGTTCAGATTCATAAGCAGCAATCGCAGCTGCAGTTACGCCGGTTCCGCAGGCAAAGGTTTCGTCTTCCACTCCTCTTTCGTAGGTTCTGATTCTGATGGTGTCTTCATTCAGAATTTGAACAAAATTCACATTTGAACCTTTTTCAAAATAGGGCGAACCATATCTGACCTCGGCTCCTTTTGTCCTGACATCAACACTTTGGGTATCATTTACAAATTCAATATGATGAGGCGAACCTGTATCCAGAAACCAGTGATTCGGATGTTTTTCAATTTTCTCAACATCACGCATGCTCAGCCGAATCATTCTTTTTTCGACAAAAGCGGTATGCAGTCCGTCAGATGCCATAAACTCAGCTTTGTCATTGATCAGCCCCAAATTCTCAGCGAATCGGACGATGCATCTGCCACCGTTTCCGCACATACTTCCGATTTTTCCGTCTGCATTGTAATAGACCATCTTAAAATCCGAAGAAGAATCATCTTGGAGCAGGATCAAACCGTCAGCACCTATGCCAAAATGTCGGTCACACATCTTTTTGATGATTTCGGTTTCGGCCGGAAAATTCCCGTCTCTGTCATCGATCATTACAAAATCGTTTCCGGCACCCTGATATTTATAAAAACTGATTTTCAAGTTTCAAATTTTTAAACAAAATTAAGAAATTCATCAGAAGCACTGCCATTTTCAGACCGCATTTGTCCAAATCATTTAAAGTTGTGATAATTTTTGTTAAAATGCAGTTAAACCACTTGTCAGACGGCTTTTATTGGTATTAAATTTGATTCCGAAAAGGACATTAAAATACAAACTTGAACTTTAAAAGATTAAACTATATGAAAAAGTATTTTGGTTATCTGATGGTTGGACTTTTCAGTGCAACCTTCGCTGTTTTGGGAATGAAGTTTTTCTCTTCAAACAATTCTTCAGACAATCCGCTGATAACGCAAGCCGACAGAAACAACGGTGCGTTTTCGTTTGTGGATTACAACGGCAATTACACGGCAACCGTACCCGACTTTGTATCAGCGTCTCAAAAGACGGTCAATGCGGTGGTAAGCATCAATAATTTTTCAACCAAAAGCAGTAACAACCGGCAATATATGGATCCGTTCGAATTCTTTTTCGGCTATCCGGATCAGCAGAGACAGGGCTACGATCCGGACAAACCGACCGGAATGGGTTCGGGTGTGATCATTTCGTCTGACGGTTATATCGTGACGAACAACCACGTGATCAAAGGATCTGACAAAATTGAAGTGGTACTCAACAATCAGAAATCATATATCGCAGAACTGGTCGGAACCGATCCGAATACAGATATCGCACTGATCAAAGTCGATGCAAAAGATCTTCCGTTTGTGAAATTTGTAGATTCTGACGGAATCAATGTCGGCGACTGGGTACTGGCGGTCGGAAATCCGTTTGGCCTGAATTCTACAGTAACCGCCGGAATTGTTTCTGCAAAAGGAAGAAGCATAGATATTTTGAGAAGAAATGCAAACAATCCGATTGAATCATTTATTCAAACCGATGCTGCAATCAATCCCGGAAACAGCGGCGGCGCACTGGTCAATCCAAACGGCGATTTGGTCGGTATCAACACCGCCATTTCATCACCAACCGGAACTTTCTCCGGTTACGGTTTTGCAATTCCGTCCAATCTGGTGAAAAAAGTAGTTGAAGACATCAAAAAATACGGTCTGGTTCAGAGGGGTTATCTCGGTGTTCAGGGATTGGATTTGAACGATGAATTCACATTGAAAGATTACAACAAACAAAACGGAACCAATTACAAAAACCAGCAGGGTGTTTTGGTTCAGAAACTGGTTGAAAACGGTGGCGCACTGGCTGCTGGTATTGAAAAAGGAGATGTCATCACCGAGATTGACGGTCAGAAAATCAGCAGCTTCGGAAAACTTTCATTCGCAGTCGGCAGCAAATATCCGGGCGACAAAGTGGAAGTAAAATTATTGAGAGACGGAAAAGAAAAAGTCTATACCGTAACACTGAGAGACCAGAACGGAAATACAAAAAGACGTTCGATTTCAGATCTGACGGTAGCTGAAAAACTGGGTGCCGAATTTGAACCGCTGACCGAAAGACAGAAAGTGAGCTTTGGGATCGATTACGGTGTGATGGTCAAAAACATCCAACAGGGAAGCAAACTCAACGGAATCGGAATTGACAATAATTTTATCATACTGAAAGTAAATGACAAAGAAGTGAGCGATCAGAAAGATATTGAGAAAATCCTGAAATCCCACAAAGGAAAAGTTTCAATCAGTTATGTGGATCCCTACGGCAGAATCTATACCAGAGGATTTACGATTGATTAAAGTTTAGGTGTTTTCATAGTTTTAGGTTTGACGCAGCTCTTCGGGGCTGCGTCTTTTTTGGTTAAATTTAATGACCAAAAGCAGTCTGTTTGCTTAGCGGGCTTCGGTCAGAAAAATGTATCTTTGGGCAGAAAAATTTTTATTTTTAATGAGTCTCAGCACTGAAAACATTTTACTGATCGGTTCGATACTTTTGTTTATCAGCCTGATTGCCGGTAAAACATCCTATCGTTTTGGTGTCCCTACCCTCCTGTTTTTCCTTGCGGTGGGCATGCTTGCGGGTTCTGAGGGTCTGGGCGGGATTCAGTTTGACGACCCGAAGATTGCACAGTTTATCGGCATTGTCGCGCTTAATTTCATTTTGTTTTCGGGCGGACTCGACACCAGCTGGAAAGCTGTCAAACCGATTGCTGCACAGGGTTTGGTGTTGTCCACCATCGGTGTAATGCTGACTGCCGGAACATTGGGACTGTTTGTGTACTGGCTGACCGATTTTACAATTTACGAAAGTCTGCTGCTCGGCTCAATCGTTTCTTCGACAGATGCGGCTGCTGTATTTTCAATCCTGCGTTCAAAAAGCATGGCTTTGAAAGAAAATCTGAGACCATTGCTTGAATTTGAAAGCGGCAGCAACGACCCGACCGCCTATGTTTTGGTCATTATCTTTTTGTCACTGGTCGTCAATCAGGACCAGAGCGTGGCTTCAATGATTCCGGTTTTTTTCAAACAGATGATATTGGGCGGAATCCTCGGATTGGGATTTGGGAAATTGGGGAAAATTGTAATCAACAGAATACGGCTCGATTTTGAAGGGCTTTATCCGGTGCTCGCCATCACACTTATGTTTTTTGTTTTTTCGGCCACCGATTTTGTCGGCGGAAACGGATTTCTGGCGGTTTATGTATCAGCTATTTATCTTGGGAATCAGGAATTAATTCATAAAAATACTATTTTAAAAATGTTTGACGGTCTTGCCTGGCTGATGCAGATCATATTGTTCCTGACCCTGGGTCTGCTTGTCTTTCCGTCAGAGATTATTCCGATCATGGGTGTCGGACTTCTGATTTCGATGTTCCTGATTCTGGTAGCACGGCCGGTCAGCATATTCCTGAGTCTGATTCCGTTCAAAATGAGAATGAGAAGACGATTTTATATTTCCTGGGTCGGTTTGAGAGGCGCAGTTCCGATCGTGTTTGCGACTTATCCGCTGCTTGCCGGAATTGAAAAAGCAGATATGATCTTCAGTATCGTGTTCTTTATTTCGCTCACTTCGGTACTGATACAGGGAACCAGTCTGTCGGTGGTCGCCAAGTGGCTGAAAGTTGCGATTCCGGCCGAAGAAAAAAATATTACCGAAAAAGACAAACTGCTTTTGAATCTTCCGAAATCATTTAAAAACGAAGTGGTCATTTCTCAAAATTCAGCAATTGCAGGCAAGAAAATTGTCGATCTTGAGTTCCCGAATTCAACCACAATCGCACTGATTGAGCGAAACAGCAATTTTATAAACCCGGACGGTTTTACCAAACTGGAAGCCAATGACAAACTCACGATTTTGTCTGACAGTTCGGATGATTTTTCGAAAATAAATGATTATCTTGGTCAATGAAAAATATTAAAAATACTGAAATATGAGAAAACGCTTTATCCTTTTAATTGATTTTTCAGAAACCTCCAAAAATCTGATTGAATACGGCTGCGACTGGGCAAGCCATGTCTATGGTGAAGTGCTTCTGCTCCACCAGACACCGGTTCAGATTCCTGCATTTACAGATGACAAAGAAAGAAATGCGCTCATCAAAAAAGCAAATCAGGAAGCAGAAGACCAGTTGAGAGAAATTGCAAACGGAATCATTCCGCCGATGATTGAAGTTTCATATCTCGCATCTGAAAAAGATCTGCAGCACACACTCGGCGAACTGATGGAACAGTCGTTTGAAAATCTGATTCTGGCAGGTCTGAAAAAATACGGCTTTATCAAAAAATTCTTTTTGAGAAACACCATCATCCACACCATTGAAAACACCGACAATATACTGGTGGCGATTCCAAACACGCTGTCCGATTATTCACATAAAAATATTTATGTCGGAATTTCGGACAAATATCAGCTGAATCTGTTTGAATTCAACCGGCTGCTGAATTTCATTGACAACAAAGAAACCCGGATTGTATTTTTCAATCTGTCCCGACCCGAAGAAGATACTTCCGAGGTTGAAAAACTGCTCAAAGAGCATGCGGATATGTTTGCAAACAAATACCGGACTTTTTATGAAATTTATGTAACCAACAGTCCGTCCAGAAATATTCAGAATGTGATCAGCGGTAAATCAAATGAATTGCTGGTTGTCCAGAAAGGTGAAAGACTGCTGACCGATTATCTGTTCAGGAAATTCCTGATCAATGATCTGGTGTATGATGCCGAAACCCCTTTGATCGTATTGCCGTAAAATGAAGGTTTTTCGGATAAAGAATTTGATGAAATTATTTTTTCTGCTGCTTTTTGCATTTTCAAATGCACAGCAAAGCGGCGGAATGACGAGTCATTTGCTGATCAATCTGGGTTATTCGAATCTGAACGGAAATTATTTCAAAATCGGGCCCGAAGTCTATCTGGTTCAGACCAACAACAATCTGTTTGATCTGAGCGCAACCGCAAATATGGCTTATTTCAAGGATCGGTTTGTGATTTTTCCCGAATTGGGAATCGGCTATCAGTTCAATGCTCAAAAGACAAAGAACAGGATTGATCCTTATCGCGAATATATCCGCGGAACTTTTTATTCGGTCCGGGTCAATGTATCGCCCTGGAATGTGACACCCGAAGCCGGAATCACCATCCTCGGTCTGCTGGAAGCCAATGTGGGGTATTCGTTTGAATTCGCAAAACACAAATACACTTCTTTTGACGGAATCAAATTCGGACTGACCATCCACATCCCGACCATTGCGCTGGTCAGCTCGCCCGGAATGTATTGAATCAAAACTGTGACTGGCTTTGCAAAACCGGAAAAGCGTACTAATTACAGAAAATAAAGTCTTTACTTTGTAATTAATTCGGCAAACCGGAACTGAATTGACAGCGACATTCAAAATCAAATTTATCAGACTTCAAAAGGAATACTGCCTGCAATTCAAATGATTTCAGATTTGTTGCCACCACCTCTTTTCTGAAAATTTACACCATGATTATTCAGGGTGGCGCTTCGATTGCAGATCCGGGCAGACCGCTGACTCATTTGGGGGCACTGACTCTTTTTTATACAATTGTATTTATCATCAGACTTAAATTTCTGTACAAAAATTAAAAACTGAATATGAACAAAACTGTGATTTGAATAAATTCAGAATAAGACAGTTGTGATTTTAAACAGGCAGCTAAGGTCAATAAATAACTGACAAATATTAGTCCCAAAATCAAAACGATTTTGTAAATTTGACGTTTCAAAAAACAAACAAAAAATGAAAAAATTAAGTTATTTCTTATTGGGAATCGGAGCTTTTACATTTGTAGCCTGCGGCGGAAATACCGAATCAACAACTACAGATGAATCTGTTGCAACTGAAGAGGCTGCTCCTGCAGCTGACGAAACTGCTGATGCAAACACCATCGTAATTGAAGGTAACGACCAGATGCAGTATAACAAAACTGAATTTACAGTGAAGGCAGGTGAAGTAACCATCACCATCAAAAACGTAGGAAGTCTTCCTGCTGAAGCAATGTCACATGACGTAGTAGTTTTGAAACCCGGTACTGATGTTAAAGCAGTTGGAATGGCTTCTGTTCAGGACGGTGGTATTGAGAAAGTTGGAGGAGATTTGAAAGCTTCTATCATCGGGTACACTGAAATGGCAGGCCCCGGTGAGGAAAAAACTGCAACTTTCAACTTGAGCGAACCGGGTGTTTATCCCTTCTTCTGCTCATTCCCCGGGCATTTTGCTGCTATGCAGGGAACCATTACTGTTGAATAATATTCAGCTGAAAAATTTCAAAAAATCAGTTCTTCGTTTGAAGAGCTGATTTTTTTTTGACCGATTTCAAACCAATCAGACAAAAATCAACTTTGTACTTTGATGAATTGTACTTAATTTTAGACCGATGATAGCCGCAAAAAATATTTTCAAAAGTTTTGACAGTCTTGAAGTACTGAAAGGAGTTTCAATCGATGTGAGCGAAGGCGAAATCGTTTCGATCGTCGGTGCATCGGGTGCAGGAAAAACCACACTGCTGCAGATTCTGAGCAGTCTTGAAAAAAGCACCGAACCCGAAAAACATTATACCGAAATCCTGATCAAAAAAGTCGATATCACCAAATTGTCCGATATTGCACTTTCAAAATTCAGAAATGAAAACATCGGTTTTATCTTTCAGTTTCATCAGCTGCTGCCCGAATTCACTGCTTTTGAAAATGTCTGCATTCCGGGTTATATCGGAAATATGAAACGTAGCAAAGTCCACGACAAAGCCAAAGAACTGCTCGACTTTCTGGGTCTTGCACAACGGCTTGAACACAAACCTTCACAGCTGTCGGGCGGCGAACAGCAGCGTGTGGCGGTTGCAAGAGCACTGATCAATCAGCCGAGTGTTGTCTTTGCAGATGAACCTTCCGGAAATCTGGATTCAAAAAATGCGGAAGAACTCCATCAGCTGTTTTTCAGACTGAGAGAAGAATTCGGCCAGACCTTTGTCATCGTGACCCACAACGAGGAACTGGCGGATATGGCAGACCGTAAACTTCAGATGATAGACGGCCGTTTCGAACTCTGAACCAATGATTTTTATACTGATTTCATGGCTCTATATACTGTTCATCACCGTCGGGATGGGCAGTCTGATTCTGAATTATACAAAAATCAAAAATCCGGTTTTTCTGATTGTTTCGGGTTTGTTTTTTCAATTGATTCTGATTCATTTTTGGGCAATTTTCTTTGGAGTCGATCTTACTTTTTATTGCGTCAATTCATTGATTGCAGCCATTTTGATTTATTTCCAAAGAACAAAAATCAAATCAATACTGATTCAATCAGTCGATGATTTTAAAAATTGGAATCCTTTTCTGAAATTTCTATTCTTCTTTATCGGAATCGCTGCACTGATGCAGTCTTCGGTTTCACCCTATCTGCCCGACAACGAATCTTATTACATACAGACCATCAAATGGCTGAACTCTTACGGTCTGGTCAAAGGGCTTGCAAATCTTCATCTGTTTTTTGGTCAGATGTCAGGCTGGCACATGCTGCAAAGCAGTTTCAATTTTGGTTTTCTGGTTAATTTCCTGAATGATCTGAACGGATTTCTGCTGGTTGTCATTTCATTTTTCAGTTTTGACCGGCTGAATCATTTTACAAAAGAAAAAAATCTTCCGGATCTGTTTATCGGATTGATCTTTACGGCTTCTGTGTTTTTGTTCAGATTTCTGGATGCGCCTTCACCCGATCTGCCCGTATTTTTTATTTTTCCTGTAATGGCCTGGATTTTTTTGAATCAGTTCGAAAAACCGGACAGAGACCATATGCTGCTGCTGTTTGTTTTCGGACTGCTGCTCACACTTTCAAAAATCACATCATTTCCGGTATTGATACTGCCGATCGTTCTTTTAGTTAAATCATCAGCTTTCAGAAAAACGGTTCCGGCTGCATTTCTGCTTTGTCTGACTGCGTTGATTGCATTTTTTTCAAAAAATTACATCATCACCGGCTATCTGCTCAATCCGACCGATCTGCTCGGAAATCTGCTGAATCCGGATTGGAAAATGCCCAATCATCTGCAACAGCTTTTTTATGCCTATCCGCAGTTTCATGCTTACAATTCTTCGCCTGAAGAATTTGAAAATTTCAAAAACTGGTCGCAGCTCACAAAATTTATAAAATGGTTTTTCAGTCCGAAACTTCACGGGATTTTCAACAAACTGATTTTGATTCTGCTGATTGTATTTCCGTTTTGGATCAGAAAAAACAAAGCATTGTTTTGGATTTATATCACCGGTCTGTTTCAGTTTCTGATTTTGTATTTTACATCGCCCCAATACAGGTTTTTCTTTCATATCATTTTGGTTTTGGGACTGATTATCATTGCAACAATACTTATCAAAATCAGTTTCAGAAATTTAAAAATACTGTTGACACTGACTGTAATCCCGGTATTGATTCCTTTGGTTTTCAATCTGAATTTCAAAGCATTGACCAACAATCATTTTATGAGGACTCAGACCAAAACTTTCAGAGCGCCCTATCTGTTCAAACCCAAAAAGAATTCGCAGTACATCTATCATTACGAAAAAATCACCGACGGAAATCTGGAATACAATTCACCGGTCAAAACCTATATGTGGCTGACCGGCGACGGCGAACTGCCGGTTGCAAACAAAATCATGATCAATTATATCAAAAAAAGAGAAGGACTCAGACCGCAGCTGAGAACCGGGAATTTAAAAGACGGGTTTAAAAGCAAAGAAATCAAAAAATGAACCGGGCTGAACTCAAAGAATTTCTGAATCAAAAAGTGATTCAATACCATCGGCCTGAATTTATCGGGAGTGATCCGATTCAGATTCCGCATCGGTTTTCATTGAAGGAAGACATTGAAATCTCAGGTTTTCTGGCTGCAACCATGTCCTGGGGAAACCGAAAAATGATTATCGGGAAAGCAAATGAACTGATGAACCGTATCGGAAATTCACCTTTAGATTTTGTAATGAATTACAATGAAAATCAATTTGAAAAAATTGAAGATTTCAAACATCGGACGATCAATTCAACCGATCTTGATTTTTATTTTCGTTCACTTAAAAATATTTATCTCAATCACGGCGGTCTGGAAACCGTATTTCATTTTTCAAAAAAAGAGACCGACAGTTTCAATGCGATTGAAAATTTCAGAAATAAATTTCTTGAAATTGAGCATCTCAAACGATCCGAAAAACATTTGCCAAGTCCGGCAAAAGGATCGGCTGCCAAACGGCTGAATATGTTTTTGAGGTGGATGGTCAGAACCGATCATCAAAAGGTTGATTTTGGAATTTGGGGAAATATTTCGGCTTCACAGCTGGTTTGCCCCCTCGATCTGCATTCTGGGAATGCAGCCCGAAAACTCGGTCTGCTCAAAAGAAAACAAAACGACTGGAAAGCCGCCATCGAATTGAATTCAAATCTGAAAAAGATGGATGCGGATGATCCGGTCAAATACGATTTTGCATTGTTTGGTTTGGGAATTTTTGAAGGATTTTCCAAACTTTAATTAAATTTGCCCGATGTCGCTATTTCAGCTTTTCAAATATCTCAGACCATTTGTCAGACCTTATCGCCTGCTTGTAATCGGAACTTTGGTTCTGACGCTGATCGGATCTTTTACCGCTCAGGTCAATGCTTTCATACTGAAATACACGGTGGATGCAGTCAATGAACTCGTCGAAGCCGGAAAGGGTTTCAAAGACGGGGCCGCTATACTGCTGACGATTTCGATCATACTGCTCAGCAAGGAAATCGTGAATGTCTTTATCACTTTTGGCCAGAAATTTTACGGCGAAAAACTCAGAATCTATATTTCAAGAGATTTGGCGAATTCGGTGGTCGAAAAAATACTGACCTATCGGATGGCATTTTTTACTTCGGGCGACAATGAATCCGGAAAATTACAGACCCGGATCGATTCCGGAATTTCAAGTCTGACCCGGTTGGTACAAAATTTCTTTATCAATATACTTCCGCTCTTTGCCAACTCACTGATCGCTTTGATACTGATGTTCAATGCCAATTTCTGGGTGGGTCTGGTCGGATTGGGAATCGTTCCGATCTATATCTTCATCATCATCAAACAGGCAAAACAGTTGGGCGGATGGCGAAGAAAGATGCGTCATTTCAGAGAATCAAAAAGTCAGGGAATCGTCAATATCATTGAATCGATCACGGTCATCAAATCATTTAACCGTGAAAAGATTGAGGCCGATAAACAGAACGATATTCAGTATGAAATGACCGAAAATCAGCTGCAGACACAAAAGACCGGTTTTCTTTTTAACGGAATCAAAACTTTTGTGGAGCAGATCGGTGTGGTCATCATCATCATACTGACTGCCTATCTGGTGCTGATTGGTCAGATGAGCATCGGAATGATCATGTTTCATATTTTGTTATTTAACAACGTGACTGCACCGATCGGTCAGCTGCACAGGATTTTTGACGATATGAACGATGCCGTGATTTATTCCGAAAGCTTTTTCAATGTGCTGAATGCGGATGATCAAATAGAAAGTTCGGGCGATTACAAACCCGATAAAATCAGCGGAAAATTTGAGCTCAAAAATGTTGATTTTACTTATCCGAACGGCACTCGGGCGCTTTTTGATATCAACATGGAAATACTGCCCAACAAAATTACCGCCTTTGTCGGTCTGAGCGGCGCCGGAAAAAGCACGGTGGTCAATCTGCTCGATAAATTTTATCAGCCGACAGGCGGTGAAATCCTTTTGGACGGAATTCCGCTCGAAGATTATGACACCCGATTTTTAAGAAACAACATCGGTCTGGTGCTACAGAAAAATCATATTTTCAGCGGAACCATCGAAGAAAATATACGTTACGGAAATCCGAAAGCGAGCAAACAGGAAGTGATCGAAGCAGCCAAAAAAGCATATATCTATGATCAGATCGTCGAGCTTCCAAAACAGTTCGACAGCAATGCGCTTCTGTTGTCAGGCGGCCAGCAGCAAAGGATTGCGATTGCAAGGATGTTTCTGAAGAATCCGCCAATTATCTTTTTGGACGAACCTACCGCCAGTCTGGATGCGATTGCAACCGAACAGATCAAGAACAGTCTGGACGCGATCAAAAAAGACAGAACGGTCATCATTATTTCGCACAGCATTTCACAGATCATCGATGCCGACCGGATTTATGCGATGGAAAAAGGAAAAGTGATGGAATCGGGTTCTCATCAGGAAATTTATGACCAGCACGGCACCTACAAAGAAATCTTTGATGCGATGGCGAGAAGTCTGAACATTGAGAAAATCGCAAAAACCTTTGACGACGACGACAAATAATTCGAATTATTTCTGTCTGAAATAAATATCGATCGGAACGCCCTTAAAATCAAAATTCTTTCTCAGCTGATTTTCGATAAATCTTCGGTACGGCTCTTTCACATACTGCGGAAGATTTGCAAAAAACGCAAACTGAGGTGTCTTAGTCGGCAGCTGTGTCACATATTTGATTTTGATGTATTTTCCTTTGATTGCAGGCGGCGGTGTTGCTTCAATGATCGGCAGCATCAGCTCGTTCAGCCTGCTGGTCTTGATTCTGCGGCTTCTGTTTTCATTGACCTGCATAATGGTTTCCACCGTTTTGTGCACCCTTTGTTTGGTCAGCGCTGAAATAAAAAGTATGGGAACATCCGAAAAAGGAGCGATTTTTCGTCTGATTTCTGCCTCGTATTCCTTCATCGTATTGGTTTCCTTATCGACCAGATCCCATTTGTTGACCAGAATCACGATTCCTTTTCGGTTTCTTTCGGCCAGAAAAAGCAGATTCATATCCTGAGCTTCCAAACCGCGTGTTCCATCGACCATCAGCACACAGACATCGCAGTCCTCAACCGCACGGATGGCACGCATCACCGAATAAAATTCAAGGTCTTCGCTCACCTTTCCTTTTTTTCTGATTCCGGCGGTGTCGATCAGCACGAATTCATGACCAAATTTGTTGTAAAGCGTTTCAATGGTGTCACGGGTGGTTCCCGCAATATCGGTCACTATATTTCTTTCCTCGTCCAGCAATGCATTGGTCAAAGTTGATTTGCCCGCATTCGGACGGCCGACGATGGTCACTCTCGGCAGTCCTTCGAACGGATCCTGATATTCTGTATCGTCAAAATGAGTAATCACTTCGTCAAGCAGTTCGCCAGTTCCGCTGCCTGTCATTGATGAAACCGTAAAAAATTTCTCAAAACCAAGATTGTAAAACTCATAGGTATCATTCAGATTTTTATTTGAATCCACCTTGTTGACTACAAGCAATATCGGTTTTTCGGATCTTCTGAGCAGCTGAGCGACTTCTTTGTCCATATCGGTCAGACCAACCTGATTATTGACCATCAGCAGTATCACATTCGCCTCATCTATGGCGAGTTCCACCTGTTTTCTGATTTCGGTTTCAAAGGTATCGTCAGACCCGACGATATAACCGCCGGTGTCGATCACCGTAAATTCCTTTCCGTTCCAGTCGCTTTTTCCGTAATGACGGTCGCGGGTCACACCCGAAACATCATCTACGATCGCCTGGCGTTTCTGGAGCAGACGGTTGAACAGTGTGGATTTGCCGACATTCGGGCGGCCGACGATGGCTACTATATTTGACATTTTGCAAATGTACGATAAGCGCTGAAATCAGAAAACAAAGATTTTATCAGCCGGAAAAATGATTTTTTGGAAGAATTTTATTTCTTTCTTCGGTACAAAAAAGATTTCAAAAGCCAGTACAAAACCAGCAGCAGTGCAATTGCCCAGAGTGCCCACTGATAATTTCTGATGGTGTTGCCGATGATCTGATCCACTTCTTCGTTCATGTCCCAAAATTAAAAATAATGATTGGCTTCGAATCTCTATCTTTGAAAATCGAATCCGAAAATATGAAAATTTCCTTCAAACTGCTCATTCTTTTTTGTCTGCTGCTTTTTCTGATTCATCTGAATTATCTGTTTGCAGACATCATGGAAGCCAGGAATTTTGTGAGCGTGCGGGAAATGATCGATGACGGAAATTGGATTTTCACTACCATGAACGGCGAGGCACGTTATCAGAAACCGCCTTTGCCGACCTGGCTAAGTGCGGTGATGGCAGAAATTTTCGGAACACAAACGCTTTGGGCATTGAGATTTCCGGCTGCACTTTCAAGCGTGGTTCTGATCGGATTTCTTTATAAATTCATCAAAAAGGAAACCGGCAGCAAACGACAGTCGGCGTTAGTTTCACTGATTTTTGCCACCGGATTTCTGGTTTTGTTCATCGGAAAAAGAGCAGAATGGGATATTTACTGTTATAATTTCACGCTGATCGGTACTTACTTTTTTTGGCTCACTTTCAAAACCGACAAAAAGAATTTTCTTTATTTCAGTCTGTCCGGAATTTTTCTCGGTCTGTCAATTCTCAGCAAAGGACCGACCGGTCTGTATGTGATCAGTGTACCTTTCTTTTTCGCGTATTGGATTACTTACGGATTTCCGAAAATCAAATGGGGCGGCTGGCTCTGGCTCGGATTTCTGATGCTGCTGATCGGTCTTTCGTGGTATTTATACATCTATGCGTTTGACAAAGAAAATCTGATGCGGACCATTGAAATTGAATCAAATGCAAGAACAAACCACGAAGTCAAACCGGTGACGAGATATCTGAGTTTTCCGGTTCAGATGGGCGTTTGGGCAGTGTTTGCAGTAATCTCGCTCGCCTATCCGTTTGTAAAAAAGAAAACTCATCATCCCGATTCCTACAAATTCTTTTTTTGGTGGACGATCATCTGTCTGGTGCTGCTGTCGCTGGTTCCGTCAAAAAAGGAAAGATATCTTTTCCCGCTGATGATTCCGCTGGCTGCCACCACCGGTCTTTATCTTTATACTCTGGTCAAATCAAACTCGGGTTTGAAATGGGAAAATATAGTCGCTCGGATTTCATTTGGTCTGATCGGTTTGATCGGTGTTCTGAGTCCGGTTTTGATTTTTGGAATTTTTAAATCAACTGTCGGATTTTATTCAATTGCATTGTCAATTGTTTTGTTTATCATCGGATTACTGCTGATTTTTCAGATATTCGGAAAATTAAATTACAAAAAAGCCATCCGGCTGAATATTGCATTTACAGCTTTTGCTTTAATTCTGGGTACGCCTGTGATTGACGGTGTTTTCAACAGCAATCCGGATCATCATTCGATCATGACTCAAAAAAGTATGATCAAAAATTCAGGTTTGAAATTATACGGTTATAATACCAATATGCCCGAAATCTGGTTCAAATACGGTGAAGTGATTCCCGAAATCTTTCCGGATAATCCCCAAACCTTCCCGGTCGAAAATGAATTTTATCTGCTGGCGATGCGGAATCTGAGTCTTGAAGAAACCGAAGATCAATTGGCCGAAATCGGAATTAAAGTTGAGCTGATCGGCGAATTTGACGACAACGAACAAAAGCCGGGAACCAAAAACAATGTGAACCGAAAGAAGCTTTATCTTTTCAAAGCCGTAAAAAATTAATCCAAAGCGATAAAACCACAGAATAATTGCAAAAACCGGCTGTAAAATTCTGTTCCAGTCCGTATCTTTGCAACCCAAAAATTAATCAGATGAACAATCCGAAACGATATACGGTAACCACTGCTCTTCCTTATGCCAACGGCCCGATCCACATCGGCCACCTCGCAGGCGTTTATGTGCCTGCCGATATTTATGTGAGATATTTGCGCAGAAAAGGAATGGATGTCGCTTTTATCGGCGGATCTGACGAACACGGAATTCCGATTACCATCCGCGCCAGAAAAGAAGGCACGACACCACAGGCGATCGTTGACCGTTATCACAGTCTGATCAAGGAAACCATGAAAAGACTCGGGATTTCTTATGATCATTATTCAAGAACCTCAAATCCGATTCATCATAAAAATTCGGCTGATTTCTTTTTGAATCTTTACAACAAAGGAAAATTTACAGAAGAAGTTTCGGAGCAGTTTTATGATCCCGAAGCAAAAGAATTTCTGGCGGACAGATACATCATCGGCGAATGTCCGGTTTGTCATTTTATGAATGCATACGGCGACCAGTGCGAAAACTGCGGCAGCACACTCAGTCCGGGCGAGCTAATCAATCCGCATTCTGCACTCAGCGGAAGCACGCCGATACTGAAGGAAACCAAAAACTGGTATCTGCCTTTGAATGAATATGAAGATTTTCTGAAAGAATGGATTTTGGAAGGTCACAAAAACGATTGGAAACCAAATGTTTACGGTCAGGTGAAATCCTGGATTGACGACGGACTGAAACCGAGAGCGATGACCCGTGATCTGAATTGGGGTGTGAAAGTTCCGCTGCCCGATGCTGAAGGAAAAGTACTGTATGTCTGGTTTGATGCGCCGATCGGTTATATTTCTGCTACTCAGGAATGGGCGCAGGAAGTCGGAAAAGACTGGAAACCCTATTGGCAGGATAAAGACACCAAACTGGTTCATTTTATCGGAAAGGACAATATCGTTTTTCACTGCATCATTTTTCCGTGTATGCTCAAAGCGCACGGCGATTATATACTGCCCGACAATGTGCCGGCCAATGAATTTATGAATCTTGAAAACGATAAAATTTCGACTTCAAGAAACTGGGCGGTTTGGGCGCATGAATATCTGGATGATTTTCCGGGTCAGCAGGATGTGCTGAGATATGTGCTGGCTGCGAATCTGCCCGAGAACAAGGACAACAATTTTACCTGGAAAGATTTTCAGACCAAAAACAATTCTGAGCTTGTTGGGATTTTGGGAAATTTCATCAATCGTGTAATGGTGCTGACTCAAAAATATTATGACGGAAAAGTTCCCGAAAAAACGGTTGAATTTGATGAACTGAATCAGCTCAAAAATTTCGCAAAAAACATCGGTGCTTATCTTGAAAAATATGAATTCAGAAATGCGCTTCACGAATATATGAACCTGGCCAGACTGGGCAATCAGTTTCTGCAGATTCAGGAACCCTGGAAAAAACAGGACAAACCCGAAGAAGTAAAAGGAATCATGTATGCAGCGGTTCAGATTGCCGGAATGCTGGCTCAGCTGAGCGAACCTTTTCTTCCGTTCACAGCTGAAAAACTGACAAAAATGTTCAATATGGAGCTCAAAGACTGGAATGAACTTGAAAATATCAGCGAGGTTCTTCCGGCGGGACATCGGTCGAATGAAGCTGAACTGATTTTCTCAAAAATCGAAGACGAGACCATTGATGCCCAAATTCAAAAATTACAAAATACAAAAACAAAAAATCAAATGACCAATCCGAATGCCGAAGCACAGAGAGACGAAATCACTTTTGACGATTTCACAAAAATCGATATGCGAACCGGCACCATTTTAGAAGCAGAAAAAGTTGAAAATGCTGACAAACTGATCAAAATGAAAGTCGATACCGGTTTGGATGTGAGAACCATCGTTTCGGGTATTGCACAGAGTTTCACAACCGAAGAACTGATCGGAAAACAGGTAACCGTACTGGTGAATCTTGCGCCGAGAAAAATCAAGGGAATCATGAGTCAGGGAATGCTTTTGCTTGCTGACAAAGAGGATGGAAAACTCACTTTTGTGGTGCCTGAAGAAAAAACTTCAAACGGTCAGGGAATCAGATAATTTCCGGATGGTTTTCAATTAACTTAATTAAGTTCACCAAAATTTAAAAATGGAATTTATCAATTTTCTGATCGATCTGCTGACCAATACCAAGGAAACGCTGATGTGGCTTTTTGCCGAATACGGCACACTGATTTATGCAATTCTGTTTCTGATCATTTTTGTTGAAACCGGTCTGGTCGTCATGCCTTTTCTTCCGGGCGATTCGCTGCTGTTCACCGCCGGAATGCTTTGTGCAGCAGAGGGCGGACTGAATATCTGGCTGCTGATTCCATTGCTGATTCTGGCTGCGGTGCTGGGCGACAACACCAATTATTTTGTGGGCAGATTTTTTCATGAAAAAGTGCTTTCCTGGAAATTCAGAGGGAAACAGCTGGTCAAACAGGAATGGCTGGATCAGACCCATAAATTCTTTGAAAAAAACGGAACCAAAACGATCATCATCGCCCGTTTTGTACCCATCGTCAGGACGATCACACCATTTGTTTCGGGTGTCGGACGGATGAATTACAAAATATTTCTTCCGTACGACATACTCGGCGGAGTGCTCTGGGTGGGCGGTGTAACCACCATCGGCTATCTGCTCGGACAGATTCCGTTTGTCGAAAAACATCTTGAAAAATTCATCATCGGAATCGTGATTCTGTCTGTGATGCCGATTGTTTTTGAAACACTGAAAGCAAGATATGCAAAAAAGAATGCAGCAAAATAAGGCACTGCTTTAAAAATCATTTTTATATTGCCGCTCATTTTCAAATCAAATGAGGATATACGGCTTCTTATTTTTTATACTGCTGACGGGTCTGCTGTCAGCGCAGAATCCGGGTTTTACCGCAAGAGAGGTTTACGGAATGGCGGTTTATCCGGGCTGTGAGGAATTTCAGGTCGAACAGAAAGCGGAACTTATGAGATGCATGAAAGAAAATCTCACTCAACAACTGGCTGATCTGATGAATGATTTTGCAGTGGTATTGGAAGATTTCAATACCGAAAAAGCTGTTTGCAGAATTCAATTTGTAGTCGATAAAGAAGGAAAAATAATTCAAATCAAGCCGATGGAAACCAACAACTATCTCAATCTGCTTCTCGGTCAGGCTTCCGCCGGTTCAATGCGGATGATTGCAGAACAGATTCCGCCGATACAGCCTGCAACTCTGGTTGACGGTTCACCGGTCAATCTGGTTTTTATGCTGCCGGTCACTTATCAAATCGATGAGATAAAAAACCCAAATCCGATCAGTGATTATGACTTTACCGAAATGGTTTATTATACGCTGAAATCAGATTTGGAAACCTATGAAATCAGGTTGGAAGGTTTGACCAAAAAAATAAAAGCTTATGAAGTGTCGGGAGACAAAGCAGTTTATTTGGGTCAGTTCAATTCTTTTGGAGATGTCTTTGAGCTTGAACCTTATCGAAGTCTTTACGCTTCATCTGGAGACAAACATCTGGTGACCGAAAAAAATACAGATGGAACGGTTTATAGAGTTTATGTAAAAGACAGCGATGATGATAAGGTTTTTGTGTACAGATTAAAAAATAAAACCGAAAAACTCGAAGTTGAATTGAGCAGTGAGGAGTTCAGCCGGAGTAAATATTCGGCATGGCTTCTCAGATAATTTTGAAAAATTAAAAAGCATCTTTTAGAAAGAATTATCTTTGAAAAATTATGAGACATTTTTATTTATTTCTGCTTTTAATTTCCGGAAGCAGTTTATTTTCCCAGTCAGTAACTGTCAAAAATACAAGTGCACCAAAAGTGGAAGTCACTGAAATGCCGATTTATCCGGGATGCGACAAAGTTTATTCTCCAAAGCAGAAAACTGAGATGAGCCAGTGTTTGCAGCAAAACCTCAGTACACTTCTTACCCAAAAACTTGAACACTTCAATCAATTATTGGATGTTTTCAATGTAAGGGAAATCAAATGTCTGATAAAGTTCAGGGTCGGAACAGACGGAAAAATCGGTGAGATTACAAGTTCGAATTCTTATAATTATCTCAACAATCTTTTGGCAGTCGGTGCAATTGATGCAATGAAACAAATTTCAAACGAGATTGGATACATAAAACCTGCAAAAAACGCAAACGGCGAACAAGTCAGTTTACTGATGGCTCTGCCGGTCAAATTTCGAATTGAATATTTGAAAAAACCGGTTCCGATTTCAAAATTTGATTTTGCTGAAGTTGTACAGTTCACTTTGAAGGCGGAAGATAAAACATACGAAATCAGAAGAGATGAAAAGACCGGAAAAATAAATGTTTACGATGTCTCAAAAAAGAATTCGGTTTTGGCCGAACAGTTTGATTCACTGGAACAAGTATTTCAAAAGGAACCATACAGAAGTCTTTATTTGGCAGATGGCAAAAGACATCTGATCGCAGAAGCAAAAGAAAGAGGCAAATTATTTAGATTGTATTTTGATAGTGACAATTCCAACAGTTTTTTTCTGTACAGCGTCAGCGGAGAAACCGAAAAACTCGAAGAAACCATCACCAAGTCCCTTTTTGGATGGAGCAAATATTCAGTTTTGCTGCTCAGATAATTTGAAAAAAAATTCATCAGATTCGCTACGAATCAGTTATCTTTAAAATCGATTATGAAACACTTTCCTTTTTTCCTGCTTTTTCTGATGATGTCAGAACCTGCATTTTCGCAGCAGCAGCCGCTGTACACCGCTTCTGAGGTCAAAGAAATGCCGATTTTCCCGGGATGTGAACACATCAAACCGAGCCGAAAAAAAGTGATGAACGAATGTATGGCCGAAAAAATTTCGGATCTGCTCAACGAGAAAATGGAAGGAATGCATGATGTGATGGCGCAGTACGGAATCAGTCAGGCGAGCGCGGTGATTATGTTTGTGATTACAAAAGAAGGTGTGATGCTGAATTTTTCTGAAGTCAAAGGCAGCAATCCGGTTCTGGCTCAGTATTCGATTGATGCACTCAACCGAATCTCAATGGAGATCAGACCGATACGTCCGGCTATGATCAAAAAGGAACAGCGGGTCAATCTGCTGTATCAGATGCCGATCACCTATGAAAATGATGAAGAAGCCGGCGAATTTCAGAATTATCAGTTTCCGGTCGATGAAATCGTGCTATTCACACTCAAAGACACAGAAACAGATTATGAAGTCAGACTGTTTCAGGACAGAGACATTCGGATATTTGAAATCAAAGACAAAACACCGACCTTTCTCGGTAGATTTTTGAGCATTGGCGAAGTGGAACGTTCCGAGCCCTACAAATCGCTGATCGAAAAAGAAAGACAGTCGGACAGGACACTGGTTTCGGACGGTGAACTCGATGGCTCATATTATGAAATCTATATCCACAATCTTTTTCAGAAGGATAAAAAATCAAAACCGATTTTTGTTGAAATCGAAAAACTGGAAGACGGGAAAATGATTCCGGTTCAGACTTTTGAAAAGGAATTTGAGTTCAATCAGTCGAGGTATGCGCCTTTGATTTACAGAGAATAGGTTGGGTGTCGGGTGCGGGGTGTTGGATGCTGGAGGATGGAAGATGGGAGCCAAAAACTTCTAAATTCTAACCTCTAATTTCTAACTTTTTAAATTTCTCACAGATAACACAGATTTACACAGATTAAAAATGAATATGAGATTGCTGTCTGCTTCAACTGACAGGTATTCAATTAGTTGCGTGAAAATGTTTTGGTGCTGTTTTTGGTGCGAAGCAATCCAAAAACTGTAACAAAACATTGAAAAAACTTCAAGCCTGAAATTGGTTTGGTGCAGGGTGTTGGGTTGTAGGATGTTGGGAAAACCAACTTCCAACCTCTAATTTCTAACCTCAATAATTCCTCAAATTGATATGTCCGCTCAGCTTTTCACCGTCCTCAAGGATCAGGATGTACCAGTAGGTGCCCGATGGCAGCGGCTCGCGGTTGTATCTGCCGTCCCACTCAAAGTCTCCGTCAAGGATCCTGTCAACGAACATCTTGCCGTAACGGTCAAAAATCTGTAATCTCGTGTTCGGGA
>Ga0222419_100070_pt1 | contig 189272 bp, 159 predicted proteins | sample 1B20Ametagenome_FD_182474 | JGI IMG/M metagenome (GOLD analysis project Ga0222419, IMG submission 182474) | Enriched microbial communities from leaf-cutter ant dump, University of Wisconsin, Madison, United States - 1B20A (version 2) | ecosystem: Environmental > Terrestrial > Nest > Insects... | reverse complement strand
AAGGTACACGCTGTAACCTTCAAGGGGTTCCTAATGAAAATAGTACTTTTTATAATGGCCTACACATTAAACAAAACGGTGTAATGATCTATAAATCAATAAATATAAATAGCAACTTAAGTTAATTTATCTAAAATATACGTACATTTTTCAATGACACACCACATTATTTTGAATCTCAAAGCAAAAACAAAATATTTATATATGTGCCGACCTAGCCCCATTAACCGCTTGCTAAGATCTTAAAAAAAGAATAATTATAAGCAATTAGAGAGGCGATCGAAGGAAATGGCGATGCATCAGTTTAAGAAAGAGGCAAGGTTACGGGAATTTAGATCACGTTAATTGTTCGTGTTTTTTCTTCAAAAAGTTTTGTTTATTTTTAGCAACACCTTAAATTTTATTTTTATGGAGCAGGAAATCGAAGAGAAATACATAATTGGCAAACCTGCCGATTGGGCGCCCCAGTTGACCGATGAAGCGATCCTTGACTCGATTAAGGAAAGTGATTTTTCCCAACAGCAATATGATGATGGCAAGGATTATTGCTATTTTTTGAAAAAGATCGAATATACCGACGATTCGCAAAACGCAGAATACACATGTATGGCCTATTCGGTGCAACAACCCAGTACACTGGAGTTTGCATCGGTTAATGAATACGTACTTTATACGTCTGAACATATTGTTTTCCATCGTATATCGGTATTGCGTGATGGCGTACTGATCGATAAACTTCCCGATACCAAATTTAAGGTGCTCGACAACGAGAACCAAAGCATGGATGGAGTTATCAACAGTTCCAAAAAGGTAAACATTACCATCAAAGATGTGCGTCTATATGATGTATTAGTAGTGGAGGATACGCGAGTGCTAACGTTTACGGATAAGGATTTTTTACGGAAGGAACTGATTAAATATATGTGGATCAGTCCCGATGTATATTGGGCCTATGGTAAGTATGAGCTGGATTTTATCAACAACCGATCCAAACCTGTGACCTATAAACGGATGTTTTTTAGGGATGACAAAGGGGACTTGCTGCCGGTTGAAGAAGGTGTCATCACACCGGGTGAACGATATGGCTTTCGTTTAGAAAACTACCTTAATCCGGTGGATGTGAATAGAGAAGTGTATCCATTTATCGATTTTGCTACGAGATACACGTATGAAGAGCTTATTGATTTTGTATATCCCTATTACCATGCGGCGCTAACAACAAAGCCATTGGAAGCATATGCTCCCGATTTGGCAACCAAGTTGGATGCGTTAGGCGAAGACTTGGATGCTAAGATCGAATTGGGCATTGAGTACGTGCAAAACAGTGTTCGGTATATTTACAACGAGGAGGAAATGCATGGCCACAAACCGCAAGACCCCTGGGTGACGTATGAATTCAAGCAAGGCGACTGTAAAGCGAAGACGGTATTGCTAAAGAGCGTGTTGGATTATCTGAGTGTAGATTCAGAGATTATATTAGTCAATTATAATGCAGATTTTTATTTGGGACACTATTTGCCCTCGCTGTTCAATTTCAACCATGTGATATTGAAGATCAACCACAAGGGAGAGTCGTATTTCGAGGATGCGACCTATAAAGATGAATACGGGACATTGGGAAATCGTTCGTTTATCAGTTTCTTGAATTACCTGTCCATCAAACCTAATAGCACCTTACAACAAAGAGAGGGATATAAGGCCGCAACATTTGCCATTTTCGATGAAATCTTGTTAGATGTCAAGGACAATGTGGGGAAAATTACTGTAAAGACTACCTATCGATATGGACGTGCTAATTCTATGCGCCGTTATTTTAAGAATACAAACAAGAAGGCTGTCGTGGATAATATGAATAGCTTTATTTTTAGTTGTTTGGATATTGCGGACGAAAACAACAGCGATAAGCGCCAAGTATTCAGGGAGGCACAAATACAGGTCTTGCAAGACGACAAAGTGAACAATGTTTTCGTGACGGAGTATACCGCTTTTGTTGACTCACCTTATTATATAGGTAGTGATGGTGGCAAGTATCTGAAATTCTATGACGCTAACATTGTAAAGCAAACCCTAAAAGATTTCGTACATAAGGACGTAAGCTATTGGCAGGTTTTTGATTCAGAAAAATATCGGATCACCATCCGATCGGACAAGCCGATCAAAACCGATGATGAATATACCAACAAACAGTTACATTTGGATCATCAGCATTTCAAGTTTCAATTGAAGAAGAATATTGACAAATATGGAGCCACGGCGGATATCGAGTTTATACCGCTTTCAAATGTAGAGGTTTCGGTAGCGGATGTTCCAGAATTGCGCGATAAGTATGCAGCAATCGAAAAAAGTGGATATGGTTTAGGAATTGCCATTGCCAAGCCGGGTATCTTTGATTCGATTAAGGCGCTGTTTAATAAGAAGTAATACTATTAACTGCAAGGCTATCTAAAAACAATAATTGTATGAAGAAAGTGCTCTTAATATACCTTACAGTATTATGCTTTGCCGTACAGAGCTATGCGCAACGGAAGCCCAATTTTGTAGTTATTTATGCCGATGATATGGGATATGGTGATATTGGTATACTCGGGCAACCGAATATACGGACACCAAATCTGGATCGCATGGCGATAGAAGGAATGCGTTTCACCAACTATTATTCGGCGTCTCCTGCTTGTACGGCTAGTCGTTATGCACTGTTGACAGGTAAATATCCACCACGTGCAGGATTCCGTTGGGTATTGAATCCGCAAGATCCAATAGGCATACATTCAAAGGAGCAAACGATCGCTGAATTGCTCAAAGAGCAGGGTTATCATACCGCGATATTTGGAAAGTGGCATTTGGGTTCGACAGATAGATCATACCTGCCATTGGCCAATGGGTTTGACGAATATGTCGGGCTGCCCTATAGTAATGATATGATTCCTCCGAAATATCCCGATATTGCCCTCTTGCATGGATATGATACGTTGGCGTTAAACCCGGACCAACGTGAGCTCACACGGCTTTACACGGAAAAGAGCATTGATTTTATAAAAAGAAATAAAGACAAACCATTTTTTGTGTATCTGCCTTATGCTATGCCCCATGTGCCTTTGTTCGCTTCTGAGGATTTCCAAGGAAAGTCGAAACGTGGTTTGTATGGGGATGTCGTAGAAGAACTGGATTTTTATATAGGGAGGCTGTTGCAATACCTGAAAAGTAGTGGACTAGATAAAAACACCTATGTGGTATTTACGTCAGACAATGGTCCGTGGATTCTTAAAAATCAAGAAGGCGGATCGGCCGGATTATTTCGGGATGGTAAGGGGAGCACATGGGAGGGTGGTATGCGTGAGCCTTTTTTCCTTTGGGGACATAAAGATATCCCTAAAGGAAGAGTGGTCAATGAGGTTTTTACCGCACTGGATATATTGCCCACCATTGCCACCCTCGCCGGAAATGCACAGGTAAAACATGGAATAGATGGTCAGGCTTTTACGCATTTGTGGAAAACAGGGGAAGGAGCGGGACGAACAGTGTTTTACTATTTTGGAATCAACCACCAACTCATGGCTGTCCGTAAAGGAAAGTGGAAACTACATATCAGAACATACAGCCAATTAGGTATTTCTTATTTTGAAAAGGATGACCCCTTGTTGTTTGATTTAGAAGTAGATCCCTCTGAAAAATATGATCTGGCCGGGAAACATCCTGAAATCGTACAGCAGCTAAGGAATCTTATACAGGCAAAAGAGGAAGAGGTTAAGAAAAGCGGTTCTTTTTGGGATTGATAAAGTAGAGACACAAATTTTGTGTCTCTACGATTCAGTTTTCACACGATAGAATTCGTCTATCTTCCAAAATCATCTTGCACCCTGACGATGTCGCTTTCGTCTGAAGGGTTGCCTGCATCAGTATGTTGCCATATTTCTGCCACGACACCATAGCCTTCCAATCCGATCAAGCGGTGTCGTTCGCCTTGGGACAGACGGATAAATTCGCCTTCTGTCAACCGCTTCAATTCATTTTCTTCATCGGTGGCCGAAGTCACCACGCCTACTTCACCTTGGGTAACACGCCAGATTTCAGCACGGCGGTGGTGATACTGCCATGAAAGACGTTTGTGAGGGGCTACGATTAAGATTTTCGGGCTCAGCTTGCCGGAAATTTTCAATCCTTGAACATCTAGACCATCAAAATACAGATCTGCAAATTTTTGGGCTTGATCTTCGTTGATAACAAAAAAACCTCCCCATGGGCGGGTTTGGTCAACGTTGTCAATGATAAAGCCTTGGTTTTTTAATTTTTCTTCTATTTGGCTAAATAGTTCGCCTTTATCGGTATAAGTTGTCATTTTTTATTTTTTTGGTGAAGATAGGGGTTTTTGTCAGAATTTGCAAAAAGGAGAGGATTTACCGGACAGGGTTAAAGCATTTAATTCGTTAAAATAAATGGAGGGTTAACCCGTTGTGCATTATCAAATAAAAACCGCTCTATTGTCATGCTCACGACAGGAAGCCTGCATCTGTTCATGTATGCTTAATAGATTATCTTCGATGAGCCCTTCGGGGTTCCTCCTTCGTCGGAATGACAAAAAGAGCTGGTAACATTGCCACGCGCTTTATTTGCCATCGAGCTTGCGAGACATCTATATAGATTATCTTCGATGAGCCCTTCGGGGTTCCTCCTTCGTCGGAATGACAAAGAAATGTACATAATGCACAACGGGTGGAGGGTTAAATTAACCTGAACGCGAGATAAGCATTCGTTCGACGAGATATGCCGTTCCGATAGGGCTCATGGTGTGATTGAACACCTTAAACTACATCATCAAGCCACTATCTTGTCATAGGACTGAGATGATAGAAAAATGGTGTTTCTGTGAAAAAAGCCACGCAGTGTCTCGCCAAAGGCGATGATAGCGGCGACATGAGTTGCTTACTTATCAATTTCGGGGCTAAGCGTTTGCAATTTAAGAAAATATTCAATCCAGAATGTGAGTTGACCGGTAAATATCTGCTAATTTAAAAGCATGATCTTGAAAATCCTAACATCAGGGAAATCTTGATCTAGACATTTTTTCTTACTTTTGAGGTTCAGCAAGAATAATTCCATGGCAACAATAACATTTGATGAGCAGAATAGGGCCTTTATGCAGGCGGTGTCGTTTGTGAATCAAACTAATCAGCATTTATTTTTGACAGGAAAAGCTGGAACAGGAAAAACGACTTTCCTAAAATATATCCGCGAGAATTCCTATAAGAAAATGGCGATTACAGCACCAACCGGTGTGGCGGCCATGAATGCCGGAGGCACCACTTTGCATGCCCTGTTTTGGCTTCCCTTTGGCACGTTCCTCGAAGACTATCCCATGCAATGGAATGAACAAGACAGCCATATATATAATAAAAGCAGACTTTTTTCGACCATAAAACTGACCAAGCAGCGTCGCGCTTTGCTTCAGGAACTTGAACTGTTGGTGATTGACGAGGTATCGATGGTACGTGCCGACACTTTAGATGCCATTGATGTCATTTTAAAATCTGTGCGTCGGGATGCCCGTCCTTTTGGTGGCTTACAGATGCTTTTTATCGGTGATTTATACCAATTGCCTCCTGTCGTGCGCGACCATGAATGGCAATTATTGCGTGATCATTACTCCAGTCCATTTTTCTTTGACGCAAAAGTGTTGCGCGAGCATCCTCCGGTTATGTTGGAGTTGAGCAAAATTTATAGGCAAAGTGATTCTGTTTTTATTGGCCTGTTGAATAAGATTCGGAATAACCAATGTACTCCCCTAGATTTGGATCAACTCAATGTTCATTTTCGCCCGGACTTTGAACCGAAAGAAGGTGAACAATATATTACCCTGACTTCGCACAACAGGCTTGCGGATGCCCTCAATCAAGAGCAATTGGCCAAATTGCCAGGAACCATGCACAATGTAAAAGCCCTAATCAAAGACGAATTTCAGCAGGGCGCTTTTCCGGCAGATGAGGTGTTGCCTTTGAAGGTAGGGGCACAGGTCATGTTCATCAAGAACGATTCGGGAGAAGATCGCAAGTATTTTAATGGTAAGATAGGCACAGTCAAGGAACTTCCTTTAGATAAGCATCAGGTCGTCGTAGGCTTTAATGATGGTTCTGATGATGTGGTCGTTCGTCGCGAAACATGGGAAAACATCCGTTACAAATATGATAAGGGCGAAGACAAGATCGAAGAAGAAGTGTTGGGCACGTTTTCGCAGTTTCCCCTGCGTTTGGCTTGGGCTATTACCATTCACAAAAGCCAAGGACTGACATTTGATAAAGCCATCATTGATGCCGGAACATCTTTTGCGGCAGGACAGGTGTATGTGGCCCTGAGCAGGTTGACAGGTTTGGAAGGCTTGGTGCTAAAATCGAAGATTCCTATGCATGCGATCCGAACGGACTTTCAAGTGGTGCATTTTATGCAACGCATGTTAGCCGACGATCAAGTTGCCGAGGTGCTGGAAACTTGCCAGCGGAATTATATGGGACAAATTCTGTTGCAAAGTTTTCGTTGGACACACCTTGTGGAGCATGCTATAGAGCTGAAAAAATCGCTTTCGGAAAGAAATATGGAAAGCAAGGCTGACGCAGAGGCGTATTTTGAGCTTCTCGTACACGCCTTGAAAGAACAGGAAAAGGTCGGCAATAAATTTGTGACCCAATTGTATGCCATGCTAAGCGATAAGTCCAAGCTGGATTACGTGAAAATCTGTGAACGTACTAAATCGGCTGTTGCGTGGTTTTTGCCTAAGTTTGACGAAGGTGTACTTTTTCCTACACAAGGTCATATTGAAGCTTGGAAAGTAAAAAAGCGAGCCAAGAAATATACGGAAGAATTGAAGTCCATGCTGTTGGATTTCCGTCGAAAAAAAGAACAGCTAGTGCATTGCTTGACTATTGCCGATATCCTGACACAAGACGGCGATCTGTCGCAGCAGGTGAATGCCATCCATAAGACCGAGAAAACAAAAGACAATTCATTAAAGGATACAACAGATGAGGATGTCGTGAAAGATACCAAAAGCATATCGTTGGATATGTTTCTGGATGGGCTGACCGTAGAAGAAATTGCGGCAAAAAGGGATATGGTCGTTGGTACGATCTATGGACACCTTATTCATTTTGTCGGAACAGAAATAGAAGCAGAAGATCTGATTGATACAGATAGGCTAACCAAACTGTTGGATGTACTTCGGAAAAATGAAGGTAAGTCTTCATCCGAAATCAAGATGATCTTAGGGGATGATTATTCCTATCCGGATATTAAGTTAGGGCAAAGGGTGTTGGAGAATTTGAAAGTTGAAAATTGTGATTGACGATGTGGCATATTGCCCCTTGGAGGGGTAAGAGAAAAATAATGAGATCAAAGGACAAAGCCAATAGAAGGAAGATGAGCATGTGGATTGGAGTGCCGTTCCAAATGGTGGCCACTATTGTGGCGGGCTATTGGGCGGGCAGTTGGTTGGATGAAAAATATGCCGTGGATAAAAGGTGGTGGACGATCGGCCTTACACTTTTGGCCGTTTTGATTTCTTTGTATCAATTGATTAGTCAAGTCAGGCGTTTGGAAAATGATAAAGAAGAGAAGAGCGAAGAGTAAGGATAAAGCAATATTAAAATTGAAACAATATAAATGACAAAATCAATCCTTCGGTTTGCGCTATACCTGCTGATAGGTAGTGTGTTGGTGTTTGGTACGGTGTATTTGGTGCAACGGCAGGTGGACACCCCGTTTTTGAGTGGCGTGTATATACAACTGTGTGTGCTGTTGTATTTTGTTACATTGTTTGCTTATACAATATCTTGCATTGGCATCTACAGCAAGCCGGAGATAGGGGTGTATGGAATACTTGGCGGAATGATGCTGAAAATGCTCATATCCTTGAGTTTTTTTATGTTTTTTCTGTACACGTTCAAGGCTGAAAATAAGGTGCTTTTAGGCCTGAATTTTTTTTGTATATATTTCTTAATGTCAGGTTTTGAAGTTACCATTTTGTTGCGTAACTTGCGGCGCAAAATAAAATAGCTAAAAATATTGTATAGATGGAAATTAGCCGCTTTTTTACTTCAGCCAGCATCAAGACTTTGATGATTTTGTGCTTTTTTATCGCTTCTTTCTCTTCGTTTGCCTCTGATGTAGACACCCCATCTGTGTCGGATGAGCATGTTGTGGCAACGGATGAGCATGCGCACGAAAAGAAAGGTTTTGATATTACCGGTTTTATTTTCCATCACATCGGCGATTCACATGAGTTCACTTTTTTTGGTGGCGATACCGAGGGCAAATCCAATTGGGTTGGCGTCTACCTTCCGGTCATCCTCTATACACATAATGGTTTAGTGACATTTTGTTCGAGTGAGTTTGAACGTGTAGACAACGGAACAAAGGTGGTGGAGAAAAAAGGGCAAAAGTTTGTGAAGTACCATGGAAAGATTTACTATGCTGCTGAGCAGGCCAACGACCATGGATCGTATATTGTATATGATGAGCATCATCATGCCACGAACAAACGTCCACTGGATTTTTCCATTACCAAGAACGTGTTGAGTATCTTCATCGGGTTTTTGGTGCTGATTTTGGTTTTCTCTGCCGTAGCAAGAGGTTACAAGAAAAATGCCGGAAAAGCACCTAAAGGCATACAGTCTTTCTTTGAACCTATTATTCTTTTTGTACGCGACGAAATTGCCATCCCTAACTTGGGGCATAAATACGAACGTTTTATGCCTTATTTGTTAACGGTATTTTTCTTCATTTGGTTCATGAACATGTTAGGTTTGGTTCCTTTCTTCCCGGGATCGGCCAATGTGACTGGAAATATTGCTGTGACTATGGTGTTGGCCCTGTTTACATTGGTCATTATTTTGTTCAATGGCAATAAATATTATTGGGGACACATCTTTAACCCTCCTGTTCCGTGGTGGTTAAAACCCTTGATGATACCTGTGGAGATTATAGGGGTATTTACCAAGCCGTTTGCATTGATGATCCGTTTGTTTGCCAACATCACTGCGGGTCACATTTTGGTGCTGTCCTTATTGTGTTTACCGTTCGTGTTTAATGCACATGCTGTTGCCGGAGGTTCGGTATTATTTACTATATTTATCAGCTTAATCGAATTGTTGGTGGCTTTTATTCAGGCCTTTATCTTTACGATTCTTTCGGCATTGTTCATCGGGATGGCCATTGAGGAACATCACGACCATTAAATCCTCCCCGCCCCTCCGATAAATCGGAGCAGGCTCTCCAAAGGAGAGGGGAAGGAATAGGGGGACAGTTTTTTAATTTGTAATTTTTTAACTATATATATTAAAACTATGACTGGTACATTAGCCGCAATTGGAGCAGGTTTAGCTGCTATCGGAGCTGGATTGGGAATTGGTAAAATCGGTGGTTCTGCAATGGAATCTATCGCTCGCCAACCAGAGGCTGCTTCAAAAATCCAAACTGCCATGTTGATCGCTGCAGCCTTTATCGAGGCGGTTGCGTTATTCGCAGTGGTTGTGTCAATGATCTCTAACGGATAATTGACGAAAAGCTCAAAAAGAACCTGTCTTGGGATTGCCACTTCGGGTTCTTTTATTTGTATAGCAATATAGTTAGAAAGAATGTTTGGTTTTTGGTAATGGAAATCAAACGAAATAGATTTTTTAATTTTGACTTTTTAATTTTTTTCATTTAAAAAATATGGATTTATTAATTCCTGAAATTGGTTTAATTTTTTGGCATACCGTCAGCTTTTTGATTCTGTTGTTTCTGTTGACAAAGTTCGCTTGGAAACCGGTGTTGAAAGCGATTAAAGACAGAGAGAAAAATATCCAATCTGCCTTGGATGCAGCAGAGAAAGCAAAGTTAGAAATGGCTCGTCTGACGAATGAAAATGAGCAATTGCTAAAAGAAGCCCGTGCGGAGCGCGACAATATCCTAAAAGAGGCTAAAGAGCTCAAAGACAAGATCGTCGCCGATGCGAAATTGGAAGCTCAAGAATCCGGTAAAAAGATTTTAGAACAGGCAAAAAAAGAAATCGAAGACCAGAAAAATAGAGCGTTGGCCGAGGTCAAGAATCAAGTATCTTCCTTGTCCTTGGACATTGCCCGTAAAGTATTAACAAAGGAATTTGAAGACCAAACAAAACAAGAGACTTTCGTAAGCGACTTGTTGAAAGATGTTAAATTGAATTAGTGAACAGTAGACGGTTGTCAGTTGTCAGTTCTTTCTGACTTCTAGCTTCAGACTTCTTAATTTTTAAAAAAATGTCGATTTTTACAGTTGCATCCAGATACGCAAAGTCACTTATTGACTTAGCACAGGAACAAGGACATTTAGATGCCGTGAAAGCGGATATGGATGGCGTGATCGCTGTGCTAAAATCCAATTCGGAGCTGCAAGCGATTCTTAAAAATCCAATTATGAGTGGTGATAAGAAACGCAACATCTTAGCAGCGCTTTTTGAAGGAAAAATCAATCCAACAATATTGTCTTTTTTCTACATCTTGGTGAATAAGGGCCGTGCCACCATCCTATTGGATATTGCACAAGAGTTTATAAGGGAATACAATGAAGTAAAAGGTATTGTAAAAGCTACTGTTACTTCGGCTGTACCTCTTTCTAAGGATAATCTTGTAGCGCTTCAAGATGCAATAGCCAAAGAGATTAATGCAACAGTTGTCCTTAGTAATCCGGTAGATCCATCTTTGATTGGCGGATTCATCGTGCGGGTAGGCGATAGGCAGATTGATGCCAGTATAGAAGGCAAATTGAATAAATTGGAAAAGCATTTTGCAAACCGAGCGGTGTAGGCTTTGGTTTTTAAATCGAAAAATAGAATCAAAAACCCCTTATAATAATAACAATGATAGAGGTAAGACCAGATGAAGTTTCGGCAATTCTTAGAGAGCAATTGTCGGGCTTTAAATCAGAAGCCGAACTAGAGGAAGTGGGTACCGTACTTACCATTGGTGACGGTATTGCGCGTATATACGGCTTAACTAAAGTTCAGTCCGGTGAGTTGGTTGAATTTGATAATGGATTAGAAGGCATCGTATTGAATTTGGAGGAAGACAACGTGGGTGTTGTACTTTTAGGTCCTTCAGATGAAATTAAAGAAGGTGATACCGTTAAACGTACAAAGCGTATCGCATCTATTAAAGTCGGTGAAGGTATGCTTGGACGTGTCGTGAATACGTTGGGACAACCTATCGATGGTAAAGGTGCCATTCTTGGCGAAACGTATGAAATGCCTATTGAGCGTAAAGCTCCGGGTGTTATCTACCGTCAACCGGTAACAGAACCTTTGCAAACAGGTATTAAAGCCATCGATGCCATGATTCCGATTGGCCGTGGCCAGCGTGAATTGGTGATTGGCGACCGTCAGACAGGTAAGACGGCGGTTTGTATCGATACCATCTTAAACCAGAAAGAATTTTACGATGCAGGTCAACCTGTATTCTGTATATATGTGGCTGTAGGTCAAAAGAATTCTACAGTTGCTAACATTGTGCGTGTATTAGAAGAAAAAGGTGCAATGGCCTATACGGTTGTTGTTGCGGCTTCGGCTTCCGATCCAGCACCTATGCAGTTCTATGCCCCAATGGCAGGCGCGGCGATTGGAGAATTTTTCCGTGATACCGGTCGTCCGGCGTTGATTGTATACGATGATTTGTCGAAACAAGCCGTGGCTTACCGTGAGGTGTCATTGTTGTTGCGTCGTCCACCAGGACGTGAGGCGTATCCGGGTGACGTGTTTTATCTACACTCCCGCCTATTGGAAAGAGCGGCAAAAATCAATGCTTCAAATGACATTGCCCGCAATATGAATGACCTGCCTGAATCCATTAAGCATTTGGTAAAAGGTGGTGGTTCATTGACGGCCCTTCCGATTATCGAGACGCAGGCAGGTGACGTGTCGGCCTATATTCCGACAAACGTTATCTCCATTACCGACGGTCAGATTTTCTTGGAATCCAACTTGTTCAACGCAGGTATTCGTCCGGCAATCAATGTGGGTATCTCGGTATCACGTGTAGGAGGTAATGCGCAGATCAAATCCATGAAAAAGGTATCCGGTACATTGAAACTGGATCAAGCACAGTTCCGTGAATTGGAGGCGTTCGCTAAATTCGGTTCAGATTTGGATGCAGCGACAAAAGCAGTATTGGACAAAGGTATCCGTAACGTGGAGATTTTGAAACAAGGACAATATTCACCAGTCCCTGTAGAAAAGCAAGTTGCTATTATCTATGCTGGTACGAAGGGGTTGTTCCGCTCTGTTCCGGTCAATAAGGTACGTGCTTTTGAAGATGAATATTTAACACAGTTGGAACAACGCCATCCGGAAGTATTGGCTGCATTGAAAGCCGGTAAATTCACCGAAGAGTTGACGGATGTATTGGATACAGTGGCTAAGGAATTAGCATCGAAATATTAATTTTTAGATATGAGATTTTAGATGATAGATAGGAGATTATAGATGTGAGATTTTAGACTTTTTTGTCTATCTCTTAAATCTAAAATCTCAATTTTATGTCTTAAATCTAAAATCTCAAATCTTATGTCTCAAATATGGCAAATTTAAAAGAAGTAAGAAACCGAATCACCTCGGTGACATCAACGCAGCAGATTACCAAAGCCATGAAAATGGTGGCTGCGGCCAAATTAAAGCGTGCGACCAATGCTATCGTACAGTTACGTCCTTATGCCAACAAGCTGAGAGATATTTTGGCACAAGTGTCTGCTTCTGTCGAAGGCAATGAATCTCCTTTTACCCAAGACCGTATTCCAACGAAGGTATTGGTTATTGTTCTCACTTCCAATAGGGGTTTGGCGGGAGCATTTAACGCCAACGCCATTAAGGCTACCAATCAGCTGATCGGGACAAAATATGCTGAGCAACATGCTTTGGGCAATGTCAGCATCATTGCAATTGGTAAACGTGGGCATGATTTCTTTCAAAAACGTGGATTTACGGTAATCGGCAATTATAACGAACTGTATAGCGACTTGAACTTCTTGAATGTATCCAAAGTGACCGAATACGTGATGGAAGAGTTTAAGGCAGGAAATTTCGATAGGGTAGAAGTGGTCTACAATCAATTTCGTAATGCAGGTGTTCAAATCTTGACTTCAGAGCAAATTTTACCTTTGCTTCCACAGGAGAAAGAAAAAGAGACTACAGCAGAATTAGATTATATTATCGAACCTTCCAAAGAAGCCATTGTCGAAGAGCTTATTCCAAAAGCCATTAAAATACAACTATATAAAGCGGTGTTGGATTCCAATGCTTCTGAACATGGTGCTCGTATGACGGCCATGGATAAGGCGACAGAAAATGCCGGCGATTTACTGCGTCAGCTGAAACTGTCGTACAACCAAGCCCGACAAGCAGCTATTACCACTGAATTGACAGAGATTGTCTCCGGTGCTGCAGCGTTGTCCAATGGATAGAAAAATATTTAGTTATATCTAAAAAAGGCCGTTTCACATCGAAACGGCCTTTTTTGTTTTCTAAACTTCCCGCTAGCTTCTGCATGGTTATTCATTCTTGATCAGTTGATAAATTTTAATGGTGCCGATAACTTCTATGCCGTGTTCAATAGGATAGTGTTCTTTTCCGCTGTAAGTTCTTACCGCAAGATCTTTCAATCACGAGTTCACGTTAATTTACTGCCGTACTGCTCCTTCCGCGAGTATGTTCCCACGCAATATTATTTCAGATCGAAAGAATAGCTGTGGGTTGGAGGTATAAAAAAGGGCCGTCTCGATCGAGACGGCCCTTTTTTATAGGGCTTAAAGCTTAAATTAGAACTTTAGTTTTGTTTTGCCCACCAAAGCGGTGTTAATACGGCATCTTCACCACCTAAAAGGCTAACAGCCTGTTGATATCCTTCAGGATCAGCCTCTCTAAATGAAGATGGATAAGGCAATCTTTGAGGGAAATTCTTGATGCTGTTGGTCGTATAATTACCGGAGTTAAGATTGGGTAAGTTCGGTATCGGATTTTCAACAGCTGGATTCTCAAAGAACGGTAACCCTAATCTTCTATGATCATTCCACGACTCCAATGGTAACCAAGGCATATTCGCAATGTACTTCTGTGTAATGATCTTGGTCAAAGCATCATTGCGAACGGTGCCATTTTTATAAATAGTGTTTACTGGATAAGCAATGGAGACCGTACCAGTAGCTCCTGTGTAACCATCCACATAATTCATTGTACGCGATGCTCCTGGTTCAGTCGTATGGGTGAATTTCACAGAAGTACCAACCCTGTTGTATGTTTCTGATGCTAGATAAGCACTTGCGTGAGTGCTCACGCCCCAATATGCGAAGCTGGCTTTTATACCATCTTCGTAAGCTGTCTGTGCTGTTATACCGGCATTCCATCCTCTAACGGCGCCCTCGGCCAATAGGAAATAAGTCTCCCAGCTCGCAAAGAAAATACGTTTGTTTTCGCTGTTTCTGAAATTTTGAGCCAAACCAGGAATTTTGCCGATCTGAATGTTTCGGATGCCGTTGGCGCTACCCTTGGCTCCAAAATCGCCAATAGCAAATGTACTCCATGTGTTTTTGGTGTCGATGGTAATGTCGCCACCAGTTCGTGTAAACGTTGCGGTTGTCGTTTTAGCATCGTCGGTCCATGAAGGATAGTTTGACCAAATAGGATTGGTGACATCTCCCGGAATATAAAACGTTTTATAGGCGCGTGGGTCAATGGAATACGGCAATCCGTCGAAGAAATAACCAGCTGAAGGATCGTTGGTCAATGTAGAATAGTGATCCAAAAATCTTTTCCCAATGTAATTTTCAGCTTTGATAGCGCTGTGGAAAGAAGATGTCAATTGATCTTGGCTACGTACACCTCCTAAACCTTGATATAGGTTGTTCAATGTCGCTGATAGCACTTGTCCATTCCATTCACGGCTCATGACACCGGATAATGGATCCCAACCGCCTTTTTCCTGTATCGCAAAGTTATCAGCGGCGTCCGTTAACAACAGATTAGTCGATACTGCACTTTCAAATTCAGACTGTGCTTTTGAAGGATCGACTTCTGACAACCTCATCGCTAAGCGCAATCGCATGGAATTGGCATAGCGTGTCCATTGTTCGTAGTCAAAACCATAAGCATTGTCAAATTTCTTCACATCATTGGGAATCGCGATGGAAGTATTGATTTTGCTTGTGGCATCCTTCAGTTCATTCAGCATAAAATAATAGACATCTTTAACGGAATTGTATTCAGGGTTTATTTCCTTAAATCCATCGATCGGCATAGGACCAAAGTTGTCCGTTAATTCGCTCAATAGATATACGCGCCAGATTCTGCTGATTTGGACGATATTGTTGATATGTTCTTTGGCAGAGTTGTCCTCAATTCTGCTTTCACCGATCTGAATGGCCTTATTGATGTTGTTCAACCATTGAGAAGCATAACCGCGCCCCCAATAATCGACCGACCAACCATCATTTGCACTTCCTGTTGATAGACCATTGGCCAATTGCTGTCTCGAAGCAGTCTTCCAATAAAGAACGAAGACACGCTCGGCAATGTGGGGATCCTGTTGTGCACCTATTAAAGCATTGTTGAACAAATACTCGATTTGGACCTGGCTTTCATTAACCTTTAGGGGATCTACGTTGATCTCATCAAACTTGGAGCACGAAGCAAGACTTGCTCCAAGTAGTATGCTTAACCCTATTTTTGATATAATATTTTTCATTTTCTGTATCCTTATTATGATTAAAAACCTAATGTCAGATTAACAAAGTAAGAACGGGATGTCGGTGTCGAGAAGTTTTCGAACCCCGTTGCATTGGTGTTGATAGAGAATACAGATTCTGGATCTACACCATGGGCATAACTCTTAATCATCCATACGTTGTTAGCGGTAAAGCTGATTTTGGCACGTTGCAAGATGTTGCTTTTCAATACGGATGACGGCAAACTATAGCTTAACGTGATGTTTCTCAAACGAATGTTGGTTGCATCGTATATGTTTGCCTCGCCTATACCCAAATTACCTCTTGTTCCTACCTGATTCCAGTATTGTTGTTGTGTGACTTCTTTGGTGTTTTCTTCATAAGTGCTGCCATTTTGTATCACACCTTCTACAATGATGTTGTCACGTTTTCCGTTAGGTGCTGTCACCGCTGCCGAACCGTTTACTTGCAGGTTGACATTCGTACCCGAGAAGAACTCACCGCCAAATCTTCCGTCAATCTGGAAACTTAACCCGATGTTTTTATAGGCAAAGCTGTTCGTCCATCCCACAAGAGCCTTCGGCGCTTGGTTTCCTAAGATATCCGTATCTCCAGCTTCTGGTAGGCCATCACCGTTTAAAAGTAATTGGCCATAATATGGACTGGATTCATCAGTCACGCGGCGGAATTTGGAACCATAAATATTCCCGTATAAATCTCCCTCTACTGCGCGTACTGCAATGTTGTCAAACCCGCCTAAAGAATAGGTTTTCACTTCGTCGGATAGTTCAATAATACGGTTGATGTTTTTCGAGAAATTCACGCTGGATGTCCAGTTCAATCCGGACTCTGAACGTAGAATCTGTCCATCCAATACCACCTCAATACCGGAGTTTTGGATATTACCTGCATTCACCATTTCACCTTTGAAACCGCTCATGGGATTCATGGGAAGCTCAATAAGCTGATTAGTGGCATTGGTCTTGTACCAGGCAAAATCCAATCCTAATCTGCTCGAGAACAAGCGTGTGTCGAAACCTGCTTCAACAGTCTTGATGAGCTCACTCCGAACATTCGGATTGAACTTTACATCATCGTAGTTGGCCGTTGTATTACCGTTCGGATCCTTGCCAATGCTGTATACATTATACAATTTGTAGGCAGCCAAGTCATTACCCACAGCGGCGTAAGATGCTCTTACTTTCAGGAAGTTGACAAATTCTGGAAGATTTCCGCCAGATTTGTTGATCATATCCGAAATGACCAATGAGGTACTTACTGATGGGTAGAAATAAGAACGGTAAGCCTGGCTCAATGCCGATGACCAATCATTACGTCCAGTCAAATTAAGGAACCAATAGCCGTCATAATTCAATTCTGCTGTTGCATATAGAGAATTGATTTGTTTCTGATAAAAGGTTTGTGTCACGCTTGGGTTACCGATGCTGTTGGTGACCAAGAAGAAATTCGGCACTTCCAATTCGTTTGCCGAAGCACTTAAGCCGGTTTCTTTTGACTGCATGATCTGCCCAAAAAGCGAGCCCGATAGTCCCCATTTACTACCACCTAATTCATCTTGTCTGGCGTGCAGGGCAAGAATGTAGTTTCGTTCGTTGAATGTGTTCTTGCCAAGTGAGAATTGCCCTGTTGCAGAAAGCGGGCTTCCGGCATAGGTCTTATTATCAAAATTGGTGGTGTACATGTCTGTTCCGGCACGTCCCTCGATATCCAGCCAATCTGTCAATTTGTATTTGATGTTGGCGTTCATCAAAAAACGATCTCTTGAATCTTCATTCAGTTTGTATTTGGCTAACCAGTAAGGGTTAGTCGAATTGGTGGTGCCGTACCAAAGCATGTTGCCTACATTGTTTACCGCATCTTTGTAATCTAGAATATTAAGCGATCTCGGCATACGAAACAATGTGGCATACGCATTGGAGTTGTTCTGTCCTGATATTGGACGGTTGTTGGCCTTGGTGTTCATATATTGCACTTTAACCTCCGTTGTCCAGCGTTTATGCTCACCGAAAGACGTTCCAACTTTAGAGAGCAAGTTCAACCGTTCAAATGCCGAACCTGGGATTTTGCTTTGGTCGTTCAAATAGGTTGCGGAAGTATATACACTTGTTTCACCAAATTGTTGCTGGAAAGCGATGTTTTGCGTGTGGTTAACACCGGTTTTAAAGAAGTTGCCGATGTTGTCATAGGCTTTGTAGGTCGATCCGTCGATAGCAGGGCCCCAGTTGTTGGTGCTGATGGCGTTAAACACGCCGTCACTTCCTTGTGCAAAGCTGCTTTGAAGTTCGGGTATCAAAAACAACGTTTCAAAACCAATGGTGGAGGAAAACGTAATGCCTGAACCTTTTTGTGCTCTTCCAGATTTTGTCGTGATGACAATGGCTCCGTTACCTGCTCTTGAACCGTACAATGCGGATGCTGCTCCGGATTTAAGAACAGACATACTTTCAATATCTTCTGGATTAATGTCTCCCAAACCACTTCCCATGTCTGTTCCCGGGTTCCAGAAGTCATTATTGTCGGCACCCAAGAAATTATTCACAGGTACCCCATCTACAATAATCAAAGGCTGGTTGTCTCCGGTCAAGGAGTTGTTTCCACGTAAGGTTAGTTTTGTGGAAGAAGCAGGGCCATTCGAACCTTTGATAACTTGAAGGCCAGACACCTTACCAACCAAGGCGTTAGCAATATTGGTTTCTTTGGCGTCTGTCAATTGCTCTGCTTTTACTTCTTGAAACGAATACCCCAACGATTTCTTTTCTCTTTTGATCCCCATCGCTGTGACTACCACTTCGTCCAGCGAAGCCATATCTTCTTCAAGAGTGACATTGTGCACTCCTCCTGCGACTATAAGTTCGTGCGTCAGATAGCCTAGAATGGTGAATCTCAGCCGAGATCCGTCGTTGGCCTGGATGGTGTAATTTCCGTTTGCATCGGTCTGTGTGGCAGTGGATGTGCCAACCACTGATACGGTCACGCCGGCAAGCGCACCGTTTGCATCTGTTACTCTCCCCGTAACAGTTTGCTGTGCGAATAACGTGGTTATGCTCAATAGCATAATCAGCGTCAAACTGCAACATGTTCTGTAAAGTTTGCTCATAGTTTTACGAATTTAGTTGTGTTTTTTTCATGTGTGGTCCAATGCATCTGCTGTATGGCTATACAGGCCGATGCTAATAGTTGAACATTCTGAATTTCTGATATTTGTATTTGTGTATATTTTGATAAACGAGGTATGCAAAATTCCTGAATAGAAGACTGTATCTGTGGTAGCAAAACTTCTCCAAACGATGCACCTCTTCCGCTGACAATGATCTTCTCCGGATTCAAGATATGGATCAATGTCGCAATGCCTTTGCCCAGCATGTGTGCTATTTTCTTCAGTGCTCTTATGGTCACTTGGTCTCCGTTTTGATAGGCTTCATAAACGTCTTCAAGTGTGATGTTCTGTTTCTTTTGAAAAATAGATTCTAAATACGACCTTTCCCCCTGTTGAATATCCTGAATGATATATTCCATGGCACATAGCAAAGATGCTTCTACTTCCAGGCATCCTTTTTTCCCACAAGAACATAGTTTGTTTTCGTTTGCCAAAGGAATATGGCTGAATTCTCCGGCAAAACCAGTATGACCTCTGAAAAGCTGGTTTTGAATGATCATTCCCAAGCCTACCCCCCAATTTAGATTGATGATGAGGGTATTGTTTGCATCCTGGCCCAGCCCAAAGTTTTTTTCAGCAATGGCAATGGCAGATGAATCGTTCTCTATATAGGTTTGGATACCAAAACGAGATGCAATTTTTTTCCGTATTGAATACATCGGAGAGTCTGCCGTGAAGGAGTTGTTGACCCCACTTTTTGAGTCTACAAAGCCGGGAACCGTTATCCCGATGGCCAACACAGGAAGCTCACCGAGTGCGTCCAATGTCTTTTCTAACAGTTTTTCAATCTGTTGATAGGCCTTGACATCTTCCTTGAGGTCTGTCGGAATAACCTCTATGGGTGTAATCTGATTGTTGGTAATGCTATAGGTCGTGATACTCGTGAAATATTGGTCAATGGCCATAGCTATGAGATACCCATGTTTTTCAGGATTCAGTCTGTAAGTCATGGCCCTCCGTCCTCCAGTAGAAGCGCGCAAGCCACAACCTTTGATCAGGTTTTCCTCCATAAGCTCGTTTACCGCCTTGGTTGTTGAGGGAATACTCTTGCCAATGCGCTCACTCATTTCCGCAATCGATTGGGATTTCGAAAAATACAGGCTTTTTAATATGACGGACTTTGGATTTGCCACAAAATAATTTACAATTGATCGTTAAACCGATGTAAAGGTAACGTTAAAAAATAATAACTTCCAAATTCTTTTTAAAATTTTTAATAAGTATGCTGTTTTTTGCGCGTTGTTTTATTATCATAGACGATTGCGTTATTTTTTATAGCTTAGCAACTGCAAACTCCTTCGTATATCCAGTCTATAATCGCATAAACTGGAATGTTGTAGGTATTATACTTATAGACTATTATGGTTTTCATATGAAACAGCGCTATTATTCTTTAGATGTTTTTCGAGGGGCTACGGTAGCCTTGATGATATTAGTCAATAATCCAGGCACATGGTCGCATATGTTTGCGCCTTTGAAGCATGCGCCTTGGCACGGTTGTACGCCGACGGATCTTGTTTTTCCTTTTTTCCTTTTTGCGGTTGGGAATGCCATGGCATTTGTCATGCCACGGTTGCAGGAAGCAGGAGATACTACTTTTTGGAAAAAAGTTGTAAAGCGAACAGTTCTCATTTTCGCTATCGGCTTGTTTGTAAATTGGTGGCCTTTTATACAATGGGTGAACGATAGTTTGCAGTTCCGTGAGTGGGTCAGTTCGAGCAATCCCGAGAAAGGAGTGCGTATTTTTGGCGTCTTACAACGAATCGCGGTTGCTTATTTTTTTGCTTCCGTCTTGGCGTATTTCTTAAAGCCGAGAACGTTGATTTATGTGTCGGCCGCTGTTTTGCTGGCCTATTGGGGACTTTGTGCTTTTCTCGGTGTGGGTGATCCTTATTCTTTGGAAGGGTGGTTTGGTACGGCTGTAGACAAACAGGTGTTAGGGGTAGCACATATGTATAAAGGGGAGGGGATACCTTTTGACCCGGAAGGACTGATGAGCACGCTGCCAGCTATCATACAGGTGGTATTTGGATATTTGACAGGTGTTTTTATCAAACAACAAGGACAAGTAGACTGGCTTTGGCGTAAGGTGCCGGTGAGTGTCGAGCCTCATTTTAAATTGCTGTCTGGGCTTATGGTGACAGGCTTTATAGTATTGGTGCTGGGTTGGACTTGGTCATTGGGTTTTCCGATTAACAAGAAGATTTGGACAAGCTCATATGTGCTGTACACTACGGGCTTGGGTATCATGACCATTGGTGGCATGATTTGGTTTATTGAAGTGCAAGGAGTTAAAAATTCCCTGACAAAGTTCTTTGATGTGTTTGGTAAAAATCCGTTGTTCATCTTTGTCTTGAGTGGTTTGCTACCCCGGTTTTTAGGGTTGTTTCGGATTCCGAATGGTTTTGCAGATGACGGTGGCCAAAAATATACAAATGCGTTGCGTTGGTTTTACGACAATGTATGTGCACAGATCCCGGGCATACCCGAGATAGGATCTTTTGTGTATTCAGTATGTTTTTTGGCAATGATGTGGGCTATTTGCTATGTATTGGATAAGAAGGGTATATATGTAAAAGTGTGATGATCTGAAAAATTTGAAAATGCGGTAATTTGGAAATGATAATTTTCAAATTCACAAATTTTTCTCCATTTCCAAATTTAATTCATACCTTTGCGGGCAATTAATAGATTTTTTAAGCTTTAATATTATTCAAAGAAATGTATTTAAGTAAAGAGTACAAGACTGACATCTTCGAAACATTTGCAGGTTCAGCAACAAACACAGGTTCTGTAGAAGGACAGGTCGCTCTATTCACAAAAAGGATTGCTCACTTGACCGAGCACTTGAAGTCAAACAGAAAAGATTTTAATACACAACTTTCCCTACAAAAACTAGTAGGTAAACGTCGTTCATTATTAGCTTATTTGCACAAGAAGGATATTGAAAGATACCGTGCTATTATTAAGGCATTGGGTCTACGTGATATCATCAAATAGACTTTTTGGAAAAAGAGAAAAAGCCATTTACGGAAGTAAGTGGCTTTTTTGTTTCATTTTGCCTTGTACTCTAAAATTTTATTTACCTTTGTGAGAATTTTTAAAGGTCATAAAAATCGGTGCATGAATGATTAAAAGAGGAAAAATGCACTACAACTAAAAAACAATGAGTTATAACGAAAAAAAAGTAACGATTGAGTTGGGCGGAGGTCTAGCACCAATCGAATTGTCTACCGGAAAATTAGCTAAACAAGCTGATGGATCGGTCGTCTTGAAACAGGGCAACACCATGTTGTTAGCGACAGTTGTGTCGTCCAAAGAAGCAAAACCGGGAGTGGATTTCTTGCCACTTTCCGTAGATTATCAAGAAAAATATGCAGCTACAGGTCGTATTCCAGGAGGGTTTTTACGCCGTGAGGCAAAATTGTCAGACTATGAGGTGTTGATTAGCCGATTGGTTGACCGCGCTTTGCGTCCATTATTTCCGGATACGTACCATGCAGATACACAGGTAATGGTATCGTTGATTTCTGCCGATAAAGATATTATGCCGGATGCATTGGCAGGTTTGGCGGCATCTGCGGCCATCGCTGTTTCCGATATCCCATTCAATGGTCCGATTTCCGAAGTACGTGTCGCAAAAATCGATGGACAATTGGTGATTAATCCTACACTGTCGGCATTGGAAAAAGCCTCTTTGGAATTTATCGTAGCCGGATCTGCACAGGATATCGTGATGGTAGAAGGTGAAGCGAAAGAAATTTCGGAGACAGAAATGGTTGAAGCTATTGCTTTTGCCCACGAAGCCATTAAAAAACAGGTGGCCGCACAAGTAGAATTGGCCAATTTGGTTGGAGCTACGGTGAAGCGTGAATTTAACCACGAACCCTCGAATGAAACCTTGAGAGCGGAGATTTTTAGTGCAACCTACGATAAGGTATATGAAGTAGCTAAGTCTGGTTCAACCAAGCACGAGCGTACGGAAAAATTTGCCGTTATCGGAGAAGAGTTTTTTGCTACATTGGGTGAGGAGATTGATGAGGAAACGGCATTTTTGGCTAAAAAATACTACCATGATGTACAATACGAAGCTGTACGTAACTTGGTGTTGAATGAAGGTATCCGTTTGGATGGACGCAATGTGCGTACCGTTCGCCCGATTTGGTGCGAAGTGGATTATTTGCCAGCAGCGCATGGTTCAGCGGTATTTACGCGTGGAGAAACACAATCATTAACATCGGTAACCTTGGGTGCTAAGGATGATGAGCAAATGATTGATGGCGCATTTATTCACGGATATAATAAATTTATTCTGCATTATAATTTCCCGGGGTTCTCTACAGGAGAGGTTAGACCGAACCGTGGTCCGGGACGTCGTGAAGTTGGGCATGGAAACTTGGCATTGCGTTCGTTGAAACAAGTATTGCCTGCTGATAGTGATAATCCTTATACTATCCGTGTGGTTTCTGATATTTTGGAATCTAACGGTTCTTCTTCTATGGCTACGGTATGCGCCGGAACATTGGCCCTAATGGATGCCGGTGTTAAATTGAAAGCTCCCGTATCGGGCATTGCCATGGGATTGATCACCGATGAGAAGACAGGTAAATACGCTATTCTTTCGGATATTTTAGGTGATGAAGATCACTTAGGTGATATGGACTTTAAGGTGACGGGTACAGAAAAAGGTATCGTAGGTTGCCAAATGGATCTTAAGATCAATGGCTTGAAATGGGAAGTGTTGACACAGGCATTGGACCAAGCAAAAGAAGCTCGTCTCCATATCTTGGGCGAAATGAATAAAGTACTTGCGGCTCCTCGTGCGGAATACAAGCCACATGCACCACGCATTATTTCCATGACCATTGATAAAGAATTTATCGGTGCAGTGATTGGTCCGGGTGGTAAAATCATCCAAGAAATGCAACGGGAAACGGGTGCGACCATCTCCATTGAAGAAATTGACAGCAAAGGTGTTGTTCAGGTGTTTGCTGATAATGCAGCAGCTGTCGATGCGGCTGTTAAGCGTATCAAAGCTATTGTGGCCAAACCGGAAGTGGGAGAGGTATATGAAGGGAAAGTAAGATCCATTATGCCTTTTGGAGCGTTCATAGAAATCATGCCTGGAAAAGATGGGTTGTTGCATATCTCCGAGATTGATTGGAAACGTTTGGAAACCATGGATGGCATATTCAAGGAAGGCGATATCGTAACCGTGAAATTGTTGGATATTGATAGACAAGGTAAACTGAAACTTTCGCGCAAAGTGCTATTGCCTCGTCCTCCAAGAGAAGATAAGCCAAGACAGGGGCAAGCACCTGTAACGGAGCAAGCTCCGGCGACAGATGCTCCTCAAGCATAATCGTTTTGCAAATCATACAAAGCCCGACCGAAAAGTCGGGCTTTTTTGTGAAATAATAGCCACGTGCGCATCTTTATAATATGATAAGAATATTTGTCCTGCTGTCCTGTTGTTGGGTCGTCTTTTCGGTTCAGGCACAGCGTCGTCTTGAAGATAGTCTGGCGATACGTTTGCAACGCCTATTTAATCAAGAAATGATCAAAGCCACGCATCCGATTCGGTTTTACCGCCATGATAGGGCAGTTTTTGTAAGTGATCCCCCGGCGTGGTGGAAAGCTGCGTTTGATTCCCTGATTGTCGACAATCCCCATATGGAGGATTCGGTAGCTTACGAGTTGCGACTGATTGAAGAGCCCATCGCTGACACCGTTGTCTTAGAAGTGGAGAAGGGCTTTCATTTGAGGGATAGAGTATTCGTGAATTATGGAACTTATGGCGGGTTTAAGGATGGCATGCGGCGTTTCTTGTCAGATTTGAGCCAGTATTTGCAGGAACATCACCCGAAAGCATGCCTAAATGATACGGTGACGTTGCTGTTTAAGAAGGAAGCGCCTTATGACCTGTTGTTGGCCGTTAGCAGAAATAAAGTGTTGGAAGGGGCTATGGCTGCTTATTTCTTGTTGCATGAAGATGTGCATCTTCCGGGGATCAGGTATGGTGAACCAACCTATTCGGCCTTTTCGTTCTCCGTACACTCGTCAGGAGATGCATATACGGTAGAAAATATAGGCGTGAATGAGTTCTTCGCCCTACAAGTAGGCGAGGAAAGTGTTTTGGCCATTACGTATGGCGCGTCGTCGTCTGTCGCACCGTTTCAAAAATCCTTTCGATTCCTGTTTGACCGAAAGTTGTCTGCTGTTCAACGCAAGTCGCGCTATATGCAAGATGTCGGTCCTTTGCAAAATGCTTGCTTAGAGGAATTTTTTGGTCATAAGCGCTTGCCAAGCAATTGGTATGTGGGCTTGGTTTTACAAAGGTTTCCGGAGGAATAGTAACACTTTAGAGAGTATCCTTAACTTCATATTCTAAATGTGTGCTGTTATAGTACTCCACTTCTTTGTTCATTCCGACGATAGCATGGATCTTTACCTGCGTTAGATTTGCCTCATAGAACCCTTTGGGATTCTTCACTACACTGATTTCGTTCAGAATGAACAAAATGTAGGTTGTAAGCTATAGTTACCATGTTATATGTATCAAATTAGCGGATGATTTCTATGATATTTTTATGGAAAGCTTTTGACAAAATCATCATCATAATAGAATTACGTGCGTTCGAGATAACAACTTATGTCACCGCTATCATCGCCTTTGGCGAGACACTGCGCGGCTTTTTTAGCTGACATACAATTTTTCTATCATTATTTCAGTCCTACGGACTTAGAAATAACCACGCCGTGCCTCGCCACAGGCGATGGTAGGGTGATGATTATTGTTTAAGAGGGGCAATTACACCATGGGTCCATCGGGGTGACACAATTTGTCGCAAACGCAAAACAGTTTATCACAAACGCAAACCAGTTTATCACAAACGCATAACAGTTTGTCGCAAACGCATAACAGTTTGTCGCAAACGCATAACAGTTTGTCGCAAACGCATAACAGTTTGTCGCAAACGCATAACAGTTTGTCGCAAACGCATAACAGTTTGTCGCAAACGTATAACAGTTTATCACAAACGCATAATAGTTTATCACAAACGCACGAGCATTCATTGCAAACGTACAACAGTTTGCCATAAAAGCAGATGCATTTTTGATTGATTGGGGATGAATAAAGCAAATTAAATTTCCGTAGCATTTTTATGGAAAGGCTATAGTAAAATCATCATGACAATAGAATCCTTTAAATACTGTTGTTATGATCAAGATAAGGCTAACCATTTGTGTCATGTTTATCACGTTTTCAATATCTGCGCAAAGTCTATTTCACCAGAGACTGGCTGATTCGGCTATGACTCTTATCAATCGATCTATCCGTTATGATGCAAACTATTATACGATAGCATACCCTAATGGAGATGTCCCGCCAAATACCGGCGTCTGTTCGGATGTGGTGATTCGGGTCTATCGCAAGCTGGGGATTGATCTACAGAAGGAAGTTCATGAGGACATGAAAGCCAATTTTGCAACTTATCCTAATAAATGGGGACTGCGTCGGACAGATCGCAGTATCGATCATCGCAGAGTGCCCAATTTGATGCGTTTTTTTGAACGAAAGCAGGCAAGTTTGCCATTGACTGATCATCCTGCAAATTATCTGCCCGGTGACATTGTCTGTTGGGATTTAAAAGATGGCCGGCCACATATAGGTATCGTGGTTAATCGTAAGTCGAGGTGTGGTACCCGCTATCTTATTGTGCACAATATCGGTGGCGGGCAACAATTGGACGATTGTCTTTTTCGGTATAAGATTACAGGACATTATCGGTATAAGAAATAATGATCTTAGTCGAAAGCTGTTGAAGCATTGTTTATTCCCTAAATAAAATACCTTATTCGCGCTGCCAAATGCTATGCTCGCTCATTATTATAATAAATAAAGTGGCTATAGTCTATTTTTATTCCTATAATCAAATAAATAGGCTATGAAAGTAAACTTTTTTTTAGTAATGATTTTAGGAGCGGTGCTAATTTTTAGTTCTTGTAAGAAGGGTGATATGGGGCCACAAGGAGAGCAAGGACAAAAGGGCGATCAGGGACTACAAGGCATTAAAGGAAGTGACGGTGCCACTATTCTGAGTGGTACGGTTGCTCCGATAGCTAGCTTGGGGAAAATTGGCGATTTTTATTTGCGGACGAGTAATTCTGTTCTCTACGGACCCAAGACAGCTGAAGGCTGGGGTACGGGTGTATCACTGAAAGGAGCTACGGGTGCTGCAGGATCTAAGATTTTGAGTGGCACGGCTATTCCTGCAGCAAATGTTGGTGCGGTTGGCGACTATTATTTCCAGACAAATACATCAATCCTGTATGGTCCCAAAGATGCCAGTGGATGGGGCGTAGGTACGAATTTGAGAGGGACAGCAAACGTGATGTACAGCGGGTGGAAAACCGCCGTGCGGGTCAAGGATAGTTTGTTAGACGGGACATCAGTGAGGATAGCTCATATATATGCCCCTCAAATTACGTCAAGCGTCATAACTTCTGGCGTCGTGCTGGTGTATCTTGATTATGGAGGAGGAACATTTCCTCTTCCTTTTACATCTAGGGCCTCCGGAAGAATGAGCACCATTTCTTTCAAGCTAAAAACTAACGAAGTTGTTATCTATAGGATGGTGTATGACGGGGGAGCACTGTTGAGTCTTGGCACTCAAATACAGTATCGATACGTCATTATTCCCGGGGGGGTGTTCGTTGCAAAAGGCCTAAAAGATGTGGACTTGAGTGATATTGAAACAGTAGAAAGGGTTTTAGGACAGTAGCCCTAAAAAGGCAAAGGGCTTTCACAACATCTAAAAAAGCTGTCCCTATCATTTTGAGACAGCTTTTTTATGCTATAAGCTACTTTCCAAAATTTCCAAAACTTGGGAAAGTTAAAACTCTTTTAATTTGCCAAATCTTCTTTTTTGGGAAATATGAGCGAGGCAATAACACTGATGGCCAAGATGGAAATAATGATGATTAAAGAGTGAATGGTCTTAAAGCCTATGGCTTCTAATTGGCCATGCAAAAGCATCTTGGCACCAATAAATATCAATAAGAAAGCCAAACCTACTTTGAGGTAATGAAACTTGTGGATAATGTTCACCAATAGGAAGAACATAGAACGCAAACCTAATACAGCAAAGATATTGGAAAAGAATACAATATATGGATCTTTGGTGACCGAAAAAATAGCCGGAATAGAATCCACGGCAAAGATAAGGTCTGTAAATTCAATGACGAGTAGTATCAAAAACAATGGCGTCATGTACCGTATGCCATTTTCCACGTGAAAGAATTTACCCGAATCCAGCTTAGGCGTCACCTTGAAATATTTTGAAGCAAACTTGACGACAGGGTGATTCTGCGGATCCACTTCTTCCTCTTTATTTCGATTGATATACATACTGATGCCCGTATACACCAAAAAGGCTCCAAACACATAAAGAATCCAGCCGAATTTGGCGATCAAAGCCGCACCTAAAAAGATAAATATACAGCGTAATATAATGGCACCCAGGATTCCCCAAACCAGCACCTTGTGGTAATACTTCTCCGGAATACCGAAAGAAGAGAATAACAGCACCATTACAAAGATATTGTCGACGGAGAGTGCATACTCTACTACATAGCCTGTTAGATACTCTATGCTGAGGTTGGTGTTGTAGGTTTTGATGCTTGCCACCAGATCGTTTTCGTCGATACGAATATTGTGATAGTGCTTGGCGATAACCTGTTTGAGGGTTGCGATATCGTGTACATTATGTAACTCATTTCCCCATATATAAAGCACCCATCCAAAAGCGAGGGCAAACAATACCCACACGGCACTCATGATGGCCGCGGATTTTAGCGAAATGGGTTTATCTCCTTTGGAAAATAAACCTAAATCAATTGCGAGCATGAGGATGATGAAGAGGATAAAACCTCCAAAAAATAACAGTTCGTGGCTCATATATGTTTTTTACTTATTTCTTTCGGTTGTAAATTTGACAAGTTGTTCCAAAGCGGATCGGTATTCGTTTTCCGGAAAATATTGCAAGATGGCAAATGCCTCCTTCTGGTATTGAAACATTTTTTCTTTGGCATAGTCCAATCCGCCACTACGCCGCACAAAATCGATTACTTCGGTTACTTTTTCCTTGTTTTCACTGTGGTTTTTAACTAAATTGATGATATGCCTTTTCTCTGATGTAGAGGTGTTTCTGAGCGCGTATATAAGAGGTAGAGTCATTTTTTTCTCTTTGATATCGTTGCCTACCGGTTTGCCGACATCGTCCAAACCAAAATCAAATAAGTCATCTTTGATTTGGAAGGCAATGCCTACCTTCTCGCCAAACAGATGCATTTTTTCAACGACTTCTGGGGGCGCCCCGGCAGATGAAGCGCCACTGGCACAACATGCTGCGATTAACGATGCGGTCTTTTTGCGAATAACCTCGAAGTATATTGGTTCTTCAATGTCGAGTTTGCGTGCTTTTTCAATTTGTAGCAACTCGCCTTCACTCATTTCTTCGACGGCATCAGACATCACTTTCAATAAGTTCAGCTCATTATGTTTTACCGATAACGACATGCCTTTTGACAACAAAAAATCACCTATTAACACAGCAACTTTGTTTTTCCACAACGCATTCACGGAAAAAAAGCCTCTGCGTTCATTGGCGTTGTCCACCACATCGTCATGCACCAAGGAGGCCGTATGCAATAGCTCTACCAATGAGGCCCCTCTATAGGTCGAATCGTTAATATTTCCGCAAAGTCCGGCAGAGAGAAAAACAAACATCGGCCGCATCTGTTTTCCCTTTTGCTTAATGATGTATTGGGTAATACGATTTAATAAAGGTACGGAACTGTGCATCGATTCTCTAAATCGCTTTTCAAACAGTTCCAATTCTTTGGCTATGGGGGTTTGTATATCTTTTAATTTCAGCATGCAATAATGGCTTACTCACCAGTTTTTTACTGCAATAAAGATAAGAAATAGATTATAAAGCTTCGACAGCTAATTCCAATTCTTTATACCATTCTTCGCCATATTCGCGAACCAAGGGGTCGCGCAAAAACTTGTATACGGGGACACCAAGCTCTTTTCCAAAAGTGCATGCATCGTGGCAGATATGCCACCGGTCGTAATGTAGTACATCAAACCCCGGATAATGTGTCGTGCGGATCGGATAGAGGTGGCAGGAAATAGGTTTTTTCCAATCTATTTCTCCGAGCTCATAGGCTTTTTCGATAGCACATTTGGTAATACCATTCTCCCATGTCACATAGGCACATTCCTTATTGCCATCCACGCAAGTAGTGGTCAGGTCACCATCCAAATCAACCACGTGAGTGCCTTGTTCTTCGATGGCCTGAATACCTTTTTCTGTCATGTAGGGCTTTACTTTAGGGTAAATCTCCCGTAGTATGGCCGTTTCTTTTTCGTCTAAAGGTGCTCCTGCATCGCCTTCTATGCAACAAATTCCCTTGCACTTGGTCAGATTGCACACGAAATCGTTTTTGACGATATCCTCATGCACTAAAACATGCCCTATCTCGATCATTTCTTTATTTTGAATAGCTTACTCGTTCGCCTAACTTATGTTTTAATCCGCTGGCTGACGCCAATTCCATGGTAACGGAACCTATTAATATTTCGACGTGGGCTTTAACAGGTATTCTGTTGCCATCGTTTGTCACCCACAAAAATAACTGGCTGTCTTTTTTGAAAATCCGCCCAGGGCTGATTTCTGGGCTGAATTTAAGGCATTCAATTGTTCCCAATGCGGTCTTGATCTTTTCAATGCCAATATATTTTACCCCCAGTTGAGCGACTTCATCATTAAGGAAATAGGTTATTTTAAACGAATCTCCCTTTTTCAAAGAGGACAGGTCGAGGTTTCTTGAAAAATAATAGGCCGATAACAAATCGAAAAACTGACCGGTAGGGCTTTTGAATGTTCCCTTTTTACCGGATACACTTTTGTTTTTGTGGTCAAATGTCGCATATTCCTGTCTTGAATAGCTTCCTTCTTGTATATTTTCCGTGTAGAGATAGGGAAGGTAGGTATTTCCGTCAATATACGAGTCATATTTGTTTTTCACGGTGTATAGCATCGAGAAAGGACCCGATGTTTGGCCGAAAGCAGACAGATGGAAAGCATTAGGGTTACTAAAACGCAACTTGGATTTTTCAACCCGCAGTGTTCCGGTGGCAGCAGAAATAAAACCATATTTGAGCTTATAGGTGAGTTTTTCACCTTCTTTGTATGTTGGTTCGGGTAAATAAGGCAATGTCTGACCATAAGTCCATCCCAACGTTCCAATAAGCAAGATAAGCAATACGTAAAATTTTCTCATATAATAAAAGACAAGGATTAAAGTTGATGGTTTAACTTTTGCGCTTGAATACGGGTACTGTCGAACAGGGCTCGCCGTACATAATGCTCTTGGCCACCTTACTTAGTTCTACGGTAAATTTGACAAAAGCTGCCTCAGGAATGGGGATATCGCCACAGCCTTTCACCACCACCCGTTGATCTTGGTAAGCGGTATAGTCAACCGTATCAAGGGCTTCGTTGAATATGTCCCTTTCCACTTCTTCCTTTGTTCCGAAGTGAACGGATGTTGCATAGGGTTCCATTTTGTTTGCAAGCAACATATAGGCCCATGTGGGTACAATAGCGTCTGAAGAACAGATGATACCCACATGCTTATCTTGGTATTGGCTCCAATCGTGTCCTTTGATAAATTCCCGGAAATCTTTTTCTTTCAAGATCAAGCCATGAAAAAGATTATCCTTTATATCATAGATGACAATCTCCCGATTGGGTGCATATTTGGCAAGATCGATGGTTATCAATCCGCTTTGCGCTACTTTATTGACAATGTTTTCTTGGATATCCATATGGCAAAGTAAAAATTCAAAAATCAAAAAAATAAAGGTGATTATATACTTATGTGTCCTAACTTTATCGTCATCTGTTGCGGGCTACGATCATATATAACTACCAAAATAAATATGCCTTTGCATCGTCATTCTTATAACGAACTTCTGTTTTGATGTAAAACAAAAAAGCCGGACAAACTGCCCGGCTGTAAAGTTAATTAATATATCTTAATAGAATCTAATGCGATTGTCATCTATAGTGGCTTTGTTTTGCAAAGCTTGATAGATAGATCCCCAAGAACGTTGTGCCTTAGCGGTTTGCATTTGCTGTTTTTGTTTGTCTAAATCGCTAGCAATCAATTCTGCAGGATTAGTAAATTCTGTCACCTGTACAGCGTATACGCCTTGCGTGCCTTTAATAGTTTTAGAAACCTTATTGGGCTGTAAGCCAAAAGCGGTTCCGACCACGGCGGGTTCTAATGAAACTCCCGGTAACACAGGATTTGCCATGACGATGTTCTGTGCCTCAACAGCTGATTTGCCGAGTTTCTGCGCAACTTGGTCAATCGATGAAGCGCCATTTAAGGCATTATTCATTTTTTCAGTCAGCATTTTTGCTTTGACTTCATTTTTAACTTGTGCTTCGATCTGAGACTTAACGGCCTCTAAAGACAACAAGCCTTTGGGTTGTATGTCAACTAAGCGCGCTACGATAAAGTGATCATCGGTTTCAAAAACCTTATCAGAAACCTCTCCCTTTTTGGCTTCAAATACCCAGCGAATGAGTTCTCTGGGCACTTCCACACCATTGAAATTATTGTCCATGGCGATGGCCTTGTCTATTTTTTCTATCGCCACACCTTGTTTGTTGGCCACTTCGGCAAAGTTGTCGCCTTTAGCTTCGCCAAAGAAATTATTAGCTTTGGCATAAGCAGCATCCGTAGTGGCTTTGCCGGCATTAATAATTTTGTCGACGATGGCGGCCTTTACAATCTTGGAATTGCCGATTTGTTTTTCTATTTTGATGATATGGGTACCATATCTACTGGTGACAATGACTACTTGTCCAGGTTTGCCTGAGAATACTGCTTCGTCAAATTCAGGCACCATGCGACCACGAGGAAATGTGCCTAAATCGCCACCGTTCACTTTGCTTTGTTGATCCATGCTAAATTGAATAGCCAGAGCAGCAAAGCTTTCTCCTTTTTCGATCAGTCCTTTGATGGAGTCAGCTTTGGCCTTTGCTTTATCTACACCACCTTCGGCAGCATCGTTTAGCAAAATATGGGAAGCTTGCACCGAATCTGGGCTAAATTTGGCGTCAACGACTTTTGCAATCTCATATACGCCGTTGGAAAGATAAGGGCCTACTGTCGTTCCCGCAGTAGTGTTAAAGATAACAGAATCCAACGCCGGACTCACCTGGCCTTTGCGAAGATATATGAATGGATATTTAGTATCTGAGTTAGTCACAGCAAATAAAGAATCGTTGTTCGAATTAATCAACTCTGATTTTAATTGCTCTATGATTGATTTTGTGGCAGCGGTATCATTAGCTGTTGGTCTGGCATCGAACAGTGCATATTCCACAGATCTGGTTTCTTCTGGGTTTTTAAAGCTGTTTTTGTGCGCGTCGTAATATGCCTTATAATCCGCATCTGTCAATTTGATTTCGGAATCTTTCACCGAAGAGTAATCCAACATCAAATATTTGAAGTTTGCTAATTTATTGCGTTGGTTGTATTCATCTTGGGCCTCTAGCGAGGTAACGTACACGCTATTGCTCAACAAATTGGAATACTTTACATTCAAGCGCTCGTTTTTGATGTTTTCCAACAGCATTTCCCACTGAGCATTCATCTCAGGAGTTCCCTGCGTGGAAATCTGTGAAAGGAATGTGTTCAGTTGGTTACGGTCGAATACGCCTGTTTCAGGGTTGGTAAAAGCCTGAATGATTTGTTGGGAAGGGCTCGCCCCGCTTACCATAGCATTTAACTCATCCTTGCCTACCGTTAAACCGATGCGTTCAATTTCTTGTTTAAGCAATTCCTGTGAAATGAACTGATTCCACACCTGTTGCACCGCATAGTTCCGCATTTGAGGAGAGGCAGCACCTCCCATTTGTTGCTGATACATGGCTGTGGTTTGCTCTACCTGTGCATTGAACACTTGGTAATCGATCGCTTCGCCATTAATGCTACCTACCTGATTTTGGCTTTTCATCCAAAAGGGAGTTCCATAATTAATGATATCTCCTAATAAAAACGCAACAATTGCTAAACCGATGATGGTTACTACCAATCCCGCTCGGTTTCGCAAATAGCTCATTAATCCCATATTCTCTATTCTGTATTTATTTTTATGTAAAATGCGTGTTTTTAGTTATGTAATTGACCTTTCTTAAAAACAAGGCGCAAGATACGACTTTTATGAAAAAAAAGCGTAAAAAATTATCGTTGGTAAAAACAAAATTTGATAAAAGATGTTATATGCCGTTTTACCTTCCAAATGAAGGTAATTGCTGTTGATCGTTTAGGATATAAAAACCGGTCATGTTCTCACCTTTAATGTCATTAAAATTGAGGTCAGAGGTAAAAGAAGTTGCCTGAAACGCACCTCTACCATCTTTCATGTCGAAGGTAATCGGTACCGTATTGTAATAGATTTGCTTCTTCTCGTCATAAAAGAGTTCTTCAGTCTTTATAACAGAACCGTCTGCCATGTTGACCACTACGTTTTTCCGAAACTCTGTCAACCCCTCGTTGTTTCGTTGGATGGCGTAATCAGATTTGATACGCTGGGATTCTTTTCTGTCTTTGTCAAAAAAACGGATGAGAATCCCTTTTTTGAATTCATAGAAACCTATACTGTCAGGATATTCACGTAATTCGGGACTGGTTAATTCAGCCTTGACGACGGCAGAGTCACTATAGGTTACCGTGACATTTTTGGATATGTTGACGTTTTCTTCTTCTTGGATATTTGCGACCTTTTCTACATCTCGCAGATCGTTTTCGCAGGAAAAAAACAGTGTCGCCCCCAATACCAAAATCAGGAAAGGGAATCCGATTGGATATATGCCCTGAGATCTGCACATAGGGTATTACTCCAAGTTTCTACGGAGAAACCATGAGTCGTTGATGGTAAACCCGAAATTGATGTTAATATATCGTTCCCGAACAAGATTATTAGACATGGTTCCCTGCTGACCTAATTCGGCGGATATGTTGAGTTGTGAGAACGTACGGCCAAAGTTGGTTTCGGGCAAGGGGAAGCCAAAGCCTACGGTTACAGCCATGTCATTAATTCGGTGGTTTCGGAAAACGACAGGCGTTTGGTTATAGCGGAAACCTAAACGATAGTCCACTTGGTTCAAATAACGTACAGACGTGGGGTCAGGTTTGATTTGCCCGCCCACGGCGAAGCCATAGCTTTTTTGCAATTTATTTTCGTCTTGGCGTACTTGAAATTTTGACCAATCGGCATATTTGAAATCGGCGCCAACCATCCAATTGTAACCTTTAGATAATGTCACACCAACATTATGTTTAAAGGGCAAGTTAATATGACGTGTTCCTAAATTGGTTAAACTCGTGGTATCTAGTGGAGGAGCTTGATAATCTTCTTCAAAGTTGGGCTCGTAAATGGTCACCATTCTGGTGGTTTTTGCGGCAATCTGATTATCCAGTGATCCAGAATAACCTAGTGTGAGGTTGTATTTCCGATTTAATGCGCGGCTATATTGTACACCATAGTCCACGGTAACGCCACGGATATTGCGTGTTTCTTTGGATTCTGTCGGATATGCATCGAGGTCGCTGAGGAAACGAACGCTCGTGATATCGTAGAGGTTTCCGAAAAGAAATCCTACATTTGCCCCCACGCTAAGCCCTTTGATAGGCGCTACACCATAGCCAAGATAAGCTTTGTTAATCCCACCTTCACCTAAAGTTCTCTTTTCGTGCACGAGATTTCCGATGGATGCCACTTCCTTGGTGGAGTATCCAATGTCTGAATAGGGCAACAATCCAAAAGAAAGGCCTCCGAACGAAGGTCCATTAGTCTTGTTTAGAGGTACACCGATGGCAATATGGCTGAAGGCAAAATCGGCCGTGTGATCATTTTTTCCGTTTTTGGACAATTGGGTGAAATTCCCGTACATGCCAGCCTCCAATATGGTTCTGTTCATTCCCGAATAGGAAGCCGGGTTACTGATGTTCAGCGTGGGAAGCCCGTTCAGATATCTCACTCCTGTCGAAATACCACCCATTGCTCTGGTTTGAGGAAACAGATCTTCTCTCATCTGGCCCAATCCAAATTGGGAATAAGGAGAATGAGAGGTTGATTTTTGTGCGAACGAATGATCGATTGCACCGAATGTAATCCCTAAAAAGACGAGAAGAGCTATTTTGGTAAACGTTCCTATTGAATGTCTGCGCATATATACATTGTGTTACATCTTCGTTTGCCCAACTTTGCCTAACTCTGTTCTTTATGGGGTTAGGTTATGGCCGGTATTATACAGATAAGCTACTAAAAGATGAATTTTCAAATTTTGCTACAAAACTATCTAATTTTTAATTATTCCGTTAGTTCTATTTGTTAAAAAAGGTTAATCGTCTTGTAGTCAATGTTTTAAATAAATTGAAAATAGATGATGAAAGCTATGATGATTAGGTATAGCACTTCATACACCCATTTAGACTTGGCGTAGGAGAAATAGAAGGCCAGATATATCGCCAATGGTGGTGCGCAAAGCAGAAAATGGTTGATCGTAATATGCTGGCTAAGGTAGAAAGAACCAAGGGTGAGCAAGATCATCAAAAATAAGAGCTGGAATGACTTGCGCAGATGCACAATACTTTTAAAAAAGTGATCTTTTAAGATGAAAAGAAAAAAGAGCAGGGCAACAATGATGGGCACGATGACCAAATAATCATATATGTTTAGGGAAAGCTCAGAAGGAAAAGAATAGCCCCAAGGTTCGAAAATTTTGAAAAATTCAGGTAACCGATTCGTCCAATAATAAACAACTCCCAATAAAAAATAAACAGCCGTAAAACCTAGCAGAGGTGTGATCCACTCTCGCCAGTTGAACGGTCTAAAAATAATGAGGCTAATCCATAATAAAACCATCATCACCATAAACGGAAAGTAGATGAGGCTTCCAAAAGCAACGATCATACCCAAATCAAACATCAATCCCTTCACATCCGCTTGTTTGTAAATATTGAAGAGTTTGCCCAACATCCAAATAGCGATGAAGTTGCAGATTAACGGTGGTGAAAGAACCAAGAATGGAATGAACAGGCTGACCAGTGTCATGTACATGAGCGCTGGAAGAAAATTGGGTTTTCCTAGAAAATTGAAATTATTGATGATCCTGTTGAGAAAAAAGGCTTGAAGAAGGGTAAGCGCTAACGTAACCAACACGTTTTCTCCTGGTGATAGGTTGGTGCCGATTTCTATGCCGATCAAATTGTTGATGGCCGGTTCAAACAGGATGGGAGTTATTTTTTCAGGAAGGTGCAGAAAAATACCCAAACACAACAGCAAGCCCATGGCCGACACCAAAAAGATGTTGTATGGCGTGAATTTGCGATGTTGGTTGATTATCATATTTCAGATGCCCTTGCTCCTTTATCCTTGTTCCTTTATCCTTGTTTCTTGCTCTTTTTCCAACTTCTTTATCCTTCTATCCAATAGAAAAAGATAGATGCCAAGCACGGCAAAGATGGTCGCTAATACCAGGACGACTACGTAGATTTTTCCAGAACTTCTTAAGACATCGGCCATTTCCACGGTATCTTGGGCAAAAAGGCCCAGATGGAACAACAACGCCAAGCCTGCAATACTGTATTTTTTCATCTGAATAAATTGTTTTTAAAGTGGTGAAGCTTGCATAAGCTGGTTTATTTGTACTTGTTGAGGTAACTCATGCAGGTTTCTTATAGAATCTAAAATATTAGTCAATTTGATTTCTTTTGTTTTCGATCAAACGGATGCGGTAGCGAAGCGTGGCGATCCACATGCCGATTAATATCCATCCGACGACGGCCGTATAGAAAATGGGACGCATCTGATTATTCATGTCGATATCACCAAACGTACTGTTGCCACCACTTCCGGGATGCAACGAATCGGTCATTTTGGGCATAATGTACATCAGCACAATCATGATCGGAAAGGCAAAAATATTGTAAATAGCCGAAATTTTGGCTCTTTTCTGTTCCTCTTCCAAGGCATTGCGCAATACCAAATAGGCCAAATACATCAGCGTGGCTATTGCTGATCCATTTGTTTTGGCGTCGTTGGGCCACGCTTCGCCCCAAGTTATGTTAGCCCATTCCATGCCTGTCAGCAAGCCCATAAAACAGAACACGATGCCGGTGTTGACGGCTTCCACGGCAATTAGATCGTGATGGGTGTTCCCGCTACTTAAATAACGTATACTGTAAATGACCGAAATGAGGTAAAGAACGAACATCGCAAACCACATGGGAACATGGAAATACACGTTGCGAATGGTCTCATACAAGAGATAAAGTTTGGGAACCGGGCCCAACAATCCGGCAACGATGGATGTGGCTACCATGAATAACCCTAAAAGTTTCCACCAATTTTTTCTCATGAAAATACTGTTTTTAATCCTTCCAAAGGTAAGGAAATAACAACAAAGAAATAGTGATTGTAATGACATTAATTGCCAAAAGCACAAAAATTTCTCCCGCACTGATGGCACGGTCAAGCCCATGTAGCGCATTTTGGGAAAGCTTAATGAGCACAATTAACAAAGGGATAATGACGGGAAAACTTAGGATGGCCATGATAGTACTGTTGTTCCCGGTTTTGGAACTGATACCCGAGACCATCGTGAATACTGATGCAAAACTTATACTGCCCAATAAGACGGCAAGCAGATAGAGTAAAGGGTCACCAATTGGTGTGGGAAAGATAAGGGAATATATAGTAAAGGCTATTGCAGACAATAGCCCCATAACGAATATATTATAGATAATCTTGGCTATAATGATGGCCTTTGGGCTGACAATTGTGTAATAATATAACTGACGATAAGGGCTCTCCTGTACAAAACTCCTGCTAATGGCATTGATGCTGGCAAAGAGTAAGATAATCCAAAATAGCGCATTCCAAACAAGCGTATCTACGGACTTGAAAGCTTGATAGCATACAAACACCGTAGATACGACATATAGTAGAATTCCGTTGATAGCGTATTTAGAACGCCACTCCAGAACAATATCCTTGCGGACCAAAGCTTTTACTTGCTTGAACACATTCATTCCAAGCAAAGATACAAATACTTCGCTTTAATATAAGATAAAGGATCTTCAATGTTCCTACACCTGTATAGTGCCTTTCCAACTCCAATTCCTGTCCCTGTAAACCAGGTGTAGAAAAAAATCAATGCTAGGCTTTATCTACTTCGGATTTTGCATCAGCAATTACCTCTTGGGCTTTGTTCCCTGCATTATTAGCGATTTCTGAGGCCTTGTTGGCCAAACGGCTAGCCTTCTCCGATGCTGTGTCCAAGGCATGCTTACCGACTTCCTTAGCTCTGTCTTTCAGGTTTTCTAAATCTCTTTTGGCTTCTTTTGCCAATTTTGCCGCGCGTTTTGCTTCCTTCTTCGAAATTTCTTTCAATGACTTGGTTAGGTCTTTCACCCCTTTGTTAGCGCGTTCCAATTGACGTTTTCCATCTTCTGTTCCCAATAGATAATACGCTGCAGTCCCGACAGCCAATCCCAACAAAGCGAATGCTATTAATCCTTTTTTATTTTCCATGATTTTTATGTTAAAATTTCTTTAATCTATATGTAATCAAGGAACAAGTTACAGGCCAAAATGTTTTTAAAAAAATAATTTTAACAGAAATTAACGGGGTCTTAATGTTTTGCTAATTCTGGTTTTGGCGTGTGTCTAATGACACCTAAAAAATTCCGACATGAAATTGGGGACTTATTAACTGTTGACTTTTTGTACAGATTGCAATGTATAAAGATGTTGGTAGAGACCATTGCCTTTTGACATCAGCTCGATATGGTTGCCGACATCCGATACCATGCCATTTTCGATAACTACAATTTGATCGGCATCCTTAATAGTACTCAATCGATGCGCAATGATGACGGAAGTACGGTTGCGCATAAGTTCTTCCAAAGCCAGCTGTACTAACCTTTCTGACTCAGAATCAAGGGAGGATGTGGCTTCATCCAATATCAGGATAGCCGGGTCCTTCAATAATGCCCGAGCAATGGCAATACGTTGGCGTTGGCCTCCAGAAAGTTTGACGCCACGTTCGCCGACAACGGTGTCATATCCATCAGGAAAAGCCATGATAAAGTCGTGTGCATTGGCCCGCCTGGCGGCCTGTATAATATCTGTTGCATCGGCATCTAAACGACCATAACCAATATTTTCGCGGATGGTGCCGCCAAATAAAAGCACATCCTGTGGGACGATGGCCACTTGATTACGGATATCGGTCAGCGAAAAATTGGCACTGGGCAAACCGTCATAGGCAATAGTTCCGGATGTGGGCTTGTAAAATTGCAGGATAAGTGACGCGATGGTGGATTTGCCTGTGCCACTCGGGCCTACCAATGCCAATTTTTTGCCTGCTTCCACGTGGAAGGAAACATCTTTTAAAATCTGCACATCCGAACGGGAAGGGTAGGAGAAGCCTACATTTTTGAAAGTAAGCGATCCCTGTATGGGCTGTTGTATGTCTTTGTTTTGTACTGAAATAACAATGTCCTCTTTCTGCTCGTGCAATAGTTCCAATACACGTTCGCTAGCACCTAAAGCGCGCTGGATGTTGGCATATAGCTCCGGAAAGCTGCCCATGGATCCGGCTACAAACATGGAATACAGAATATAGGTCGTGAGGTCGCCTACGGATATTTCTCCTTGGGAGACGAGTGAAGCACCATACCAAATAACAGCAATGACAGCTCCAAAAACGCAGAAAATAATGAACGAAGCGAAGAATCCGCGATAAGTAGCCCCTTTCACGGCCAACCTTACCACAGCGTCCAGCTTATATGCATAGCGCTTGGTTTCGTGGTATTCATTGACAAAGGCCTTGACATTGGTGATGCCCAACAAGGTCTCCTGCACAATGCTATTGGAATCGGCTAACTGATCCTGTGCCTGTCTGGACAGGGATCGGATAAATCTGCCGAAAACCATCGCTGTGACAACGATGATAGGAAGGATGCATAAGTTCATCAAGGCCAATTTGGGCGAAACAAACACTAATAGGCCTATTCCAAGAACCAAACTGATGCTTTGACGCAGGACTTCAGCCAACGTAGAGGTTAAAGTGTCTTGTATTTGGGCCAGATCTGCTGACAGCCTGCTGTTTAGTTCGCCTACCCTTCGGTTAGCAAAAAATTCTACCGGCAAGGATATCAGGCGATTGTACGTGTCTTTTCGTAGATTAGCAAGTGCTTTTTCAGCAATTTCAACAAATAGCCGGATACGACCGAAAGAGACGATAGACTGAAAAAGTAAAATAATCATTGAAATGCCACCGATGTAAAGCACACTCGGATATAACCATGGGTATGTTTGACGACCTTGTGCTGCATCGATCATCGCGCCCAATAAGGCCGGAAAGGTTAGCATAGTTAAACTGGAAAGGATCAAAAAGACCATCCCGACCACAAATTTGGTGCGGTAAGGACGTAAATAAGAAAAGAGCTGGAAAGCTTTCTTAAGTAGTTCTTTGTTTAACTTGGGTTTGGGTAAATCGTCCGGTTGCGTATTCCCGCTGTTCAATCTCGCTCTCGCCATCAATTACTGATTTAGGAAGGCAAAAATACGGTATTTATTGGGGTGAACTTATCACTCTTACGTCAAATTTTGTGGTTATGTTTGCGGTAAAGTATAAATATGACGGTTATTAAACCGATAATAATAAGACCCAGGAGATATAAAAACAGATTATTGCTATGGTCTTGTTGGTCAAGCTCTTTGATTTGGGTACGCAATTTTTCATTTTCCATCTGCAATTTGGAAATGGTTTTCATGTAAGCCGTAACCTGTGCATCGTATTCTTTTGCCAAGGATTCGTTCCGCGTGCTTTCATTATCCTTGATATCCAGTAATTTTTTTGTTTCGAGGAAAATGTTGTTGTCTGTAAGGACAATTTGCTTCAAGATGTCAATAGACTTTTGCATATCCTTCTTGGTTTTGAAGATGCCAAAAACACCTGTCTTCTGTTGAAAGCTTATGTCAAGCTCGCCAAAACGGTAGCTACGTTCGTCCAATAGCGTATTCACCCGTTGCCGTTGCTGCTCAAAGCTAAGGGAGTCTGTATCAATAGCATTTTGGGCTTGACAAAGGCAGGGAAGGATATTCGCAAAGAAATAAAATAAAAGGGCGTGTCTCATCTTACTAAAATAACGCATAATGTTTTCAATCCGTATTTAACTGATGGATAAAAAGAAGGAACCCAGGCATTTTCCGTTGAACAATTTTCAGTGATAGGAAAGTTCATCCTGAAACATATACGCTTCTTCTTTTTGGTCTCTTTCAAGAAAGAGCTGGAGGTACGTACACTGCCTAGAATTTAAAGGATATGTGCTAAAATAAGAATTACAGTTCTGTTATTCGTAGGAAAGACATCTATTGTTGCTTTTGGATTTAATTTACTGATGTCTTCCCTCTAAATTCTTGGCAATGGTTTGTATATCCAATCCCTTTTCTTTAAGTAAAACAAGCAAATGGAAAAAGAGATCGGAGGACTCGTTTATAAAATCCTGTTCGGTTTCCGCCAAGGCCGCAATAACCGTTTCGACAGCCTCTTCACCTACTTTCTGCGCAATTTTATTGAGACCTCTGCCTCGCAATCGGTTTACATAGGATTCTTCGCTGGGGAAATCATAGCGGTGTTGGATGATACGTTCCAATTGGAACAGGAAATTTTGATTGTATTCGGTATTGAAACAGCTGCGTGATCCTGTATGGCAAGTCGGACCTTCGGGTTTTGCCTTGATCAAGACAGTGTCTTGGTCGCAGTCTATATGGGCGCTTACAACCTGCAAGAAATGTCCGCTTTCTTCTCCTTTGGTCCACAGCCGATTTTTACTTCTTGAATAAAAAGTAACTTTTCCCTCGGTTTGCGTTTTTTCCCAAGCTTCTTGGTTCATGTAGCCCAACATCAACACTTCCAGTGTCTGTGCGTCTTGGACAATCACTGGAACCAATCCGTCTCCTTTTGCAAAATTTATTATCATAGCTGTTGTTTAACCGTTACCTTCACGGTCTGTTTTTTGCACCTCTTTTACTTTTTCTATCTAACGACGATTCCGTTTTGACGTAGTGTAGCCTTTAAATCCGGAATCAGAATTTCACCGTAATGAAAGACCGAAGCCGCCAAGGCTGCATCCACATTCGCCTGTTGAAATACATCCACAAAATGTTGCTGATTTCCGGCACCTCCGGAAGCAATAAGCGGAATCTGGATGGAATCGTTGATTTGCTTTAAAAAAATGTTGTCAAAGCCATTTTTTGTGCCGTCATGATCCATTGAAGTGAGCAATATTTCACCTGCACCTCTATCTTCTGCCTCCAGGATCCAGTCTTCCGTATATATATCTGTCTTATCTCTTCCCCCACGGAGGTGAACATAATTTTTTCCCTCTACAAAACGAGTATCCACCGCCACCACTACAAATTGCCGACCGAAAGATTTCGCCAAATCATCAATAAGTTGTGGATTTCGAACAGCCGCAGAGTTGATGGATATCTTATCTGCTCCTGAATTTAACAAGATCTCGGCATCGGATAATTCATTGATTCCCCCTCCGATAGTGAACGGTATGTTGACTTGTCGGGCAACAGCCTTGACCAAGTCAATGGTTGTCTTGCGCTTTTCATGCGTAGCCGTAATGTCCAAAAACACCAACTCATCGGCGCCCTGTTGCGAATATTGCCAAGCCAGCTCCACCGGATCGCCGGCATCACGAAGATCGACAAAGTTTACACCCTTTACCGTACGGCCGTCTTTCACGTCCAAACAGGGAATAATGCGCTTTGCCAGCATTTTAGAAGCGAATTAAAGATTTTAGGTTCCAATCCTTAATCTCTTCGATCGTAATCTTGTTCTCGTAAATAGCTTTCCCTACGACACAGGATTCCATACGACCCAAAGCATTTAGTGCCTCAATATCTGCCATGGAACTAATGCCACCCGAACCAATCAATTTAATGATAGGGGAGTGATCCAATAATTTTTGGTACAGCTCAACGCCCGCACCGCCCAGTTTCCCGTCTTTACTGATATCTGTACAAAGAAAACGGAAGAATCCTAAGGAGAGGCACTTGTCTATATATTCGATCAATTTGATGGGTGAACTTTCTAGCCACCCCGAGTATTTGATTACTTCGTCCAGCACATCGATGGCGATGACAATGTGGTCGGCATATTTCACACGTCCTTCATTGAGTTTGCTTAACTCTTCCAAAAAAGTAGGATTTGTAATAGCCTGTGTACCGACGATGACACGGTAAATACCGGCATCGACCAATTCTTTCACTTTCTCGATACTGCGTACGCCACCACCGTATTGTACTTTCATATCCGTTTTGCGGATAACATCAAAGAGATAGGCTTGATTGCTAAAATCACCTTTAGCACCATTCAAGTCGATGATATGCACAATTTCCGTTCCATTGGCATGGTATTTTGCGATTTGGTCTTCCAACGAGATGGAATAAGTAGTCACATCTTCGTAGCTTCCTTCTCGTAAACGGACAACCTTTTTGTCCAAAACATCGATTGCGGGAATGATATACATAGTTACCTGTTAAATTTAAAAGTCAAAATTAAAAAAAATGTCCGGATATCCGGTCTAAAATCTATATACCTATCCTTGAAAAATTTAGCAACAGTTGTTCGCCTGCTGGTCCTGATTTCTCTGGGTGGAATTGCACGCCGAAAAAATTGTTTTTCTGCAGAGACGCGGAAAAGGGAATGCCATATTGGCAAACGGCACTGGTATATTGGGCATCGTATTCTATAAAATAGGAGTGCACAAAGTAAAAATAGCTATTATTGCCAATGTCCCGAAAAAGTGGGCAATCGCCCTGTGGTGAGACACTGTTCCATCCCATATGGGGTACTTTTTCTGTGATTCGACCTTCGAAATGTAAGGTTTTTAGGGGAACAATGTCCAGAAGAGCTGCATTTCCCTCTTCTGAAAAGGAAGTGAGAAGCTGCATGCCGACGCAAATGCCCAATACGGGTTTTTCCAGAGAGGCAATGCATGTAGCCAATCCGGAATCCTTCAATTTCTGCATGGCTGCACCGGCATGCCCCACACCCGGAATGATAATGCGTTCGTAGCGGTCAAAATCAGCCGCCTCATTTACCATGTCGTAGCCAATGCCTATCCTGTCTAATGCTGCCGTCAGTGAAAAAATATTTCCGGCGCCGTAATTAACTATTCCAATCATTTTGGTATCCCCCTATCCCCCAAAGGGGAGAATTTATTGTTTTTTTTATCCCCAAATATTTGATGCTTCCGGACAGCATACTGTTCCCCCTCCTTTGGAGGGGTTAGGGGAGGATTTATAAAACCCCCTTGGTACTTGGCAACTGCATGTTTTCTGCATCGCGACGTACGGCCTTTTTAATAGATTTGGCAAATGCTTTAAAAATGGCTTCGATCTTATGGTGCTCGTTGTCGCCTTCCGCTTTGATGTTGAGGTTAGACTTCGATGCATCGGAGAACGATTTAAAGAAATGGAAAAACATTTCCGTAGGCATATCGCCAATTTTTTCCCGTTTAAATGCCGCATCCCATACAATCCAGTTTCTGCCTCCAAAATCAATGGCCACCTGTGCCAGGCAATCATCCATCGGCAAGGTATAGGCATAGCGTTCAATGCCCCGTTTGTCGCCCAGTACTTTCAAAAAGATTTCGCCAAGCGCAATTCCTGTGTCCTCAATTGTATGATGTTCATCGATATGCAAATCGCCTTTTGCCTTTATAGTCAAATCCAGGTTGCCATGACGGGCGATTTGGTCCAACATATGGTCGAAAAACGGAAGTCCGGTATCGATAGCAGCTTTGCCCGAGCCGTCTAAATTGAGTTTGATATAGATGTCCGTTTCATTGGTCTTGCGATGATGCTCGCCAGTACGCGTACCCAATTTTAAAAATTCATAGATGGATTTCCAATCTGTGGTTTCCAAAGCGATGACGTTGGAATCAATGGCAACATTTTCTGCCTTGCCCAGATCATCATTATTACGCAACCATATCGCTTTTGCACCTAAGTTCTCGGCTAGCTTGACGTCGTTGATTCGGTCGCCAATAACGAACGATGAGGCCAAGTTGTATTTGTCCGTGTCAAAATATTCATGTAATAATCCAATACCTGGTTTGCGGGTGGGAGCCTGCTCGTGGGGGAAAGTACGGTCGATATGCTCTTTGGTAAATTCCACGCCTTCCCCTTTGAAGGTGTCTATGACAAAATGGTGTACTGGCCAAAAATGTTCTTCGGGATGCGATGTCGTTCCTAACCCGTCTTGATTGGTCACCAACACCAGCTCGAAATCCAGTTCTTGGGCTATCTTTGGTAAATATTGGAGAGCTCCTGGATAAAATTTTAACTTTGCAAACGAATCGATCTGTTCATCTTCCGGTTCTAAGATCAATGTACCGTCGCGATCGATAAATAGTATATTTTTCATTTTATTAGACACTTCTTAAATTCCATAAAACAACCGCATGGCTTCTAATAAAGCCTCATTTTCTTGTGCTGTACCAACGGTAACACGTAAACAGCCTTCGCACAACTCCACCTTTGAACGATCGCGAACAATGATTCCCTTGCTTACTAAAAAGTTGTATAGCGCACGTGGTTCTTGCAATTTGACTAAAATGAAATTAGCGTCGGATGGTGTGATATGTTCTACCTGTTCGATACTCTTCAAAGCAGTGACGAGTTTTTCCCGTTCATTCACCGTCTCCTTGATCCAGGTGTTCACCTGATCCACGTTTTCCAATGCTTCCAGAACAATCTCCTGCGTGGCTTGGTTGATGTTGTACGGTGGTTTTATCTTATTGAAAATGGCAATAATTTCTTGACTGGCAAAAGCCATGCCCAAACGCAATGCCGCCAATCCCCATGCTTTTGATAGGGTTTGCAAAACAACCAGGTTTGGAAATTCAGCTAAATCCTTGGTAAAAGAAGGTGATTTGGAGAAATTGATGTAGGCTTCGTCTACCACCACCAAACCATCAAAATTCACCAATAATGTTTCGACGTCCTGCCTGTTGATGCTATTCCCAGTCGGATTGTTGGGGGAACAGATAAAAATCAACTTGGTATGTGCGTCAATGGCCATAGCAATGCCGTCCAAATCTAATTGATAATTGCTTGTGAGATTGACCTTGCGACAAGCTATATCATTGATGTTGGCTGACACTTCATACATGCCGTATGTCGGAGGAACCAAGATAACGTTGTCCCTTCCTGGTTGGCAGAACGCCCGGTAAAGGATGTCGATAGCTTCATCGCTGCCGTTTCCCAAGAAGATATTCTCAACAGGCACGCCCTTTATCTTAAATAGCTTTTCTTTTAGGCGAAGTTGTAAAGGATCGGGATAGCGGTTGTAATTTTTATCATAAGGGGATCCAAAGGCATTTTCGTTTGCATCCAATAGCACCGATGCTTCTCCTTTGAACTCATCCCGAGCAGAAGAATAGGGAATAAGTTTTTTGATGTTATCCCGTAATAAATTGTTTAAGTTGAAAGACATAATAATTGTCTAATTACAAATTTTTCGAGCTGTAAAGATGAGGAAAAATCTACAAAAACCATAAACTTTATGCTAATTCGCTAAGGTCGGAAACCTTATATTCAAGAAGAGGGGAAACGGAAGATGGAGTTGGTCAACTTTCTCCATAATATCGAAACGGCTTTGGAAGACCAATGGCTCACAGATAGCTCAGATCAATACAGGTTTTGTTCCTGTGCACATCTATGTGATCTGTGAGAAATAACTTATATAAGATTCCTATTAGACACTATACCAATTCCCTTCGATGGACAATTCGCTCTCGGGAAAAGTCAATTTGGCTTCGTTCAATAAAGGCTCCAATTCTTTGTAACGCGCCGAATAATGCCCCAACAGCAACTTCTTTGCACCAACCTGTTCAGCTACTTGTGCGGCTTCAAGCGCCGTGCTGTGCAATGTTTCGGTTGCCCTTTCCACCATTTCATGTAAGAAGGTACTTTCATGGTAGAGTAAATCTACTTTCTGGATGGAGGATATATAGTCGGAAAAAGCACGCGTATCAGAACAATATGCATAGCTTCTGGATTTGGGTGCAGGATACGTCAATTCTTCGGCCCGGTATCGTGTTCCGTCATCTGTAACATAGTCTATACCTTTTTTTAAGAGCTTGAGGTAAGGCAAGGGGATATTTAAACATTCCACTTCCTCGATTCTCAAGGTAGCTAATCGTTTTCCTTCGTTAAATCGGAATCCGGTACAGGGCACACGATGATACAGGGGAAAGGAAGCTACTTTTAAATGGGGTAGCTCAAGAATGACTTCTTCTGTGTCGGGATTGGTGGGGTGGAAGATGAGGTTATATTTCAAGACAGTATCTGAATATCTAAATTGCAGATCTAATATTTCCATTAAAGCTTGCGGACCATATAGATGTAAATCGCTCTGTCTTCCGTGCAGATGCATGGAAGACAAGAGCCCCGCTAATCCCAAATAGTGGTCGCCGTGCAAATGACTGATAAAAATATGGTTGATGCGGTTACTGCGTATACCATAACGGAACAGTTGCATCTGCGTACCTTCACCGCAATCAATCAAAAACAGTTGCTCATTGAAATTTATGACTTGAGAGGTAGGGTGGCGGCCATAGATGGGCGTTGCCGAGCTATTTCCCAAGATCAAAACTTCAAACCTCATGCCGGCTGTTCTCCTTTCAGGTCAAGACGGATTTCATGGCCAAAGATCATGTCCTCAGCTCTTGAGACCGACTCTGCGATTTTGAAATAACTGTCCAATTTGGATAATTTTAAGAGATCGGACACTTGCGGACTTAAACCTGTAAGAATGAACAGACCTCCTGATGCCTTGCAAAGCCTTCTGGCCAGCAGGCCTACGCGCAATCCATCCTCATCGGCTTCTGTCACGTTTTTTAAATCCAACACAATGTTTCGTTGGCCTCCTGTGTTGCGTAACATAAATTCACCCTTTAATTTGACGGCTTTCTCACCGTTTAAAACCTCGGTCAAGGGTTCAATAACCACGTATCGTTCGTGCTTGTCAACTGTAAATTTCATTTTCTTCTAGATTGCGTATAGAGGTGTGCGGTATGCGACACCAACAATTATTTGTTATAATCTCTTTAATGCTTCTGCAACGTTTCTTTCCACCCGAGCTACTGCTTCGTTGCTATCGGCACGTTGAAACGTTTCGCCTGTGATGTGTTCGTACAGCTCGATATAGCGATCAGAAATGGATGCTACAATGGCGTCTGTCATTTCGGGAACTTGTTGTCCATCTTTTCCCTGAAAGCCATTCTCAATAAGCCATTGCCGAACGAATTCCTTTGATAATTGACGTTGCGGTTCCCCATTTGCTTGACGTTCTTCATAACCATCTGCATAGAAATAGCGGGAAGAATCGGGCGTATGAATTTCGTCCATCAAATATATTTTGCCGTCCTTTTTGCCAAATTCGTATTTAGTGTCGACCAAAATCAATCCCCTTTCTTTGGCTATTTCTGTACCCCGTTGGAACAAAGCATGCGCGTATTTTTCCAATTGAGCATAATCTTCTTCGCTGACAATTCCCTGAGCGATGATGTCCGCTCTTGATATATCCTCGTCATGACCTACAGCGGCTTTCGTCGTCGGCGTGATAATGGCTTCTGGCAGTTTGTCGTTTTCTTTTAATCCTTCGGGCAATGCCACGCCACACAATTCCCGGCCGCCTTCTCGGTACGTGCGCCAGGCATGGCCGGATAGGTATCCCCGGATGACCATTTCGACTTTGAAAGGTTCGCATTTTTCGCCAATTGTGGCACTTGGATCGGGAACATCGATCACCCAGTTGGGTAAAATATCTTCGGTAGCTTTTAGAAACTTGGCCGCTATTTGGTTCAACACCTGCCCCTTGTAGGGTATAGGACGGGGCAACACCACATCAAATGCCGAAATCCGGTCGGATGCCACCATCACCAAATATTTATCGGCAATGGTATAAACATCCCGAACCTTGCCTCGGTAAAATGCCGTTTGGTTGTCGAAGTTAAAATTTGTTTCTTTTATTGCATTCATATAGTGTTGATGTGCTTGTTGTGTCTACTTTTTAATATCTCCGTAAGCTTCCAGAATCCGCTTGACCAATTTGTGCCGCACGACATCCGCACCACTTAAATGTATCACATCTATGCCTTGTATGTGATCCAACAGCTGAATGGCGGTAGCCAGTCCAGACTGCGTTTTCTTCGGCAAATCGATCTGTGTCAAATCGCCTGTGACGATAAATTTGGCGGTTGGCCCCATACGCGTCAAAAACATTTTTAATTGCATATCGGTGGCATTCTGCGCCTCGTCTAAAATCACAAAGCAGTTGTCCAATGTTCGTCCACGCATGAAGGCTAATGGCGCTACCTCGATGACACGGCGCTCTAAGTAATCTTTCAACTTGTCGGCTGGTATCATGTCATCCAATGCATCGTACAATGGACGCAAATAAGGATCGACTTTTTCTTTAAGATCGCCTGGCAAAAAGCCCAGATTTTCTCCTGCTTCTACAGCGGGGCGCGTTAAAATGATGCGCTTGATCTCTTTGTTGCGCAATGCCCGCACTGCTAATGCTACTGCTGTGTAGGTTTTTCCTGTTCCAGCCGGGCCGATAGCGAAAAGGATGTCGTTTTTTAAGATACTTTCCACCATTTTTCGCTGATTCGGTGTCCGCGCCCGAACGATCAAACCGTTGGTCCCATATACTATTGGCTCACCCTTGATCCCCGTGCCTTCCACGCTCTTTTTATCTTCGGTTTTGTGGGGGGTGACGGCTGTTCCAGTCAATTCCTCCAATTCCATGGAATGTAACGATTGAAAGCGCTGGATATGATCTATAATACCTTGAAATATCTCTTTAAACCGATGTTGTTCGGACTCTTCGCCCAACACCTTGAGTTCATTTCCCCTCGCTACCAGACGTAGCTTAGGAAAACTCTTTTTTATCTGTTCAAAATTTTCGTTTTGAGCGCCCCATAACGTCATCAAGTTGACGTCATCCAGATTTATCAATACTTCGTTCAAATTATTAATGTTTTATTTTTGGAATGCACTTCATTTTTGTCCTAAATCAAGGGTCTAAATTAAACCTTTGTATTTCATTGTTGGCTCCATCTCCCTCAAAATTACAAACTATAATTGTCTATTTAATCACTTTGAAAAAAAATAGATATTTTCCATTCCATAAAATTAAGAATGCTATTTCTTTTGTTATTTTTGCTTTTCTTTGTTCGCATGATCGGTTCGTGGAGACGCGTGCCAAGGCTCAATCACTGCCCTAGTTTGTGTCTTCACAAATCAGAGGGGATAGAGGGATTTCACCAAGGATTTATGTAACGTTTTAGTATCTTTACGAGGTACAAGTATGGGAGTAATAACACTGACGACAGATTTAGGACACCGCGACTTTTACCAGGCCGCATTGAAAGGCAGTATCATTTCGCTGTTGCCCGATGTCCGCTTGGTGGATATTACGCATGAAATCCCACTGTTCGATGTGCAACGTGCCGCTGTAGTGTTGCGAAATGTTTACCACTATTTCCCGAAAGGCACGGTCCATCTTATCGGTATAGATACCGTTTTCCAAGAAGGCGCGCACTATGCTATGATGAAGTTTGAAGACCATTTTTTTGTCGGAACGGATAACGGCATTTTTAGCATTATTTTAGGGGAAAAAGAAGCCCAAGAGCTTTTTGAAATTGATATTCGGCAGGACTTGCGTTATCTGCATTTTCCTTTGGCCGATATTTTGACAAAAGCAGCATGCCATATTGCTAAAGGAGGGAAACTTTCCGATATTGGCTTGCCCCTTGACAAGCCGCTGAAGAGGGTGATGGTACAGCCGTGGATTGATACCAATACGATCAAAGGCCATGTCGCATACATCGACTCTTTTGGTAATGTGATTAGCAATATTAGCAAAGAACTGTTTAATGAAGTGCAAAAAGGACGTCGCTTCAAATTGCATTTTAAAAGAAACGAAACCATCAATCAACTTAGTTGGCATTACAATGAGGTTCCGGAAGGAGAGAAGCTCTGCCTGTTCGGTATCAGCAATTTTTTGGAAATAGCCATCAATAAGGGTAACGCAAGCCGACTGTTGGGTCTGCAGCAAGATGAAGTGATTATGGTAGAGTTTATAGACCAATAAATCCCTTAAAATCCCCATCCGATCTTGGCGACCAGTCGTTGCAGTTTATAATTGACCAGCATGCGTTGGGTATAATCCGCATTGGGTTGCCCCCAGGGTTTGGTCTCTTCTACTTTCTGAAATCCTTGGTATTTGTATCCAAAGGAAATGGACCAGAAATGATTCTCGCCCATGGCAAATTTAAAACCTACCGTCGGTTGTAACATCAAGCCACCGCCATACGAAACCCGTTTCTGATCGTTAGCTTCCTTTTTGTTTAACCAGTCAAATCCATAACCTATATCCGTAGCGAGGCACAGCTTATAGGCACGCATCGGAATGTCGAATACCAACCGGGGGGCCAAAGGCACCACCCAAAAATTTTCTTCCCCATCAGCTCGGTATTTGTCCACGCCAAGGGCCAGTCCGAGGGAAAGCTTATCTTGGAGCTTCACCCCGTGAAACGTTTGCAAGGTAAAACCCAGGTCCTGAAATAAGGGGCCGTAGGTAAGCATTCCCGCTTCTTGATGTGTGGTATATTGACTGTTCTGTGCATAGGATTCTGAAAATGGAAAAAAGAATCCTATGCATAAAATACATCTCATTAAGTTGGACATGGTATAACGTGTCTTTAGTGTTGTTTGATGCTTCTCGCCTTTAATTCTTCACCCCCAGCCCTCATCGAAAGTAGGGGCAAGTAATGGAGTGTTTCTTACTTCTCGCTAGATTTCGAAATACAACTCAACAACTTGATTTTATCTTTGCTAGAATAATCGTACTGACAAACACCATCTTCGCCGATCACAATCAACGATTTTGGTCCCGGGATCACGTCCGTGCTTTTGATGTTTTTAAGATGTTCCAACATATTTTGGTCGATGGTGTTCACATCGGAGACATCGAAGCTCTTAAAACCGTAATCACCTTCGCAGATATATAACACATCGCCCGAAAGACCTAGACCATGTGGATTGTCCATGTCATACGACTTCACTAATTTAGGCAGGGCCAGATTCTGTATATCGATGACTTCCAGTACATCATTGGTTAAGCCACAAATGTTGCCACTTCGCAAGGTTACGAAGGCATATTGATCGTTGACCACCACCGGATCGCAAGCTGTGAAGTGGCGATAGACGGAAAGCTGTTCCGGGTCGGCAGGTTTTTCCAAGCTGTAAATGTGCATGCCGGTGGTTGAACCGATGAATAAATTATCTTTATAGGGAAAAATGGTCTCGATACCCCAGCCCAGCGGAATGTTTTTCACAAACACCGGTTTTCTAGGATTGTCTACATCAAACAAGTGCAATGAAGTGTTGTTGACGGTGTATAGATGTCCACGCGCCAAGGTAAACCGTGCCATGGATCCTCCCATTCCATAATTACCGAAGCCTCCGCCATCATTGCTATAAGCCAATTCTGCTACAGACATTCCCGGCCAGAACACGCCGACATTGTTGCCCTTGACCAAGCTGTCTTTGTATGCCACAATGACATTCTTTTCGGTTACACCGTTTGTATAGGTGAGATAATATTGCGATTCAAAAATATCTTCTATCCGTTCCAATAATTTTGGCTGAGTGGGGTTGGACAAGTCAAAAGTTAACAGGTCTACATAACTATCGGCATACAGTATTCCATTATTTACGGCTAGATCTACATTTCCCGGAATCTTCAGAAAAGAAATGGATTTAGGAGAAGACGGGTTCTTATTGTCAATAATGTGGATACCTTCATTAGGCTCGTTGATAAAAAGATAGTCTTGGAAAATGTAGATTTTGCCCGTGGTAGCGAGGGGTTGAGGGGCTATAAAATCGACACCCATCGCGCGGATACTTGCCATTTTCTCCAGAACAGGAACCTTTATTTTGTATTCGTATTCTACTTCCTTCTTGTCGCACGATTGCATCAAGAAAAATGCTCCTAACAGCATAAAAAATCGGCTAAATGTAGAGATCAGGTTCATAATATAAGTGTTTTAGTTAATCTTATACCAAGATAACGTTGATCGGTTGCAATTCGCTACAGAATGGCGTGAATTTTTATTTTTACTCTTGGAATAGCCTAATTTTGTTAGGGGAGGAATTTATCGTTGATCAAAAGGCATAAAAAATGGGTAAGCTACTCCTATCGCACCGCTCAACCTAATACCCTTGCTTTGTTCCCAACCTGGGGGAGTCAAAGGGAGCTGGTCGTAGGAGACTTACCCGCGACAAAAGTAGCAAAAAAATAATACTGTGCAAAGTAATTTACAATGCTTTGCATAGTCGATTGATTGTCAGTTGACAAAAGTCATAGTTTGTTTTCACTATATTCACCCCGCAAAGCATAATATCCGAAAATGCCTAAGCCTAAGCTGATAATAGGGGTTAAAATAAAGAGAATGATCAGACCGAAAACCAAATCTTCCTGATGTCCGGTGCTTAATTTGGGTAGCCCAAACTGAAAGATGCAGAAGTAGGCGGTGAGCAGGGCCAGCGCAATCCAAAGAAGACCCAATATTTTTTTAATGCTTTCCATCGTGTTATAAATTTTTAGAAGTCATGTTTTTAGTAATGTAAACAGCGCCGATAACGAAGCAGACTGCCGAAATGATAATAGGATACCATAGTCCCGACAGGTAAAAATCAGTTGCCCCATTGTTTTTGGCATTGCTAGCCAGATAGGTTGATACGGCGGGCAACAATCCCCCGAAAATACCGTTTCCGATATGATAAGGTAATGACATAGAAGTATACCGTATCTTGACTGGAAACATTTCCACCAAGAAAGCAGCGATAGGCCCGTACACCATTGTGATATATAAGATTTGGATGAAAATCAATCCTACAAGTGTGGCATATTTTGAACCGCTGATATGTATCGTGGTTTTGGAAAGTGTATGCGGCGTACCGTCTTCTTTCAAGATGATTTGGCCATCATGGTTGAGATGAGTGATAACAGTTTGCTTAACAACAGTGCCATCTGTAAAAGAAGCAGTGGTTTCAGACCGTTCGTCTATGCCATTTGGGGTTTTTACGGTAGTTATATGCGTATCGGTATTCTCTTGCAGGACCGTTTTATGTGCGGTGTTCGTGATCTGATACATCGATTCGTATATTGGACGATACGTCAATAAGGCCAACAACATTCCGGTGAGCATGACCCATTTTCGGCCTACCTTGTCACTCAGCTTGCCACAAACAACAAAAAAGGGTGTCCCGAGCAGTAAAGCAATTCCTAGTATCATATCGGCCTGATCAGTGTCTAAAAACATGACCGTTTTCATAAAACTCATGGCGTAAAATTGCCCGGTATACCAAACGACGCCTTGTCCCATGGCTGCACCAAATAAGGCCAGCAGGACAAATTTAAGATTGTATTTGTTGCCGAAACTTTCTTTAAGCGGATTTTTCGAGGTTTTGCCCTCTACCTTGGCTTTCTTAAATTCCGGCGATTCATCCATGTTTTTGCGGATGAGATAAGATACATATACCATAAAAATGGACAGCAAGAAAGGTAAGCGCCAGCCCCAGTCATCGAATTGTTGTTCTGTCAATAATACGCGGGTAAGTAAAATCACGATCAGGGAAATGAATAAGCCAAAAGTTGCCGTGGTTTGTATCCACGATGTCCAATAACCGCGCTCGCCTTTGGGGCTATACTCTGCAACATATGTCGCGGCCCCGCCGTATTCCCCACCTAAGGCCAACCCTTGCAACAAACGTAGTATGAGAACAATAAGTGGTGCAAAAAAGCCAATAGAATCGTAACCGGGTGTACAACCTATTAGAAAAGTCGCGCCACCCATTAGGATAAGCGTAACCATAAAGGTGTATTTTCGGCCAATCATATCGCCCAATCGTCCGAAGAACAGTGCGCCAAAAGGACGCACGACGAATCCCGCGGCAAAGGTGGCCAGGGTGGACAGGAATGCTGCAGTGGGATTATCCGAAGGAAAAAACTTCGTGGCTAGTACCACGGATAGGCTTCCGAAAATGAAAAAGTCGTACCATTCGATAAGCGTGCCCAAAGAGGAGGCTCCGATGACTTTCCATAAGGTTTTCTTTTCGCTTTGCATGTAATATATCAGTAAGGTTTATAGGTTCTTATACACTTTTCCAGGTAGGGAGAGGATGTGTCCGTTCATCTCCATCTCCAATAAAATAAAGGCCAGTTTGCTCATTGGCCAATCCAGATAGATAGCAATGTCGTCCACCCGTGCCTGCTCTTGTTCTTTCAGATAGTTGTAGACCGCTAGTTCATCTTTGCTCAAACGGGGAGGTAAAAAAGACAGTTGTGCGTCGGGTTTCGGTTTTATTTCACGATCCCAGCCCATCAGATAGATCAAGTCTTCGGCATTTCGTATGAGGTGGGCGCGATGGGTCTTGATGAGATAGTTGCATCCTTCCGAATATTCCTGATCGATACGTCCTGGGAAAGCACACACATCACGATTGTAGCTGTTGGCTATTTCTGCTGTGATGAGAGCTCCTCCTTTGCGCGCGGCCTCCACCACGACGGTGACATCTGCTAATCCGGCGATAATGCGGTTCCTGGCAGGAAAATTTACACGGTCAGGCTTTGTCCCGGAAGGGAATTCAGTCAACAGGCCTCCTTTTTCCAACATCTTACCGGCAATTTCCCGATGGACAGCGGGGTAGATCATATCCAATCCGTGACCAAGCACACCAATAGTGGAAATATCCTGCTTGAGAGCCTGTCGATGCGCCTGTACATCTATCCCATATGCTAATCCGCTGATAACCTGCACGTCAAATTCCTGCAGTCCAGCGACGAGTTCGTCTGTTAGGTTTTTTCCATAACTGGTGGCATTTCGTGTGCCGACAATGCTCACGCAGTGTTTGGAGTCTAGCGATGCGTTTCCTTTGAAATAAAGTACCAAAGGGGCATCTTCACATTGTTTTAAGCGTTTAGGGTATTTTTCATCTTCTATAAAAAGTACCTCGATATGATGTTTCTTAACAAAAGCCAGCTCTTTTTCAGCCTCTTCCAGGTAATCTTTGGCCTGGATAGCCTCGACTAAAAGCGGGCCGATATTCGGGATTTTTAATAATTCCTTCTTGCCTGCCTGAAAAATATTTTCCACTGAACCGCAGTAAGCCAATAGGTTACGGGCAATTCGAGGGCCAACGCCCTTGATCTTGGTGAGTGCTATTTGCTGTAGTATGTTCATAACTGGACGCCCTAAAATAAGAATTTTATCAAAAAAAACTAACTTTGGAAAAAAATAAAGACATGGAACTACAAGGCCCACAAGAACCATTTGATATTGAAATAGGCGATAGTGTTTATGCCATATTTCCCGAGGAAAAGGACGTATATATGGTTTTCAAGGACGGTAAGGAATACGTGAAAATCATTCGTGATACGGATACTTCCTGGCTTAAGCTCCATCCCGAAACGGAACTACCTATGTTCGGAATGGATGAGGAAGTGAATATTATCGGACAAAAAATATCCGAAGAATTGAGGTAGGGGATACCTGTAAAGTCCCATAAATTGTCATTCCGTCTGCGCGCTACATCGGCGTCAAGTAAAGGCATATATTACCCAAAGTCATGTCATCGTGAAGAATATAGCATCGAAGCAATCTTTAAGCTATACACGAATAACTTGCAAAAGATATTAAGAGCCTGTTAAAAATGCAAGTAAAATCTTGTATGTCTGTCCTTCGACTGAGCTTGACGAAGTGCTCCGGATGACACTGCCGTTTTTTTTTCTCGCTGAGAAGAGTCGAAGCGTGATAAAAAAGCATAAACATAAAATTTAAACAGCATCTTAGTCGATAAAACAAAAAATGCTCCAATTTCGTGGAGCATTTTTTACTTTTGATATCGCTATTATTGAATTTCGACTACTTCGAATTCATATACCAGGATGGCGTTTGCCGGTATTTTGTCAAAGGAACGTTTATCGAAAGCCCAGTAAGAAGGAGCTACTACTTGTAATTTGCTACCTTTTCTCAGACCGTCTTTTGTCAAGCCTTGAACAAATCTATCCTCGTTGTTAAATTTGATGGAATAAGGAAAGAATGAATAGTACCAAACGGCGTTAAATACATTGTTGGTTGTGTTCATCAATACGTTGAATGAGTAATCTCCTCCTCCCGCTGTTTCATCCACTTGTACCACGGTGCCATCCAACAAAGAAGCTTTATATTTTAATTTTGCGGTTGGAGGCACGAGTGCATTTCCATTTTCGTTCAATTTATAGGAAAATGTGTTGTCTTCGGATGCTTCAGAAACGACTCTATACCACATACCTCTTCTTGGTCTTTTGTTTAGTAAAGGAAGATAATAGGTTACTGTATCTTGTCTCCACTCGGAGGCCGAAGGGAGTGTGCTGATGTATTCTTCTATATCATCTTTTTGAGCAGCAAGTAGCGAATCTACTCTGCTTTCTTCTTTCCGTTGCAACCCTTCGTAATCCGTGTCATCCTTGTCCATACAAGAAGTAAACGCTGTGGTGGTAATTGCAAATGCAAATAATAGTTTAAATAAGGTTTTCATATAATTTTAATCTTTTAAAAGTTAGAACGCACCTTTGGTTTCTAACGCTACAGCAAAGTTAAAATTTATTTGTGGCCCTACAAGAAAATAATAGCAACATGGCTCGCAAAGATATTTTCACGAGCCATGTTGTTAGGGGTTTGATATGTTGCTTTTTTCTAAGGTCTCTATAACATCCAACAGTTGCTTCATCTGTTGAGGAAGTAATACGCCTCCATGTCTAAACAGTATTTCGTAGTTTTTGTCGAGCAATACCCAAGTTGGGAAGGACAACTGACCTTCACCGTTCAGTGCGATGGCAAGTTCGTGCAGTCCTGTTGACACGCCTGTTGCTTTGAAAGTATACGGTATCCCTTGAAACCGAATATTTGCCTTGCTCTCGGCATTAAATTCCACGTAATAGAACAGATCAGCCTTGGCACGAAAATCCTTATTTTTACGTATCTGATGCTTTTGCATTTGGCAATATTTGCACCAATCGGTAGAGAGCAGGACCAATACCGGCTTTGCTTTTTGCGCCATGCAACTGTCTACCTTGGAAATATCAAGGGGGATTATTTGTGCATGACAAACAAGCGACAGGAACAACCCGGCCATTGTCAGTGATATTGTGAGGCTTATCCGTGATCCGATTCCCATAATCGCAACTTTTTATCTAAACAGATTGTAACGAAAACCCAAAAACGCGCGGATACCTTGATTGGGTCCGTATACATATGAAGGATCAAATGTCAGTCCATAAGGGTTAGTTGGCGTAGCCAATGCTTCACCGCTGACCGGATCAAAATCAACCTCGCGATCGAAGGGATCGTGTGCCCGTGCAATAATGAATGGATTGCCTTTGTTAGGTGTCCAGTTCAACAGATTTTTGACACCTCCATATATCTCGATTTTATCGCCGATATTCTTCGTCAATTGAATATTCTGTATACTCCACCACGGAGAATATTCACTGCGTGGATCCGTGTCGCTTAATAGAGGTAAGCGCATAGGTCCATATACATTCCCTGTATAGTCGATCGAAAAGCCGAGATGTTTAAAGGTATAGCCTACATTCCATGTTCCAGTAAATTTCTCCGTGAACAATTGATTCACTTTTTCACCCTCCTCTTCGCTGTAGACATCCATTAAGGTTCCTCCGGCCAATAGTTTTAGTCCGTTAGGGAAGACGACGTCTACATTTAACGAAATCCCTTTTGATACAGCATATCCGTCTAAATTGCCATAACGGATTTCATTCGGATTGGTATCATAGTCGGCAATGATCTTATTGGTGAAATAGGTATAGAAAGCTGTTGCGTCAAACCCGACAAAACTATTCCCTATCGGAATCTTCTTGACAAAATTAATATTTCCATTCCAAGAGGTCTCGGGGTCGAGATCTTCTTCGAATATCACTTTTCTTGCACCCGTCAATGCCGAGTGGTCTTCCGTAAACACGTTGGCCACACGATATCCGTTACCTATGCTTACACGCAGTACATTGTTTTTGTCAAGCGAATTCCATTTATAGTTTAAGCGGGGGGTAAAAATGCTTCCATGGATAGAATTGTAATCGTAACGCATACCAAGCAACAGTTTGTTTTGTGGATTAAGCGTGATTTCATCTTGCACAAATAACGCCGGCAGATGTGTGTGGGTCGGATTGTTGATATCTGTGCCGTTTGCCGAAGCTGTTGCAGGCGTATCGTCATCATAATACGTGTAGCGGTAAGCCAGCCCGGTCAATAAGTCGTGATTGCCTAACGTCTTGAACCAAGTTAGCTGTCCAAACCCGATATGTTGGTTAGCCATAAAGGGCAAATCGCCATAATAGCTGTTTTGATCATGTCCATTGGCACTAAACTGGAATAGAATTTTTTCTTCTGTAGGCAATTCATAAGTGCCAAAAAATTCCCAACGGCTGGTATAGATGCTTTCACCATACTTTACATCACCGCCTCTATGGGCTTTTGTCCAATCCATTTCACCGCCCCAACGGTCTTCATATACGTAACGGCCAGCTAAGGAGAAAACACGGTTGTCCTCGCGATCAAAGTTCCACTTGTTAAAGATGGAAATACGATGTTGCAACGTGACGTCAGTAAAGTTGTCTTTATTGTTGTCAATGGGGTTGCTATAGTTAAAATAGCTAAAACCAACTAAAGATTGGGCCTTGGGGCCTGCATTAAACTTGGCCGCAACATCTGCATTGGCTTCGCCCCAACTCGTGGCAAATACATCTGCAGATATGATGGGTGCGTTGTCTGGTTTTTTGGTGATGATATTGATCAGTCCACCAACCGCTTCACTGCCATAAAGTGTAGAGGCAGGGCCTTTGACAATTTCTACACGGTCGATAAGCGCCTGGGGAATACCGCTTAAGCCATATACGGTAGAAAGGCCACTGACAATAGGCATCCCGTCGATCAAGACCATGGTATACGGGCCTTCAAGACCATTGATATGGATGTCGCCGGTATTGCATACATTGCAGTTCAATTGTGGTCTCACACCATTGATATTTTGCAATGCGTCAAAAATTGTAGGTGTGGGATTGGATTTGAAGAATCTTGCGGTATACACTTCTACCGGAACAGGGCTTTCCAGTTTGGACACTTCTTTCATGGTCCCCGAGACCACCACTTCGTCTAGATTAAGATTATCGCCCCGCAAGACAATGTTCAGTTGTGAAGGATGCTGCGAGCCATTAATCGTTTGCTTATGCGTTTGATACCCCACGGCTCTTGTAATCAGTGTAATTTTTGTGCGAGGGACATTCTCCAAAATAAATCGTCCATCGCTATCTGTCGAAGTGCCTATATCGGTATTCTCTACCAGAATGGTGGCGGCAGAAATGGGATCGTTGTTGTTATCGGTAACTCGGCCTTCTATTTTGTTCTGTGCAAATAGCGCCATGGGAAATATATATAGAATGGCTATAAGGAAGCCATAGTAATTTTTTGTCATATTGGAATATTGTTTTTTAACTTAATAATGTAAAACGACTCAAGTTGTAATACCATTGAAGCTGTTTAACAGCTTTATTGTCCTGCTGACGTTGCAACTTGTTGCCGGTTTTCGCATTGATGCCAGATGAGCAAACAGTGTCGTCATTGTGAGAGCTTGCTCCGATTTATCGGAGAGGTACAGCCGGTCCCGAGAATAGAAAACGAAGCAATCTTTAAACTTATATATGCTTTTAGATTGCCTGCCTGCGATAGGGAGGCCTTATTCCATTCCGCAAAGCCTTCGGTTTAGTTCGCAATGGCTTGGTTTTGAGTGATATATGCTTCAGCTTGACGTGCATGCGAATTTCAGAAGACATCTGTATGATACCCTCGTCGGACAAAAGTAAAGCCCAATGCTTCAATGGGATTAAATCCTTTTTTTAATATTTGAGATTAAGCTAATGAGGGAGGTCCTCGTAGATTGGAGTGGGAAGGTGTTTTGTGGAAATAGGTGTCGAATACCTCAGCATAGTTGATGCGGTATTCAAACGGAGGCAACGGTTTTTCGTAGACAAGAAAGTCCGTTGCAACGTATGCTCCACTAAATACGACATTCAGGTATTGGATTTCTGCATCCGATTTATGATGATGCTTTTTGCTCTTTTGGGTGAAATCATAAGGGTGGACGTGGATAACAATCTCCCCTGTGGAGGTGATCTCTTTGTGCATAAACACGATACCGCTGATGACAATCATCATCATCCACACGCTCATAAACGAGGCGATAAAGGAACGGTATGTAGAAGTCAGCCTATGCATAAAAAATTGCCGTTTGTTGACAGCTACACAAAATTAAGGAATAAGGCGGATATTAACGAATTAATTTATTGTTATCATCAGGGAAAACCAGGGAGGGTTTGTGTTGTCTGGCTTCTTCCGTGGTCATCCATGCATAGGAGATAACAATGATGATGTCACCCACTTGTACCAATCTTGCCGCGGCACCGTTGAGGCAGATAGTGCCCGTGCCCCTTTCGCCTGGTATCACATAAGTCTCTAAACGTGCGCCATTGTTATTGTTTACGATCTGTACTTTTTCGTTGGCGATGATATTCGCCGCGTCCATCAAATCTTCATCGATGGTGATACTTCCCACATAATTCAACTCTGCCTGCGTCACCCGTGCGCGGTGAATCTTTGACTTCATTACCTCAATCATCATGTTGCAAAATTACCGTATTTTATATAGAAAGCCGAAAAAAGGGCATATAAAATGACATTCAATTTAAAATCATGTTGTCAATCAATCGCACACCTTCTACCCAAGCAGCTAATAATGCTACGTATTTTTTGCCCGGCAAAACTTCATCGTTTTCTTTTAATGAAATGCTTTCACAGATTGCCAGATAGTCAACATTTATCTCTCCTTCTGCATGCAAAATGTCCAATGCCTCGGCTCTTAGCACATGTAATGGCCGTTGGCCGAAAAGGGTTTTTATGTGCCACAAAGCACGCGATAGAGCAAGCGCTTTTGTTTTTCCCGCTTCGCTCAACCGTATATTTCTTGAACTCAACGCTAAGCCTTCTCGACTTCTAACGGTAGGACATATATGTATTTTGACAGAAAGGTTTTTCACATCGATAAGGCGTTGGATCACCATGACTTGCTGAAAATCTTTTTGGCCAAAGCATGCGATGTCTGGTTGAACGAGCTGAAACAGTTTGTACACCACTTGTGTAACGCCTTGAAAATGTCCAGGACGTTTTTCGCCTTCCCAAATGTCGTCCAATCCTCCCAAATCAATGTGCCACGGTTCATCGTCTGGGGGATACATTTCCGCTACTTCAGGTAAGAAGGCTGCATCGCAACCTGCTTCTGCTAGTAACTGTAAGTCGTTTTCGATGGGTCTCGGATATTTTTCCAGGTCTTTTGGATCGTTGAACTGTGTGGGATTGACGAATATGCTACAGATCACGACATCAGCCACGTTTTGCGCTTCTCTAATGAGCGAAAGGTGTCCCTTGTGTAAAGCCCCCATCGTCGGCACCAAAGCAAGGCTGTTGCCCTCTTGTTTAGTGGCCTGTAAATAGGTATGGAGCTCGTTCTTCGTTCTAAATATTCTCACGGTCTACTATTGCATGAACCGACAAAAATGCGGAAATAAAACGGTATTCTAAAGTGATGATAACGAAGAAATTGTGAAATTCATAAAAAATCCCTATCTTTGTAGACCGATTTTACTGTTCAATAAATAAAAAACAATTGGAGATGGCAAAAACGAAAATATTGTTTGTAACCCATGAGATGTCGCCTTTCCTTGAAATAAGTAAAATTTCTGAAATAACACGCCAATTACCTCAAGCGATGCAAGAAAAAGGATTCGAAATACGCGTCCTAATGCCCCGTTTCGGTAATATCAATGAGCGCAGAAATCGTCTTCACGAAGTGATAAGGTTGTCGGGAATGAACATCGTGGTGGATAACAATGATAATCCGCTAATTATTAAAGTGGCTTCATTGCCTGCAGCGCGCATGCAAGTCTATTTCTTGGACAATGAGGAATATTTCCAGCGGAAAAAAGTTTTCAGAGGAGACAAAGAAGAGTTTTTCACGGACAATAGTGAGCGGTCACTGTTCTTCTGCAAAGGAGCGTTGGAGACTGTTAAAAAATTAGGGTGGTCTCCAGATGTTGTGCATTGCCACGGATGGTTTTCAGCCATGGTGCCGGCCTATTTGAAAACGGCGTATAAAGACGATCCTACTTTTAAAGATGCAAAGGTGATGTATTCACTTTATGGGAATGAGGATTTCGAATCGCTTGGCGAAAAATATGCCGAAATGGCCATGCAAGAAGATATGAGCCAAGCGGAAGCTTCATCCTATGGCAGTGGTTCGTATATCGACATCTATAAAGGGGCGCTTACGTTTACCGATATTGCCGTGTTTGCAGACGAAAAGGTCAATCCGGAATTGAGATCTTTTGTGGAAGAAAAGGGTATTCGTAATTTCACGCCTACCGGTGATGATGATTATGAAGGTTTTTCTGAACTGTTTGACGAATACGCAGTGGTAGATGCGGAATCAGCATCGGTATAAATTAAGGTTTTATGTTTAAGAGGCGCTTGAGAAAGCGCCTTTTTTGTGTGATGCTGTTTTTAACCCGTGGTGCATGATGTGCATTTCTTTGTCATTCCGACGACAGGAGGAACCCCGAAGGGCTCATCGAAGATAATCTAATAAGCATACATGAACAGATGGTTATTCATTTGCGTTAGTTTTCAATGGTATGAATGATTGCTTTGCAATTCCTATCGTTAGCATGACAATAGAGCGGTTTTTATTTGATAATGCACAACGGGTGTTTTTTTAGTGTTTATAAAGCCCAATGCTTAATTTGCGTTAAATTTCCGAGATTTGCCATCGGATAAATTAAACATTATGAATTGGATTGTCTTAATTATTGCAGGGCTTTTTGAAGTAGGTTTTACCTCTTGCCTGGGAAAAGCCAAGAATACCCAAGGTGTGGAAATGTATTGGTGGTATGGTGGATTTGTATTTTGTTTAACACTTAGTATGTTGTTGTTAATGAAAGCGACACAGACCTTGCCTTTAGGCACTGCCTATGCTGTCTGGACAGGAATTGGTGCCGTGGGCACGGTGCTTGCCGGGATGCTCATCTTCAAAGAACCGACTGATTTCTGGCGACTTTTCTTTATTTTCACGCTTATTGCTTCCATCATTGGACTAAAAGCGGTATCAAGCCATTAGAAATTCCTTCTTTTTAAACCATAAATTTTGAGTACTTTTGTACCTTCTAAGGCAGTTTAGCCTTGAATGATTGAGCATTATGTTAGAAAAATTACAAGCGATTAAAGAACGATGGGAAGAAGTGGAAGCAGAACTGAGCAGTCCCGATACGATCAGCGATATGAAGCGCTTCGCGAAATTGAACAAAGAATACAAGGACCTGTCCAAGATTGTGGAGCAATATCATATTTATAAAAATATAGTCAGTAATATTGATACGAACAAAGATATCTTAGTCAACGAAAAAGATCAGGAGCTAAGGGAAATGGCCAAGGAAGAACTGGATATCCTGTTGGTACAAAAAGAGGAGAAGGAAGAGGAAATCCGTTTAATGTTGATCCCCAAAGATCCGGAAGATGCCAAAAATGCGGTCATTGAAATCCGTGGTGGAACGGGGGGCGACGAAGCTGCGCTGTTTGCCGGTGACTTGTATCGTATGTACACCCGTTACTTCGAGAAAAAAGGATGGCGTAATGAGGTTGTAGATGTAACGGAAGGTACCTCGGGAGGTTATAAGGAGGTAATATTAAAAGTTATTGGCGAGGATGTGTATGGACAGTTGAAATATGAATCCGGCGTGCATCGTGTACAACGCGTACCCGATACTGAAACCCAAGGTCGTGTGCATACTTCAGCTGCATCTGTGGCCGTATTGCCTGAAGCCGAAGAAGTAGATGTATACGTCAATCCTGCCGATATTGAATTGCAAACTTCCCGTTCCGGGGGTGCAGGTGGACAAAATGTCAATAAGGTAGAAACCAAAGTGCAACTTACCCATAAGCCAACCGGTATTGTGGTCGTGTGTCAGGTCGAACGTTCTCAATTAGCCAATCGCGAACTGGCGATGGAAATGCTCCGTAATAAACTATATGAGCTGGAAGTGCAGAAAAAGCATGGTGATATTGCTGCAAAACGCAAGACCATGGTATCTACGGGTGACCGGTCAGCTAAAATCCGCACGTATAATTATCCACAAGGTCGTGTTACGGAACATCGGATTGGGTTAACCATGTACAACCTGCCAGCCATTATGGACGGTGATATCCAGGAAATCATTGATGCTTTGCAATTTGCAGAAAATGCAGAAAAGATGAAAGAGGGAGCTGTGGAATAATAATTTTTAGCCCCGGGTTTAAACCCGGGGCTAAAAATTATATTTTAGGATTGTTGCGATATTTCTCCCAAAGCTCTTCCACCGTAAGTCCTGTTTGTTCCTTCCAAAACTGATCATTGAAGGTCTTTGTGCGCATAGCATGGTCTAATTTCTGGACAAAGCCTTTCTTCACTTTTTTCTCAATCCAAACAAAAAACCTTGCTGTGATACGGTAAGAGTCATTGTATTTATGCTTTTCATTCAATTCGGGTAGCTTCCAATTGCCACTTTCATTGTCTACACCATATACGTAACGCACATAATCTGCAATGCCTTCGGTTATCCACCAGGGGCCCGCACCGTTGGGATATGCTTGTGCAATATGCATGACTTCATGGGTGACGATATCGATGTCATTTGGGTTTTTAACGAACCACTCGGGGTTGTAACGAACAATCCCTCCAGCCGTGGCTGCAATACCATCATAATCGGGATCGACAACAAAAGTTACTTCTTTACGGGTATCGGGGTTGAAGTCTTTGGCAAATTTTGGGTAATTCTTAAAATGGACGTTGATGAGTTTCTTTTTTAATTCTGGATCAAAGTTTTTATCCTTATTTATCCAAATGAGGGTAAAGCCTTTTTTTTGAATAGTGTCGATTTCTACGGCTACCTTCCGATCGTCATCGGTATGTCGCCAATTGTTCTGCGCCTGTGCCGTTTCGGTGCAGAGGACCGTTAGGCCGAAAATGGAGGCGGTTAGTGTTGTAAATAATCTCATATTAATTACTGTTTTATCTGTTTTTATTTGTTGATTACGGTTGATGCTAAAAGTGAGGTATGGTTATTTTTATAGAATACATAGCAACACCTGTAGCGACCACTAAAATAGTGATATTTGCATGAAATCGCATTGTTAACAATTGTAATTTATTTGAAACAGGAGAGGTCTTATGGGGTCTATAGCGGTTAACAAAAAAAGTGTCTCTTTCGAAACACCTTATTTTATTTTAGCGGTCTGGACGGGACTCGAACCCGTCTCGCCTTTGGCGAGATGACAGGCATGTATTCTATTCCTATATGTTGTTAAGTAGGTTTCGGTCCTGCTTACACAACTGCCCAATGTAGCCCCTGTTGTATCTTTTCAGCTGTTTCTCCCTGATTAAGGCCTCTGCTTTAGAAGCGCAACGCTCTACATAGATAAGTTTCCAAGGGGTTTTATACCTTGTGTATCTGCTCAGCCCCAGATTGTGCTCCTCCAATCTACGGATGTAGTTTGATGTGAATCCCTTATAGAGCGTCCCATCGGTTAGGCTTTCTATGATGTACACATAATAACGGTCCATAAACAAAAAAGGCATTTCCAAGGAAATGCCTCATTTATTTTAGCGGTCTGGACGGGACTCGAACCCGTCTCGCCTTTGGCGAGATGACAGGCATGTATTCTATGCCTGTATGTTGTTGAGTAGGTTTCGGTCCTGCTTACATAACTGCCCGATGTAGCCCCTGTTGTATCTCTTCAGCTGTTTCTCCCTGATTAAGGCCTCTGCCTTAGAAGCGCAAGGCTCTACATATATAAGTTTCCAGGGGGCTTTATGCCTTGTGTATCTGCTCAGCCCCAGATTGTGCTCCTGCAATCTACGGATGTAGTTTGATGTGAATCCCTTATAGAGCGTCCCATCGGTTAGGCTTTCTATGATGTACACGTAATAACGGTCCATACACAAAAAAGGCATTTCCTTGGAAATGCCTCATTTATTTTAGCGGTCTGGACGGGACTCGAACCCGTCTCGCCTTTGGCGAGATGACAGGCATGTATTCTATGCCTGTATGTTGTTGAGTAGGTTTCGGTCCTGCTTACATAACTGCCCGATGTAGCCCCTGTTGTATCTCTTCAGCTGTTTCTCCCTGATTAAGGCCTCTGCCTTAGAAGCGCAAGGCTCTACATATATAAGTTTCCAGGGGGCTTTATGCCTTGTGTATCTGCTCAGCCCCAGATTGTGCTCCTGCAATCTACGGATGTAGTTTGATGTGAATCCCTTATAGAGCGTCCCATCGGTTAGGCTTTCTATGATGTACACGTAATAACGGTCCATACACAAAAAAGGCATTTCCTTGGAAATGCCTCATTTATTTTAGCGGTCTGGACGGGACTCGAACCCGCGACCCCATGCGTGACAGGCATGTATTCTAACCAGCTGAACTACCAGACCTAAAATCTTTTTTAATTACTACTAAGAACGTTTTGGAAGCTTTTCTTCTCTTTTTAAAGCGGTCTGGACGGGACTCGAACCCGCGACCCCATGCGTGACAGGCATGTATTCTAACCAGCTGAACTACCAGACCTCATCCTTCTCGTTTGAAGGTGTGCAAATATAGGTGTATTTTGCAGAAAGCAAAAATTTTTTTGAAAAAAACAACATGCCTTCTATTTGGTTAACCCTACCATTCGTTCCTATTTCGTGATCCCCTCCAATTTGAATAAGAAAGCATAGTTCAAGGCGATATCCTTTAAATAGTCAAATCGGCCTGAAGCACCACCATGGCCATAATCCATATCCGTTTTTAACAAGATAACGTTGCTTCCTTGGTTAATTGCGCGAAGTCTGGCTACCCACTTTGCCGGTTCAAAATATTGTACTTGACTATCGTGCAAGCCTGTTGTGACCAATAGATTAGGATATGCCTTCGCCTCTATATTCTCATAGGGTGAATATGATTTCATATATTCATAGGCTTCTTTGTCATTCGGATTTCCCCATTCATCATATTCGTTCGTGGTCAAGGGAATGGTCTCATCCAACATTGTATTTACCACATCTACAAAAGGCACTTGTGCGATGATGCCATTCCATAAATCCGGCGCCATATTCATTACTGTACCCATCAATAAGCCTCCAGCGCTTCCTCCTTGCGCATATAAGTGCTCAGAACGCGTATATTTCTCGTTGACCAAGTATTTGCCACAATCGATGAAATCGGTAAACGTATTGATTTTTTTCATCATTTTACCGTCTTCATACCATTGCCGACCCATTTCTTCGCCACCTCGAATATGGGCTATGGCAAAAACAAACCCCCTGTCCAATAGGCTTAACCGCGTAGAGGTAAAGGTTGGATCCATGGACATGCCATAAGAACCATATCCATACAACAACAACGGTGTGTTGCCATTTTTCTTAAAGCCTTTTTTGTACACGATGGAAAGCGGGATTTGTGTACCGTCAGTAGCTGTTGCAAATACGCGCTCCGTTGTGTATTTTTTGGCATCATAACCTCCGAGTACTTCCTGTTGTTTTTTGAGCTCTTTTTCCTTCGTCACCATATTATAATCGAAGGTGGAAGATGGCGTCACCAATGATGTGTAGCCATACCGCAGGATGTCGGTATTGTACTCTACGTTGGTGCTGGGATACACCGTATATGCAGCTTCGCCAAAATCCAAATAGTGTTGCGAACCATCCTTCAAGGAGCGAATAGCCATCTGGGTCAAGCCATTTTTACGCTCGGAAATAGCCAAGAAATCCTTAAATTCATCAATCTCTGATACCAGGACATCCTCGCGATGGGGAATGAAGGTCTTCCAATTTTCTTTGGTCGTTTTGTCCAGCGGCGTTTCCATCACCTTGAAATTCTTGGCATCGTCATTCGTTAAGATCAAGAAACGATCGTCTAATGGTGTAACTGAATACAATACATCTTTCATCCGTGGTTGAAACGACTTAAATGTACCGTTAGCATGGTCAGCTTCCAGAAAAAACACTTCTGAAGAGAGCGTCCCACCTGAATAAATCATGATGTATCTACCATTCTTTGATTTGCCCACACCTATATAATTCGTATTATCCTTTTCTTCATAAACCACAGCATCACTTTTGCTGTCTGTGCCCAGTGTATGGCGCTTGATCTTTTCGCTCAACAATGTTACAGGATGCTTGGACGTGTAAAACAAGGTTTTGTTGTCATTGGCCCAAACAGCACCGCCTGTGGTGCGGTCGATCCTGTCGGATAATATTTCGCCTGTTTCCAGATTCTTGACATGAAGGGTATATTCCCTTCGGGACACCGTGTCTACTCCGAAGGCCAGTAGTTTGTTGTCGGGACTAACGGAGAAACCGCTTGCCGCATAATAAGGATAACCTTCTGCCATGGCATCCACGTCCAGCAAAATTTCCTCTGTGGCGTCAAGAGCGCCTTTTTTTCGGCAATACTTATAGTACTGCTTGCCCTCTTCCGTCCGGGTATAATAATAGTAGCCATTTTTAAAGTACGGAACAGACTCGTCTGTCTCTTTGATACGAGCTTTCATCTCCTCGAACAGCGATTTTTGAAAGTCTTCTGTTCCGGCCATCATGGCCTTGGTATACACATTCTCTGCTTCTAGGTAAGCAATGACATTGGCGGTATCTGGACCTTTCTTAAAATAGTCGTTCATCCAGTAATACTCATCATTCACCGTATCACCATGGATAATACGCAGGTGTGGTTTCTTATCAGCAATAGGCGCGGCTGCCTTTGGCCATTCTACCGGGGTCTTCTCCGCTTGGTCTGTGCAAGAAGCAAGCATAGCTCCAACAATTATCATATAATTCCAATTTCTATTCATAAGTTCAACTGTTATCATCCCAAATATACATGAAGTTTTTTGAGCTTCACAGAGACAGCGAAAAATAGAGCATCAAAGTGCCTTGGTTCGTGTCCTCACGAACCAGGGCGAACGGATGGGTATTGGAGAAAGTTATGTAAAAAGTATATGTATTTATGGTTTTTTAACAACAACTACCACCGGCTTGCCTTATATTTGCGATAAGGTAAATGAAAAAAGATGGTAAGAACGTTGAAATTTATAACCCTGTTGGGTATTAGCATACTTCCCTTTTCCGGTTTCGCACAGTCCACTAAAAACAATAACCCACCCAATTGGTATAATCTTGACCTACAAAAGGATGGTATTATGGGCATCAGTACAGAGAAAGCTTATGAGTTGCTTCAAGGACGTAAGTCTACACCTGTCATTGTGGGAGTATTGGACGGAGGGATTGATTATCAGCATGAAGATCTAAAAGATGTCATGTGGGTGAATGAAAAGGAAATTCCTGGTAATGGTATTGACGATGATGGAAATGGTTACGTCGATGACGTACATGGTTGGAATTTCTTGGGCAATGCAAACGGTGAAAATGTGCAATACGATAATTTGGAAATGACACGTCTTATCCGGTTATATGAGCCAAAGTACATCTCTGTCCTTCCTACTACACCGCTTACCGAAGCGGAACGCCGGGAATTTGTGTCCTACCAAAGAATGATCGGTGAGTATACTTCGAAACTGGACCAGGCGAACTTTGGAAACATCAACTACAGTCGATTGAAAGAGGAAATAGACGCGGTCGTTAAAGCATTGGGTAAAGACCCTAAAGAGATCACAAAAGCCGATCTGGACAACTTCAACACGACCTCCGACCGTCAGAAAATGGCAATCCGAATGGCTAAGAAAGAATTGGAAAACACGACATTCGAGAAGTTTTACGAAGAGCTGGGGGAGGGGGTAGAATATTTCCGTAACCAAGCCGAATATCATCTGAACAAAAATTACGATTCCCGCCATATCGTTGGCGACAACTATGAAGATGCGACAGAACGTCATTATGGAAATGCTGATATTAAAGGTCCCGATGCTGATCACGGTACGCATGTGGCAGGTATCATCGGCGCAAAACGTCAAAACGGCATCGGTATTGACGGTATTGCCAACAATGTAAAAATTATGGGGGTACGCATCGTTCCTGATGGTGATGAACGCGATAAGGATGTAGCCAACGGTATACGCTATGCCGTAGATAATGGGGCCAAAGTCATCAACATGAGCTTTGGTAAAGGTTATGTCTATAATAAAAAAACCGTGGATGAAGCTGTGAAATATGCAGCAGAAAAAGATGTATTATTGGTACATGCGGCAGGAAATGATTCCAAGGACAATGATGTGGTAAAAAATTATCCTATGAAATACTATACGGATAGCGTGGAAGCAATTGTCGGCGAAGCGTCCAATTGGATTACTGTAGGCGCAACCTCGTCCAAGGTAAACGATGAATTGTTAGCCAATTTTTCCAACTTCGGTTATAAATCGGTTGATGTTTTTGCGCCTGGCGTCAAAATCAATTCTACAATGCCCGAATCGAAATATAAAGAGCAGGATGGCACGAGTATGGCTGCGCCCGTAGTCTCAGGATTGGCAGTTTTATTGCGTTCCTATTATCCTGAACTGACAGCAAAGGAAGTAAAAGATATTATTCTTAAATCCGTCACCAAAGTGGACCAAAAAGTGAAGGTGAAGATAGATGGATCAAATAAAAAAGTGTATTTGGATGAAATCAGTGTCACGGGTGGCATCGTTAATGCTTACAAGGCCATTCAAGAGGCTGACAAGTATATACAGACAAAAAAGTGAAAAAATGTTAAATATTATATAATATAAATTCTCTTTATACGTTTATAAGGTATATAAAAAGAAACGCTTATGGTAGAATACTTTACACAAAATGATACCGAATTAAGCGTCGAGGTGAGTAGTATGGTCGGGAAAACAGATGAGATATTTGAAGAAAACCTTAAATCCAATCTTAAAGCATTGGTAAAAGACCCTAACCCTCAGACTATTGAAAACATTTTAGCGTTTTCAAGAAGCTTAAGGAAGTAAAAGGCAAAGTCTCTAAGTAAAATTAGAGACTTTGTTTTTTTATGAAGAGCATTGAATAATTTTCCCCTGTAACATCCACTCGCCCGATTTATATCTTCGCGAACCGGAATGTTTTGTTTTATATGTGGAGACACGAACTGGGGCAATTTTGTGTGCTCTTGCTCGCGTGAAGCTCAAAAACTTCATGTATATTTGTGTATGCAGAAAAAAGAAAGATATCAAGAATTTGTCAAGTATTTTTCCACCCATAGTCCTGATGCGCAAACCGAACTTCATTATAGCAACCCCTTTCAGTTGCTCGTTGCCGTTATTTTATCAGCACAATGTACGGATAAGCGCATCAACCAAGTGACCCCGGCGTTATTTGAACGATTTCCTGACGCTGCATCATTAGCAGCCAGCAATCCCGATGAAGTTTTTACGTATATTCGCTCGGTAAGCTATCCCAACAATAAGGCTAAACATTTAGTGGGTATGGCTCAGAAGCTCGTTACAACATTTGATGGTATAGTCCCGGAGAAGGTAGAAGATTTGGTGAAGTTGCCGGGCGTAGGCCGAAAAACTGCTAACGTCATCTCTTCTGTAGTGTACAATAATCCGGCGATGGCTGTGGATACCCATGTATTTCGTGTTAGTAATCGATTAGGCTTGACGAGTAACGCCACTACTCCTTTGGCGGTCGAAAAACAACTTGTAAAATACCTGCCCAAAGATACCATTGCTATTGCTCATCATTGGCTCATTTTGCACGGACGATATATCTGCGTGGCTCGTAAGCCCAAGTGTGACATTTGTCCGATCACTTACTTTTGCAAATACTTTGAGAAGACTTATAAGGCGAGAGCAATAAAAGAACTAGTAAAATAAGAGCCTGCTTAAACTTTATGTTTATATTTTTTTATCGCGCTTCGACTCACGCTCAGCGTGACAAAAAAACGGAAGTGTTATCTCTGAGCACTTCGTCAAGCTCAGTGCAGGCTTAGTCGAAGGATAGACATGCAAGATTAGTTCTATTTTTAAATAGGCTGTAAACTAATTTTATTAGTAAAATAATTTTTGAAATATAAATTTTTGTTTTATTTTTGACTTCATAATACTAAAAATATGAGTAACGCAGATAAACTGAAAGCTTTACAGCTAACATTAGATAAATTGGAAAAATCGTATGGCAAAGGTGCGATTATGAAATTGGGTGACGCTGCTGTTGAGCGAGTGGAAGCTATTTCCACAGGGTCATTGGGCCTGGATATTGCATTAGGCATTGGTGGTGTGCCCAAAGGTCGTATTATTGAAATTTATGGCCCTGAATCTTCGGGTAAAACGACTTTAGCCACACATATTGTTGCTGAAGCCCAGAAAAAAGGGGGGATCGCAGCCATTATCGATGCGGAACATGCCTTCGACAAATACTACGCCCAAAAATTAGGAGTTGATGTCGAAAACCTCTTGATCTCCCAGCCAGATAATGGTGAACAAGCCTTGGAGATTGCCGATAACCTGATTCGTTCCGGTGCCATTGATGTCATTGTGATCGACTCTGTGGCAGCATTGGTCCCCAAAGGAGAGATTGAGGGCGAAATGGGCGATTCAAAAATGGGTCTCCAAGCTCGTCTGATGTCGCAGGCCTTGCGTAAACTGACCGGTACGATTTCCAAAACAAACTGTTGTTGTATCTTCATCAACCAACTTCGCGAGAAAATAGGCGTGATGTTTGGCAATCCGGAAACCACTACTGGCGGTAATGCCTTGAAATTCTATGCTTCTGTGCGTTTGGATATCCGTCGTACGTCACAGATTAAAGATGCCGACGAGGTATCTGGAAACCGTGTGAAAGTGAAGATTGTTAAAAACAAGGTTGCTCCTCCTTTCCGTATTGCCGAGTTTGACATTATGTTTGGCGAGGGTATTTCTAAAGTAGGCGAAATCATCGATTTGGGTGTGGAATATGGCATTATCAAGAAGTCGGGCTCCTGGTTTAGTTATGGCGATACTAAGTTGGGCCAAGGTCGTGATGCCGTGAAAGCGTTGTTGTTGGACAATCCCGATCTAAGTGACGAATTAGAAGCGAAGATCAGGGCAGAGGTGAGCGGTGCAGATTTGGATCAACACCTTGCCCTTGACGGAGAATAGTTAATCTGTTTATAAAAAAGCCACATCGTGTGGCTTTTTCTATGATTTCTATAGATTGTTATATTGCCTTCGTCTTCTCCCTCAACCAGACACTTTCTTCGGCTGATAAATGGGGTGAAAGCTTTTCAAATACCCATGCATTGTATTTGTTCAGCCAATCGATATGCTTCTGGTCCAACAGTGATTTGTCAACCAAATCTGTCGCAATATAACAAATCGTCAATGTCTCGAAATCCATGAAGTCTCCGAATAGATTGCTCGACAACAGCTTGCTTAGCACCAGGTTTTCAATACGGATGCCGTATTTTCCTTCGCGATACAGCCCTGGTTCTATAGAAGTAATCATACCTTCTTCCAATGGTACATCGATGGGGGACGGATTAAATACATGAGGGCCTTCATGCACATTCAGGAAAAAACCAACGCCATGACCTGTTCCATGACCGTAGTTGCGTAAGGCTTCCCACATCGGCCGGCGTGTGATGGCATCAATTTGATAACCCCTCGTTCCTTTGGGGAATATAGCTTGCGACCCTTCAATGGTGCCTTTCAATACCAGTGTATAGTCCTCTTTTTCTGCCTCTGTTATATTTCCTAAAGACACTACCCGAGTGATATCGGTTGTACCATCAAGGTATTGTCCACCTGAATCGACCAACAACAGGCCTTCTGCTCTTAAGGTGGCGTTGCTTTCCTCGGTGGCTTTATAATGTGGTAAAGCGCCGTGTGCCAAATATCCTGCAATAGTATCAAAGGAAATGTCGACAAAGCCATCGTTTTGTGCCCGTATATGTTGCAGTTTTTCTGCAATGGATATTTCGCTTAGTTTTCCGGAGGCAACTTCTTCCTCCACCCATTTAAAGAATTTGGTCATAGCGACCCCATCTTTTACCATGGCGTTTCGCGTGTGGGTAATTTCCACGTCGTTCTTCACGGCCTTAAACAAGGTCGATGGATTCATATCCTCTATAATCTGCACGGTATTCGGTATGGCATCGTACATCGCAAAACACGTCCGCTTTGGATCTAACAAAATGCGTGCTGCATGTAAGGATTGAACGGCAGGGAAGGCTTGGTTATATGCTGCGATATCGACGCCGGAAGCTCCCAGAACCTGTTTATCTGCCTCGGTCAGTTTCGTCGGGTCGATAAACAACGTGTTCTTGTCTCCTGTTAAGAGAAGAAAACCCAATACAACAGGATTACACCTGACATCCCGCCCACGAATATTCAACACCCAAGCTAAATCGTCCAAAGATGATATCAAATGCGCATCGATATGTTTTTCGTTGAGCTTAGTCCGAATGCGGTTAAGTTTACTGACTGTTGTTTCTCCGGTTATTGATTCGTCCAATACATAGGCTTTGGCTGTTGGCAATGCAGGGCGGTCAAGCCATATTGTCGCCAAGATATCGACACTTCCATCCACTTTAATATCGAGTGGTGTCAATGTATCTTGCACAGCTTGAGCGACGGCAACAGATGCCAGATAACCATCAAAAGCAACCTTGCTTCCCTTAGCTAACCGCTGTGAAAGCCATTGGGCATATTCTGCCGATCCCTGAACCTTTAATTTCACTAACTCAAATCCTGTACCGGCCAACTGTTCGTTTGCCTGTACGAAGTACCTGGAATCAGTCCAAAGCCCCGCAAAATCTTGGGTAATCACCAATGTTCCGGCAGAGCCGGTAAATCCAGATGCCCAAGCAATACATTTATATTTTTCGGGTAAATATTCGCTGATATGGGGGTCAGAAGATGGAATAATGTATGCATCTATTTCTAGGGATTTCATTTCCGATCGTATGGCGGTCAGTCTTTCTAAATATGTCATATCTGTTTAATCAATTTCACCCTGCAAGTTACTGAATAAGGATGAAAAATGGCCACTCATTTGAGCTGAAATTAACAGTAACCTTGCAACTGAAATGATATTTTTACACGGTGAAGGTAAAGGTGGCAAGCTGTTTGTCCCTATATTTCAATAATAATTCTTCAATGGCAGAGGAGAGCTAAATAAATTCAATTTATATGCTCACGCAATTGTATTGCATATAAAAGTGAATTTATTTAGGTTTGTTGATGAACAATACGCATATGATGAAAAAACACATACACGCTATTTTATTTTTATGGAGTTTATCCATTGCCACTTTAGCTCCTGCATTCGGACAAGAACTGAAAAGCAAAATCAATACGGCATACCAACGCTTTATGTCCGGAGGGAAGCTCCCTAATGGCATTGCGGCTTTGACTGTATTGGACAGCAAAACCGGGAATGTGATTTTCAACCAAAATGGTACGTTAGGCCTTCCTACAGCTTCTACGCTGAAAGTCATCACATCCATTACGGCATTGGATATTCTTGGCCCGGAATATACCTATAAAACCTATCTATCCTATACCGGCGAAATTGACAGTTTGGGCATTCTGCACGGAGATATTATTGTACAGGGGACAGGTGATCCTACATTGGGTAGCGATCGTTATCCGCAGAGCAATGAAGAGACCGTTTTAAACAAGTGGGTATATCATATCAAAAATGCCGGAATACAGGGTGTGCATGGCCGTATTATCGGAGACGATTTGTATTACAACGGTTATGATATGCCCAGTGGATGGAATTGGGGTGATATGGGTAACTATTATGGGGCAGGTATTTCGGGGCTGAATTGGCGGGAAAATTCAATTGGTGTGGTGTTCTCGCCACGAAATGTCGGAGAAGATGCGCCCATCAGCAAACTAACCCATTCCTTGGATTTTGTGCAAATCGTCAATGAAGTGAAGACCGGTGCCAACGGAACAGGAGACAATGTTTATGGCTATACGGCTCCCTATTCACAAATCATCTATCTGCGGGGCACATATGGCAAAGACTTGAAAAAGACGATCGAAATATCCGTGCCTGATCCGGCATTGGACTTGGCGTATCAGCTGAAACAAAGCCTCATGTCAAACGGTATCTCTGTGGATAGTCTTATGGCCACCACAGCAAAACGTTTATCCAATGAGGGCATTGCACTACCTACAAATAAAAAGGAGTTGGATGTGCATCATTCTCCGCCTTTGAAGGACATCGTCTATTGGTTTAATCAAAAAAGTATCAACTTATATGGCGAAGCCTTGTTAAAAAGTATCGGCTTTATCAGCGGCAACAAGACAGAAACCGATGAAGCGGCAAGGCTCGTGGCCAAATATTGGGAACAACGCTTGAACATTCCGACAAGCGAGTTGCAAATCAAAGACGGTTCGGGTCTATCTCCTCAAAATCGGGTCACATCATTGGCCATGTCCAAAATCATGAATTACGCTTTGGACCGGCCATGGTTTACAGATTTTGAAAAGAGTTTGCCTACTATCAATAAGATGTCAATGAAAAGCGGTACGATAGGTGGTGTATTGGGTTATACGGGTTACCAAACGAATGCATCTGGTCAAAAGGTGACGTTTAGTCTGTTGGTCAACAACTATACCGGAGGCACTACGGCTATGCGACAGGAAATGTTCAGGCTGTTGGATAATCTGAAATAGTGTGTTTTCCGGATCTTGGAGGTTGCGCAAAGTCGCCAAGATCCAAATAAAAGGGCTATCGCAACTTCCAGCAGTCAACACGCCCCATCTATTTCTTTTTCAAAGAGTCGAGCTGATTTTCTTTTTCAATCTCGCGCGCATCGATTTGATGTTGCTTATAGTTTTGAATGGCATTCTTGCTTGCTTTCTGCGAAACATAAATTCCCAAAATGGCAATCAACGTTACAATGACCAGTCCCCAAGCATATTTCTTTTTGTCCTGCTTCACTAGCCAATACATGACAAAAATATAAGGAACGGCAAAAAAAATGTAAAAAATAATACTTGGGCCAACCATATTTGTTTTCGATTATTCGTTATGCAAAAGTATGGGAAAAATTTGGAAATTTGATAATTTGAAAATGTTGGAATGTGATAATTTGAGAATTGGAACGGGGTTTCCCGGAGGGCTCTCCGAAGGAAATCTATGGATGAATAAGTGAATAATCCTATATATTTACAGATTTCGCCTCGTACATCCCTGAATACTTTCATAGCAAGCTGTCGAAACGACGCTGAAATTTGCTAAACTTGACATGTATGCGGTTTATTGGGATTAGGGGGATTTTTAAACCTTTTATCAAAACAGAAGTCTTGTTAGTATATTGATGATAAGAGCAATACAGAAATATTTTTTTATTAAAAAATCTGTTCGGTTATTGCGTAAAACAAAAACTTATTTTTTATTTTTGCGCTATCAGAAGATAAAATAGACAATACATGCAGTGTTCAAAAGTACATACATCTTTACCCGCACAAGCGCATCAAAAGTTTGTGGCGGGGGCATCGTGTGCTTTTGCAACGGTTAATTGTCCTATTTTGCGATTTCGACGACCTATTCTGCCTCGGGCTTGATTCGGAGGCAGGCTACTTCCACTTGGACAATTACCCAGCTCGGTGGTTTCCTCTTGTTAAATCATTTTAGTTTTTGACTGCACGTAAGTGCTATTTATTTTAGGTCGCATCATCAAGATGACACTTTCAGATTTCTTAATTATTCCTGCCACCGTCGCTCATGTGAGCTATGCAGAGACCATTTGCAACGAAATGTTTGAGTCTGCGAAGGCTCGTGGTACCGGTATTGCCCGTCGTAAGCCGGAATATGTGGCGCGCAAAATCGAAGAGGGTAAAGCCGTGATTGCTTTGCACAAAGATGGTCGCTGGGCTGGCTTCTGTTACATTGAAACCTGGAGCCATGGAGATTACGTGGCCAATTCCGGCCTTATCGTGAATCCCGAATTTCGGAAAGTAGGCTTAGCCAAGGCTATCAAAAAGCGGATATTTGACCTGTCACGTGAGAAATACCCGAAAGCAAAGATATTCGGCTTAACGACTGGACTGGCCGTGATGAAAATTAATTCTGATCTGGGCTATGAACCGGTAACCTATTCCGAATTGACACAGGACGAGGAGTTTTGGAAAGGATGCCAATCCTGCATCAATTATGACATCTTGGTGAGCAAAGAACGTAAAAACTGCATGTGCACAGCAATGCTGTGGGATCCGGTGGAAAAGGAACGGGAGCTGAAAGAGAAAATCCAGCGTAAGGCGGAAGCTAAAGAGCGTTTGGATCGCATTGTCAAGAAACAATCTTTGCTTAAACGTATCGAAGCAAAATTGTTCCGTTCTATGAAAAAATTTGTTGTAACGGTTTTTCCCGTGGGAACAGGCCAAGTGAAAGGAATATAATGTGTACATTTGAAGCTATCATTAACGAACATAAAATAAGAAAATAAAGGATGAAGAAAGTAGTATTAGCGTTTAGTGGTGGATTGGATACGTCTTTTTGCTGTATTTATCTGTCAAAAGATTTAGGGTTGGAGGTCCATTCCGTGGTGGTCAATACCGGTGGTTTTTCTGCGGATGAATTACAAGAGATTGAAAAACGAGCCTATGCATTGGGTGTGAAATCCCATTCTACTATTGATGAAACGGAAGACTACTATCGCGATACGATTAAATACTTGATTTTTGGCAATGTATTGAAAAATGCTACGTATCCGCTGTCAGTGTCTGCAGAGCGTGTATGCCAGGCTACGGCCATTGCCAACTATGCTAAAAAAATCGGTGCAGCATGCGTAGCGCACGGTTCTACCGGAGCTGGAAACGATCAGGTTCGGTTTGATATGATTTTCCAAACTTTGATTCCGGGTGTGGAAATTATCACGCCTATTCGTGATTTGAAACTCTCCCGCGAAGATGAAATCGCATACTTAAATCAGCATGGTGTAGAATATACGGCTGAGAAAGCAAAATATTCGATCAACAAGGGTTTATGGGGTACATCGGTTGGTGGCGCAGAAACGTTGACCTCTAACCAATACTTGCCAGAATCGGCATGGCCTACACCTGTCACGTCGACAACACCGCAACAGATTACGATTGATTTTGAAAAAGGTGAGCCCATTGGATTAAATGGAGCGTTTATGTCGCCGGTGGAGGTTATCCAAACCTTACAAGCAATCGCACAACCATATGGCATTGGTCGTGATATTCATGTGGGCGATACCATTATCGGTATAAAAGGCCGTGTAGGTTTTGAAGCAGCAGCTTCGATCATTATTGTCAAGGCACACCATACGTTGGAAAAACATACGCTAACCAAGTGGCAACTGTCTTGGAAGGATCAAATTGCGGCTTTCTATGGCAACTGGATGCACGAAGGACAAATGCATGACCCTGTTATGCGGGATATCGAAGCCTTCCTGCAATCGTCTCAGGAAACGGTTACCGGAAGGGTTATCGTGGAATTGTATCCTTACCGCTTTGTGGTTATCGGGATTGAGTCCAATCATGATTTGATGTCTAGCAAATTTGGTACATACGGCGAAATGAACGCGGGGTATACTGGTGAAGACGTCAAAGGTTTCTCGAAGATATTCGGAAATCAAACACTTATTTGGCATAAGGTTAACAGCCAAAAGTGATGATTAAGCAAGCGACGCTTGAGCAACTAGAAGATGTCGTTCCCCTATTCGATGCATATCGGGTTTTCTACAAGCAGGAATCTGATGTGGAGCGAGCTCGGAACTTTCTTCGAGAGCGCATGGAAAATCATGAATCCATTGTTTTTCTTGCTTACAAAGAGCACAAAGCCGTGGGATTTACCCAGCTTTATCCAAAATATTCTTCTGCGAGAACTACCCGAAATTGGATTCTAAATGACTTGTATGTCGATAAAGATTTTAGGAAGAAAGGCATCGGACGGCAGTTGATTGAACAAGCCTTTTCATTTGCAAAAGACAAAGGAGCGGTTTTCGTGCAGCTTTCCACCCAGGTTGACAACTTAACCGCGCAAAGCCTTTACAAAGAAATAGGTTTTCAATTACAAGAACCCGATGTGGAATTTTTGGAGTTCAGAAAATCGATTTAAGTTTGGTATAATTTAGGATGGTTGAGATGTTAACAGTCCACCCATTGGAGTATGGGAATCTCAACCGCAACAAAGAAATAATCATGAGCAAAATTAAAGTTGGCATTATCGGTTCAGCAGGTTACACAGGTGGCGAATTGTTACGGATATTGATTTATCACCCGGATGTAGAGATTGTGTTTGCGAATTCGGCGTCTAATGCCGGTAACAAGGTGTATGCCGTACACAATGACTTGTTTGGTGATACAGAACTGGAATTTTCAGTGGATTTCCATTCCAATATTGATGTACTTTTCCTCTGTGTCGGACATGGTGATGCACGCAAGTTTTTAGAAGCCAACCCTATCGATCCATCAGTGAAGATTATTGATCTTTCGCAAGATTACCGCTTGAACGCAAACACGGCCTATCAAGGCGGACATTTTGTATATGGCCTTCCCGAACTAAACCGCGAGACCATTCGCACGGCACAATATATTGCCAATCCGGGCTGTTTTGCGACCAATATCCAATTGGCCCTGTTACCCTTGGCGACCAAAGGCCTATTGCCCGAACAGATCCACATCAATGCTACCACCGGTTCGACGGGAGCAGGGCAAAAGCCGACACTGACCTCACACTTTTCTTGGCGGAGTGGCAATCTATCTGCTTACAAGTCGTTTGAACATCAGCACCTGCAGGAAATTTCTGAATCATTGGAGCAACTGCAGGCAGGATTTCTGCCTGTGTCGGAGGAATCGCTTTTGGAAAGAGCCATGCAACGGATTAACCTCGTTCCTCAAAGGGGCGCTTTTCCAAGAGGCATTTTCTCGGCGATCTATGTGGAATCGGATTTGACAGCAGAGGAAGCGTATGCGCTTTATGAGGATTATTATGCTTCCCATCCTTTTACGTGGGTAAGCAGAACCAATATCGATTTAAAACAAGTGGTGAATACCAATAAGAGTATTATCCATTTGGAAAAACATGGCAATAAACTCTTGATTGTGAGTATTACCGATAACCTGCTGAAAGGCGCTTCCGGACAAGCCGTACAAAACATGAATCTGCTTTTCGGCCTGGACGAACGAGCAGGGTTGAATTTAAAAAGCGTTGGGTTTTAACCTTCTCCGGATAAACCAAAATACGCAAACAAAAAGCCGACATTGAAATGTCGGCTTTTTGTTTGCTTGCTAGATTGTTTACTCTGCCAAAAGATTAATTTTTCTTTCTACAGAAACATTGTCGCCTGTCACAGCATTACCGTCTTTATCGACCAATGTCAATTTAATAACGTTTTCACCCAATGGCAGGTTTAAAATTTCGTAAGGAACCCACTGATCCAATGTGAATTCCTGCCCATTGATGTCGGCCTTTACTTTATATCCGTCAGCACCCAATGTACCGTTGGCTACAAAGAAATCCAATAGCAGTTGCTTAGTGTCAGCGCCTTTGTAGTCGCCTTTTGGACGGCTATAGAACAAACCCACTTCTGTTGGAGCCGGCAATTGTTCAATTTTGCCATCTGCATCGATTTTAAACTTTACCAATTTAGATGCTTCTGGTGTTTTAATCGATTCATGGAATGAACGTGATAAGAACGACATCAAATAATGTTCAGAATTAACAGGAACAGTTACGGTATGCTCAGGCTTGTATAGTGCTGCATACGGTGTATTGTCCAAAATAAAGTGAATATGCTGGCCATCATGCGAATTCGCCATATGGTGGTCATGTTCTGTTTGTTCCGTCAACTGGAAATTACTTACGTCGTATTTGACGGTTACTTTAGCCGAATCCGTACCGACCTTTTCCGTAGTAATAGAGGCAATTTTCAAGGTTGCTCCCGGAAATTCTTTCGAATGGCTCAAAGGATTGACGGCAATAGCACCTACCGAATCTTGCAAAGCGGTGGAATCTTGGACCTCGCCATCTTTGTTTTTTGTCGTTTGGTTACAAGAAACAACGGTTGCCGATAATGCAAATACGGCTAACGCAGCAGTTAATGTTTTCATGTTCATATTTTTTGTTTTAATTCTATTATGTTCATCGGGTTATTAACAAATATAGCATAAAATTGTTTTCTCTTTATTGAAAAACAATATCTAATGATTCTTTAATGGCTTGAATTGCCTGTTCTAGATCTGTTGACGTATGCGCCGCAGATATGAACCCCACTTCATAGCCCGAAGGCCCAAAATAAACACCCCTTTTTAATAGTTCCCGGTGCATGATCTTGTATTTTTCCATGGATGCCGGATCGATCTCGTCCGCACGTTGAATATTGTCTGCCGAGGTAAACGCAAACCAAAAAATAGATCCAACCGTGAAAATCTTCACCTCATAGTTTTTATCCGCGACGTATGCCCGAAGGGTCTGCACGAAATGTTGTGTTGTCTCTTCGAGTTTTTCATAAAAACCGGTCTGTGCCAAAGTGGCTAAGGCAGCAATACCGGCAGCCATCGCGACCGGATTGCCGGACAAAGTGCCAGCTTGGTAAACACCTCCATCAGGAGATATATGCCCCATGATTTCTTTGGACGCGCCATATGCTCCTACAGGCATTCCGCCACCGATAATTTTTCCATAGGTCAAAATATCGGGTTGGATATCGTAATAGTTGGCTGCACCTTCAAAACCCAAGCGAAAACCTGTGATTACCTCATCAAAGATGAGCAGTGCACCATTATATTTAGTGATTTGGCGGAGGTAATGGATATAATCTTTATCTTGAATAAGCAAACCATTGTTAGCTGGGATACCTTCGATAATTACTGCGGCGATCTGATCTTTAAACTGCGTGAAGACTTCCTCCAATGCTTGCTTATCGTGCAGTGCTATCACGATGGTTTCATCAGCAAAAGCCTTTGGCACACCGGCCGACGAGGTTTCGCCAAAGGTCACCAATCCCGAGCCGGCTTTAACCAACAGCGAATCGGAGTGGCCGTGATAGCAACCTTCGAATTTGACGATTTTATCGCGCTTGGTATAGCCTCTTGCCAATCGTATGGCCGACATGACAGCCTCTGTACCGGAGCTGACGAAGCGGATTTTTTCAACGAAGCGGTTATGGGTGAGAATCAGCTCTGCCAATTCATTTTCCAAGCGGGTTGGTGCGCCAAAGCTCAGACCTTTGTTCAATTGTTGGGCAACGGCCTCGCGAATCTGATCGTTGTTGTGGCCCAAGATCAATGGCCCCCAAGAACAGCAGAAATCAATAAATTCATTCCCATCCGCATCCCAGATATGGGCCTTGTCGCCCCGTTCGATGAATAAGGGTGTGCCGTATACAGATTTAAAAGCTCGTACAGGCGAATTCACTCCTCCTGGGAAATACTCTTTTGCTTTTTGGAAAAGTACCGCAGACTTTTCACGTGAAATATCTTGAATTGTTGTTGACATAATAATGTGATGTATTACAAAATGGTGTATCGAAGGATATGACTTATCCCAACCAACCTTTTTCCAAAACTTCCTTGGCGTGGTAGGTGAGGATAGCGGTTGCTCCGGCACGACGGAAACTCAATAGGGTTTCCATAATGGCACGTTCTTCATTCAACCAGCCATTATGAACTGCTGCTTTCAGCATGGCATATTCTCCGGATACATTATATACAGCTATTGGCAAATCAAAATTATCATGCAATAATTTAACGATATCCAAATATGGTAGTCCGGGTTTTACCATTAGGAAATCGGCTCCTTCTTCAGTGTCCAACTGTGCTTCTATCAATGCTTCGCGGACATTGGCCGGATTCATTTGGTATGTTTTTTTATCACCAGCTTTCGGTGCGGAGTTTAAGGCATCGCGAAAAGGCCCGTAGAATGCCGATGCATACTTGGCGGTATAGGACATCAGGGAAACGTGTGTAAATCCATGTTGATCCAACAGCTGGCGAATGTATCCAATACGTCCATCCATCATATCCGAAGGGGCAATAATATCTGCTCCGGCTTCGGCATGGGCCAACGCCATTTTGCCCAACACCTCCAAGGTTTCATCATTGATGATTTCACCATTTTCGACAATACCGTCGTGTCCATCTGAGCTGTAAGGATCCATGGCCACGTCGGTGATGACACATGCTTCCGGAAAGTTTTTCTTCACGGCCTCGATAGCTCTGAGGTAAAGATTGTCTTTCTGATAGCTAAAGGTCGCATATTTATCTTTGAGTGACTCCTCAATATTGGGAAATAAATCAAATGCCTTTAAACCTAATTTCAAACAGCTTTCCACTTCGCGCAAAAGGTTATCTATAGAAAATCTATAAATGCCTGGCATGGAAGATACTTCCGTTTTTTGTTGCTGTCCTTCGACAATAAATAAAGGAAAGATCAGGTTAGAAGGTGACAATCGTGTTTCTTGAACCATCTCCCGGATCACAGCTGATTTTCTATTTCTTCTTGGACGTTGTAACATTTTAATTGTATTAGATGTTAGATATTAGATATTAGACGTTAGACATTAGAATGTTTGACGTAAGATATTAGATAATTAGACCTTGGACAAAAGATGTAAGTTCAGATGTCAGACCGGATTTTCGGCGTTACACCTAATGTCCTTTGTTCTTTGCTCTTCATTTCTTTATCCTTCATACTCCAATCCAAAAATGGCCTCTGACAAACCGATTTCATCTGGCGTGAAGGGTAGGGTATAGGGCAGTCCCATTGCTTCAACTGTCTTTGCCGTAGAATGTCCAATGCAAATGATTTTTTGATCGGGATCAATCAGGTTTTCCTGAAAATAGGCTTCGACGTTGCTCGGACTCGTAAAAATCACAACTTGTGCATTGGTCTTGTCTACGTTTTCTTCTAAGACGGTTTCATAGATGGGCATGTCGATGACCGTTGTATTTGGCGTAAGGGCTTTTTGAATCGACATAAGCGAATCCTTGGCCCGTGGAATGAATACCGTTTGTCCGTCGACTAACTTTGCAAATTCCTTTGCAATTTCTTCTGTTTTGATTCCTAAATTGTCCCCTGAAAAATCAGCTACCCGATCGTATTTGCGCAAGGCATCTTCCGATCCTCTTCCCAACACGGCTATCTTCGTCTTTTTAAGGACATATGGTTCTAATTTAAAGAAATGATCGATGGCATTCTTACTGTTAAAAAATATCCAATCTGCTCGTTTAAGGATAAATGAATCCAACTTATTGATGGTGGGGAAAATTTTGATCAGCGATCGTGCATCTACTTGAATATTATGCTTGGCCAAATAACGCCCCAAGTATGCATTTTCATCCAAATCACGGGTAATAAATACTGAGGATGGCAATTTTCGGTCCTTTTTGTATTTAGCAGCTATCTGTTCTGCCATCCCTTCTGTCGTATCCGACTGTAAGTAATAGCGGTTTGGGAAATCTTCATTGTCTGTCGCTATGGATGTCCAAGCTTCATACTTGCCGTCTTCCGTTTGACGGCAGTAACAACCTAATGGTGCATGGCATCCGGCATCGAATAGATTCAACACCTTGCGTTCCACAGCGATAGTTTTGGCTACTTCCTCGTCATTGATCTGTTGGAGCAGTTCGAACAGCTCCTTGTCCGACTCACGGATTTGAACAGCTAAAACGCCTTGTGCCGGGGCAGGGATTATTTCGATGGGGGAAATTTCTTCGATATGAAAATCGGAGAGATCCATTTCCATGCGTGAAATGCCAGCTTTGGCCAGCATGATGGCATCGTATTTTTCATCCCGAAGCTTTTGTATGCGTGTTTGCAGATTGCCTCGGAGGTCGGTAAATTCCAAATCGGGTCGAAGGGAAAGCAACTGTGCCTTTCGGCGGTTGGACGATGTGCCGATAGAAGCATTGTGCTTCAGTGATAGCCTTTTCTTGATATCTACACAATCTTTATGAATAATGAGCAATTCGGAAGGATCCTCTCGTTCCGATACGGCTGCAATAATAAGTCCTGGAGGATTGACCGTTGGAAGGTCCTTGTGGGAATGGACTGCCAAATCAATTTGTGCACTGAGCAATTCTTCTTCCAACTCTTTGGTGAAAAAACCTTTTCCTTCCAACTTATCCAAGCGTAGGTGTTGGATAATATCACCTTGTGTTTTGATAATTTTCAACTCAGAGTTTATCCCGATGGAGGCCAACCTGTCTTTGATGAAATTTGCCTGCCACAAGGCCAATTGACTACCTCTGGTTCCGATGATGAGTTTTCTATCCACGCTGTGTATGTTTATAAGTGAAAATGCGCACAAAGTTAACCAAATAGTCATATAATCCCGACGTTCATTGTCAGAATTAGGCTAAATTTTGGAAGAAAAGGGCTTAATTATTCTCCGTATGTGCGTTTTTTACCAAGATGTCTTTCGCCATGACCATGGGGACTTTGATGTATTTTTTCTCCATGTAGTTAATGACTTTTTCCAGCACTTCGCGTGCATGGGGGTCCAAGCCTTGTACGTCTTGCGCAAAGACCTCGTTTAGTGCAAAAGATTTGATTTCCTTTATTTTTTCAGGTACTTCGCGCATGGCCACTTCCACCCGGCGTTGTTTTAGGATAGGTAAAAATTCTTGGATATTTTGTTGGATGATGGCATCTGCATGCTCTAACTCATTATAGCGATCTTGCTTGTTCTTCTCGGCAATAGCATTTAAGCTGCTTACTTCAATATATTGAACAGGGAAGTTGGCAATCACTTCGGCATCGACGTCATTAGGAACACCTAAATCTACAATAACTTTTTTGTCGGCTTCGCCGTTCAACAGCATTTGGTAGAGGTTGGTGTCAATAATCGCAACAGGAGACCCGGTGCAGATAATCATGACATCAAAGCCTTTTTTATACTGACCTAGCGCGGAAAGCGGATAGGCTTCGGCATTTAGATCTGCTGCAAGTTTTTTGGCATTTTCCAGCGTTCGGTTGAAGACAACAAAATCGCAATGTTGGTGTTTCTTGAGATATTTGGCCAAGTTTTGGTTTGTTTCGCCTGAACCGATGACCAAAATGCGTGGATGTTGCGGTAGTTTTGCTTCTTTTAGTTTACGGTATGCCAAAGAAACAACCGAAATAGGGTTACGGGAAATGTTGGTGTGCGTATATACTTCTTTTGCCGTCTTTACCAAACGATCCATGATTAGCCGTAGGTAATCACCTGTAAACCCGGCTTCGCGGCATCTTTCATATGCACGGCGTACTTGAGCCAAGATTTCTTTCTCTCCCACAACCAAGCTCTCTAAAGAACAAGACATCCGGAACAAATGATTCAAAGCATCCATGCCCGAATAACGCGTAACCTGGCCTAAATAGCACTGCAGGCGTTCAGCAGGAACACAGAAATTCATTTTGTCCATAAACATAGCGATAAACTCAACCGTCAATTCATGTCCTCCACAGAACACAAATTCGACACGGTTACAGGTGGCGATGTAAAAGATTTCAGGAATATCCAATGAATTTTTTAGGTTAACTAATCTGCTCTCCAATTCCTCGTTGCAGATGACCAAATTCCCCAGATCTTTTAGCTCAACATGCTTGTGGGTAAACGCTATAACTCTTAAATTCTTCAAAGCTTTATCTTGCTCAATAATTTTCTACCTGCAAATGTAGATGAAAAGCCGATTTATTCTGTCAAAAACGTGTCAACAGAGTGAATTTAGAACCATTATAAATTAAATGCAATTCTCTTATTTCCAGTATTTTGCAAAATAACATGAGCAATAAAGTGATAACAATCATTTACCAGTTATTGATTTTGTGATTTATGTCGCTTTTATTCTTCTCTATTTCACGGCTTTTTCAGCCATATTTTCCAAAACTTTTGCAAATTTTGTAGGATAATTATGCATAATGTACATTTTAAGTAAACCCCTTGCTTGGATAGGGATATTGATAGCTGCCCTCTCTCCCATTTTCTTTCCTTTTTTAAAGGTGCCACTTCTAGGTAATTGGAACCTGTATGAAACGGACACGAGCCTATTCGTATTGACTTATGGGTTCTTGGGTCTTTGTATCCTATTCCTTTTCTTGCGTAAAGTCTCCTTGTACCGTATATTTACTAGGATATATGTGGGATGGTGCTTACTAGCTTTTGGGGCTGTTTACTTCAAGATCAACCATTATTTTGGAATGAAGTTAGCAGACAACCTCCTTTCTAAAACCTTGCACCTTAAGTGGGGATGGCTAGTATTGTTTTTAGGAGCTTTGTTGCTTTTTTTAAGCGTTCGAAAGCCAAAACCACTTCAACCGGGTCAAGATTTTTAAAAAATAAGTGTTGCTTAACTATGGCTTTTTATGAGGTCTATGCGAGATAAAATGATCTTTCAATTTGTTTAAACCAATGTTTTCCTCGGGTTTGTCTAATTCAAATAACCAAACCTTGGTGTCCAGTATCTCATCATGCTCTTTAGAAAGAATAAGATCCATAGGTTTCACCCGAAATTCTTTATCAATCGGGTTTGTGGCAGTATGGGACATCTTACTGTGGCGGATGATCTGCACCTGGAAATTAGGCCATTTTCCCACTTGATTGAAATTTGCCGAATAGAAGGTAGAAAAATTTCTTTTCAAAATCTTTTCGGAAAATAAGCCTGTCCGTTTGGTGCCGGATATTTCCGAAATGCTCACCAAAAGGTTGTAAGAAGTGTGGTTCACGAGATAGAACTTGGCCAAACCTAACCTCTGTTCACCTTCCACCGCTACATAAATGCCACGTTCTATAAAAGGAGCATTTGGAGTGGGGGTTTCTGCTACTTCGTCGTCTTCACGACGCATATTTCCATGCACTAATGTAACTTTGCTGGCTAAAACGGGAATCTCAAATCCTGAATTGTCGGTCACGCCTACGATATCATTGGCTTGAAATGATGTGATATGTCCTTCAATGGGTTCGTCCACAAAACGAACCAAATCACCAATTTTAAAATTCATACTGCAAAATTAAGCATTCGTGGGATATTTTGAGGTTACTCGAAGATATTTCTCTAATACTGTCACTTTGTGCTTTAATCGGTATGTCAACATTTAAACAGATGCATATCATAAAAATATCCACTTTTATGATCTCACAGATAATCCAGACATATACAGGTATTTTTATGGGATTGATCTGTGCGGTTACGTATCACTTGGCGACTTTTTCCAAGACGGTTAACAGCCGAGCAATGTCGTCTGTCGTATTGTACACATGCAAACCGATACGGATGCCTGTTCCTCTTGGGAAACATCGGATACCTTCTTCAAGAAGAATTGGATATAGCTTCGGGTCCACCTGTATGTTAATTAAAGGTGATTTGATCGCTCTTTCAGCCACCATCGGTAACAGCCATTGTCTAAGATTAAATTCTTTGTAAGCCATCTCAGTGAGATTTTTGATGTGCTGTTGAACCTTTTCTAAACCTGCTTGTTCCAAAAACAACAACGATTGTGCTAACGTGCCGTGTGCTAATGTATCCTGGTGCCCGGGTTCAAAAAAAGTATGCAGAATAGTTTTTGAAGCCCACATTTGCTCTTTTGGACGGCTTCCGGATTGCGCTTTTTGATAGATATGGTCTTTTAAGCGATCGTTTATCAACAGAAAACCATTGCCAAAACCAGCCATCAACCATTTGTATCCGCTCGTCCCGATAGCATCGAAACCTGATGTTTCGAAGTCAAAAGGTTCTGTTCCCAAAAACTGCGTGCCATCTCCGATGATGATAAGATCGGGAAATTTTGCCCTCAAGTTCCTAATGAAATCCAGGTCAATTTTTATGCCCGTAATGTATTGTACCAAACTCAGCAACAATACTTGTGGTTTCAAAACCTTTATGGCTTCTTCAATATCTTGCTCTAATCGTGCAGTTATTTCGACTGTGTCGTATATCAATCCACGACTGATAACCGGATAATTCAGCGAAGGATAATCTTCCTGCAACAATAAAAAGCGCGTGTCTTTTGGAAAGCCATCTAGTAGCGTTGAAAAGCCAAAGGAAAAATTAGGTGTACAGAAGGTGTTTTCAGCGTTTGCATTGAATACTCGTGCAATCGTATCTTTGACTTGTTCGATAAAGCTTCCTTGTTCTTCTCGCAACGAAACTTCCGGCGCAAAAAAATCATTTTCCCCTTTTTTGCCTCCACATCTTGTGTGAACGAGGTAACAGGCCATTGCCTGGTGTATTCAAATACGTGATATTGCCTGGAATGTCAAAGTAGGATCTAAAATCTGTCATGGGTATATTCCTGTTGTTGTAAAATGCGGAGAAACATTTCTGTCGACATGTATTTCGCACCTAAAGAAGCTAAATGTTCAGAGTACACCTGACAATCAATCAGCTCAAAATCGAAATGTTGGCAAAGATATAGTAGTGCTAGCTTAGAGGCATTGGAGACTTCGGAAAACATGCTTTCTCCGCAGAAAACACGGCCGACTTGAACGCCGTATAGTCCACCGACTAAATCGCCATTTTTGGTAAACGTTTCGATGCTATGCACGATGCCAAGCTCGTGCAATTTTATATACGCTTGTTGCATGTCATTTGTTAGCCATGTTCCATCTTGTCCAGCACGTTTGATAGATGCACATTTCTGCAAGACATCCGAAAAAACCGTGTCACATCGAACCATGAAGTCGGTGTTTCGTATAAACTGCTTCATGCTCTTGTGAATAATCAATTCTTTTGGTAATAATACAAATCTTTCATGCGGTGCATACCATAGGATGGGTGTGTCTTCGGTGTACCAGGGGAAAATGCCATTTTGATAAGCCAATAGAAGTCGCTCTACAGAGAGATCGCCGCCAATGGCTAATAGTCCATCGTCATCAGCTAAGGAAGGGTGTGGAAAAACAATTCGATGATCTAAGATATAGGACATATTACAACAAAGGATATATCCCTTCGATCAGTCTTCTGGTTGGCGTGGTTCCTTGCTGATTTCGGCAAATAACTTATCCATATGCTCCACGTATTCATTGGTGTCGTCCAAGAAAAATTCCAACTGAGGAACTATTCTTGCTTGATTTTTAATACGTACGCCCAGTTTATACCGTATTTCAGACGTCTTGGTCTGTATTTGTTTTAAATCTTCTTTCGCTGTTTTGGTATTTAAAAAACTGAGGTAAACGCGTGCTATGGATAGATCAGGCGTAACCCGAACAGTTGTCACCGTAATAAAAGCTCCCGGCGCCCATACATTGCCTTCACGCTGAAAAAGCTCGGCTAGATCTTGTTGAATGACGCCAGCAAACCGTTGTTGTCTCTTGCTCTCTGTTCCCATCACTGTTTGATTTTGGTGTAAAACCTCCCCGTAGGTTTTTTTAATATATCAACAAAGATACTAATTTAGGAGATGGCACAAAATTATTATATGTTCTTTCGCCTTACAGGTATCCATCGGATCTTTATCTGTTTCGTGGAGACACGCGCCAAATTAATCATTTCCCTTTAAATTTTGATTTTTCCAAAATATCCTGTGCGTTGTTGTTGGCTAAAAGTTGCCGTAAAGTTACGTGGGGATTTTGCTGCATATATTTCCGCACCATCATCCACCCTAAGTAAGTGCCCAGTTTTGGTGCAGATGCATTGTTTTCGCCAAGTTCGGGCGTAAAAGGGGCTTCAGTAAAATATTTTTGGATGTGCAGATAATCAGTGTTGTAAAGCAACTCTTCCTGTAGAAACCATGCCCATATTTCGGATTGATAAGTGTTAGCCCACTTCATCTGATGTGCAGTATAACCGATTTTTAAGGAATCCGCCATATCGGGAAGAATAGAGTCAAGTGCCAATAATATCTTACCCTGATAGACCATGTGTTGAAGCGTGTTCAGATCAGTGTTTTCCTGTGGGTAAAGTTCCTGTCTCAACACGCTTTCTACCACACGTGGTGTGATGTTTTCTGGTGTAAATCTTCTGGAAAGATATAGCGGTATGGAACCGACGAGGGCTGGATAAAACTCGGAATCTGCTCCTAAAAACATATCCAATCCAATGCCGATATAGCCGTCGCCGATAGGAGTCTGTACGGAAAATCCTGAAAAATAAGCGACAAAACGAGGTAGATTATACTCTGGGAAATAATATTTTACGTATTTAAATGCTTGCGTCAAATCGTTCTCTTGGTTTTTCAGTGTAGGATATTTCTTCTCTACCGCTGTGGCAAGTGCTTTAAAATCGCGTTGCCGTAACATTTCGCTCAATGTTTTTTTGATATGGAGGGTGTCGGAAGGGTTGCCCGCTTCCAACATATACTGCATGAAGTCGGCATAGAATGCTCCGTACTGTTCTGACCAGGCTTTGTTCTGTTCCAAAATCTTTGCTGAATCCAATGTAGCTAGCTCTTGATCGAATCGTTCAATTTTTACGTCCACATCAATATGGGAAACATCGGGCAGTGTAGAGGAATGTTTACAGGAAAAAAAAGTGAATATCAAAAAAAAGAGATAAATTTGCGGGGTAAATTTTTGTAGCATATTGATTCCTTTAAATTTGTATGGGGACGGCAACAAAAATAGGTTAATTTTACATAATTAAATTAAACAGATCCATGAAAAAAATCTTTACCCTTATTGCTTTATGTGTGGCCGCGGTTTCATCTTCTACCGTTTTGGCACAGGATTACTATTCCAGAGGCACTTCTAATGAACAAGAAAAGAATATTTCTTTGGGATTAAGTATCAACCCTAACATAGGGTGGTTGCGCTATGGTGGAAATGACGATTACGATGCATCCTCTAAAATAGGCTTTTCGTATGGTTTGTTGGCCGATTTGGGGTTTACTAGAAACTACTATTTCTCTACTGGTCTTTTGATCAACTCCATCGGAAGCCAAGTGAAATCTACGTTATCGGGTAATGCTGAGACGAAGGATATCCGTTTGCAGTATGCTGAAATTCCTTTGACTGTCAAACTGAAAAGCGAAGAAAGCGAATTAGGTCGCTACTATGGGCAATTTGGTTTTACGGCAGGATTTAAAGTTTCTGGTAAGGAAAAATTAGAAGGTGCCACAAAGAAAAATGATATCGCCGGTGACGACTTGTTCCGTTTAGGTCTGCAATTGGGCGGCGGTATGGAATGGAAACTGAGCCAGAATTTGAACTTAATGACGGGGTTGAGTTTTAATAACGGATTTACCAGAGCCATCAAAGACGGCAAGCCAAAAACATCATACGTAGCATTGAATCTCGGTCTTTTCTTTTAATACACCTTAGATGAAAATAGCTTTAGCACAATTAAATTACCATATTGGGAATTTTGAGGAGAACAACCGGAAAATTATTGATGCTATCGCACAAGCCAAAGACCAAGGGGCCGACCTCTTGGTCTTTGCTGAATTAGCCGTTGGCGGTTATCCGGCTAAAGATCTATTGCGCAATCCTCAATTTCTCCGTCAATGTGAGCAGAGCATAGACCTTATCGCAAGCCATTGCCACGGGATTACCTGTATCATTGGCGCACCCATAAAAAATACAGATCCAGAGGGTAAAGGTTTGTACAATGCCGCCTTGATTTTGGAGGATGGTAAAGTAAAGGATTGTTGTAAAAAAAGTCTTTTGCCAGACTACGATGTCTTCGACGAGTACCGTTACTTCGAGCCCAACCGAAATTATCACTGTATAGAAATTAAAGGACAGAAGGTGGCTTTGACAGTCTGTGAGGATATGTGGGACGATGACTCGTCCAATTCCTACGTGGGCGATCTCATGGCCGAGCTTCGCAAAGAACAGCCTACATTGCTCATTAACATTGCGGCATCGCCCTTTTCTTACACCCATTTTGAAAACCGTCTTCAAGTCTTGCAACGGCATGTTATCAAGGCCAATTGTCCGCTAGTATATGTAAATCAAGTAGGAGCACATACCGATATTATTTTCGACGGTCGTTCTTTGGTATTGAACGGTCGTGGTGACATTGTTGCTGAGCTCAAGCGCTGTGAAGAAGATTTGCAGGTGATCGATGTTTTTGAGAACCAACCTATCCAAGTCCAAAAACTATCGGAAATTGCCCTTATCCACGATGCGTTGATTCTAGGTTTAAAGGATTATTTTAGAAAATCAGGGTTCAAAAAAGCCGTATTGGGTTTGTCAGGGGGATTAGATTCCGCAGTCGTGGCAGCACTGGCCTGCGAAGCTCTGGGAGCCGAAAATGTGCTGGCTGTCTTGATGCCTTCCATTTATTCGACCGACCATTCGTTAAAAGATGCGCTCGATTTGGTAGCTCATACCGGTTGTTCACACAAAATCATCCCTATTAAGGAAGTGGCTAGTGCGTTCGACATGACTTTGACAGAAACGTTCGAGGGTCTGACTCCTGATACCACTGAAGAAAACATCCAAGCCCGCATTCGTGGCGTTATCTTGATGGCTATTTCCAATAAATTTGGACATATCTTATTAAATACATCCAACAAAAGTGAGGTTGCTGTGGGGTACGGCACTTTATATGGTGATATGGCTGGTGCGATTAGCGTTATTGGTGATGTGTATAAGACTCAGGCCTATGCTTTAGCCGAATACATCAATCGTGAGCGTGAAATCATTCCGGTAAATACAATTATAAAACCGCCTTCGGCCGAGTTGAGACCTGATCAAAAGGATTCGGATTCGTTGCCTCCATACGACGTATTGGATAGTATTTTGTACCAATTAATCGAGCTGGAAAAATCTGGATCCGATGTGGTGAAAACCGGATTCGATGAACTGCTTGTACAGCGTGTCTCCAAAATGCTGAACCAAGCGGAATTTAAGCGTTTTCAGGCGCCTCCCATATTGCGGGTAAGTGCTAAAGCTTTTGGAAGCGGACGATCTATGCCATTGGTTGCAAAATATCCATTTTAGGATTAAACTTTTGTTTTCTCCGCAAGTCTAACGCTTTAACTAAAGAACTTCTTCATATGAAAAGGGTAGCATATATTTTCGCACTTGGCCTTGTCGTCCTATTGGCGTCCTGCTCTTCTGTGCAGTATAATACGACAAGAGTTCAGAGTCTTGATTTTCGTCAATACAAAACGTATGGTTGGTTACCTCCGGTAGATTCGTTATCCAAAAACTACTTTGCCAATGATATCGCCAAGGGAAATATTATTACGTCAGCCAACAAAGAATTGGAAAACTTAGGATTGCAGTACAGTAAAGAAGATCCCGATATTCTTTTTCGCTATATTTCCATTGTCAACAATAAAAGTAGAATGGTGTACGGTTATCCGCATTGGGGCTGGGGCGGACCGTGGGGATGGTATCGCCCGTGGGGTTGGTATGGCTATGGAGGTTATAACTACCCTATAGGAAGTGAAAAATACCGCTATGCCCATTTGATTATCGAAGCGGTCGATCGCCGATCTAATTCCGTGGTGTGGCAAGCGCGTGGCTCTTCAGAAATTCGGACTCCAGAAAAAGCCATTAACAAGTTGCCCGAAGTAGTGGCTGGTATATTCAAGCAATATCCTGTGAGAGCTAAATAATGATGGAGCCTATCTGAAGACCGTCTTATTTCGCGTCTTCACGAAATAACTCCACTGTTCGGATCAAAGCATAAAAGTTAGGGAGTAAAATATAGCGTTCTATTGTCGTGTCGGCGAAGCGCCTGCCCCGATTTTTCGGATAGACATCTATGAGATCCCTCCTGCGGTCGGGATGACAAAAAAAGCGAATGCTATTAGATGATACGCGTATTAACTCTCCTCAGAAAATTTGCTTGATCCGTACACACCAGACATTTTAAACAGGACATTAAGAAACCGAAGATTCACGGATAATAAGCCGACAGGGAACAATGAGCTTTTTTGTTTCCTTTGACCTTCCATCGATTTCGGCAACCAGGGTCTGGATTAACCCCTGTGTGAGTTGTTCAATATCTTGTGAAACAACACTGATAGAAGGATCGTGTAGCTTAAACAAGGTATGTTCATCAAAAGCGACCATTTTCGGTAAAGGGATTTTCTCTTCTTTTAAAGCTTTTAATCCTTTTACAGCTAGATAGTTGGTTGCAAAGAGTACCGCGTCTAATTTGTTGTCTATCACAAATTCCAAAATATCCTTCTTGGCATCGTCTTCCGGGGCATCGAGTTGTAGTTTTTTGATAAATGCCTGATATTGAAATTCGTCCATGGCTTGCATGTATCCCTCTAACCGATCGCGCATTTGGGTCTGGTTGGAATACAAGGAAACCAAGCCGATACGTCTATTCTTGTTTTCCAGCAAATGCTTGGTCGCCTCGTATGCCCCTTTTTTATTGTCAGAAACGACATAGCTGGTATCGACAGCCGGAATGAAGCGGTCAAAAAGTACCACGGGTATATTGTTGTGACGGATATTTGCTACCGTATCTTCCAAACCTTCGGACGGTGTGATAATGAAGCCATCAACTTGACGGTCCATAAACAGCTGGATCAGCTCTTGAGCCTTATGTTTGTCATTATCCATACTGCAATAAATGATATGATAGCCTAGGGCATAGGACTGTCTTTCTATGTATTTGGCTACATTGGAAAAAAATGGGTTGGCAATATCCTCTACCAAGAGACCTAAAATCTTGGTTCGCCCGGTTCTTAGGCTCTTAGCTAATTGGTTAGGTTTATAACCCACCTTCTTTACATAGTCCAGCACACGTTTGGTCAGCGCCTCGCTTATTCTTTTCTCCCTGGCCTTGTCATTTAAAATAAAAGATACCGTCGTAACGGATATCCCTAGAGCTTTAGCAATATCACTAATCAGCACGCGTTTTTTCATGTATTATACTTAAGTGTAGAAAATCAGAAAGCCTAATCTACTAAAAAAATTTAGCAAAAAAGTTTTTACGACAAAAAATAATTTTTAGCTAAAAGGATTTACACGATAATTTTTTGTATAATTATCTGTTTGAAACAATAAAAATGCAATGATAGATTATAAAAAGATAGCTAAATCAGGGATGTTGGTTATAGCACTGACGACAATTAGTCTCAACTCATCAGCCCAACAGTTGACAAAATATGTAGATCCTTTTATCGGCACAGGGGGGCATGGGCATACCTTTCCTGGGGCAACCGTTCCCTTTGCGCTGGTACAGCTCAGTCCTGATAATGGCGTGAGTGGTTGGGATTGGGTAAGTGGTTATCATATTTCTTCCGATTCCATTGCAGGTTTTAGCCATATGCACCTGAGTGGTACAGGCATTGGCGATTGGTTGGATATTGCGGTGATGCCATTAAAGCAACCGGCCCTTTCACTACAGGCCAATGTCAAACAAAAATTCTCGCACGATAATGAAAGTGCAAAACCAGGTTACTATCAAGTCACTTTGGATAATGGAATCCGTGCGGAGCTGACCTCTACGGAACGTGTTGGTTTCCATCAATATCATTTTCCACAAGGAACGGAAACCCCAACGATACGAATCGATCTCAAACACCAATACAATTGGGATAAACCCACTAACTGCTATTTGCAACAGGTGAATGATACCACAGTGATTGGTCTGCGTGAGTCGAGTGGCTGGGCCAATAAGCAACATGTTTATTTTACCCTTATTGCATCGCAACCTATTACGAAAGTGCATATGACGACTTCTTCGGGAAGCCGTGAATCAAAAGAAGCCAAAGGTGAATGGGTGATTGCAAACCTGGTATTTCGTAAAACCGACAACATAAAGATGAAAGTCGCTTTATCTACGACAGATAAAGACAAAGCGACTAAGGCGCTCAGCGAGATGCCAGATTGGAACTTCGCACGGGTCCAATCAGAAGCGGAAAGCAAATGGGAAAAGGAACTGGGCAAAATTAAAGTGGAAGCCAACGATGAACGGTTGAAAACCATTTTTTATGCGGCTTTGTACCACACTGCGGTAGCGCCTACACTTTACTCAGATATGGATGGCGAATACAAAAATTATAAAGGTGAACGGCACAAGATGCCCAACGGGGGGCAACGTTATACATTTTTCTCTCTTTGGGACACATTTAGAGCATTGAAACCGCTGTTTACCATTACGCAGCCTGAAAAATACACGGACATGCTCAACAGCATGCTTGCTTTCCATGATGAAAATGGCCTTTTGCCGGTGTGGGATTTAAGCACGTTTGAGACCAATACCATGACCGGCTATCACGCTATACCGGTATTGGCTGATGCTATCTTAAAAGATTGGCCCGGTCTGGATACCGAACGTGCTTATCAGGCTATGCGCAAATCTGCATTCCAAGAGATTCGTGAGGTCCCGGATTATATTAGATATGGCTATGTGCCACAAGATGTAAATGGAGGTTCCGTCACCAAAACCTTAGAGTATGCTTTTGACGATTATTGTATCTCCTTAGTAGCCCAAAAGCTGGGTAAAATGGAAGACTACGACTTATTCACAAAGCGTGCTAAAAATTATGTCCATCATTTTGATCGTGAAAGTGGATTTATGCGTGCACGATTAAAGAACGGTCAATTTGTTGAACCTTTTGATCCTTTCTATTCAGAGCATGATTTTGACAAAAGTCAATATATTGAAGGTAATGCTTGGCAACATTCTTTTTTTGTACCACATGATGTACGAGGCTTGGCTAAGCTATTCTCTAAAAAGGATGGTTTGGACAAGATGTTGGATAAGCTCTTCGCTGCGCCTTCCTATATGACCGGTGAAAACCAATCTCCAGACGCCAGTGGTTTCATCGGGCAATACGCACATGGCAATGAGCCGAGTCATCATATTGCGTATATGTATACCTATATCGGCAAGGCTTGGAAAACCCAAGAGAAAGTACGTCAAATTGTGGATTCCATGTACCATGATCGACCTGACGGTTATGCAGGGAACGAGGATGCTGGACAGATGAGTGCATGGGCTGTTTGGTCTATGATGGGACTTTACCCGGCTTCTCCGGTAGGAGGTGAGTATGTGTTTGGCAGTCCGGTTTTGGATAAATCAACCATTACAATGCCCAATGGGAAAACGTTTACCATCATTGCCAAGAATAACTTAGAGAAGAATATCTATGTGAAATCAGTCAGCTTGAACGGTAAAGCTTACCATAAGACTTATATCAACCATGCCGACCTGGTAAAAGGAGGAGAATTGGTTTTTGAGATGTCGTCCAAACCGAATAAGAAATTCGGCAAGCACCGAGATAGTTGGCCGACTTCCATGGAGAACTAAAGAAGAGGCAACGTTTTGCTGTTTACAAGTCCGAAGAGAGCCATTCCAATGAAGAACTCTTCGGACAGAGTGGTTTATGGACCTTACAAAATGTCCCTAATAATTGCATACACGTCAAGTTAAGCAAAACTATGTCGTCATTCCGACAGCTTTCTCCGAAAGCATTCGTATTGGCGTCAAGTTAAGGTTATTCAGCGTCTTGTTGAAACGTTTTAAAGCATAGCTACATAGCTTTTTTGCTATCCCGACGTTAGGAGGGATCTATAATAGATGTCTTCCCGAAAAATCGGGACAGGCTCTACCGTCGACGACACACAAAGGCTTTTATCCCATTTTTATCTCTCGTTACGACATTTAAGGAACGGTTGGAAGAGATCGTAGCGAGATGCTGACCGATTTCGAGCCCTCCAGGAGTTCTCTCTGTGGCCGTAGCTGTCTTTAGATCGTTTATAATGGTATACTTATTGATAATATAAAAACATATAGTTATCACCCGTTGTGCATTATAAGCGCTATTTTGTCATCCTGAACGTAGTGAAGGATCTAAAAATCATATCTTAACAAGACTTTAGATGCTTCGGCAAGCCTCAGCATGAATAGAGGCACTTCTGTATCAAAATGCACAACGGGTAGTTATCACAATTTAATACTAAAAAATGGCAGATTTCAGCAATATTAATATACAGGATTTATCGAATAGCGAAGAACATAGCTCTGGCGATTTTTACGACAATTTTCGTGAAAAGTTAAATTCAGTGGAAAAATTTCCCTGTTTGTATACATTCAAATTCATTGTGAAGGCCGATAAGGATAAACTTGACGCTGTGAAGGCCATATTCACCCATTCGAGTGCTAAATTTTCGGAAAAGGAATCCTCGGGTGGAAAATATAAGTCCGTCACCGTAGAAACTTTTGTGAACAATGCCGAAGAGGTGATTGATTATTATAAAAGGGTTTCAGGTATCCAATCGGTTATCATGCTGTAAAAGTGCAAAAGAGTTGCCAATATGACAGCTCTTTTGCTTGTTATAGGATTTTTACAATCAAAATCCGGGGCCACTCCCCAGAAAACCGTAAATTCGTGAAAATTAAATAAACGATGAATTGGAACAAATCAATATTTTTAGCGTTGGCCCTGTTGGCAGGTGGTATACAGGTCCATGCACAGGACAATCTGATCAATGCGCTAAAGAGCAATGTTAGCGACAACAGCAAAGAAGGGTTTAGGTTTACGGAAGTTATTAACTTAGGAAACACCTCTATCAAGGATCAAGGATCGTCTGGTACATGCTGGGCGTATTCCGGGAACTCGTTTCTCGAATCGGAAATGATCCGAATGGGAAAACAGCCAGTGGAAATTTCTTCTATTTACACAGCACGTAATATCTATGTTGAAAAAGCGAAGAACTTTGTTCGTCTGCACGGCGTCCAGGCACAAGGCGACGGAGGGCAGTTGCACGATGTGTTGATCGCTTTCCGGAAATACGGTGCCGTTCCTCAGGAAATATATACTGGATTACAACCCGGACAGACCCGCAACAATTTTTCGGAAATGAGTCCTATATTGCAGAGCATTACCGAAAACGTGGCCAAAAGCAAAAAGCCTGGTAAAAATTGGTTAAACGCCTTTGCCGCGGCAATGGATTCGTATTTGGGGGAAGTTCCTGAGTCTTTCCAGTACAAAGGCAAAACGTATACACCAAGAACATTTGCAGACGAAGTGGTGGGTATCCATCCGGACGATTATATCGGTATATCCTCTTTTGAAGAACATGCTTACTATAAGCCGTTTGTATTGCTGATTCCGGACAACTGGTCGTTTGAGCGTTTTTATAATGTGCAGATCAATGATTTAACAGATATTATCGACAATGCGTTGCAAAACGGGTATACCGTTGCTTGGGCTACTGATGTGTCGGAAAAAAGCTTTAGTTGGAAAAACGGAATAGCGTATGTGCCTGAAAAACCGGTCGAACAAATGACGAAGGAGGAATTGGACAATATGTTCAATGGCCCGAAAGCTGAAGCGAAAATTACCCCTACTCAACGTCAAGAGTCTTTCGATAATTTCACCACGACTGATGATCATGGGATGCATATCGTGGGCCTAGTGAAAGACCAAAATGGCAAAGAATATTATATCGTTAAAAACTCTTGGGGAGAATCCAACGACTATAAAGGCTATATGTATGCGACGAAGGAATATGTTCGTTACAAAACAATTTCCTTGTTGTTGCATAAAAAGGCTCTAACTAAGAATATGCAATCGAAATTAGGCATTTAGAGAAGGTTTTTTGCCTGTTTTTGGAAAATCCCAAGAAATTTTTCTTGGGATTTTTTGTTAAATATTCTTAGATTGGACATGATAATTTCAGGCGTGACAGCAAAATTAGGTGTGAAACTGTATGAATTGGTATTCATAAAAAAGACATAAATAATCTGTACCTGCCTGCGATAGGCAAGCTTCATTACCGTTAAAAAAACAAACTATTATAATGAAAAAGTTATTTTTATTGTTGTTAATGGTGCCTCTTTTGGTCATCGGACAAGAAAAAGGGATACAATTTGAACACGGCACAACTTGGGAAAAAGTGAAAGCAAAGGCAAAAGCCTCAAACAAGCATATATTTGTGGATTGCTTTACGACGTGGTGTGGACCGTGTAAGTATATGTCCAACACGATTTTTCCGCAAGAAAAGGTAGGTGAATTTTTCAATGCGAATTTTGTGAACCTTAAAGTTCAGATGGATCAGACCAATGGAGACAACGAGGAAGTTAAATCTTGGTATGACGAGGCCAAGCGCTTTGCAAAAGATTATAATGTAAGGGCTTATCCTACTTTCTTGATTTTTAATCCCGATGGAGAACTGGTACATCGTATTGTTGGCGGTGGTGAGGCTGACGCGTTCATTGCCAGAGCAAAAGAAGGGCTAAACCCGGAGACACAATATGTCACGCTTAGTAAGAAGTTTGAAGCTAATCCGAATGACGCCGACATTGCCAAGAAAATGGCCTTGGCAGCAGAATCCTCTTATGATCAGGAGTTGGAGAAAAAAGCAATATCCCGCTATATCGGCCTTGTAGGTGACCAAGAAATGTTGACTCAGGAAAATATTTCGCTGTTGTTACAAGGTGCGCAGTCTTCTTCTTCATCGGCTTATCAAATCCTTAAAAATAATCAACATACAGCAAATGAATTACTGACCTCGCAACATAAAACCGTTAATGATATACTTTCTACGGTTTTGGCACAAGAGCTTGTCTATCCTAAAATGAGTAGAGATGGCTATCTTCCGGTAAATTTTGATAGTTTACAGACCGCCATCGAAAAAGCACATCCGTATGTTAAAATGGCAAGTGCTATTGCTCAAGCGAAGATACAATATTATGGCTACTATAAAGATTGGCCTGCATTTAAAGATGCAGTGAATGCATTTATCAACAGTGATGCGGACAAGGTTTCGCCACAATTCTTAAATTCCTTTGCTTGGTCTATATTTGAAAATTGCGATGACCCGACCTGCATCCAAGCAGCCTTGAACTGGAGTAAAAAATCATTGGAAGGCGGTGAAAATCCTGCATTTTTGGATACCTATGCCAATCTGCTGTACAAATCAGGCGATAAAGAGAATGCCATTAAATGGCAAAAAAAAGCTGTTGAACATGCATCAGCGCATGAAAAGGAAAATTATATCGCCACCTTGGACAAAATGAAAAAAGGCGAACAGACTTGGTAAAACTTTTTTCTTAATGGCCACGTCCCATGTCTGCCCACGACAGACATGGGACGTGGCCATTGTTTTAATAATAGGAAGAACCAATATGACGAATAATGGTGAGATATCCTTTCCGCGTTTTTAGTTTGACTCTCGGGTGCGCCCTATATTCTATTTCATAGAGATAGGTTCCGTCCAATAAAAACTCCCCATCGAAATCATCCAGATAGTCGTCCGAACTATAAACCCGCTGTCCCCATCTGTTATAGATACGGAGTTTCACCCAAGAAAGCATGTTTTGCTTTTTTACGTAAAAGAAGTCGTTTATCCCATCGCCATTTGGCGTAATGATATTGGGAATAAAAAATGTACGAGGCAATATGTGCAATGTGGCTACATGATAGGTGATTTCATAATTGTCAGACATGTAGCCAGACAAGATGAGGTCGTATTGTCCAATCGAGACGGCTCCCTGTGAATCTCCCGTATAAGCAGGACTTCCTGACAAATCGCTTTGATCATCATCAAATTTAAATCCTGAAAATGTCATTTCAGTACTTCCGAAAAAAGGTATCCCGTCATGCATTTTAACGGTATCGGCTAGGCTTATGGTTAATGGTGCTGGGAGGATGTGCAACGTTCCATCTACGAAATCTATTTGATAGTTGCCACTTAAAGAAAGTGTGCCTTGCATGATGGTATATATCCCCACATCTTCGCCTCCTGTTCTCTGTAGAGATCCCGTCATCTCATCATCTTCCACCAGTTCGGGCGTTACGGAATATAAAAGTGTTGGATCATCTTCGCCATATTCTTTAGATTGGGGTAGGGCAGCAATACGAATAGATTTGGGGACTACTTGTAGTCTTGCAGTCAATATCACGGTTTGATAGCCATTTCCAGAGATCGTTGCGGTAACATATTCTTCGCCAACATCACGCAGATGATTATTAGAAGAATAGCTTACTTGTAGTCCGTTGGGTAACTGACCGTCAATAGCCAGTTGATGTGTATTTCCGTCATATTCAAAAATCCCATTGGAGAAGGTAACCGCCGGCACATCCCGTAAACGTGTGTGAAATTGAGTGGGAGTACAGCCAGGGGCTTCGCTAACGGTGTTGTAAGGAACGACTCGAATATAGTACACCGTATTCTCGACCAACTCATTCGTTAAGGTATAGCTTGTTATATTACCTATATTTTCAGCATCTATAATTTCACCACCTGTAATCGTCGTGCCGACGGTAAGCCGATAACCGGTCGCATTCGGGACGGGATTCCAGGAAATTGTCGGCAGGAGGGATACATTTGTCTCGCCGTCTAAGGGTGCTGTAATTGATGTACAACCTGGGAGGGTAGGCAAGGTCTCGGTGGTAAAGCTGATTTCCGGACATCCTGTAGCACTGCCTACAGTATTATAGGGAACAACGGAAACATAGATGGTTTCGTTTTCAGGAAGGTCGGAGGAAGGGTTAAAGATTGTGCCGTTGACATCGACGTTATCCGCGATGTCCGTTGCGCCCGGGGTGGTTCCGATGGAGATGTGGTAGCCCGTAGCTCCGGCCACGGCATCCCAAGTGATGTCGGTGTTCACCGGAACACCGGTGGTATTGTCAGCGGGCGTAATGTTTGTTGCGCAACCGGGGGCGGTAGGCAAGGTCTCGGTGGTAAAGCTGGTTTCCGGACACCCTGTAGCACTGCCGACAGTATTATAGGGAACCATGGAAACATAGATGGTTTCATTTTCCGGAAGGTCGGAAGGAGGGTCGTAGCTTGTGCCGTTCACATCGACATTGTCCGCGATGTCCGTGCCGCCCGGGTTGGTTCCGATGGAGATGCGGTAGCCCGTAGCTCCGGCCACGGCATCCCAAGTGATGTCGGCGCTCACCGGAACACCGGTGGTATTGTCAGCGGGCGTAATGTTTGTTGCGCAACCGGGCGCGGTCGGCAAGGTCTCGGTGGTAAAGCTGATTTCCGGACACCCTGTAGCACTGCCTACAGTATTATAGGGAACAACGGAAACATAGATGGTTTCGTTTTCAGGAAGGTCGGAGAGAGGGTTGTAACTTGTGCCGTTGATATCGACATTGTCCGCGATGTCCGTACCGCCCGGGTTGGTTCCGATGGAGATGCGGTAGCCCGTAGCCCCGGTTACGGCACCCCAAGTGATGTCTGCGTTCACCGGGACATCGATGGCATGATTAGCGGGCGTAATGTTTATTGCGCAACCGGGTGGCGTTATCGTTGGAGTGGATTGCAATTCATAAGCCCCGGCATCCACGTGCGTGCCAAATAATCTGAGGTTGCCGGCTAAATCACTGTCTGTCTCGGGCCCGTTCCCCTTAACAGCGGTATAAAGCGGATTTCTTCCATGATCCACAGCCGGACTATTATCCTGTAAACTAAAATTACCATTGGCAAAATCTTGAAATAGGGGATCGACACCTACTAAATTATTTGTACCATTTGTATTTTCCTGAAACATATTCCTCCTGAAATCCTTTGTACTCTGGTCAGTTAACTCATCGTTTCTGTCTATATCGGGCCATAGATGAACACCATTTATAGTGCCTGCGGTGTTGTTGGAAAAAATAGAATTAAAAATATGGGTTAAAAAAGTGTCATATGGCGAACTCAAGGCATGAGGGTGGACGATAGCGGTATTTGCGTTGGATACGAAGGTCGAATTGGTAACATATAACTCCTCTCTGCTGTAGATGGCACCTCCAATAGTTCCTGTTGTATTTCTATGGAATAAAGAATTGGATAAAGAGAGTCTGTAGCCACTATATATGGCTCCTCCATAAATTGAAGAAGAATTTTGATCAAAATAAGAATTGGAAATGAATAACTCAGATTCATTGGAAATAGCACCACCTCGCCCTGAAGAAGTATTTTGTGTAAACACAGAGTTTGTAATGGTTGAAGGATCCGAATTAAAGTGAATAGCTCCTCCATCCTCTTCAGCTGTATTGTTTCTGAAAGCGGAACTGGAAATGGTTACACTTTCAAAACGGACATAGATGGCACCTCCTTTATCGTTGCTGTGATTGCCCTCAAAATGGCAATCAATGATTTGGGCACCTTCTCCCCATGCATCAATAGCACCACCGCCGTAAAATGAGGAGTTGTTTATAAACCTGCAGTTTTCAATCCGATTATTTGAGCCAAAACGTATATGAATAGCACCGCCACCCATATTTGCCGAACTCCCTACGTTTTGGATGACACGGTTGTTTTCGAATAATGAATTTTCAATTAGGATATCGTCTACATTCCATAGATAAATGGCCCCTGAGCCTATCCTGTTTTCGGATGTATTATTCTTAAAAATACAATTACTGATTCGAGTGCGGTCTCCTGAGATGTATAGTGCGCCTCCCTTTATGTCATTAACGTGGGCGCCAATATTTGCATAACCATCGACAAAGGAAATACCATCAAAAAGTGTGTTGCTGGAACTATAACCGGTTTGTATCATGTGTACAGATCCTTGGCCGTCAATGATACTCGGGTAAAGAGAGACGTCTCTTTGATTTCCCGAACCGGAAAATCCTCCCATAATTTCCAACGTTTTATTGAAAGAGATTGTCGATGATATACTGTAAGTTCCTTGCCTTAGCCATAAAATAGATCCTGAGGGAGCATTGGTAATGGCACTTGGGAGTGTAGCAGCATTAGCCCATGATGAACCATCTCCCGTTCCATTTCCGTTCGGGGAAACATAGACGTCTTGGCCATATCCATGTTGTGCGAAGAGTAAAGAAAAGAATAAGCAAGATATTGACCGTACAAAAAGGATCACCTTCCAATACTTTGTATTATCTTTTATATTATTGTTTTTAATAGCAGTTCTTTTTGTTCGCTCCATTACTTGATTTTACCCATTCCGCAATTTCAAATCTAAAAAAGAATGCACACTGATAAGTGTGCATCCGAAGCTTAATTCATGGTTGTATATACATTGTATATACTTATGTGCGGTTGTAGAGGTCCTAAGGGTACTTTACCCCCCCCCCTTTAAGAGATACAAAGTTATTTTACCTCCTTGTATTTCATTCCCATATTTTGAAACATAAAGGCCCATTTATCGCTGTGTTCGGCCATGACCATGGCCAATGATTTTCCAGCTCCGTGTCCGGCTTTCGTATCGATACGGATAAGTACCGGATTCGTGCCTGCTTGGCATTCCTGTAACCGTGCAGCGAACTTAAAGGAATGTGCCGGCACGACACGGTCGTCATGGTCGGCGGTTGTAACCATGGTTGCCGGATAAGTCGTCCCCGGTTTCAGTGCATGATATGGGGAATATCGGTACAAGTAATCGAACATCTCCTTGCTATCGTCTGCCGTACCATAATCAAAGGCCCAACCTGCACCTGCAGTGAATTTGTGGTAACGCAACATGTCCAATACCCCTACGGCAGGAAAAGCAACTTTAAACATTTCTGGATGTTGTGTCATGCAAGCTCCTACCAGTAGTCCACCATTGGAAGCTCCTTCTATCGCCAGTTTTCCCGAAGAGGTATATTTTTCCTGAATGAGGTATGTCGCGGCGGCTATGAAATCATCAAACACATTTTGTTTCTTCATCTGCGTACCAGCAAGATACCAGTTTTCACCATACTCCCCACCGCCACGTAGGTTTGCTACTGCATACACGCCTCCTTGTTCCAATAAGATCACATTGCTTGTTGAAAAGAAAGGTGTTAAGCTGACATTGAATCCACCGTATCCATACAGCAAAGTCGGGTTTGTGCCATCTAGTTTGAGCCCTTTTTTGTGCGTAATAATCATTGGAATTTTAGTGCCATCTTTGGAAGTATAGAATATCTGCTTCGATTCGTAGGAGGTTGGGTCAAAGTTAATGCCCGATTTTTTATAAAGCTCGGATTTTCCGGAAGCGATATCATACCTGTATATCGTGACCGGGTTCACATAGTTTGTAAACGAATAATATAAGTCTTTGTCTTCCAGCTTTGCGTTGAAACCACCTGCTGCACCGATACCGGGTAGTTCAATTTCGCGTTCCAGCTTTCCGTTGCGGTCATATTGCTTGACGAGTGAAGTTGCGTCTTTCAGATAATGGGCAAATATTTTGCCACCACCTGTTGCAGCGGTCATCGCCTGTTCGGTTTCCGCAATCAATGTTTGCCAATTCGCGGGTGACGGATGGGCCACGTCAACGGTCACTATCCTGCCATTAGGAGCATTCAATTCCGTATAAATGAACAATTTAGATCCCTCGTTGTCTATGACTTCGTGATTTTTGTCCATGTTGCCTATCATCGTTACAAATGGCGCATCAGGAACTGTCAGGTCTTTGATATACAGGTCATTTCCCGAAGTCGTATTGGACGCAGAAACAATGAGATAACGTTCGTCTTCCGTTGTGTTGGCACTTATGTAACGGATGGGCATAGCAGGTCCGCCAAATATCAGCTGATCTGTAGCCTGTGGCGTGTTTAACTGATGGAAATATAGTTTGTGCTGGTCGGTCATAGCTGATAAAGCCGAACCGTCTTTTGGCTTGTCGTAGCTGCTGTAATAAAGACCTTCGTTGCCTTTCCAGGCCAATCCCGAAAATTTGATATCTACAAGCGTGTCGCCTACTACCGATTTATCCTCCGTATTCAGAATGACAATCTTGGTCCAGTCAGAGCCACCTTCCGAAATCTGATAGGCGACCAACGAACCGTCTTTAGAGAAGGATACATCGGCCAGCGAACTGGTACCATCCTCCGAAAATGTATTGGGATCTAGAAAAATTTCCTCTTTACCCGTTTCACCCTTCTTGCGCCACAGCACATATTGGTTTTGAAGGCCGTCGTTTTTATAGAAATAGATATAATCTCCCTCTCTAATTGGCGCTCCTACTTTTTCATAATTCCAGAGGTTTTCCAATCGCTGGCGAATGGCCTTGCGAAAAGGAATCTGTTGCAGATAATCTTCTGTCACCTCATTTTGCGCCGTCACCCATTGCTTGGTTTTGTCGGACAGATCATCTTCTAACCAACGATAAGGGTCTTCTACAGTCATGCTAAAATACGTGTCCTTATGGTCGACTTTTTCGGTTTTAGGATAGGGTTTTAATACCATGTCTTGTTTTGATTCGATTGTTTTTTCCTGCTGGCAGGCGGTGAGGCCCAATACCAACAGCATGATTCCTAAGTTTTTATTCATAATCTTGTGTTTAACCATATGCAAGATAATAATTTATGAATAGCATTTCGTAAAATAGCGATAAAAGACATCCCTTCTGTTGCTTATACATCATTATTTATCTAATTTTGACACCTAGCCATGGGAGATAAAATATATTTTGCTTCGGATTTTCATTTGGGTACATTACCCCACTCGGCCTCCCGTGAGCGCGAACTCCGAATCGTCTCTTGGTTGGATTTCGTTAAACGGGATGCCAAGGAATTGTTTCTGGTGGGCGATGTTTTCGACTTTTGGTTTGAATATGCCACAGTCGTACCCAAAGGATATATCCGTTTTTTAGGAAAATTGGCTGAATTGGCGGACGCAGGTATAAAAATAACATTGTTTAAAGGGAACCATGACATGTGGATGTTTGGTTATCTGAAAAACGAATTGGGTGTTGCCATTGTAGACCATGAACTTGTTCTTCATCTTGACGGGAAATCATTTTATGTCCACCATGGGGATGGTCTCGGCCCGGGAGACCGTAAATACAAAATTCTGAAAAGAATTTTTCGTAGCAGATTTTGCCAGTGGCTTTTTGCTCGTCTGCATCCTAATTTGGGTATCAGTATTGCCCAAAGATGGTCCAAACATAGCCGTGCTGCCAATGAAGTGGAAGAACAGTTTTTAGGTGAAGACGAAGAATGGCTCATCCAGTATGCCAAAGGTGTCTTGAAAAACCAGCATTACGATTATTTCATATTTGGTCATCGGCATTTGCCATACAATTTACCTTTAGGTGACGGCACTCGTATTGTAAATCTGGGCGAATGGATGCATTTCTTCACTTATGCCATTTGGGACGGCCGAGAATTGAAGTTGGAAAAGTGGATATAAAACTTGCATAGGCCGGATCAAGCAAATTTTCGGGGAAGATGTTTATACGCATATCATCTACAGTGGCTTTGTTGTCGTCCCGACCGCAGGAGGGACTCATGGGTGTCTTCCCGAAGAAATCGGGTCAGATGCTTCGTCGACAAAAAAATACTTTGTTACCTCCTCTAGCTTTTATGCTTAATTTGTATAAACCGCAGGTTTTCCAAAAATATATTTAACGAAAAAAGCGTATCACAGGTCAGGATACGCTTTAGAACAAAAAAAGTTTATAAATGGTTAGCTCTATTCCTTTAAGATTTAAGACCTCCGTCTATCAAATTTAGCTTGTTTAATCTTTGGTGAATAAAGTGTAAGTATAAACTCACAAACCTTATTCTTTTTTTTCCATTTCCCCTTTACGTCTACAAACATAGGTATATAAATCATTCGTACAAAGATAAATTTTAAAAAAAAGTGAGTGGTTACTTTCTTTTTTATTTTTTGTGTTAGTGCCACTATTTTTGCAGAGAGGCGATGAAGCCTTTCTAGGCACATTCATTAACGTTGTAACGAAGATTTTAAGCGAGAGACTTTTTGAAGTTGTTTTTTTGTGCTTGAGATGGTGTCTTGATACTACATCATTACTACATCATTACTACATCATTGAGGTGACGTTACTACAACATTCTATCTACTGAAGAATAGCTCCTGTTACAGCCATTCCGATAGCTAAGACGATGATGTTGATGGCGAAGAATCCTTTGTTTTTCAATAGGCGCGCCGAGTCACTTTCCTAAAATGTTTTCTTTGCTTTTGTGTCTTTTTATGTTTGCGTCTCTACGATAATAGGTAATCATAAGGGTTGCTTCCTACATATTATTCATCCCGCAAACTATCTACAGGATTCGCTCTTGCCGCGCGTATGGATTGTGCGCTGATTGTTAGAAGGGCTATCATAATTGCCAGTCCTCCGGCTATGGCCAGCATCCACCATTGCATATCGATGCGGTAGGTGAAGTCATTCAACCATTTGTTCATCGTCCACCAAGCTATGGGCGAGGCGAGAAGCAGAGAAATGACGACCAATTTGATAAAGTCCTTAGACAACATGGTTGTGATACCTGTTACGGAAGCACCCAGCACCTTGCGTATGCCAATTTCTTTGATACGTGTTTCGGCAATGTAGGAGGCCAATCCGAAGAGACCTAGGCAAGATATAAAAATGGCCAATAGGGAAAAGACTAGCGCTAATGTGCCCATTTGCTTCTGTTCATGGAACTTTTGCGCATATTGCTCATCCACAAACTTATAGCTGAATGGATAGGATGGATTGAATTTCTTGATGATTTTTTCGATGCCCTGCAGGCTCTGCGACATGGAAAGCTGTGGATTGGTACGAACCACAATATTGAGCAGATACCTTTTCGAAGGATAAACCAGCAACGGCCTGATATCCTCATAGGGGGAGCCCATGATATGGTCTTTTAAAACACCAACAATGGTGTAGTTTTCATCTCCCCATTTCAGATATTTACCGACCGGATTCTCAAGCTTCATGCTTTTAATAGCGGTTTCGTTCAGCAACACAGACATACTGTCAGCGGGTGAGCGCGCATAATCAATATCACGGCCATCCAACAAAGTGAGCCCCAATGTTTTCACGAAATCACTTTCTGTCCGGAAAAGGGTAAAGAAACTATTGATTTCTTGCTCGGGCGTAGCGCCTTCCCATGAAAATGTCCCTCCGGCAGATGCATTATCTGCAGTGATGGTCCAGCCGGTACGGGTGACATCACTTGCCAATTGGTTGTCCAACAATTCTGTTTTAATGGCGGCGTAATTTCTGTCCATCTCTCCTTCCGAGGGGATTTCAATCAACTGCGAGATATTGTAGCCAAGCTCCCTTTCTCCGGCAAAATTAATCTGCAGACGGATAACCAAAGTGGCGACAATCAAAAAAACGGCAATGCCAAATTGGGCGATGACCAGCCCCTCGCGGAGGTTGAAAAAACGGTTCGGCTTGCTGGTCTGTCCTTTCAGCGTCTTGATCGGTTGGAAGGCAGAAAGGACAAAAGCAGGATAAATGCCTGCCAAAAATCCGGTGATAAGGATAAGGGCAAGACCTGTTCCCCAGATTAAAGGGCTTGTCCAATCCACGACCAAAGCCTTGTCCAACATAGTATTGAACAGGGGCAAAGAAAGTACGGCCACTCCGATGGCCACTCCTCCGGCGATAAAAGCCAGCAAAACAGATTCGGAAAGAAATTGGCTGACCAAGGTGTTTTTGCTGGCGCCAACTACTTTGCGTACGCCAACTTCCTTGCTGCGCTTTTGGCTTCGTGCGGTGCTCAAATTCATAAAGTTAATGCAGGCAATCAATAGAATTAATAGGCCGATACCACCAACTAAACGAACCTGCTCAATCTTTCCACCCACAGGGACACCATTCTCAAAGCGGGAATACAAATGCATCTTGGACAGTGGGTAAAGGAACAGGGAAGACCATTTCCTCTCCGGAGAGTTAGCCTGTAACAAAGGCTTTATCTTTTGGTTGAAGGCTTCTATATCAGTCCCCGGACGTAGCGAAACAAAGGTATAATAGGTATTGGTGTTCCATTCATTCCCATAAAGCTTTTCCTGTGTAAATGGGACAAGATAGGTGAAGTCAAAATCAGTGTAATTGGGTAAATCTTTAATGATACCGCTTACTTTGTATGATGCATCTATGCCCATGGTCACGATTTTATTCATGGGGTTTTCGTTGCCGAACAGTTTCTTTGCCAAGCCTTCTGTGAGGACAATATTATTTGGCTCGCTAAGCATCTTGCCTGCGATGCCATGCACTATCGGAAAATCAAAAATATTCAGGAAATCGGCATCAACTTCATTGCCTTTAGACTTGATGCGCTGTTCTCCGTAGGTGAATAAATCATCGCTGGACCAATACATCCGTGCGGCGTATTCCACCTCTGGATATTGTTCTTTGAGGGCTTTTGCCGCGGCGCCCATGGTAATATTATGGACCGTTACGTTGCCGTCTTTATCCGTGCGGTTCCAAAGTTTGTAGATATTCTCCTTGTTCGTATAGAAATTATCATATAGAAACTGGTTCTGCACCCACATGGCGATCAATAGTACGGCAGCCATACCAATGGCTAAGCCGATAATATTGATGGCGGAAAAACCTTTGTTTTTCAACAGGCTTCTCCAGGCGATTTTTAAATGGTTCTTTATCATTTTTTTAGATATTAGACATGAGATAGTAGATTTTAGATATAAGACTTACCTGTCTTTTGCTTCTTAATCCTTGCTCTTTTAACCGTCTCTTAAACTATCAACAGGATTGGCCCACGCCGATTTCCAAGCTTGAAAACTTGTAGTAAGCATAGCCATTGCCGCAGCTATGCTTGCAGCCAAAGCAAGGATGCTCCAGTGTATATTAATCCGATAGGCGAATGCTTCCAGCCATATATTGCCAGTATACCACGATAAAGGTAGTGCGATACAGATTGCTATAGCGACCAATCCTAAGAAACTTTTTGATAGCAAATAAAAAATATTAACCGAAGACGACCCGAGGATCTTTCGGATGCCGATCTCTTTCGCACGTCGTTCGGCAATATAGGCCGATAACCCATATAATCCGAGACAAGAAACGAAGATGGCCAATAAAGCAAAGAAATTAAATAAGTTGCTCAACCGCTGTTCACCCAAATAAAGCCTTTCCAGATCTTGATCGACAAATCCATAGGAGAAGGGGAAATTAGGATTTAAAGTGGCGTTGATTTTTTCTAAAGCGTCCAAAGTAGCTTCCAGCTGGCCGGCTTGTGCCTTTACGACCACCATGCCGCCCCAATCATTGTGCTGCATAACAATGGGCCCAATGGCCTGACTGGCAGGTTTGAAGTTGAAGTCTCTTACAACACCGATGATTGTTCCTTTTCTGTTCCAAAGTTCAAAGGGTTTGCCTATAGCCTCTTCGGCTGATACACCCATGATGTTGACCAAGGTTTCGTTAACTACAAAATTGCTGGAATCATTCCCAAATTTATGCGAAAAGCTACGGCCTGCCACGATCTGCATATCGAATACATCGAAAAAATGCGCATCTACGTCCATCATAGGTAAAATAAGAGAGGAGTTCGGATCTTTTCCTTCGAAATAATAATCTATGGTACCGCTGCGCAGATTGGTTGGTACGTCGTCTGTAATAGTGAAATTGGCGGTTAAGGGATTGTCACGTAATGCATTTCTGTAGGCTTGTTGTTGACCCCAAATGTCACCAACCATGGGTACATATATTAATTCCGATTTGTCAAAACCAAGATTTCTGTTTTTCAGGTAGTTTAATTGCTGATAAGCTAATATAGTACCCACTAACAGCGTGATGGAAACAACAAACTGTATCACGACAAGTGTATTTCGAAAAGCCAGATTTCCACTTCCGTTACCCGAAAATAAGCCTTTCAGTACTTTAACGGAGGCAAAGCCAGATAAATATATGGCCGGATAGGTACCTGCGACTAATCCCGTTAGGGTAGCAATGGCTAAGGCTGTGAACAGAAAGCCGGGATTGAAAAAAATAGCATCAAGCGCAGTATTCGCAAGTTGGTTAAACAGCGGTAAAGTTATCCACACCAAACCTATCGCGAGGATAAAAGAGAGATAAGCAATCAATAGCGCTTCACCCAAAAACTGAAGAATGAGCTGCAGACGGTTAGCTCCGATGACTTTACGGAGGCCTACTTCTTTGGCCCGTCGTGCAGAACGTGCCGTTGCCAGATTCATAAAATTGATGCAGGCTACGACAAGTATAAAAATAGCAACAAAAAATAAGGTATTCACATATTGGTTATTGCCATGCCCCGCCAAATCAACCTGTAAGTTTTGGGAATGCAGATGAATATCCCTCAAGGGCTGTAGTTGATAGCTGGTTTTAAGCAGTGCGCTATTCGCGTGTGCGCGGTAAATGGTGTTAATGCGTTCTTCTAATGCCTGACGTTCTCCGAGGCTGGTAACTGCATTCGAATGTAATTGTATATAACTATAGTGCTTGAAATCTCCCCAATCATCAGCCGTATTGCCCGGATAGAGATAATTGTCTTTGCCCAAAAAGCTAAATGGGATGACGAAATCAAATTGCAGATGCGAATAAGCAGGAATATCAGATAGCACAGCCGTTACTGTGAGCTGTTGTGCATGGTCAATCTTTAAGACTTTCCCTATGGGGTTTTCGTGATGAAAATATTTTTTTGCCATTCGCTTCGTGATGACAATGCCGTCTGGTCGCTGTAGGGCTGTGGACTTATCCCCGGCGATCAATGGGAAGGTGAATACTTCCAAAAAGTTGGTGTCAGCAAAAAACACTGCTTTCTCCTCGTACCGGTCCTGGTTGTATTCAAAATAATGTGTTCGAGGTAACGTGACTCGTACAAAATCAGCTACTTCAGCCATTTTTTCTTTGAGTTCAGGCGTTAACGGGGGAGGAGCAACGGCAGCCTTAAAATCTTCATTGTCCAGCTTTGCGATGAGACGGTATAGCTGGTTACCATGTTCGTGGAAACTATCGTAACTACGCTCGTGCTTCACCCATGTCAAGATCAGCATGCTGGCTGCCAGGCCTACGGCCAATCCTACAATATTCAAGAAAGCAAAGGATCTGTGTCTAAACAGGTTTCTCCATGCGGTTTTTATATAGTTTCTTATCATTTTTATAGTTGTCAGTGATCAGCTTATTGTCCTTGAGCTTTATTCCTTTATCCTTGTTCTGTCACCTACTCATCCCTTAAGCTATCGACTGGATTAGCACGAGCGGCGTAATACGTTCGTGTGGATAAGACCATGACGGCAACGATTAGCAACCCTATACCGGCTCCTGCGAATACCCACCAGCTTAAAGTTGTTTTGTGTACAAAATCTTCCAGCCATTTGTTCATGAAATACCAGGCAATAGGAATGGCGATTATGCAGGCTATCAAAACCAGGAATACCAGATTTTTCAGCAGCATCACGATAATCTGTGTGACAGAAGCGCCCAACACTTTGCGGATGCCGATTTCCTTCGTGCGCTGGTTAGCCGTAAACATGGCTAAGCCGAACAGCCCAAGCGAAGCGATGGCCACCGAGAGCCCTACAGCCCAGTTGAGTAATTTAGAGAGTTTAAGTTCATTCTGATAGAATCCTTTAATGGTTTCATCCAGAAATTTATATTCGAACGGACTTTCCGGATAAATTTCCGTAAATGCTTTTTCCATTTTGGCGATGGCTGTTTTCCATGTAGATGGATGCTCTTTGTCCAAAGCAATGTGCATGACATAGCCGCCTTTGCGACTCCAATACATGGTCGGACGGATTTCAGTGTGCACCGAACCGATATTAAAATCTTTCATCACGCCAACAATGGTATAATGTCCGTCCGTAAATGTTTTTCCGATTGCTTCCTCCGGAGAATTGACTTCAAGGAGTGGCAACATTTTCTCGTTGACCAATGCCTCAAAATAATTGGCGGAATCCAATACACGCACATTCCGTCCGGCCACCAATGGAATGTCGTATACTTTTATATAGTCCTCGTCGCCATTGCGTGCATCGAACGAAAGGTTTTTATCCTCTTTTGTTGAAGCGTCATAGCTGAGGCTACTGGTCATCCTCCCTTGGAACGCAGGTGATTGGTTACCAAAGCTTACCGCTTTAATCTCGGGTATCTCCATCAATTTGTTTTTTAAGATATCACCTTTGTTCGCGCGGTTTATATCAGGGACGTAAAAGTTAATAAGTGCATCCTTACGGAAACCCATATCCATCTGTGTCGCAAAGCTGATTTGCTTGCTGACGAAAATCACAGCAATTAAAAATACCTGTGCTAATGTAAATTGAAAAACGGTCAGTGCTTTTCGTACCCAGGCACTGCGGGAAAGGTTTGAGTTTTTAGAAACCTGATTTTTCAGGGCAAGTACAGGTGCATAGCCTGTCATGACCCAAGCTGGATAAAAACCGGCCAGTAAGGTTACGGCAACCAGTTGGATAAGCAGAAAAGTGGCCGTCGCGCCAATTGGAATGTTGCTTACAGTAAATCCTTGGGGCAGAAATCCTTCAAAAGCATGCACCAATATAGGTAGTAAAAGAATGGATAAGACCGTTGCTATACTTGAGACGATAAGCGTTTCCATTAAGAACTGGCGGATAAGACTACCCTTGTTGCTTCCCAAGGTCTTACGAATGCCGATTTCCTTGGCTCTTTCTATAGATTGCGCAGTAGATAGATTGATGAAATTGATAGCACCCAAGGCCAGTAAAAATATCGCTAAGAAGATAAGATTCCGTAAAGTAGCAGGTTTGACAGCGTTATAGTTGTATGCTGCATTAAAGTGCACGTCTTTTAAGGGTTGCAGTAGAAATTCATCTTTCCAGGCTCCGGCAACAGGCTTTTTGTATTTCCGTATAATCCCGTCTATGCTTTTTTGCACAGCAACAGGGCTTGTCCCGGGATCGAGTAGGACAAGGCAATTATAGGTATCGTTGTAATTGCTCCACGCATCCCAATTGTGATATTCTTTCAAACTTTCGCTGGCCGAAATTGTAGACAAGGATATATAGCCTTTGTATTTGAAATCGGAGTTTTCTTTCATTTCTGCGACTACACCGGCGACTTGTAGAGGTATACTATCAGCATACAAAATAGTTTTTCCGACAGATTCAGCAACAGGTGTTCCTGGAAAATAGCGGTGGAAATTCTTCTCGCTCAGGACAATCTGATTGGCCTGAGCGAGATTCTGTACATGGCCGGATAGCCATTGATGCGGAAAAATGGTGAAATAGTGCTGATCGGTGAAGATGAGGCCCTTTTCTTTCGGAAATACTTTTAGATCATCCTTCCCCACTTGCTCAATCTTTAGCTTAGTTTCGTATATATGGAATAGCGGAGCTACTGCCTCCAGTCCCGTGGTCTCCTCATCTATAGCACGGATCATGGGAACCAGCACCGCAGAACTTTTAAAATCACCATTGCTGACCACCCTATACACACGATCCCCATGCGGAAGATGCTTATCAAAGCTGTATTCATAACGCACCATCAGGAAAATAATCAACGTGGCACAGATCCCAATGGAAAGACTCAGAATATTGATCGCTGTGATAAACTTATTCTTCTTGATATGCCGAAAAGCAGTTTTAAAAAATGTTTTCATGTTAAAAGTTATTTAGTGATCAGTTTATTGTCTTTGCTCTTTATTCCTTTATCTCAATAGTCACTACTCACGACTACTCGTCCCGTAGACTATCCACCGGATTGGCTCTAGCGGCTTTAACAGCTTGATAGCCTACTGTCATTAATGCTATTCCCATAGCAAACAATCCTGCAACAACAAAACCCCACCAGGGAATGCTTACTCTATCATTAAAATTCTGCAACCATCTGGAGAACAGCCACCAGGCAACAGGAGCTGATATAACGAGCGCTATAACAATCAGGCTGACAAAATTCTCCGAAAGTAAATGAACAATTTTGAATATGCTTGCACCCAATACTTTCCGCACGCCTATTTCCTTTTTACGCTGTTCAGCAGTAAATGCAGCTAATCCAAATAGTCCCAAACAGGCGATAAAAATTGTGAGCATGGAAAAAGACGTAATGATATTGTTTGTTCGGTTTTCCGCCGTATAGTAATTTTTGATATGCTCATCCAAAAATTGGTAATCGAAGGCAGCGTCTGGTAATTGCTGATTAAATATCTGTTGGATTTGAGCAATATACGGCGCGACGTTTTCGGTATTGTAACGTACTAGAAAATAGCGATAACTTTCATTTGGTCTAAGCATACGGTAGTAAGTATACCCGCCTACTGCTTCTTTTAAACTGGCAAAGTTAAAATTCCGGACGACGCCTGTAATAACCGAATTGGGAGACATTTCAGTAGGTATACGTTGACCTACGGCATCATGAGGATTTTCATAACCCAAATAGGAAGATACCACTTCGTTAATCAGCACATAGCAGGTTGAATCTGTAGGTGCTAGCTCTTCGGGTAGATCGGTTCCTGCAAGCAGATGTAAACCAAGTGCAGAAACGACTGCTCCACGGCTACTGGAGGTACTGATCGGTAAGCCCTCTTTGGTTTCTCCACGGCGGTGCATGGTTTTGCCACTTTCGCCAAAACCAGGGAATGTCTGCAAGGTTGCTATACTTTCTGTCCCCGCCAGGCTCTGGATGGACTGCTTAATCGTATTGAATTTGTCCGTTGTGTTAATCGACCTGATTGGAATCGTGACGATATTGGTTGGCTGATAACCTAAATCTTTATCAGCAACATGACGCATCTGCAAAGAAATGACAATAACGCCAATAATCAACACAATAGAACAGGTAAATTGAAAAACGACTAATCCCTTACGCAAGTACTGAGCAATCTTGCTCTGTGTGATGATGTTTTTCATCAGCGATAGGCTTGGGATATTGGCCATCAAGAAAGCAGGATAACTGCCTCCCACGAGCGTTATAATAAGCCATATCAATAAGGCAATGCCTATATTCTCTAGGCTAAACAACTGTGCAACATGTATATTGGTGCCAATAATGCTGTTAAATACAGACAGAGCTAATGTGGATAGTAGCAATCCTAGGCATATGGAAAGGAAGGAAAGAATGCCTGTTTCCATATAGAACCGGAATTTTATCTGCCTGCGGTGCGCCCCGAGTACCTTACTCACCCCCACTTCTTTGGCATTCTTCTGTGAGCGCGCCGTTGCCAGATTCATGTAATTTATGCAGGCGATGAGTATAATCAGCATGGCGAGTATAAAGACAGTCTCTACAGCATTAATATTGCCCGTGCGTGTGGACATGTTATCACGCAGATCCTGAGAATGCAAGTAAACCTGTGATAAAGGCTGCAAAAAAAAGTTTGTGTAATATTGGCGATCTTTAGGAACGTATTTTTCAATAAATGCTGTTGTTTTTTGTTCAATATCAGTGGGATTGGCGTTGCTGTTCAGCAAGCAAAAGGTATAATAGCTGGCATTTGACCAATGTACATTTTTACCCATCCAGGAATCCATCATATTTAAAAAAATATCGCCTTCGAATGAACTATTCTGTGGTAAATCTTGGAAAACACCAGAAATCGTAAGTGTGTCTTGTTGGTTGATGATTAGCTGTTTATTTAAAGCAGGTTCATTACCAAAAATATTTTCTTTTTTACTCGCGGAAATAACAACACTCTTGGGTTGCTTGAAAGCCAATTGTTTATTCCCTTCTGTAAATTCAACATCAAAGATGTCAAAGAAGGAAGAATCGGTCAAATAAATATTCTTCTCAAAAAAGTTGTTTTCATTTGCGTTGACAGAACCAAAACCTGTAAAATCCAATCGTACCAACCGGGCAAAAGCCTTGACTTCGGGAATATCACTCAGCATCGTCGGCCCAACAGCATTCGGCAAGTTGCTCCATTTCTCATGGTTATATTCGGCCGATGCCTGCATCAGCACACGGTAGATATTGGCTTCCTTTTTAAATTGTTTGTTAAAACTCAATTCTTGTCGGCCATAAGTAATCAATAAGATGGCCACGGCTAGACTAACAGCTAAACCGAGAATATTCAGCAAACTGAAAAAACGGTTCTTCAGTAGGCTTCTCCATGCGATTTTGAAATAGTTCTTTGTCATTTTTTATTCCCCCTAAATCCCCCAAAGGGGGACTTTCTTTTTTTATTCAACCTGTATTATTCCCTCTTTCTGGTCAATCACACAGGATTGCCCCTACATGCATTTCCAAATTATCTCATTTCCTTATTTCCAAATTTTATTCCCCCTTCGGGGGATTAGGGGAATTATTCATCCCTCAAACTATCCACAGGATTGGCTCTTGCTGCTTTCCAGGCTTGGTAACTGACGGATAACAATGCCATAACGATGGTTGCGATACCTGCAGTGAGCAACATCCACCACTTGATGTCGATGCGGTAGGCAAAGTCTTGTAACCACTTGTTCATTGCCCACCAACCGATCGGTGTAGCAATGATGATAGCAATCAAAATCAGTTTGATATAATCTTTAGACAATAAGGCAATGATGCCTGTCACTGTAGAGCCTAAGACCTTCCGAATGCCAATCTCCTTCGTACGTTGGAAAGCGGTCAACGTTACCAAGCCGATCAGTCCCAAGCAACTGAGGACAATGGTAACGACAGTGGATAGGTTAATCATCCGTGCTTGACGTATATCCGATTCGTATAGGGCTTTGAGCTCTTCGTCGTAGAATTTATAGGTGAACGGCGCGTTGGGATAGAAATTTTTCCACTCTTTCTCCATTGCGTCCAAGGCTTTTGGCCATTCGGAAGGTTGATTGAACAGCTTGATGTTAATGGCGCCTAAACTGGATTTGCGTGTCGTGACGTGAATTGCTAAAGGTTCTTTAGGGGCATGTAGGTATTTTGAATGAAAATCATTGAAAATGCCTTGGATTATAAAAAGATTGCCTGAAGGATCTTTCAAAGTTTGTCCGACAGCTAACTCATTCGACTTAAAACCTAACCTTGCGCGAGCCGTTTCGTTGAGGAAAACAGTGCCTGTAGTGTCGGCTGCTTGGGGAGATCTGCCTGCCAAAATCCGTATGCCATACACCTCCATATACTCCGGATCGGTATATTTGAAATTCATATTCAAGTGTACCTCGCCGGTATCTGACTGGGCAAATAAGGTGTTGCCCCAATGATTGTTATTCAAAGGTAAATGACCTAAGGCTACCTTTGCGATTTCCGGATATTGTTGCAACGCTTGCTTATAGAGAAACGGATCGGAACCTGCGGTTTCTTTTTTCTTATACGGCATTTTAATGGTGACTACGGCCTGCTTGTCAAAACCTAAATCGGTACGCAGTAAAAAGTCGATTTGGGAAGCGATGATAAAGGTGCCGATAACAAACACCTGTGCAATGACGAACTGAAAAACGATCAACGTTTTCCGGAGGGTTATATTTCCAAAGGACAATTTGCCAATACCATGGATCTTCATGACCTCCACAATGTTGACCCTGTTGATGAGGTAAGCGGGATATAGACCTGATAATATAGTCAGTACGCCTAACAATGCTCCCAAAAAGAGCAATATAGCAATGGAATCCTTGTAATCCTGAATGCCCGGTGGCATAAATTCGCTGAACTGCCATCCAAAGTATTTTACCAACGGTATGGCCAATACAAGCGCCAATATACAGATGATGAAGGTTTCTTGAAGGAATATAGCAGTCAATTTGTAAGGCCTTTCGCCGAGTGTTTTACGGATACCGATCTCCTTGGCACGATAAGGGACTTGTGCCGTACTAAGGTTGATGTAGTTGATGCAGGCGAGCAACAACAGAAAGCCACCAATGCCCATGAGGCCATAAACGATTTTCTTTTCGGCCGTGTATTCCCCGGCAGCATAATCACGTGAAAAATGTTTTTCGGTCAACGGCAATAGGTCAAACCATGTTGTGTAGTTGTACTTTTCAAAGTTCTCTTTTTCCATTTCCGCAAGTTTGGCATTGAGGCCATCCAAAAGGTTTTTTTTGTGTTGTTGCTGGATTTTAATGAAAACTTTGTGATTGGAATTAGAACTGCCCCAATACCCCTCAAGTTCATGCTGTGGTATGGCCATAAATTCCTTTCCTGTAAAACTGCTTGGTTTAGTTAAATCGGCGACAATACCGGTTACAGTAAATAAGGTCGTATCATATTTTAGTGTTTTTCCAATGATGTCGTCCACAGGTATGTTGCCGAAGTATTGCTTTGCTCTTGATAGGGTTAATACGACTTGATGCGGTTGTGCTATGGCTGTTTTGGGATCCCCAACCAACCATTGATATGGCACCATATCGAAGTAAGCAACAGAGGTGCTTTTGATTTCCGAAGGATCGTCAAAGATCAATTGCTCCTGATGTGGTTTTTCTATGCTGACCTCTTCATACCCTCTGTTGTACATGGGAACAACCTCGGCAAATTGCGGGTACGTCTCTGAAATATAAGGGTAGAGTGTAAGGGGTACGCCCCCAAAACCACCCTCCCTGCCTTCAAAGAATGATTTGTTAACAACCTGATAAATGTCTTCCTTGTTGGGGTGCGATTTGTCAAAGCTAAATTCATAGTAAGCAATGCGAAAAATAATCCAGCAGGCACTAATGCCAATGGCCAACCCTAAGATGTTCAGGGCGGTAAACAGGCGATTATGCCATAATTTCCGAAGGGTTAGTTTTAGTCCTGTCATATCTTTTTGTTGTTTAATTGTTTAGTCGATGAACGGATTATTTAATCGTTTAATCCTCCCCCAACCTCCCGAAAAATCGGGACAGGCTCTCCAAAAGAGGGGAGTATTTCCCAATTATCTCATTCCATCATTTTCAAATTTTATCCTGCTTTGTATTATTCCCTCTTCGAGGGCTAAGGGGATTTACTCATCCCGTAAACTGTTAACCGGATTGCTTTGCGTCGCTCTGAAGCTACGAAGTCCGACTACAGCCAACATACTGAATAAGGTGAATAACCCTGTCAATACAAATAAAGATACAGGCATGTCTATGCGGAAGGCGAAATCTTCCAGCCATTTGTGCATCAGCCACCAAGATATAGGGAATGCTATGATAATAGCAATGCCTACCAATTTGGTGAATGACGAAGAGATCAGTTTTACGATAGCCACAGAAGAAGCGCCGAGTACTTTTCGGATGCCGATTTCTTTTACCTTGCGTTCAATTGTATAAATGGCTATCCCTAATACGCCTAAAAGGGCAAGCAACATGCTGATACCACTGAAAAAAGCAAGCTGTTGGAATTGTTTTTGCTCTTTTTGATATTGATTCCTGACTTGTTCTTCTAACCAATTGATCCGGGATAGGCGGTTAGGAAAAAAGGTATTCCACGTGGAATTTAATACAGATAAGGCCTCTTTTTCTTTTCCTTCCGTTGCCCTGACGATTAAACAGCCCATCTCCCAATCTTTTTGTGCTTCAAAGGCGAGAAAACCCATTGGATATCTTAAACTGGCCCCATGAAAATCCTTGAGTATCCCTACCGGTGTATGTTTTAGCGATGTAGATCCTTCATTGAGCGCCAACTGAAATTTTTGCATGGTGCTTTCGGTGGTGAGCACGTTGCTATAGATTTCCCGTTGGATCGTTTCGGGAGTGTACTCGACTGCATCAAGCGCATATTGCGGTTGCAATTCCCGCCCTTCCAGAAGTTGCATACCCATGGTAGCTATAAAATCAAAATCACTTTGTATAATTGCAACCTTTTGTGGGACTTCTGGATTTGCCGGATCCTCGACAGGTCGAAAATTCACTGCTCCACTAAAAGGGGTCCAGCTCGCAAAACTGGCTGACATAATACTTGGATGCTGTAATAAAGCCTGTTTGAAGACCTGTGCTTTCCCTTCCCATTGGGTGAAATCCACTACCATTATATTCGTGGGTTCGTAGCCCAAATCCTTATTGTCCATATACTGTAACTGTGCACGAATGGTCAACATGGAGATGATCACCACAATAGCAATGGTAAACTGTATAGCGATCAATCCACGGGTGAAACCGATGTTCAATGGGAGGTTGAGTACCGATACCCGTTTTCTTAGTCCTTCTGAAACTTTTGTTTTGGACAGGGTGAGGGCAGGGAATAGACTACAAAAAATACCTAAGGTTAACCAACAAAAAATCAATCCTGTGAACATGGGTAAGGAACTTTGGAAAGTGATTGTCAGAGGATGACCCAAATAACGTTCAAAGATAGGCAACGCTATTAAGTATAATGAAAAGGCTAAGAGAAGAGCCGTGCCATACAGTAGCAGGCTTTCCACTGACATCTGTGCGAGCAGGTGTCTTTTATTTGCGCCTAATACCTTCCGGATTCCAGTTTCCAATGTCCGCTTCATGGCGTGAGCGAAAGTCAGGTTAACGAAGTTGATGCAGACCAATACTAAGGCGAGAGCACAGATTCCGGCCAGTAAATAAATATCTCGCATTGGGTAGGAAACATTGGGCATTGAAGTTGGCGAGAGGTGGACATCTTTAATGGACTGAAAAGTAAACTCTACTTTATTTTTGTTACCTGATGCTTGTTGCGTAGCATACCAGGTGTTGATTTTTTTTGATAAGGAAGCTGTGTCCGTTTCACTGCGGATTTGGATGTATTGCCCTTGATACGCACCGGCTTTGCCCGGCTCGAATGCCTGTTGATGTGGAATAAGCAGGATAGCATCGGTATGTAAATGGCTGTTCTGTGGCAGGTCTTCTAAAATGGCATTAACATAGTAGGCTTCCGGGGCGCCTTCTTCCGGAAGATTATAGAAGGTTTTGCCGACAACATCTTTTCCGTTGAAATATTTTTGATGTGCGCTACGGGTTACTACAAGATTCTTTGCATGTGAAACAATTTGCTTTGGATTGCCTTCAAGAGCTTTGACCTCAAAAAGATTAAAGAAATTGGTGTCTGACTCCAGTACTAGCATCTCCATGTGTCTGTCGGCTATCGAATCGATGACTAACTTGGGGCTTTGTAACTCGATGTTGGTGTAGGCCAATATTTCGGGAAAGGCTGAGGTTAGACTACTGCTTAAACCTGCAGGTGCTCTATCTAACTGATATTGGATGTTGCCGTCCTGATCGTAGTGTATAGTGCGGATGCGGTATAGCTCATTGCTCCGCTTCCATTGTCTATCGTACGATAGCTCGTCTATAACCCATGTCGTAATTAACATAACGGCCAGCAGTCCTAATGTTAGACCTATAAGATTGGTCAAGGAATATGTCCGGTTTAGGATTATTGTCCGCCAGGCCGTTTTGAAATAGTTCTTTATCATTTTTTTAGATTTTAGATTTTTGACATCAGACTACCTTATCTTTTTTCCTTGCTCCTTTATCCTTGTTCCTTTTACTCATCCCGCAAACTATCCACCGGATTAGCCAAAGCTGCCCGTATAGCCTGGTAACTTATGGTGACCATTGCTATGACAATGGCGATAATACTGCCAACGGCAAATGTCCAGATGTTCAGATCCGTTTTATAGGCAAAGTTGTTGAGCCATTGTTTCATCAGATAAAGGGCAATCGGACAGGCAATCAGGATCGCGATGCAGACAAGCAACACAAAGTTTTTCCCCAGTAACCGGACGACACCAAAGACACTTGCGCCTAACACTTTCCGGATACCAATTTCTTTTACACGGGTTTGTGCTTCATGAGTGGCTAATGCAAATAAGCCTAAGGCCGAAATAAATATGGCAATACCCGAAAAAATGTTGAATAATAAGCCTGTTCGCTGTTCGGATTTATATAAGTTGTCGAATTGCTTATCGATGAACGTATAGCTAAAAGGTGTATCGGAAGGATAACGATTATATATTGTTTCCAGAGCTTTGATAGCCTGTTGCGCTTGTGCTGTGGTTGTTTTAACATATAATGTGCCGGCTCCCCAACGTGTCCAGAAAACCATCGGACCTATTTTCTCCTTGATGGATTGGAAGTGAAAATCTTTCACCACCCCAATAATCTGCCCCGGAACTTCATGAAAGATCATACTCGCGCCCACATAAGGTGGCGTTAAACCCATTTGTTTGGCTAATGTTTCATTGATGATATAGCCAGAGGAATCTGCGGGAAGACCTGAAAAGTTTTTTCCCTCAAGAAGTTGGACGTCCATTAGTGGAATAAAGTCCTTATCAATGGTAGCCTGTGATACGACTAACCTATTATCTTTGGATTTGCCAGGCCAGTCGATATCACTGGTAGAGTGAAAATAATCTGTTAAGTTTCCTATACCGGTAACGGAGACCCCTTGAATGGCACTATTGTTCTTAAGCTCGTCGCGGATAGCATCCATATGTTTATATGCCTCTTTGGGCAGACTGAGGGTCAATACATGGTTTTTATCATAGCCCAGATTGATTTGCTGGATATAAGCGAGTTGATTTTTGATAACCAATGTACATACGATAAGGGTAACGGAGATGGTAAACTGGAAAACGACCAGTATTTTCCGCATGGTATTTGACGAAAGCTGTTTCAACGATTTCCCTTTTAACGATTCGATAGGTCTGACAGCAGAGAGTTGCATGGCTGGATAAATACTGGACAGGCATAATGTGCCGAAAACGGCTAATCCAATATATAGCCATATTGAGCCATTATGAAGCGAGTAGCTTATCGATTTTTGTGTGATTTGGTTATAGCCCGATTGAAGTAAGAAGATAAGGGCGAAAGAGATAATTAATGAAATGCCGAAAATTACTATTGTTTCGACGATGAATTGTAAAAATAGTTTTGCTCTGCTCGCACCGATCACCTTCCGTATGCCGACCTCTTTTGCACGATCCAAGGCTCTGGCAGTACTGAGATTGATGTAGTTTACTGCACCGATAACCAATAGCAGGATAGCAATGACACTGAAAATCTGTACCGTCCGCAGACTTGATTTGTTGCCTTCGGGAGTAATTAAACGCATGGTTTTTAGCGGATCTAATACAAATACTGTTGAATTTTTTCCATCCCTGGCTTTGGTGTAAGCGTCGGTTATCACTTTGCTGATTGCATTTGGAGCGGTATTCGGCTTCGCTTTGATGTAAGTTGCAAAACGGTAATTGCCCAAATCTTCATCGATGGTCTTCCATTGTCCGTTGCCAGTGAAAAGTTGTGCGAGATATCCAAATGGTATAATAGCATCAAACCGTATTGAAGAGTTATGGGGTACATCTTCTAAGATGCCCACAACTGAAAACAAGTCCTCGTCATAGCGAAATGTCTTACCTATAACCTGTTGGCTGCCGAATAGTTTTTCTGCCGTAGACTCGGTGATAAACGCATGGTTATAATTTTCCTGAAAACCGATGAGGGAACCTTCTCGTAATGGAAAATTGAATATGTTGAAGAAATGACTATCCGCGTAACCTATCTTTAAACCAGTTACGGTATGTTTTTTTTCGTCATCGACCAGTGTTTCATTCCAATCCTGAGAAAAACGCGTTGCGGATTCGACTTCTGGGGCATTTAGCGCATAATTTACAATCGGGCCGGGAGTCGTTCCCCATATAGAACCGTTATTTTCCGGATCTAAGTGCGCATTGACTTTAAATACACGTTCATAGTCTGGATGGAATTTATCAAAGCTCTGTTCATCCTGTACCCACAGGATAATCAGTATCGAAGTAGCCAAACTGATAGACAGTCCTAAGATATTAATCATCGTATAGAACTTTTTCTTCTTGAGTCTCCGAAAGACCGCCTTTAGATTTCTTAGCATATGTTTTAAGCGTTTAATCCTCTCCTAAGCTACCTAAAATCGGGACAGGTTGTCCAAAGGAGGGGAGGATTATCATTTCCAAATTTTATCCAGCTTTCATTGTTTACCCTTCTCGGGGGAGCTTGTCCCGATTGATAGGTATTAGACCTCTACTGTCTCCATGATTACCTGTCCGTCAAGCATACGGATAACGCGATCGGCGAATTTGGCGTCATGTTCACTGTGGGTTACCATTATAATTGTGGTGCCGGCTTCGTTAAGCTCGGTCAACAGGTGCATGACCTCATTACCATTGCTGGAGTCAAGGTTACCCGTAGGTTCATCGGCAAGGATTAACTTTGGGTTATTCACTACTGCCCGGGCCACGGCGACACGCTGTTGCTGACCGCCGGATAGCTGTTGCGGAAAGTGGTTACGGCGATGCATGATCTGTACTTTCTCCAGCACCTCTTCTACACGACGTTTGCGCTCCGCGGCAGGCACGTTGGTGTACACCAAAGGAAGTTCCACGTTTTCAAATACAGTAAGCTCGTCAATTAGGTTAAAGCTCTGGAACACGAAACCGATGTTATGTTTGCGCAGGTTGGAACGATTACTCTCTTTAAATTTGGCTACTTCTGTACCGTTGAAAAGATAGCTCCCTTCATCGAGGTCATCCAAAAGACCAACGATATTGAGTAGGGTAGACTTGCCACACCCAGAAGGCCCCATGACAGCGACAAATTCACCTTCTTTTACGTGGATGTTCACATTGTTCAAGGCTACCGTCTCTACTTCTTCTGTACGGTAATATTTTTGCAGGTTTGTTATTTTTATCATATCTTTTTTAGTATTGCGAATAGCGATATGCGTATTGCGATTTTTGTATAGTTTGTTAAATTTCTTTGATTATTAGTGTTCAGTTGTTTCTGTCTATTGTCTACTCTCCACTTATTTATTCATCTCTTAAAGTTCTCGTTGGGTTTGCAGTTGCCGCACGTAAAGCCTGCGAGCTGACGGTCAGTATCGCAATCAGCACAGCTACCAACGTCGCTAAAGCAAATACTGTCCAACCCATCTCTATGCGATAATTGTAGGAGCTTAACCAATCGTGCATAAACCACCACGCTAAAGGAAAGGCGATGATACAGGAAATCCCTACCAATAGCACAAATTCTTTGTTGAGCATACCTACCAAACGGGTAACCGAAGCACCTAATACTTTACGGATGCCTATTTCTTTTGAACGTTGTTCTGCCGTGTAGGACGCCAATCCGAATAAACCCAAGCAAGAAATGATGATAGACAGAACGGCAAAGATGGCTGCCAGTTTTTGGATTAACATTTCTGACTGAAATTTATTGTTAAACGACTCGTCAAGGAAGCGATATTCAAAAGGATAATCCGGATTGTTTGTTTTGATAACTTGCTCGATCTGGCTGATAGTCTTTAGCAGGTCTACACCAACTTTGGTCTTGATATTGATGACCCCGCTATTTAGCGGAGCGAAAGGTATGAAAACAACTGGATCAGGATCTGAATAGACATTATTGTAAACAAAGTCCTTCACGACACCCACAATGGTGAACGGCTGATCAGAAATGCGTAGTGTCTGACCCGCAACCATGCCATCAGGCTGTATCATTTTGGCAAGTGTCTCGTTGATGACCAATGACGTGCTATCCCCAACAAATTGTGGACGGAAATTGCGGCCATCAAGTATATTCATGCCCAGGCTTTGGATAAACTCGGGGTCTGTTCTTAATCTGCCGATTAAGATACTCGAGTTTGGATCCTTGCCTTCCCAATCAAAATTGCTGCTATTGGAGTGGATGTTAAGCACATTCATGTCGGCTATGCCTACCGCTTCAATATTACCGGTTGCTTTTAACTGTTCTTTAATTAAATCAATATGTTGCCCCATATTTCCACGTAGAGCTGTGGTAATCACCTGGCTATGGTCAAAGCCCAAATCACGATTTTTGGCATGTTTTATTTGTTGGTAGATAATAGTCGTGCAAATAATCAAAACCACAGATGCAGTATATTGTACGATCACCAAACCACGACGGATAAATCCGGCTGTTCCGGTCTTGTGCTTTATACCTTTTAATGTATTAAGTAGATTGAAAGAGGACAAATAGAATGCCGGATAGCTACCCGCCACAAAACCACAGATCAGCACGACACTGATAATGAAATAAAGATGCGAAGGAGAGGGTTTGAGCAAATCCACGTTTAATTCTTTATTGACCAGGCTGTTGAACGCATCTAGAGATAGATAAATTAACCCAATGGCTAATAGAGCAGATAGGAAGGCGTAGATTAATGACTCGCCAAGAAATTGTGCAATGAGCGATTTGCGGCTGGCACCGACTACTTTGCGCATCCCTACCTCTTTCGCCCTTTTTTCTGAACGTGCAGTAGCGAGGTTCATAAAGTTGATGCAGGCAATTAGCAGCACCACCCATGCGATAATACTAAACAAACGGATGTATTTGATAAAGCCTTCTTGTTCGTCACCGTCCTTATTAAAGCTGTTGTATAGATTCCAACGCTCCATAGGGTAAAGAAAATTCTTGGAAAATGTTACTTGGCCATCCGTTTTACGTTCTACAAATTCCAACAATGGTTCGTTAACCTGCATAACATTTACATTCGGTTCCAGTTGCACTAAGGTTTGAATACCATTGTTGCCAAAGCTCTGTAACCATTCTTTATCGATTTCATACTTCTTAAAAGGAATTAGCCAATCGAACCGATAACTGCTGTTTTTCGGAAAATCTTTGACAACGCCCGAAACCACATATTCTTCTTCATTATTTACCCGTATGGTTTTACCCAATGCCGATTCATCATTGAAGATGCGTTTTGCACTTGTTGCAGTTAAGACAATATTATTCAGGTCGGTTAGGGCCTCATTGGAATTACCTTCTATAAATGCTATGGATAATACATCTATGATTTCCGGATCTGCATAGAGACCGTTTTGATAGAGATTGTTGTCGCCAACTGAAAAAAGATTGGTGCCATTCGCCACGCGAACAGCATGCTTGATGCCTGGAATTTCTTCTTTTATTGCCGCAGCCAAAGGGCCTTGTGTTGCCTCAAAGACATACGTCACGTCATCATACTTTTGTTTAGATTTGACGCTATAGATGTCCTTCTTGTTCGGGAAGTGATCATTCCGGGTTACTTCGTCTTCCACCCAAAGGAAAATCAAAGCTGCTGCCGTTATACCGACACCCAATCCAAAGATATTCAGAAAGCTGTAACCCTTCGTTTTCCAAAGGTTGCGTAAGGCCGATTTAAAAAAGTTCTTTATCATTTTGAGTTATCAGTTATTTCTGTCAGATGACTACTATCTCAATACTCAATACTTAATACTATTTCACATTTAATTCCTGTATCTTGTCGTAGGTCTCATAGCTTGACACGATGACTTTGTCGCCAGGTTGCAGACCTCCGATCACCTCATAATATTCTGGATTCTGCCTGCCTAGCTGTATGTCCACCCGGTAGGCCGTATTTCCATTCTTATCTAATTTGAAAATCCAGTTACCGCCTGTTTGCTGATAAAAACCACCTTTGGCTAATAACAGGGCTTTTGTTTCATCGCTTAAGGCTAAACGGATCTGTAGGGTTTGTCCACGACGGACACTTGACGGTGCTTCACCTTCAAACTCCATGTCCACTTGAAAACGTCCATTGGTTACCTGCGTATAAACCTTTTTGATTTTCAGTTTATATGTTTTGCCACTTAGTGTAAATTCACCCACTTGATCGGTAAAGATGCGGTTGATGTAATGTTCATCGATTTCGGCCCGCACTTTGAACCCTGTAAGTACATCAATCTGTCCAAGGCGTTCACCTACATTTTTGCTTTGTCCGATCTCCGCATCAAAGGAGGTTAATTGTCCATCCACCGGACTGCGCACAATGAGATCACCTACCTTTTGGCGCATAAGCTCCAGGGCGCTTTGTGTTCGTTCATAAGTCTTTTGATCTTGGGTGGCTTTTTGATGATTGGATACCTCGTCTTGTTGCAAGATCTGCTTGGTAAGCTCCACCCGTTGCTTTTGATAATTATATTCGTTGAGCGACTTTTGGTATTCCTGAGAACCTATAGCTTTTTCGGCATACAATTTTTTATTGAGGTTGTACACGCGTTCCGCTTCCTTTAAACCCTGTTCTACATCAGCCATTTGATTGCGGTTGGAGATGGTGACCTGTTGAGCATTGGTTTGCGCAATCTGTGCCTGTGTTAACAGATTAAGCACCTGTGTTTCCTGGTTTACCAAGCTCAGTTCCAAATCGGTGTTTGATAAGCGCATGATCGGATCACCCTTTTTCAACACGGCACCATCCTCCACATATTTTTCTTCGACACGGCCACCCACAGACGCATCTAGATAAATACTGCTGATCGGAAGTACTGTCCCGTTTATGGGAATGAACTCTTGGAAAGTGCCTTCTTTGACCTCTACAATACTGATGCGCTCGGCCTCCACATTTAAGCGGCTGTTGCCACTAGTGAAATAATAACTTGCGCCTATAAGCCCCACGATACCGACGACACCTGCTATGGTTAAAATCCGTTTGGTATTCCATTTCTTCTGTTGTATTGGTCTGTCCATTTAAAATTAAAATGTAAAAAATCAAAAATTAAAAAAGGTATAATACTGTCAGCCTTTTGTATTAGGTTGCCTATAATGTTGTGCCATTTTTGTAATGTGCTGAAAATCAATACTTATGATGATGTTAAAGGTCAGCAATGTGTTCGCCAACGAACAGTAGGTTGTCCGATATCGAACAGTCGATCCTTTGGCCTGTTTTTTAAAGTATTGACGATTAGTGTTTTATTGATTTGGCACAACCTATGGTGCAATGAGCGAAAAGTAGAAATGAAATACGCGATATTAATTTTAATTTTTTGTTGTTTAGTATGTAGCGGAAGGGGACAGGTGCAAACCATATCCCTGACCGACTGCATTCAAATGGCGATTCAAAATAACCCAAGCTTATTGCAGAGTGAATTGGAACTGTCGCGCAATGATATCCGCTTGCGCCAATCCAAGTATGAGCGATTGCCTTCACTGAACGCCGGTGCAGGACATAACTGGAGCCAGGGCCGAAATATCGACCCCAGTAGCAACCAATATGTAGATATCAATTCTTCCTTTGGTTCGCAGTCCTTATCTTTTAGCCTGCCGATTTTCAATGGTTTTCGAATTTTGCATGACATTCGGATGAAAGCCAATGCCAGCGCAGCAGGGAAACTCGAGTACGAAAGCTGGATGAATGAATTGAAACTTGATGTCATCGAAGCCTATCTACAGGTATTGATGGCTGATGATGTTTTGAAACAGGCCATTTCGCAGTTAGAGGTCACACAAGAACAGATGCGAAGGGCTGAGGTAATGAATGAGGAAGGCGCTTATGCTCCAGGCGATTATTTTGATTTGAAGGGGCAATTTAACATCGACCAAAATGCCATTGAAAATTATAAAAATGCTTATGATATCAATCGATCCCGATTAGCATTTTTGCTTAATATCCCTGTTGATGAGCTTCCGAGGCTAGAAACTGTTGCGCAACCGGAAACCACTGTTACCTATGTGGACGCGGTGTCCTTATTTGCTCAGGCCCGTCAGGTTATACCCGATATCCGGGCGTTAGATTGGCGGATGAAGGAAGCTGAGGAGCGCATCAAGGTGGCACAATCTGATTTGTGGCCCAGTTTGTCCTTGGGGGCAGGTTTAGGGACCAACTATTCCAGTACCAACGAACGGGGGCCTATCAATCAGATGCAAAACAATCTTGGAAAAACACTTTCCTTGAATTTGCAGGTTCCTATTTTTAATAAGATGCGTGTCAAGTCACAGATAAAACAAGCGCGGTTGGATGTTCAGAGCACTGCATATGCCCGAGATATCCGCCTGAATAGCCTGCGGCAGGAAACATCCAATGCGGTGTTCAATTTGGCGACACTTGGCGAAAACATTATCAACCTCAAAGCACAAGCGACAGCTTTTGAAGAATCATTTCGTATAGCGAAGGTGCATTTTGAGAATGGAAACAGCAACTCCTACATTTTTTTGGCGGCAAAAGCCAAACTGGACAACGCGCGGAGCCAATTATTGGTGAAACAATATGAATGGTTAATGCAAAAATATATCAATGATTATTATGCAGGAACTATGGATTTATAATTAACTTAGTATCCGAAAATGAAGAAATCCACTGTACTTATTGTTGATGATGATCAGGATTTGCTGACAGCTGTGCGTATTTTGCTGAAACCTAAAGTAAAGCAAATACTTGTTGAACGAAATCCGGAAAATCTTCTGCATATCCTTGCAAACCAGTCTGTTGATATTGTCCTTTTGGATATGAATTTCAAAAGTGCCATAAATACGGGCAACGAAGGGTTGTTTTGGTTAGGGAAAATCAAAAGCCAATTTCCGCATGTGCGTGTTATCATGATTACAGCCTATGGGGCTGTTGATTTGGCGGTGCGCTCGTTAAAACTGGGTGCTTCTGATTTTATTGTGAAACCTTGGCAGAATGAACAGCTGTTGCAAACCCTGGAAGCCGTTTCGCAGGAAGCCAAGGAGCAGGGCAAGAAGAAAAATCCCGTACAGTTAATACGTGATGAAGATGAGCTTGTCGGTCGTTCATCGGTCATGGAAGATCTGCAATACAAGATAGATAAAGTGGCTCCTACCGAAGCCAATATACTCATCTTGGGTGAAAACGGCACGGGTAAAGATTTGATTGCGAAAGCACTGCACCGGCGTTCCTTAAGGGAAAAAAAACCTTATGTAAAAGTGGATGTTGGGGCATTGACAGAGACCTTGTTTGAAAGCGAGCTGTTTGGTTATAAAAAAGGTGCCTTTACCGATGCCCGCGAAGATCGGCAGGGACGGTTTGAAGCAGCCCATGGAGGCACACTTTTTTTAGATGAAATCGGAAATATCAGCTTGCAGCAACAAGCCAAGTTGCTGAGTGTATTGCAAAATCGGCAGGTAGTCCCTTTGGGTTCTTATCAGGGCATTCCGGTAGATATTCGTTTACTGAGCGCGACCAATGTGCCGTTGAAGACATTGGCCGATGAGAGCCGTTTTCGAAAGGATTTGATTTATCGAATTAATACAGTAGAAATTCAGGTGCCGCCTCTCCGGGAACGTGGTGACGATATTCTATTATTGGCCAACCATTTTTTAGCATTTTACAATAAAAAATACCACAAAAATATCGAAGGTTTGGAAACAGATGCCAAGCAAAAGCTAAAGGGGTATTACTATCCGGGCAATGTACGGGAATTGCAATATAGCATGGAACGAGCCGTTATTATGTCGGAACAACAAAGCATTCGCGGGATTGATATTCTTTTTTCGCCTATTGAGCAAGAGATGCCTAAAGAAAAGTTGGTGCAAGACTATCCGTTGACAACCAACCAAAGTTTGGAAGAGTTGGAACGTAACGCTATCCAATCGGCTATTGACCGCTATAACGGTAATATTAGTAAAGCTGCCCGTGAATTGGGCTTGACAAGAGCGGCGCTGTACAGACGTATGGAAAAATATAATATTTGAGCGAGATGGGACGGTCGGGTTTTTTTTTCTTCCTGAAAATAATTGTGCTCTTGCTTTCGACGATCGGAGTGTCCTATTTGCTGTTTCAGAAACAATATACTTATGCAGGACTTTTATTTGTCGTTCTGCTGGCAGTAGCAAATCGGTGGCTCGGTTATGAACGCAAGCTGTTGAATCATCTTTTAGACTTTTCCGAGGCCGTGCATTACCGTGATTTTACGCGGCGGTTTGCCATCAAAAACAAGGAAAGCATGGAGGGAAGGCTCTTTGCGGCCTTTAATGAAATAAACTATGTGTACAAACAGATTAGTATTGATAAAGAGCTTCAACACCAATATCTAAATAGGGTTATCAATATGCTGGATTCGGCGATCATATTTTATCAGGCTGATACGGGCAAGGTGATATGGGTCAATGATGCTTTCAAGCAATTGTTTAAAACACCTCACTTGGGAAATATTCGAGGGCTTATGAAAAGACATCAGGAGCTGTACGAGAAAACCGTGCAGATGAAGGTGGGTAAACAACAGATTGAAACAGCGAGCTCCGTGATCGGAAAAATTAAATTGCTGATGCACAGCGCCGAATTTGAGACGGCAGATGGGGCTTTCCGAATCATGGTATATCAGAATATCAGTGAAGCCATAGACGAAACGGAAACAAAAGCATGGCACAAGTTGTTACGAGTGCTGACGCATGAAATTATGAACTCTATTGCGCCAATCAGCTCCTTGGCAGAGACTCTTCACGGAAGGCTCGAACAGGGCTATGACGATGAAGATATAGATGATTTGAAAGTGGGTATTCATACCATCAAGCGTAGGAGTGAAGGACTTTTGCAATTTGCCAAAAGCTACCGTCTTATCAATAAAGTGGACCAACCCAAATTTGACGATATTCAATTGAAAGTACTTTTTGAGAACATGTACCAGCTGTTCGAACCTACGTTGTTGCAAAAACAGATTGATTTGGATATTATCCTGAAAGATACTCGTCTCGTCCTTCGTGCAGACGTCAATTTGCTCGAGCAAGCGTTAATTAATTTGCTGTTGAATGCCATAGAGGCAGTGAAAGACCGTCCGGAGCCATATATTAGCATAGCCGGAGCCAACCGAGAGGGACATGTAATCATAAAGATACAGGACAATGGCAAAGGGATGTCGGCAGAGATCCAAGAGCAGATCTTCACTCCTTTTTTCACGACGAAGAAAGCCGGAAGCGGGGTAGGGTTGACATTGTGCAAGCAGATTATGCTTTTGCATAAAGGCAATTTATTTGTCGAAAGTGAAGAAGATAAAGGCAGTACGTTTACCTTGCAGTTTGGGAATTAATGGTAGCATTGTTGATCTGGAACAGTAGCGAAAATGATTGTCTTTCTCCTTTAAATATGTTGTTCAGTTGTCCTAGTTCATGTCTTCACGAATCAAGGCATTTTAACAGCATATTTTTATGTGGTTGTATGTAGCTCGAAAAACTTCATATATATTTGCCCCATGCGCTACTATTGGGACTTCCTAAAGCATTTCCTGACATCCAATAGCCGGCACGGCACACATTCACCCTTTGTGTACGGTCTGGCCGATCAGGTTATTTATCGGCATATACATATGACGACATTAAAAACCTCTGTTCCGGATGGTTTTGCACCGGTGTATTTTCCCTTGTTGCAGGATATGTTGGCCTATTTGTCAATAGAAGAACTGGTAACTTTTGATGCCGATACAGATGCACCGTCCCTGCTAGTACTCGACTTAAACAGTGTTTCTACCGACGATATTATGATGACTTTATGTGCAGGAAAGACGATCATTGTTCACGAGCCTTTTAAGACACGTCAAAGCAAGAGAATATGGGAAAAACTTATTCAAGAAACGGCAGTTGTTGTTTCCATAGACCTTTTTCACTTTGGTTTGTTGTTCTATCGTGAGGGGCAACAGAAGGAAAATTTTAAGTTGCGTTACCCATTTTGGCGTTGATAAGCTAATAAGTGTTAAAAAGCCTCTGCTATACTCAAATAAAAACCCGATTGACGTTTTTCGCCCGGTCGCTTTTCGCCAAATGCATAATCGAAGCGGATCGTACTGCTGTGTTCCAAGCTGAAAAAATAGCGTATTCCGGCACCATAACTAGGCACTAACCGCAGGTCATGCTGTTTGGAAAAAGTACTTCCTGTGCCGACAAAACCGACGATGCCAAAACGGGACATAAAACGGTAGCGTGCTTCGGCCTGAAACGTCGTATAGTTTTTATCTTTGTATCGCCCTAGATAATATCCTCTCATGCTCATGTCGCCACCCAAGTCACGGTATACGTAGAAAGGAACATTTTTCCCGTACGTTCCACGATAGAGTAATTGCCCGGCCAAGGTAACTTTAGATGAGATAGGATGGAAAGCCCGTAAATCTGTTTCTATCTGACTGCCCGAAAAATTATCTTTCCTCCAAAAATTTGGCGCATAGGCATATTTCAATCTAGCGTATAAGCCTCGAGTCGTATATGTAGTCGTGTTTCGGTTGTCGTATAATGTGGAGACGCCCAAGGCAATGTACTGACCGCCCGTTTTCCCCAAAACGTTGTCCTGTTCAAAAATGCCACCTGTTTCCTGGTCGGCAAACCTGAGATGTTCAAAATTTGCGTTAAGACCAGCATAAAACTTGGGTGCAAACTTCTTTTCAACATCCAATTTTGCACGGATCAGCTTTTGTGCTAAAAAATCTTCCTCTGCTTTCCATGTGTCATTGCCTAAACCATAGAAATTAAAAGGCCAATCGCGGTACCTAAGCTCGGACAGGATATGGTATTCGTTTTCCTTTGTCCAAATGTCGGTCAGCAGTTTGATGTTTTTTTGTTTTTTCGTGGTCAGGGTTCCGATTAATGTAATGTTGGAAGTGCGGCTTTCCGGGTTTTCCTTGTCGACATAAAAATTGTAGGTGCTGGCTATGCCGTATTCCAGTCCGGTTTCTTGTGCATACGAAACAGCTGGAAGAACCATAAAACTTCCCTTGCGAGTTGAGTCCTGTTCGGAGGATAACAGTTGTTTGACGATTCTCTTGATGAGATTGTCCTGTTTTGTTTGGGCATGAGCCGTGTCTATATTTACGGTGAACACGGTGAAGCAGAGGAATGTCTTAAATATTGAGCTAAGCTTGATGAATCTCATTCTAAAATACCTGTCGAAACAATGTGGTGCAAGATGTAAATTATTTCCTTGCGTATCAAGTATATCGTAAGAAACAGCGATATTTTTTGTGAAATATTTTTGTAGTTCGGCAGGAGTAGCTATCTTTGCATCATCAAAAAAATGGAGTAGCTAACGCATTTTGTTTTTTCGGGAAAAGTTCTTTAACACGGCATTATTTTTTAAAAAACTTGCAAAAGTCAAAATTAAGTCTGATTTTTGCACACGCTATCCAAAAAAGGATGGAAGTTCTTTTAAAGGTAAATAGTTTTTAAACTTCAACAATATTGCCTCCTTAGCTCAGCTGGTAGAGCAACTGACTTGTAATCAGTAGGTCGCTGGTTCGATCCCGGCAGGGGGCTCAAATGCAATTTTGCAGGTTTGGAGGGGTTCCAGAGCGGTCAAATGGGACGGACTGTAAATCCGTTGCTTCGGCTTCGAAGGTTCGAATCCTTCTCCCTCCACACAAAACGATTTTAGAAAATAGGTTTCTAATGACGATAAAACCATCTAAAATCACTAAGCGGAAGTAGCTCAATTGGTAGAGCGATAGCCTTCCAAGCTATAGGTTGCGGGTTCGAGACCCGTCTTCCGCTCTTTATTTAACATTTGATTTACGTCTCTGTCTTTTTTGCAATAATCCAAACAAGGTAGGGGCATTAATCTGTAGGTAAGCTTTTGAATAAGCCGAAGTAGCTCAGGGGTAGAGCACTTCCTTGGTAAGGAAGAGGTCGTGGGTTCAAATCCCATCTTTGGCTCGAATACACAAAAGTTTATTACTTTTGTAGAAATTTATTAAGAAATATTTTATAATTACTAATTCGCATAAACATGGCAAAAGAGAAATTTGACCGTAGTAAACCGCACTTAAACATAGGTACAATCGGTCACGTTGACCACGGTAAAACAACTACAACAGCCGCTATCACTAAAGTATTAGCTGATAAAGGTTTGTCAGAAGCTCGTTCATTCGATTCTATCGACTCAGCTCCTGAAGAAAAAGAGCGTGGTATCACAATCAACACTTCGCACGTAGAGTACCAAACAGCTAACCGTCACTATGCACACGTTGACTGTCCAGGTCACGCTGACTATGTGAAAAACATGGTTACTGGTGCGGCACAAATGGACGGCGCTATCATCGTAGTTGCTGCGACTGATGGACCTATGCCTCAAACACGTGAGCACATCTTGTTGGCACGTCAGGTTGGTGTTCCTGCGTTAGTAGTATTCATGAACAAAACTGACTTGGTTGACGACCCTGAGTTGTTAGACCTTGTAGAAATGGAAGTTCGTGAACTATTGTCGTTCTATGAATTCCCAGGTGATGATATCCCTGTAGTCAAAGGATCTGCACTTGGAGCCTTGAACGGTGAGCCTGAGTGGGTTGACAAAATCATGGAATTGATGGATGCTGTAGATAACTACATTCCGATTCCTCCACGTTTGACAGACCTTCCTTTCTTGATGCCAATCGAAGACGTATTCTCGATCACTGGTCGTGGTACAGTTGCTACAGGTCGTATCGAAAGAGGTGTGATCAACTCTGGTGATCCAGTTGAAATCTTGGGTATGGGTGCTGAGAACTTGAAATCTACTGTAACAGGTGTGGAAATGTTCCGTAAGATTTTGGATTACGGTGAAGCTGGTGACAACGTAGGTCTATTGTTGCGTGGTATCGAGAAAACGGATATCCGTCGTGGTATGGTTATCTGTAAACCAGGTACAGTGACGCCTCACACAGATTTCAAAGCTGAGGTATATGTATTGTCAAAAGCTGAAGGTGGCCGTCACACGCCTTTCTTCAACAAATACCGTCCTCAATTCTATTTCCGTACCACTGACGTAACAGGAGAAATCTCTTTACCAGAAGGTACTGAAATGGTTATGCCAGGTGATAACGTAACGATCACTGTAAAATTGATCAACGCTATCGCAATGGAAAAAGGTCTACGTTTCGCTATCCGTGAAGGTGGTCGTACCGTAGGTGCTGGTCAGGTAACTGAAATCTTAGCGTAATCTTTTAGGGTTATTCTAAATACGGAAACAAGCTAATTGGCAGTTGCTGATTAGCTTGTTTTTTCTATATTGATTTCGATAGGCTAAGCGTAAAAAAGACAAAATAATACTTGCGCCGATAGTATCGAAACCCTATATTTGCAACATCAAAAAAACCACACGGGCATAGTATAATGGTTAGTATAGCGGTCTCCAAAACCGTTGGTCTGGGTTCGAATCCTGGTGCCCGTGCTAATATAATTTAGGTAAACAAAAATGGCTAAAGTACTTGATTTTTTTAAAGCCTCTTATGTCGAGATTACAGAAAAAGTAACTTGGCCTACTTGGTCACAGCTACAAAGTTCAGCCGTGGTCGTACTTGTTGCTTCCATCATTATCGCATTGCTTGTTTTTGCTATGGATAAGGCATCAAGTAACTTATTAGAGTTGTTATACGGAATCACTTCCTAATATCATTTAATTTTTTATGGCAGATCAATCGTTGAAATGGTATGTAGTTCGTGCCGTTAGTGGAAAAGAGAAAAAAGTTAAACAATATATAGAAGCCGAAGTGAATCGCTTGGGCATTCAGCATTTGGTACCTCAGGTATTGATCCCTATGGAAAAATACTATCAAATGCGTGACGGCAAGAAGGTCGCCAAAGAGCGTAATTATTATCCAGGTTATGTTTTAATCGAGGCCACATTGGACGGAGAGACTGAGCATGCCATCAAGAATTTGAACAGTGTTATTGGTTTTCTAGGTGATAAAGCAGGAAATGCTACCCCCCTACGGCCGGCAGAGGTCAATCGTATCTTGGGTAAAGTGGACGAAATGGCTGAGCAAGGTGAAAGTATGAACGTGCCATATTATGTGGGGGAGACGGTGAAGGTGAGCGATGGTCCTTTCAATGGATTCACCGGTGAGATTGAAGAAGTGCACGAGGATAAGAAAAAGCTAACGGTGATGGTAAAAGTGTTCGGACGGAAAACACCGCTGGAACTGAACTATATGCAAGTAGAAAAAGAATAAGTTATCTCCTTCCTAGAATAGAAGATAAAAAAGCCTTCCTAATTTTAGGAAGGCTTTTTCGTTTTTGTATGTCCTTGTTAAAAACTGTTTGAAAAGTCTCTTTGTGATGAACCAGATCTTGCTACTGATTATGTTTGTATACAATCGCTTTATCTTTTATCCATGTCAATGTAATCACGCTTTGTTGCACCGATGTACACTTGACGTGGACGTCCGATAGGTTCTTTATTGTCGCGCATTTCTTTCCATTGTGCAATCCACCCTGGTAGGCGGCCCAAGGCAAATAACACGGTGAACATATCCGACTCGAAACCGAGGGCACGGTAGATAATACCCGAATAGAAATCTACATTTGGATAGAGCTTCCGGTCGATGAAATATTGATCGTTCAACGCGGCTTCTTCCAGTTTCTTGGCGATATCCAATACTGGATCGTTAACGCCTAGTTTTTCTAGGATATCATCGCAAGCTTTTTTGATAATTTTGGCACGCGGATCGAAATTTTTATATACGCGATGTCCGAATCCCATCAAACGGAAAGGATCGTTTTTGTCTTTTGCTTTTGCAAGATATTTTTCGGCATCACCACCATCGTTTTTAATGGCTTCCAGCATTTCTATCACGGCTTGGTTTGCACCGCCATGAAGGGGCCCCCAAAGGGCATTAATACCTGCCGAGATAGACGCATAGAGATTGGCATTGGAAGAGCCTACTATACGTACGGTAGACGTTGAGCAATTTTGCTCGTGGTCAGCGTGTAAAATCAACAATTTGTGCATGGCACTGATTACCACAGGATCGAACGTGGTTTCCCCTGTAACCTCGCCGAAAATCATGCTCAAGAAATTTTCGATGTAGCCATTGTTGTTTTTAGGGTACACAACCGGATGACCCAGCGATTTTTTCTGTATCCATGAAACAATCGTAGGCATTTTAGCCAATAAATTTATGATCGTTTTACGCTCTTCTTCGTCTGTTGGATTGGGGTTCAGCGACTCTGGATAAAAAGCAGACAATGCGCCCACTAAACATGAAAGTTGACCCATTGGGTGAGACTTCGACGGAAAACCAGCAAAAAAGTTTTTCATGTCCTCATGGATCATCATTTGTTTTCTGATGTCCATACGAAACTTGTTGAGCACTTCCTTGGTTGGAAGTTCACCGTAGATTAGTAAATAAGCTACTTCTAAGAAATTGGATTTTTCAGCTAACTGCTCGATCGGATAACCTCTATAACGAAGTATGCCTTGTTCTCCATCCAAAAATGTAATGGCACTTTTTGTTGCTCCGGTATTTTTGAACCCAGGGTCTAAGGTAATATATCCTGATTGATCCCTTAGCTTAGAGATGTCAATGGCTTTTTCGTTTTCAGTCCCAACGATAACGGGGAACTCATAGGCAGTACCTTCTAAGTTAATAGTTGTTTTATCCGACATACTTAATTTGACTTATTTGTACAAATGTATAAAAATGAATGTAAAAATTTGTTGTAACAAGCTATTAAAAAAACATGATTCCGTCATTTTGTATAGAAAAAGATGATAATGTCGTTTGTATGGCGTTGTTATTATAAGTTTTGTCTATTGATGTTTTCCGCTATTGCCGGTCCTTTTGGATGATCGGAAATGCACTAAGCTTAAGTTATACAGTTTTTCCGGTTCGTGGAGACGCGGACTAAGGCGTTTTCAGTTCCATCAGGTTATCGAAACCGATGTATTATGGTTTCTAATGTTAATTATGTTAAAATATGATATTTGTTTTTGTTTCTTACGAATTATTCGTAATATTGTGATAAGTTAGTAAATTGATTATGCAAAAGTTAACCATACAAGAAGAAGAAGCTATGCTTTCCATTTGGCAACTGAACGGTGGATTCGTGAAAGAAGTACTGGATAATCTAAAAGTAGAGAAGCCACCTTATACTACTCTGGCCTCTACGATCAAGAATTTGGAACGGAAAGGATATGTGAAAGCTGTTAAGTACGCCAACGCTAAGCGCTACGAACCTGTTATCTCCGAATCGGAATACAAGGCCAAGTTTATGAACGGTTTTGTGGGTGATTATTTCCGCAATTCCTATAAAGAAATGGTTTCCTTTTTTGTGAAAGAAGAGAAGCTTTCAGCAAAGGAGCTGGAGGAAATCATGAATATGATTAAGCATAATAAATCCTAACGGTCATGGAATCGCTGTTGACCTATATTGTCCAGGTAAATATCCTCTTGACTATCATTTATATAGGCTATTTTGCCCTGTTGAAAGCCTTAACCTTTTATAAGCTCAATCGTGTTTACTTCCTGTTGGGAGGTCTTTTTTCATTGGTCTATCCTTTTTTGGATATTCGCTCTCTGTTTCAAAAGCAATTGGAACCTGTGGGTGAATTAGTGGCCTATTTTCCGGATTTTGCTTCCGGAAATGTGGCGGATAAGGGTAGTCCGACGATAGCATCTTTGATTTATGGGGTTATCATGTTGGTAGGTGTTTTTCTGCTGGTCAAACTGGCGGTGCAGTTGTTGAGTTTGTTGCGGATTCATCTGCATTCTGTAAAAGCTTCTTGGAAGCGCTATATTTACCGGAATGTGTTGTTTCCCATTGTCCCCTTCTCTTTTTTCAATCGTATTTACGTCAATAAGGAGCAGCATCAGGAGCTGGAGCTGTATGATATTTTCGAGCATGAGGATATCCATGTGAAAGGCCTTCACACGATAGATATTTTAATGTTTGAGATGCTATTGATAGGTTGTTGGTATAATCCCTTCGTATGGCTGATGCGCAAGGCTGTACGTCAAAATTTAGAATTCTTGACTGATCAACAAGTGCTAAATAAGGGTGTCGATCGACAAACCTATCAATATTCCCTGCTGCACGTTACTAAGCAAGGCATGGCAGTAGGCGTTTCCAATCAATTTAATTTTAAACTTTTAAAAAAGCGCATTATGATGATGAACAAAAAACGCTCATCGAAGCTCGAACTGAGCAAGTATGTCTTCCTGCTACCGATCGTTATTTTTGCCGCAGGGGCATTTACCGTGAGCAAAGCAGATGGCAAGATTACCGAAGTAGTGAATTTGGCGAAGGAAACGGAGCTGAAAGAAATTCAGGTGATGCTACAAAAACCGGATACGTTTGCCTTCGTGAAGGAAGAGAACTTCTCCTATCAGGCTGTCGCAGACTCGTCCGTGGAAACGGCTGGTTTTGTCTTGGACGGCAAGCTGGTCGAGCAGCGGACTATTGAACAGCTCGACCCCAAGGAGATTGAAAGTGCGGTCGTCAATATCGAAAATGCCGTTTCTCAGAAATTTGGATTGAAATCCGTTTTAAGCATCAAGACAAAGAAATTTGCCGGAAAGGTGGGCACGCCCAGTCAGTTTAAAGCGATTCGCTTCGGCAAGGACGGCGCGGTGAACATTGATGGCCCCTTTCAAGGGTTCGCGCGGACAGAAAACGTTTTCGAAGCGAAGAAGGCCGATACCACGGAAAATAAGTGGGTCAGCAACATTCTTGCCACCCCCAAAGAGAAGCAACCTTTGTTCTTTGTAGATGGTAAGAAGGCAACGGAAACGATATTAAAGAACCTAAGTCCTGATGACATAGACGCGATATCGATTCTGAAAGATTTGCGTAGCATGGAGAAGTATGGAGAAGCAGGGAAAAACGGTGTGATTGAGATTACGACCAAAGGAAAAGTTGCTGGGATGGCCATAGGGAACAAGGTTAGCACAGATTCGGTTCGCAATGTGATCATTCGAGGTGTAGGTACTAAACAGGGCAACCCTTTGATTGTCATAGATGGGGTAGAACAGAAAGGTACGTCTACATTGCAGCATTTGGATGTCAACGAAATAGAATCCATTTCCATCTTAAAGAATGGGAATGGGGAAGCGCTTTACGGCGAAAAAGGAAGAGATGGTGTTATGCTTGTCACGACCAAAGTCGCTCAAAAGAAAAAAGGCCAACCATTAATTGTCATAGACGGCGTGAAACAGAAAGATGATTTTACTTTGGAGAACATGGACGCCGACAAAATAGAATCCATGGAAGTCGTAAAAGATGCGAATGCATTTTCTGGCGATAAGGGATACAGCGGAACAATTTATATTAAAACCAAAGATGCCCAAAATAAAAACAGCGATAAATTGAAAGAAGTTGTGGTGGTGGGCAAGAGCGCTCGCGACAAGCAGGAGAGTGATAGCGAAAAACAACCTCAAGTAACCACAGTAAGGTTGTGGGAGCCACATCAGTTCCCAACGCACGATCCGGCTTCCATTAAGAAATTTTTAGATGCGAATAGGGGCAACATCAATTTGAAAGGAGACCATGTGCTGGTTATCAACGGTAGAATCGCGAAAGAAGCCGACCTCAAAAACATCAAAGCGAGCGAAGTCACTAAAGTGGGGGCGCTGGATCTGACAAAAGAGAATAGCAATCTGCCTTCCAACATTATAGGTGTGTTGTTTATAGAGGACGGCGGAAGCAGTCGTAATGGCTGGTCAGAAGCTTGGGTAGAATCTTCCGGAAAGAGAATAGGTATCGTGAGTAGCCCTGAAAAAAATAGTTCTCCATCTGTTCAAAGAAAATAATACAATAAAGAAAATCGATAGGCTATTAATCAGATCAAAAGCCTGGTTAATGGCCTTATTTCGTGTTCAAATTTGTCATCGTCAGCTCGATGCCGATATGGACGAAACTCTGAACCATTTTTGTAGCATGGTCTATCAGTGCAGGCAATTCTCTTTGTTCATTGGAATCAAAAGGAGCTAAAACGTAATCTACTTGTCTCCCTTTCGGAAAATTGTCACCTATCCCAAACCGTAATCGGGGATAGTTTTGGCCTCCGCAGGAAGCTTCAATGGACCGCAATCCGTTATGTCCAGCCGCTGACCCCTTGGGCTTGATCCGAAGCGAACCAAACGGTATGGCCAGATCATCGACTACCACGAGAACGTTTTGCAAAGGCACTTTTAACTGTTGCATCCAATAATTGACAGCTTTCCCGCTCAGGTTCATGAAGGTGGTAGGTTTGATCATATATACATTACGTCCACGCAACTTGAACTCCGTATAATAAGCTAATTTTAATAACGACCAACTTACCCCCATTTGGTTGGCGACTTCGTCTGCCACCATGAAACCGATGTTGTGTCGTGTATCTGCGTATTCCTTTCCGATATTTCCTAATCCGACGATCAAATAATTCATGAGTGCAAAAGTAAAAAATAGTATTGGGATTTGCGTATTGAGATATGCCCATGCTCTTTCAAGTTTAACGCAGTGTAACTTGGAAGAACATATAGAGCAAGTTTATAAACTTGTGTTATTAGCTGAGCGTATGGCCCAAAAACAAAAAAAGCACCGATTTCTCGATGCTTTTTGTAAGCTTTAAAAATATTTGTATCGCAATACCTGTCAGTCGGCAGGTGCAATCTCTAATTATTTTTTACCGCCTTTAGACGCTTTGGCTGCCTCTTGCTCGGCTTGACGCAATGCACGTGACATGATAACGGATACAATGGTATCATCTGCATTGTTCAGTACTTTTGCATCTTTTAATTCTACTTGTCCTACACGGTAAGACTTACCGACTTCCAAAGACTCCATAGGTACTTTGATCTCCTGAGGTAAGTTATTTGGCAACGCCTTTACGCGTAATGTGCGCAATTTCTGAACAAGCTTACCCCCCATTTTAACCCCTGGAGAAGTGCCGGTCAATTTGATAGGGATATTCACCGAAACTTCTTTGTTGTCGAATAGCTCTAAAAAGTCAACATGTGTCACTTGATCTGTCAGTGGGTGGAATTGTGCGTCTTGAACGATAGCTCTTGTTTTTTTACCTTCGACGTCTAATTCTACGAATACAACATCTGGAGTGTAAAGAACTTGTTTCAAATCAGCTGCGGATACAGAAAGGTGCGTTTGCTCTTTGCCACCATAAAGAACTGCTGGAATCTTTCCTTCGTAACGCAATTCTCTTGCATCTCTTTTCCCTACGTTCTGTCTTGCAGAACCGCTAATAGCAATTGATTTCATTTTATGAATTATTAAATTTTGAGGTGCAAAGATATGTCTAATTTTTGATAATTAAAACATTTTTGCCTCTATCTCCTTATTTTATCTCAAACAAATCGGAAATAGATCCGTGTTCGTTTACATTTTTGATTGCTCCTGCAAATAAGTTGGCTGTGGAAAGCACCTTAATTTTGCTGCTTGCTTTTGCTTTTTCGGCGTTCAATTGTATCGTATCGGTCACGATCATTTCCGTTAATACGGAGTTTTCTATGGTTTCGTATGCTTTTCCGGAAAGGACAGCATGTGTACAGACCGCCCGCACGGAGTTTGCGCCATTTTCCATGATCAATGCGGCGGCTTTGGATAACGTGCCTGCCGTATCGCAGATATCATCGATTAAAACCACATCTTGATCTTTTACGTCGCCGATGATGGACATCGATTCTATTTCATTGGCACGTTTACGGCGTTTGTCACAGATGATAACCTCTGCGTTGAAGAATTTGGCAAAGGTACGCGCACGGTATGATCCGCCCATGTCCGGAGAAGCAATTGTCAGATTGGGAAGGTTCAAGGATTTGATGTATGGTACGAAGATGATGGAACCATCCAAGTGGTCTACAGGTATGTCAAAGAAACCTTGTATCTGTGCGGCATGGAGGTCCATGGTCATGATGCGGTGTGCGCCGGCAGCCATAATCAAATTGGCGATCAGCTTAGCACCGATAGCTACCCGTGGTTTGTCTTTCCTATCCTGTCGGGCAAATCCGAAATAAGGAACGACGACCGTAATGTAATGTGCGGAGGCACGCTTGGCCGCATCGATCATGAGTAGTAATTCTAAAAGATTGTCGGTCGGTTGATTGGTAGATTGGATGAGGAAAACGTCACTGCCTCGGACGGACTCATTGTAAAAAGGTTGGATTTCTCCGTCACTAAATTTAGATAAGGTCATGTCACCCAAGGGCTTGCCATAAGATTGAGCGATTTTTTCTGATAGTTCCACTGTTCCCGATCCGGCGAACAGCTTGACCGTGTTAAATTGCAAAGGCATTATGCGCGATTTTAGTTAGATTAACTTAATATTTTAACTTAACATGAAGCTTGATAAAGTTGTCCCACCTGGATTCGAACCAAGACAAACAGAACCAAAATCTGTCGTACTACCATTATACTATGGGACAAAGCTTTTCAAAAGAACGAATCCTCTATGTCGGCGCAAATTTAGCCAAATGTTTGGTTTAACCAAATTTTTTCCGATAGAACCGTAAACAAAAAAAGGGTAGCACAGCTACCCTTTTTTTGTTGTCCCACCTGGATTCGAACCAAGACAAACAGAACCAAAATCTGTCGTACTACCATTATACTATGGGACAGTCCTGTTTTGACGATGCAAATATACGGTGGTTTTTATTTAGTTGCAAAACTTTTTTTGCTAAAGGCATTATTTGAGCTGATTTTCAGTAGAATATTTTTTGCGGTTTTAACCTGCATTTCTCAAAGTCTTCGTGGAGGAGAGTGTGCCTGATTGTAACATCTTTCGTTAAAATATTTAAATAAAGTTTCATTGTCGCTTAGTATTCCTTATTTTCGAGCCGTAATTTGACATTACTTATCGAAATACGAATGAATTATAACAAAATTAATAACCTTTTGGGGTGGGCCTGTGCCGCCATCGCGACATTTGTGTATGTGCTGACCGTTGAACGTACTGTCAGTTGGTGGGATTGTGGTGAATTTATCGCATCGGCTTACAAGATGCAAATTGTCCATCAGCCGGGGGCGCCTTTGTTCCTCATGGTGGAGAATGTCTTCTCTAATTTTGCCATGGGTGATGTGACTAAAATTGCATTTTGGATGAACATCGGGTCAGCAGTATGTAGCGGATTGACTATTCTATTTCTATTTTGGACCATTACGGCATTGGCTAGAAAAGTATTTGTTGGCACCGACAAAAATAAAGAACTGACTAATCAACAGCTATTCATGATTTTGGCTTCCGGCGTTGTGGGGGCATTGGCTTACGCGTTCACCGATACATTTTGGTTTTCAGCCGTCGAAGCCGAGGTATATGCCATGTCGTCCTTGTGTACGGCGGTAGTGTTTTGGGCAATCCTGAAATGGGAAGTACGGGCAGACGAGCCGGGCGCTGATAGATGGTTAATTCTCATCGCATATGTGATGGGGCTTTCCATTGGTGTCCACTTGTTGAATTTATTGGTTATCCCCGCCATTGCATTGGTTATTTACTTCCGGAAAACGAAAGAAAGCACGACGGCTGGAATCTTTAAAGCATTAGGTATAGGTGTGGTAGTATTGGGACTTATTCTTTGGGGAGTGATACAGTATTCTATCAAACTTGCGGCCTATTTTGACCTGTTTTTTGTCAACACCTTGGGCATGGGTTTTGGTACGGGGGTAACTATATTTGCCCTATTGGTCATCGGTGGTTTGGCCTACGGCATTTTCTATTCTATCAAGAAAGTGAAACCTATCCTGAACATCGCTTTGGTGAGTGTGGCATTCATTCTTTTTGGCTACAGCTCTTTTGCCATGATTATGGTTCGGGCAAAAGCCAATCCTACCTTGAACAACAGTGATCCAGATAATGCCTTTACATTTTTGAGCTATCTGAACCGTGAGCAGTACGGAGACGAGCCATTATTTAAAGGAAGATTCTTCGATTCACGCCCAACGGGTGTGGAAAACGGTAAAAAGGTATACCGTAAAGATGGAAATAAATATGTTGTGGCGAAACGTAATCCGGTATATACATATGACAAGGAAACACTTTTTCCGAGGATTTACTCGGACAAAGGTGGGCATGCGGATTATTATCGTGATTTTCTAGGCTTGGGACCCAATGACACGCCAACGTTTGCCGATAACCTTAAATTTTTCTTTGGTTATCAAATCGGCCATATGTATGGGCGTTATTTCCTCTGGAATTTTGCTGGCAGACAGAACGATCAACAAGGACATGGTTCATACACTGAAGGGAACTGGATCAGTGGCATCAAGCCTGTTGACAATATGCTATGGGGAGGACAGGACGCGTTGCCAACTTCGGCAAAAACAGACCCCTCTCGCAATACCTATTTCTTTTTGCCGTTGATTATCGGTTTATTAGGTGCTTTTTGGCATTTTGGTCGTCGGCAAAGGGATGCGGGCGTGGTCGGTCTACTGTTTTTCTTTACAGGTCTGGCTATTGTGCTCTATCTGAATCAAACCCCAATGCAACCTCGTGAACGCGATTATGCTTATGCAGGATCATTCTACGCATTCAGTATTTGGATAGGTTTAGGTGTCATGGCCATTGCCGATTTCCTCTCTAAAAAAGTCAATGCAAAAACAGCAGGATTCGCTGCGGCCATAGCAGGCGTATTAGGTGGCCCCGTAATATTGATTGCGCAGAACTACGATGATCACAATCGTTCGGAGAAGTCGCTGGCATTGGATATGGCGAAGAATTATTTGGAGTCCTGTGCTCCCAATGCTATCTTATTCAGTTATGGGGACAATGATACTTATCCGCTTTGGTACGTACAAGAAGTCGAGGGATTCCGCACAGATGTACGGGTCGTAAACTTGAGTTTGCTGAGTGCAGATTGGTATATGAAACAGATGATGCATAAGGTAAATGATGCTGATGCCTTGCCAATCAACATTGATGCAGAATTAGTGAAAGATGGTGTCAGGGATGTCATTTATTATCAAGACTACAATATCCCTGGATATGTGCCAGTACAGGATTTGTTGAAAGTTATGTTGTCGGATAACCCACAGAACAAGGCGCAATTACAGAGTGGCGAGTTCGTGAATTTGCTGCCGACCAAGAAAATGGAATTAGCGGTGGATAAGCAAGCCGTTTTGGCCAACAATGTGGTGCCAAAAGCTTGGGAAGCCAATATTGTGGATACTATGCGGTGGACATATAGCCTTGGCTATGTCAGTCGCGCAGAACTTTCCATGCTCTCCATCTTGGCCAATAACAATTGGAAACGTCCTGTGTATTTTACGATTACTACTCCTGAGGATAATTATATGGGACTCGATCGTTTCTTGGTGAGCGAAGGATTTGCTTATCGTTTGATGCCCGTAGATTTTGGGTTGAAGGAAGGAGATCCGAGCGCCATTGAGAATATCGACCAAACGTATGAGAATATTATGAAGAAATTCTCATGGGGCAATATTGGCAATTCTTCTTATGTTGATCCGGATTCCTATCGTTACATCAGCATGTACGTAGGCAGTATTTTTGGGCAGACAGCACAGCAATTATTGGCTTCGGGCGAGACCGACAAAGCGAAAAACTTAGTCAACAATGCCTACGAGAACATGCCTAAGCGGGCTTACTTGATGTCGGAAGTGATGAGTTATGCCACACTGATTGATGTGATGTACAAAGTCGGAGAAACCGCAAAAGCAAATGAAATCGTTGCCCGGAATCTTCAGTTTGTCCGTGAGAACATGACCTATTACGAAGCTATTTCCGAGACAAAGCCGAATTTGGAATACAGGAATATGCGGTTTGGGTTAGCTTCCATACAGCGCTACAAACAATTGTTGGATCAAACTAGCGAGGAGGCTTTGAAAAAAGAAGCCGATGAGCTGTTCAATACATACAGGCACTATTTTGAACAGGCAGGAGAAGAATAGCCATTTTAGAAAGGACAGCAACAGCTGTCCTTTTTTCTGAAAAGATATTTTCTTCATTGGTGTTTGTTTCTCAAAGGAATGAATGAGCGTGTTGCATCCGGTTTCAAAATCCGTCAAGGATCTTCATGATATCCTCACTCTGCTGATTGTAACTTGTTGGAACAAAGATTTTGTTGCCTATATGTTGTGTAAAAATTATCCCTTTTTCAAAAAATTAACGTAAGTTTGTCCAAATATTCCCATAATGAAACAATCGATTTTATTAGAAGGAGCCAAATTTCAGATCACGATAAAACGTCTTTGTCAGCAACTGATTGAGAACCACGGCGATTTTTCCCAAGCTGTGCTTATCGGCATCCAACCACGAGGTACTTATTTAGCAAAACGCATTCAGAAGGAGATTCATGCCATTACCGGAATCGAGGTGCAATTGGGCATACTGGACATTACCTTTTACCGGGATGATTTTCGAATGAAGGGTGCTGGCCCGTTGGTAGCGAACAGTACCGAGATTGATTTTATGGTGGATGGAAAGGATGTCATATTGGTTGATGACGTGTTGTGGACAGGGCGCACGATTCGTTCGGCCATGGATGCCATGCAGGCCTTTGGTCGCCCGGACAAAATGGAATTGATGGTGCTTGTTGATCGTCGATTCTCCCGCCAGATTCCCATTCAACCAGACTATATTGGTATTCAGGTGGATTCTATCGATTCGCAGAAGGTCATCGTGAGTTGGGAGGATATCGATGAGTCAGATAGCATCGTACTGGTTACGGAAAAGAAATAATCGCGTCAGAAAACAGCAAAAATAATATGTCAACAATAACGGAACAGCTAAGCACTAGACACCTTTTAGGTATTAAAGATTTAAATGAGAACGACATTCAGCTTATTCTGGATACGGCATCCAATTTTAAAGAAGTCCTGAACCGACCTATTAAGAAAGTTCCTTCCCTACGAGATATTACTATTGCCAATGTTTTCTTTGAGAATTCTACTCGGACGCGTCTTTCCTTCGAACTGGCGGAAAAAAGGCTGTCGGCAGATATCATCAACTTTGCGGCGTCCTCTTCTTCGGTCAGTAAAGGCGAAACTTTAATCGATACGGTAAACAATATTTTGGCCATGAAAGTGGACATGATCGTGATGCGCCATCCCTATGCCGGAGCAGGTGTTTTCTTGAGCAAGCATGTGGATGCACAGATTGTTAATGCCGGTGACGGAGCACATGAGCATCCTACTCAAGCGCTATTGGATTCCTTTTCTATCCGTGAACGGTTTGGTGATGTGGCAGGGCGCAAGGTGGCTATTATTGGTGATATTCTGCACTCTCGCGTGGCGCTTTCCAATATCTTGTGTTTGCAAAAGCAAGGCGCAGAAGTGATGGTGTGCGGCCCTACGACCTTGATCCCGAAGCATATCGCTTCTTTAGGTGTGAAGGTCGAGCACGACCTTTTGAAAGCGTTAAACTGGTGCGATGTGGCCAATATGTTACGCATACAGTTGGAACGCCAAGACATTGCCTATTTTCCATCTTTGCGCGAATATTCTATGCTATACGGATTAAATAAAGCCATCCTGGATTCTTTGGATAAAGAAATCACCATCATGCATCCAGGACCGATCAACCGCGGTGTGGAAATCACCTCTGATGTGGCCGATAGCAAACATTCTATTATTTTGGACCAGGTGGAAAATGGTGTAGCTGTACGTATGGCGGTGCTCTATCTGTTGGCTGGGCAACGGGGGTAAGATTCTTGTTTGTCATTGCGAACGAAGCCAAGGCTGAAGAATGTTGACATCCTCGTTTGAGCGTAGCGGTAACGAGGACGAGAGGGGAGAATACCATTCTAATGAAAGCAATTAGCAGCCTGTCTTTATTCCCGTTCGAACATTAATCCTATGTTACGCTCCAAACGTTAATTAATGTGAAATCAATCTCTGTTCTGAGTCCTCAGGCATATTTTTTGGGTAAAATATTCGTTATAAAAGCAGTTATTAACAGATGTTAAGAACTTTTGAGGAAAACTTGTGTCATTACTATTAATTTCGTATGCTGAAGGAGTATAGGCATGGCAGGGGGGTGGTTTTTGAGTATGATTTTAAATTTAGACTTTTCATTTTTACTTAACGTTAAGTATGTATAAAAAGATTTATGGTGTAGGTATTGCGTTGGGCATGATGAGTACAGCATCGTTTGCGCAGCAAACAGCTTGGCAAGAGATAAACAACGCGTATAAAACGGGAATGGAATTGTTCGAGCGGGGCAAGTACAGCTCAGCGGCGAAGCAATTTGATAAGGTTGAAGACATTCGGACAAAATCTACTATCCAATTAGATGAAAATGTAGAGCTGCGTTTGATGAAAGAGAATGTGCGATTTTATCAAGCTGTTTGTGCATTGGAGCTAGGCGATAGCGATGCGGAGGCCCAGTTCCTAAAATACATCAAGGATTACCCAGCAAGTGCTAATTCCAAAGCTGCCTATTTCCAAATTGGAAAATCCTATTACGCCAAACAAGACTATACCAAAGCAATCGAATGGTTCCAGAAGATTGACAGCAAAAACTTAGCTGGCGCCGAGAACATCGAGTATCGCTTTAAATTGGCATATGCACAGTTTATGACGAATGATTATGCGTCTTCAAAACCGCTTTTCGAACGGTTGAAGGATGAAAAAAGTCCTTATCAGGAAGCCGCGATTTATTATTACGCTTATTTGTGCTATTTAGATGCCGAGTATAAAACAGCACTCAATGAATTTGAACGTTTAAATGGCTCCAAAGCCTATGAAAATAGCTATCCGTATTATATCACAGCATTGTATTTTTTGGACAAGCGCTATGATGACGTGTTGAGCTATGCACTACCTATCATGGAGCGCACGAAGCAAGACCATGAAACAGAGCTTTTCCGTATTATAGCTGCTACCTATTTTATCAAGGGCGATTTGCAAAAATCAAAAGATTATTACGATAAGTTTCAGGCGCAAGATCAGGGCAAAACACAGAATAACCAGGACAGTTACCAAATCGGTTACATTGCATATAAGCTAGGCGATTACGAAAAGGCCATTCAGGAATTGGAAAAACTGAACGAGCCGGATGAGTATTACCAAAGTGCCATGATTACATTGGGTGATTCCTTTTTGAAAACGGGAAATAAGCAAAGCGCACGCAATGCCTTTTTTCGAGCATCAAAACTAGATTTTGACCCGCAACTGAAAGAAGAAGGGTTATTCAATTATGCGAAGCTTTCATACGAGTTAGAATTTCACCAAGTGGCCTTGGACGCTGTTCAGGAATATTTGGAAACCTATCCACGGTCAACCAAGCAAGAAGAAGCTAAAACCTTGTTGGCCGAAGTGTTGCTCAGCACGAAAAACTACCGTGCAGCCGTTGACGTCTTGGAAGGTCTTGGTAAGCGTGGCAAGGAAGCCAATGCAGCCTATCAGAAAGTGACCTATTATCGCGGTTTGGAATTTTATAATGAGCGTGCTTTCGAGAATGCCATATCTATGTTTATGCGTTCCGAGGCTCATCGTTACGACGAGGAAATCTATGCCTTGGCAATCTATTGGAAAGCTGAAGCCATGTACGAAGTACGTAAGTATGGCGAGGCTGTGACCAATTTCAATAAATTTTTGCAACTGCCTGCCGCCCGCAATACAGATGTGTACAGCTATGCCAATTACGCATTGGCTTATGCAGCTTTCCGAAACGATAGATACAGTACAGCTGCTAACTATTTCGAACGCTTTTTAGCTAGTGGTGGCAAGGATGGTATCGAAATCAATACGCGCAACGACGCTATTGCCCGTCTAGCAGATTCTTATTTTGGCATGAAAAACTACGGAAAGGCCTCAGAGCAATATAACCGGTTGATCCGCTCACAGGCTCCAAGCCAAGATTATGCTTTATTCCAATTGGGCATTATTCAGGGACTGCAAGGAGATAATAATGGCAAGATTGCGACGTTGCAGTCGGTCGTTCAGAAATTTCCAAAATCTAACTATGCAGACGATGTAGCGTTCGAAATTCCTTATACCTATTTTCTGATGGGAAATTATGACGGTGCTATTGCCGGCTTGCAAAAAATGGTGGAAGCATACCCTCGAAGCAGTTACGTGCCACGCGCATTGATTACTATCGGTTTGGTACAGTACAATAAAGGAGACAATGATGCAGCCTTGGCGACCTTCCAGCGTGTGGTCGACCAATATGCCACAACAGATGAAGCTCGGCAAGCCATGCGTTCTATTGAAAACATTTATTTGGACAAGGGAGATGCCACCGGCTATATCCGCTATGCCACAAGTACCAATATTGGAAACCTGAGCACATCCGAACAAGATTCTCACGCCTTTGGGGTCGCAAGGAACTTATTCGATAGGGGTAATTATCAAGGAGCAGTAGAAGCAGTAAATGCCTATTTTGATAAATTCCCTAAGCCCATCCATGAGAAACATGCTCGGTTTATCCGAGGAGAAAGTAATGCAAAGTTGCACAAGGACCAAGAAGCTTTGCACGACTTCAATATTATCATGAATGATTGGACTAGTGCTTACACAGAGCAGACGCTCATTTCGGTAGCGACTTTGCATCTGCGAAATAAGGCATATAATGAGGCCGTGCAGGTGTTGCGGAAATTAGAGTTGACTTCTGAATACAAATCAAACTATGGTTTTGCTATTAACAACCTGTTAGTCAGTTATTTTAATGTAGGCGATTATGTGGAAACCCAAAATTACGCCAAACTGGTGAAGGAATATGAAAAATCATCTGAAGAAGATATTGCCTTGGCACATCTATATTCAGGCAAAGCGTATGCAGCCAACAACAAAGATGCGGATGCCTTAAAGGAATTTAACTTGGCGGCATTGAAGAGCAAAACCGTTACAGGTGCAGAAGCACGTTATCGGGTGGCCGAGCAACAGTTGAAAGCCAAGCAATACGACAAGGCTATTGAATCAGCATTTGACATTGCCGATTCTTTTTCATCGTATGATTATTGGGTAGCAAAAGGCTTTATTCTCATGGCCGATGCTTATGCCGGCAAAGGTGATAAATTTCAGGCGAGAACCACTTTGGAAAGTGTGATTGAGAATTATGAAGACGGAAATGATGGCGTGATACAGGACGCAAAATCTCGTTTGGAAAAATTGAAATAACAAGAATAGGAAGAAGATGAAATTGCATAAGACAATATTTAGAAATTACGCGATTATAGCTTTATTGATCGGATTGGGTGTGGAGGGCTATGCACAACAGACCGACCCTGAAAAGCCAGTTACTATAGATTCGTTTAATGTGGTGCGTGACTATAAGCCTATTCTTGCCGATGCGGTCAAGATTCGTCGTAGTCCGGACATGAGCAATAAACGCAACTATATGCCGAAGCTTTCTTATGGGAGTGTTCCCGATAAAAAGCTAGACATCAATACAGGTCTTAAAGAACTTGAAATCCAAGAGACACCTTTTTCGGAATTGCACGACCAAACCAGTAACTATGTGAAATTTGGATTGGGCAACTTTAATACCATTTTGGGTGAGGGGTATTTTTCATATGATGAGTATCAGGATATGCGTGTTGGCGGTTTCGTGAAACACCTCAGCCAAAAAGGGAATTTGGAAGCACAGAAGTTCTCAAAACAGGAAATCGGTGTATTTGGGCGTCGAATATTGCCTATGTTTACAGTGGATGGTATCGTCGGTTATAACCGTTATGCCACAAATTTTTACGGTATACCACTTGCAGATGATGGCACAACCTCACTCAATCCTACACCGGAAAAACAAACTTTCAACGACATCTATTTTACAGGCGAGCTGACCAGTAATGTCGAACCGGGCAATGAAGATGCGGTGAGCTATTCGGCCAAATTAGATGCCTACTCCTTTAGTGATAAATTCGATGCTAAAGAAACCTCTTTTGCGCTTTCGGCGTATTTGAACAAGCGTATGCGGTCCTTCAATATTGGTGCAAATGTAAGCGTGGACGTGAACAACGTGCACGGAACAAATAATGTCATGAATGGTGGCACGACCAATAACTCCTTGGCTATCTTGAATCCTTATATCCGTTTCAAGGGCGACAATTATGCCATCACGTTAGGAGCTAATTTCATTCCCGAATTCGGTGACAGCACGAGCTTTAATATCTTCCCTGCAGCCGAAATCGATTTTGCCCTTGCACCGGAATATTTCCACATCTTTGGTGGTGTAAATGGTACGGTGAAAAAGGCTTCTTATCGAGAATTTGCTCGAAGCAACCCGTTCTTAGGACCGGATTTGAATATTCAAAACATGGTAGAACGGCTTCATTTCTATGGCGGTATCAAGGGAAATGCAGGCGCGACATTCGGATATAAGGTAAAAGCTATTTATCGACAGTTGGAGGGCATGCCTCTATTTGTAAACAATGAAGCAACACCATTCCGGTTTGATTTGGTCTATGATGGCAATGGTGACAAGTCCACCAAGCACATCGGCATAGAGGGTGAGTTGAATGTTCGTCTATCCGAATTAGTAAATTTGGGAGGCCGGTTAAATATCGATCAATATACAACTGCACAAGAAGAAGAGGCTTGGCACACACCAAAATTACGTTTGGCAGCCAATGCCCGTTTCAATATTTCGGAAAAACTGTATATCGATGCAGAAGCACTGTTCCATGGCCTATCCTATGCAAAAACATATGAATATGATGTTACAGGAACACCAACGGCTCCATACATTAAAAAGGAGGTGCCATCGTTCTTTGATTTGAGTGCAGGAGCCGAATATAAAGCTACCAAACAGCTTGGCTTGTTTGTGAAGGCAAATAATATGTTCAACAGTGAATATCAAACCTACCTTTATTATCCGAAGCTTGGTTTTAATATCATAGGTGGTTTAAATTTTTCATTTTAATCAAGGAAGATTATAACTTTGCATTTTATTAAGGTCGGATGAATTTAGGCAAAGACATATATAACTTATTAAAGAGACAAACCGAGGTCTACGTAAGGGGGTTAGGGACTTTTAAGAAGAACCATACGCCTGCTGTGTACGACGAAAAGAAGCAGGTTTATCTCCCTCCTATAAATTATGTTGTCTTCGATAAAATTAATGAAAACGGTTACGATTTTATCCAGTATGTACAGACACTGTATGCTATCGATCGGAGCGAAGCCGAAGAGCGGGTAGCCGTTGCGGTGGCAGGATTGCTACACCTTATCAGGGAGGAAGGTCAGGCAAAGTTAGACGATTTGGGATATTTGGTAAGCTATGGCGACGGCTACGTATTCAAGGCACTGGACTTGTCAGGATTCAATTATCAACCGGTAGAAGCGTCTGCAAGCGAAACCGAGGCGAAACAAGAGCCAACTCCTACAGATGTTCCTTTGGAACAAGTTGAAGAAAAAGTTGTGGACCACCCGGCACCGACGGAAAACATAGAAGAGCAATCGGTAAAAACTGAAGTGGAAGAAGAAGTCGTGTTGGAAGAGGAGAGAAGATCTAACAATACGATATGGTATGTCATTTTGGCTATTGTAGCATTGGGTGCTTTAATTACTTTATATGTGCTCAACCAAAATAAAGAAACCGTTCCATCAGCAGAAAAGAAGCCTCAAACCCAGAATCCGTTGGCATCGGACACCTTGGATAAAGTAGTAAGTTTGGGAGATAGCACATTGATAGCCGATACCTCACAAGTGGTAGGAACAGATACCTCACAAGTGGTGGCACAAAAACAACCCTTAATACCGGAGCACCATACTTGGCAAATCGTCATTGGTTCACATTTGACATTGGCGCAAGCTTATGAACAAGCCGAATCGTACAATAAGGCAGGGTATTCGAGTGTACGGGTTATACCGAGCAATTTGGCCAAGAACCGTAAAAAGGTCATTTGGGATTCGTACGCCACGAAAGCGGAAGTAGATTCAGCATTACGATACGTGCAAAAGCATATCATTAAAGATGCTTGGCCGGATAAGATTAAATAAGTAAATAACCAGATAACAACAATTATACAAAAAAGACTATGTCATTCATTCAAGACAATTTAGCGGATTCTTTGAACGCGGTTCAACAACAGGCAGTGCAACTAGCAACAGCAGAAGAGAAACTGAATTTGATTCAGCTGTTGATGAAGGGAGGTTGGATTATGGTGCCGATTGTTTTCCTTTTATTTTTAGGATTAGTGATCTTTTTCGAGCGATATATTACCATTCGTAAAGCTTCTAAATCCGATTCAGGACTGATGGCACAGATTAAAAGCAATGTGATGTCTGGACGATTAGATACGGCAATCGCGGTATGTCGGTCGAGCAATTCGGCCTTGGCACGTATGTTGCAAAAAGGTCTGTCACGTGTTGGGCGTCCGATTAAGGATATCGAAGGCGCTATTGAGAACGCTGGTAAACTGGAAGTTTCTAAATTGGAAAAAAACATTAATATCTTGGGTATTATTGCTGGTATTGCACCAATGCTTGGTTTTGTGGGAACAATTTTTGGCGTTATCCAGATTTTCCGTGAAGTGGAGATAGCAGGTGGTATTGATATCGGTTCCGTATCTGGAGGTCTGTATGTGAAAATGGTAGCTTCGGCTTCCGGTTTGACTGTTGGTATTTTGGCCTACATTGGTTACCACGTGCTGAACATGATGGTAGAGCGCCTGATTTTGCGTATGGAGACCGATGCGGTGGAGTTCATCGATTTATTGGATGAGCCAGGAGCTTAATTAGTAGTCAGTGATCAGTAAGCAGTGGTCAGTAATTTTTATTTTGACAACTAACATCTGACGACTGATTTCTAACTTTTTAATTTTGACTTTTTACTTTGAAAAATGAATTTAAGAGATAGACGACATAAGCCAACAGCAGAAGTGCATACTGCAGCACTGAACGATATCATGTTTTTCTTGATGTTGTTCTTTCTGTTAGCCTCCGCTGTGGCAAACCCGCAGGTGGTTAAATTGCTATTGCCAAAATCAAGTGCGGGCGAACAGTCTGTGGCCAAAAAAACCATGACTGTTTCAATTACATCTGACTTGCAGTATCATGTGGACAAGCAAGTGGTGGCTTTAGATCAATTAGAGCCATTGATTCAGGCACAGGTACTTAGTGGCGAAGAATTGACCATTATGCTATATGCTGATAGCACCGTGCCGATCCAGAACGTGATTTCGGTAATGGATGTTGCTAATAGAAATAAGGTGAAATTGGTTTTGGCAACAGAACCGAAGAAGGATTAATCCGCCCCTCCACCCGCTCCGAAGGAGGGGGAGACTAAACGATTAGACAGTTGGAGAGTCAAAGGGATGATAGGATAAACGATTCATCGATTAAATAAAAAGGAAATATGTATTATCATTCACAAGAAGAAAACAATATGCCTAAGGCATTGGGATTGTCATCCCTGGTAATGGCTGTATTGGTTTTCATTGGGTTTTTTATCGTGTTTGGAAGTGATATTCCACAATACGGAATGGGGGGGATTATTGTGAATTATGGAACTTCCGAAGAGGGAATGGGTGATGATTTTATGAGCATAGAGGAACCTTCCATGGACGAAAATGCCAATAACGTTCGTCCCGATCGTGTTGTGCCTACCGAGACCCCTACACCTACACCAACGAAGCAGGTTTCGGATAAGGCGGTCGCTACGCAGGATATGGAAGAGGCACCGGCGGTGACCAAAACAGAAAAACCTGTCCAGAATACTGCTCCGGAAACAACTAAGGAAGTCAAAAACAGTACTCCGGCAATAAATACCAATGCGTTATATAAAGGAAAGAAGAATAATGCAACAGGCACAGGAGATGGTACTGGCTCGACTCCGGGTAACCAAGGTAGTATAAACGGCGACCCATTGGCCAGCAACTATGGTGAGGGTGGTTCAGGATTTGGTAACGAGCCTATTTCGTTGACAAGCAGATCTTGGGCAGTTAGACCAAATATCAAAGATGATGGCCAAGAGGCTGGGATTATTGTTTGTCGATTGACGGTCGACAAAAACGGAAATGTAATTAATGTGATTCCTGGTCAAAGAGGAAGCACATTTAGATCTACCAAACTTGAGGATATGTTGAGCAGGGAACTCCGCAAAGGGAAATTTAATGTTATTGCCAATGCTCCTGAAAGGCGAGAAGTTGATATCCGAATAGAATTCAAATTAAGGTAATCTTTCGATGCCCATGACATACAACGAGGTGATTGAGTATTTGTTTGCTCGGTTGCCCATGTTTACCCGTGATGGTGCTTCGGCCCTCAAAAAAGATACCGATAACACGCTGCGTCTTTGCCAAGAATTGGACAATCCGCAAAACAAGTTTAAATCCATACACATTGCGGGGACGAATGGCAAAGGTTCGACCTCGCATATGCTAGCTTCTATTTTGGCTGTGGCCGGCTACAAAACAGGTCTCTATACTTCACCGCATTTGGTGGATTTTAGAGAACGTATTCGTATCAATGGCAAAATGATTAGCGAAGAAACGGTTGTTTCCTTTGTGCAGGAACAACAGTCAGCTATAGAAGACATACAACCTTCCTTTTTCGAAGTGACTGTAGCCATGGCATTTGATTATTTTGCCAAGCGACAGGTCGATATTGCTATTGTTGAGGTTGGTCTGGGAGGCAGATTGGACAGTACCAACATTATCCATCCCGAGCTGTGTGTCATCACAAATATCGGCATGGACCATATGAATATTTTAGGTGATACGTTGGAAGAGATTGCCTATGAAAAAGCTGGAATCATCAAAAAAAATGTTCCAGTGGTTATCTCCGAAAGAAATCCTGCAATCGAACATGTTTTTATTGATAAGGCTGTTGCCCTCCATGCCCCCTTACGATTTGCATCAGACGAAATAGAAGCAGTGCACATCCAAAGAATGGGAACTGGGCTAGCAGTATCCGTAGAAAATAAAAATACAGGTCTTCAAAATCACTGGTTATTGGATTTATCAGGATTATATCAACGGAAGAATGTATTGGGTGTATTGGTGGCGATTGACGAGTTACGGAAACAAGGTTGGAAAATTACGGATAACCATATTCGAGAAGGATTATCGCAGGTAAAGAAGAATACCGGGCTACTTGGCCGTTGGCATACCCTGTCGGATGATCCCTTGGTTATTTGTGATACCGGACATAATGAAGACGGCATACGCGAGGTGGTGGAGAATATAAAAAGTGTACAATATCAACAATTGCATATTATTATAGGTGCCATGCGTGACAAAGATTTAAGCCATATGTTGCCACAAATGCCTAGCGATGCCATCTATTATTTCTGCCATCCCGATATGCCCCGGGCTTTACCTTCCGATGAGCTACGGGAAAAAGCTGTTGTATTCGGTCTACAAGGAGAAGCCTATCCTTCCATTCGGGCAGCAATGACCACTGCGAAAGATGGATACCAAAAGGGTGATTTAATCTTTATCGGGGGGAGTAATTTTGTGGTCGCAGAAGCGCTGAAGTTAAATGATCAGTAACGGGTGACCAATTTGTACCGTTCTCACTGCTTTATCATTCATCACTCTGCCGTGTAATCTCCCAACATGTCCATAGTTGGCACAAAAAACAGGCTTCCTGTATGGGTGGTGCTGAAATCTAATAATCGATCATGGTTGCCCGGAGGCACACCGATAAACATATTCTCCAACATTTTATGCGTAGTGCTAAAGGTGCTGGCATAGGAAATGAAGTATGTGCCCACTTCATTTTTGGAAGGATGGCCAAAGGCCATATTGTCTCGTACGATTTTCAGGTCATTACCTTTATCGTCTGTGATACTGGTCAGGGCACTATGCGAGTTTGAAGGTTTAACTTCATCCGTCATTTCAATATCGTTCATCTTATACCGACCAATCACCTTTTCCTGTTCTTCGGTGCTTCTGTTTTCCCAGGCTTTCATTTGGTGGATGTATTTTTGTACGAAAAGATAGCTTCCGCCTTTGTAAGCGGGATCTTCGTCACCTACCAGAGCATAAAATTCCCGCTCACGACCGACAGGGTTTTTTGTTCCATCGACAAATCCGATCACGGAACGTCCGTCCCAATAGCGAAACCCGTGGATTTCTTCCAGACAGGTTGCCACTGGGCTTAAAATTGTGGCGATTGCAGAAGCCATATCAAAGCAAATAGCCATATTGGTTCCCCGTAAATGAAAGTGCAGGTCTCCCGGAGTAGAAACGGCTGTGTGTTTGGCACCTACGATCGGTTGGAAGTTTTGCAGTTCTTTCGGCATGGGTAATGGCAATCCCAACTTCAACCATGCATCGTGACCTACGCCCATGATGCAACTGGTCTTGCCATCAGGAACCCGAATCGTAAAGGAATGGTTTAAATTGTCGACTAGGGCACAAAGTCTTTCAAAAGCAAATTTTATGGAGACGGTATCCTTAAAGACCCAAACGGAAAATATGGTGTTGTTGTTAGGATAATCGGTTACCTGTTGCGATTCACATGCTGTTTCTTTCTCCATGTATGTTGTTTGCTGAGGTGAAAATAATTTTCCTTGACCTTACCATCGAATCAGTGCCGAACCCCATGTAAATCCTGCACCAAACGCAGCGAGACAAACCAAATCGCCTTCTTTTATTTTTCCTTCTTCCCACGCTTCGGCCAAAGCTATCGGCACGGATGCTGCTGTAGTATTGCCGTATTTTTGTATGTTATTGAATACTTGGTCATCACGTAACCGTAGTGTTTTTTGAACAAATTGTGAAATGCGCAGGTTGGCTTGGTGAGGAATCAACAAATTAATATCTTCTGGTGTTAAATGGTTTTGGGCTAAGGCTTCGCCAATGACTTCGGGAAATTTGACCACTGCTTTCTTGAACACAGCTTGGCCATCCATATAAGGAAAAGCACTGCCATCGTCGAGCATTTCCTTGGTCATGAGCATGCCACCGAGTTCCTGTTCCGGCCATTTTGGGGGATTTTCCAACCACACGCCTGCAGAAGCTCCTGGATAATACATCGCTAATTTTTCGGCATCCGAACCATCAGCATGTAAGTGAGTGCTTAAAATGCCTTTTCCGACTTCGGTAGAGGGTTGTAGCACTACCGCACCGGCACCATCACCGAAGATTACAGATACGGCACGTCCACGGGTAGAATAATCCAAGGCAAACGAGTGTTTCTCTGAACCGACTACAAGAATGTTTTTGTACATGCCTGTTTTAATGAATTGATCGGCAATGGAAAGAGCATATACAAAACCTGAACATTGGTTTCGAACGTCCAATGCGCCCACCTCTTTCATGCCCATTTCTCTTTGTAGCAAAACGCCACAACCGGGGAAATAATAATCGGGCGATAGCGTGGCAAAGATAATGAAGTCTATATCTTGGGCAGTTGTATTAGCTCGTTCAATTGCTATTCTGGCAGCTTCTATCCCCATTGTTGTAGTTGTTTCTCCAAATCTATCTGCATAGCGACGCTCTTTGATTCCGGTTCGCTCTTGGATCCATTCGTCGCTGGTATCCATAAACCGTGTCAAATCATGGTTAGTGTAAACATTCTTGGGAACATAATAGCCCACGCCTGCAATTCTTGACTGAAACATTTCTAAGTAAAAAATAAAAATTAAAAAATATATTGTTTTTGACAATAGCCAGTTTAATATGTGATGTTCATAAACGATTTTAAGACGAGGATACTCGTCTTTTTATGTTTTGAAGACCAAGCTAAGTTACGGATTTTTTAAAATAATAATTATTTTTGTGCCATGAGTGTGCAAACCGAACAAGAAACCTTTACGTTGGAAGAAATATTGGCTACTGTCAAAACATCGAATCGCCTGATTCTTTGGAACGATGATATCAATACCTTTGACCATGTGATTGCTTGTTTGATAAAACATTTGCAATACACAGAAGCACAGGCCGAACAAATTGCTTGGAAAGTGCACACCGAAGGCAAGTGTGCGGTATTAGAGGGGTCCTTCACCGAAATGGAAATTTACCGCAAGATCTTGAAATCAGAGGGGTTGACCGTATCAGTGGAATAAGGACACTTCGTAATAATACGGTTACGATGCCGTTTGCGCAGGTTTTATTTCGTTTTTTTGCGGAAACGAATAACTGTGCTAATGCTATTGAACAAAAATTTTAGGCTACTTTTACTTTCTTTTTTTACCCCGTTATTTCTTTTTGCGCAACAAGGCAAAATTCAGGCCCTCATCTTGCATGCAGAGAACAATGAGCCTGTCATTGGTGCCAGTGCGGCCCTGTTGCAACAGACAACAAAAGCATATGTTAAAGGTGCGCAGAGCGACCTCGAGGGGAATTTAGTCTTTGATCAGGTGGATGCCGGCCAATATGCCCTTCGTATCTCCTATGTGGGCAAATTGGATATCATCCGGGAAAATATCGAGATAAATTCTTCTAGTGTGCTCAATCTGGGCAAAATTCTGTTGACTGACGATGGAAAGTTTATTCAAGAAGTGGTGGTTGAAGGGCGTGTCGCCGATATGCGGTTAGGTATAGACCGTAAGATTTTTGATGTGTCCCAAAGTTTGGTGAGCGCAGGGGGGACAGCTTCCGATTTGTTGGCAAATGTGCCGACATTACAGGTAGATATGGACGGGTCGGTTTCATTACGCGGTTCAAGTTCGGTCAGGATTCTAATTGATGGTAAAGAATCGGCTATGGCAGGAAGCGACATCAACTCTTTTTTGCAGTCTTTGCCGGCAAATGCTATCGATAAAGTGGAAATTATTACCAATCCGTCTTCCAAATACGATGCCGAAGGCCAATCGGGAATCATTAACATTATTTTGAAGAAGAATATCCGAACAGGACTAAACGGGAACATCAATGTCTCCGCAGGATCATACAACAATTATATGGCCGGTGTGACCTTGAATTACAGGGACAATAAATTTAATTATTTCGGTAGTTATAACTTTAGCCGTCGAAACAATGTTGGATCTGGATTCCGGAATAATCTGTACTTAGGTGACAACAGTCAAATCAATAATTCGGAGGAATCGTCGCGAATAGGCTTGAATAACACTGTTAAATTGGGAGTAGATTATTATCTCGATGATAAAACGACTATTGGTGTTGCTGGAAATCTCAGTATCCGTGATAACGATCGCCGATCAGATCTTATTTATCAGTACCTAAACCATCCTCAACTCAGTGGCACGAGTACACGGCTATCGCGACAAAATGAAGATGACTTAGGTTATGACTTTACGTTTGATTTCTCTCGTAAGTTTCAACGCGAAGGTTCGGAACTAACGGCGAATGTTGCTTACGGAAAAGATACCGAAGAAGGTGTCAATAGCTTTGACCAAAGCTATTCATCGGGATTTCCGTCTTCGGGACGCATAAACGAAACCAGCGAAGATGGGACGGTTATCAACCTGCAATTAGATTATGTTTTACCGCTTGGAGAGGACAGTAAATTGGAGACAGGCTATCGAACGATTATCAGAAAATCTTTTGATACGCAATTTTCCGACACACTCGATGTTCTTAATGGCCAATATTTTCCGGATTATTCCATTAGCAATGACTTTGACATGAACAGTAATGTACACGCACTGTATGTCAACTTTCAAAATAAACTTTCAGATAAGATCGGATATCAAGTAGGGCTTCGGGCCGAGCAGTCGGATCTTAAAACAACTTATTTTGCCAAAGATCCATCACTTCCAGAGGATGAGCGAGCGGTAGAAGGCGGGCCAGACTTTTTTCGGTTATACCCAAGTGTGTTTTTGACGTATGCGGTGGGAGGCGATGGAGATAAAATTCAATTGAGCTATACCCGCCGTGTGCAACGACCGAGAGGTTGGCAGGTCAATCCGTTTCCTGATGTTTCCGACGAAATGAACAGGCGCCAAGGGAATCCAAATTTGTTGCCAGAAGATATCCATGCCACGGAAATCAGCTTTGCCAAATTTTATGACAAATGGAATTTTGTAACTTCGGCTTATTATAGACGGATGAACGATGTGATGCAACCCTATATCTATGATGTGGATGACCAAAGTGTGACGTATAGCCGGTGGGAAAATCTGACAAGTGCGAACGTAGGGGGCTTGGAATTGATTTCCAAAGTGAACATTGCTAAATGGTGGGATCTCACATGGAACGGTAATTTTTTCTACAATAAATTTGAAGGGAATAGCGACTTTAAGATACAAGAACGGGAAGGCTTCAACTGGAATACAAACGTTAATACAAATCTTCGGTTTACAGGTAACTTATCCATGCAGGTGCGGGCTGATTATTTTGCACCTCGCATTATGGCTCAAGGGAAAAGTAAATACATGACAGGCGTGGATGTTGCCCTCAAACAGGATTTCTGGAACAAGAAGGCCAGTGTTGCACTGAACGTTAGAGATCTTTTGGATACCAGACGTTTTGGCGCAAATACCTATACACCGCAAATACAATCCAGTTTTGAACATCGGTGGATGAAACGTATGTTTAATCTTTCCTTTTCTTATCGCTTTGGTATTCAGGATACCAATAATAAGAATAAGAAACGTCAGGATAACGAAACTCCATCGATGGATGAAATGGGCGGAGATTTTTAAATTCAATACTTTTTTTTACCTTAGACAACAACTATACTTTAATTTGTGATATGAAAAGAAAATTTGTATATGCTATGGTGGCGATTGCGCTGACCACGGCATCTTGCAGTGCCCAGAAGGTAGGACAAGCGCCATCTGATGCGCCTAAGTATGAGCTTAACGATCTGCCGAAAGTAGACGTTAAATCTTTCAAAAAGAATGCGAATGGAGCTTACGTTATTTTTGACGGTAGTTCTTTGAACGGATGGAGAGGGTACAACAAGGGGCACGTTCCCTCAAAATGGTCTATTGAGGACGGTACTTTGAAATTTTCTGCAAAACCAATAGGCGTGGCCAATGCAGAAGGAGGGGACATCATCTTCGCGCACGATTTTAAAAACTTTGAATTGGAGTTTGAATGGAAAATTTCGCATGCGGGTAACTCAGGTGTGTTTTTCTTGGCTAAAGAAATAAAAGGACAGGCCATTTATGTTTCCAGTCCGGAATACCAGTTATTGGACAACGATAACCATCCAGATGCCAAACAAGGCGTCGATGGTAACAGGAAATCAGCCTCTTTGTATGATATGATCCCAGCCAAGCCACAAAATGGAAAACCTGCTGGGCAATGGAACAAGGCGAAAATCGTGGTCAACAAGGGGAAGGTCAAACATTTCCAAAACGATGAACTTGTGGTGGAATATGAACTGTGGACACCCTCTTGGACACAACTATTGCAAGCTAGTAAGTTTAGTCAAGAGAAGTGGCCATTAGCTTTTGAATTGCTTAATAATGTCGGTGGAAAATCAAAGTCAGGCGTGATCGGATTTCAGGATCATGGTGATGATGTGTGGTTGAAGAATATTACCGTAAAGGTACTGTAATATACCGCTGTAGACATACAGGAGTATGTAATGATTGTCCGGATTGACACGTCTGTCTTTCCGGACAATTTTTTTTATCGCTGTTATGGGAGGTATTGGAGCGGTATTGAAGAGTGGAACAGTATAGGCAATAAACCATCAATATCCTTTAGTTTAGTGCTTAGGTATTTTTTTGACTTCCTAAAAATAATCCTGCAATTCTTTAAGGTCCTGAATCATGTGATGCACATCCGTAGGTTTTTCTGCTCCAGCGGCATTGAAAAATATAGCATCCATGCCGAATTGTTGCGCGCCTCGAACATCAGCATCTAAATTGTCACCAATCATGACCGATTTTCCCGTATCTGCACCGCTGTTTGCTACGGCATATTCAAAAATTTTCGGATGTGGTTTGTTTACACCTACATTTTCCGAAATAACGATGGTCTTGAAATAAGGCAAAAGATGGCTGTGCGCGAGTTTTTTCTCACAAGCTTCTTTAAAACCGTTGGATATGATGTGTAATTGGTACTTTCCGTGTAGGTATTGCAAGGTTTCATGGGCATGTGGGAACAAATGGGTTTTGGTAGGACAAATCGCTAAATATTCTTCCTCAAAAGCGATGGGAAACAAAGTGGGGTCGACCCCCAGTTGCATGAAAGTATCCGCAAAACGAGCCTTGCGCAGGGTGGCTTTGTCAATCCTCCCATGATGGTAATCGCCCCATAGACGATGGTTGTTAACCGTATAGGTTTCTATAAATACGTCCGAATTGGCTTGATGGAAGAGTTTGTCAAATTTGAATGTGTAATACAGGTCATGGAGCGTTTCTGCCGCATTTTTGTCGAAGTCCCAAATGGTATGGTCTAAATCGAAGAAAATATCCTTTTTGTCAGCAAACATCTTGCAAAGATATGAAAACGATTTTTCGTATTAGTGTCAAAATATGTCTCGTATTTCCTTTCGGCCTCTCAAATGGTTACTTTTGCACATATTGAGTTAGATACATGAAACGGGCACTGGTCTTATTTTATTTTCTGGTATTTTATGCGATTATGCAGTTGTTCTGGTGGGGTTATCTACTGGTGAATTACGAACCCAACCGTAAAGGCATGATCATTGGAGAAGGCATATTCTTTCTGTTGATTTTTATTTGGGGAGCTATGCGTTTGAAAAAGTTGTTTTCCAGAGAGCATAAACTTCAACAGCAACAACAGAATTTTTTATTGTCCGTTACCCATGAGCTGAAATCGCCACTGGCATCGGTGAAGCTGTATATCCAAACCATTCTCAAAAGAGATTTAGATCGCGAACAGCAAAAAATGTTTCTCTCCAATTCGTTGAAAGATATCGAGCGTTTGGATGATTTGGTAGAGAATGTGCTGTTGACTACCAAACTTGAAAACCGGAGTTTCCATCTGCCCAAAGAGCAGTTTGATTTCACCGAAGTGGTGTCTGACGTGGTAGACAGGTTACAGAAAAACGCCTGTAGCACACAGGTTATCAAATCGAGTTTAGAAGAAAACGTGACGCTATATGCCGATAAGTTTGCCATTACCAATGTAGTGAACAATCTCATTGAAAATGCCATAAAATATTCTCCTCCGTGTGCTAATGTGATGGTGCAACTGAAGAAACAAGAAGGCGAGAAGCTATTGTTTTCGGTAGCCGATCATGGGCAAGGCATTCCGGAAGAAGAAAAAAAGTTTATATTTAATAAATTTTACCGTGTGGGCAATGAATCGACACGTAAAACGAAGGGTACTGGCTTGGGACTATATATTGTGAAAACAGTATTGCAGAAACATAATGCCCATATAAAGGTGAAAGACAACACTCCGTCGGGGAGTATTTTTGAAGTAACATTTGAAAACTATGCAAGCTAAACAACGTATACTTTTGGTAGAAGATGAGGAACACTTGTTGGAAGCCATCAAATTGAATCTTGAATTAGAAGGTTATCGTGTGACCACAGCGACAGACGGCAAGAAAGCGTTGAAGATTTTTAAAGAAGAGCGGTTCAACCTGATTATTTTGGATGTCATGATTCCTGAGATTGATGGGTTTCAGGTGGCCGAAACCATCCGTCTACAAAACACGGAAGTACCGATCATGTTTCTGACCGCCAAAAACAGCAGTGAAGACCGTATCACCGGCTTGAAGAAAGGGGCAGACGACTATTTGGTGAAACCGTTCAATTTGGAAGAGCTGATTCTTCGGGTTGGAAATTTGATTCGAAGAGGATTGAAAGCCGATGATCTGAAAGAGTTTAATTCGTATACCATTGGTGATAAAACTATTTATTTCAACTCTTACGAATTGCATCACGCTGATGGAACGGTTACTTCGCTCACGAAAAAAGAAACCATGCTATTGAAACTATTGATCGAGCGCAAGAACGAGGCGGTTTCCCGTGAACAAATATTGGAAACTGTTTGGAATTATGATGTTTATCCATCTACCCGCACGATCGATAATTTTATATTAACATTCCGTAAATATTTTGAACCTGATCAAAAGCACCCGGTTTATTTTCATTCCATCCGCGGGGTAGGGTATAAGTTTACCGATACACCAACCGCTTAGTTGCATTATGAATACGCGATCTAGAATGGTGGTTATCGCCATCGCGATAGCTTTCTTTCTGTATGCGCTTTACGCCAAGCATTATAATATTGCGGTTTATATTATTGGCGGTATTGCGTATTTGGTGTGGAGCCATTTTCGGGAAGGAACGGTCTTTTTAGCGACACAAGCTTTTCATAAACAGGACTATGAAAAAACAAAAGCGCTTTTGGCTGAAATAAAAAACCCAGACCAACTGCGAAAGAGACGGCGCAATTACTACGAATTTATGATGGGCAATATTGCCCTCAAAGAGGAGCGTATAGATGAAGCGGAATATCATTTTCAGCTGGCTTCCCGGCTTCCTTGGAAGCGAGACACCGAAAAAGGGTTTGTGTTGATTAATTTAGCCAATATTAGCCTGCGGAAAAAAAATTACGATCGCGTGCCAAAATATTTGGAGCTTGCACGAAAACTCAAGTTGACGGAACGTCAGCTTGGTATCGTCGAAAAAATAGAAATAGAACTACATAAACAATCTAAGTGAGCACAGTAATAAAGAACGACTTATTGATCAGGGCGGCATTGTCGCAACTTACAGAGCGCCCGCCCGTGTGGATGATGCGCCAAGCAGGACGTTTTATGCCTGAATATTGGGAGATTAAGAACAAATATTCCTTTTTGGAAATGTGCAAGACGCCTGAAATAGCTGCGGATGTGACTATGTTGCCGGTCAACTTATTGGGCATTGATGCCGCTATTCTATTTTCAGACATCTTGGTTACGGCAGAAGCTATGGGGGGGGATTTATCGTTTGAGCAGGGAGTCGGGCCTCGCTTTAGCAATCCGGTCCGTACGATGGATGATGCCAAAAAATTGCAGGTAGACTGTTTGGATAGGCTGCAGTATGTAGCCGATGCGATTCGCGTCATTCAGCAACGTCTGTCGGGTAGCATTCCGTTGATCGGTTTTGCAGGAGCACCGTTCACAATCTTGAGCTACTTGGTTGAAGGAGGTTCTTCAAAGGATTTCAAAAGGACAAAATTGCTCTTGAACAATGAGCCGGAATTGGCACATTTGATTCTACAGAAAATAGCGGATGTGACTATTGCCTACCTGAATATGCAGATAGATGCCGGTGTGAATGCTCTGCAATTGTTTGACAGCTGGGCTTTGGCATTATCATGGAATGATTATCGCGATTTTTCACATTATTATAACAAGTATATCCTGACAAATATTAAACGGTCGGTTCCGGTGATATCCTTTTGTAAAGGTTCATCCGTTTTTGCACCGATAATGGCAGAGGCTCATCCCGATGTTATCTCCGTGGATTGGAATGCGGACCTGAAGAACATCAAACAGGCGCTTCCGGAAGGTATTGCAGTGCAAGGGAATTTGGATCCGTTTGTACTTTATGCTGACAAAAAGGTAATTAGGGAAAAAATTCACCAATTGTTTGAGCGCATGCGAGGTGAAAAGGGCTTCATTTTCAATTTAGGCCATGGTATTATGCCGGATATTCCATTTGATAATGTCAAGTATGCAATAGACGTGGTTAAAGAGTTTAGATATGAATAGGCAATTTGAGAACTTGAGCATGAGATACTGATTGCAGTAGATCACTATCTCAATACTCAATACTCAATACTCAATACTCAATACTCAAAATGCTGTACTTATACGCTAAGGCGATACATATTATCTTTGTGGTGTGTTGGATGGCTGGGTTATTCTACATGCCTCGTCTTTTCATTTACCATACAGAAGCCAAACAGAAAGGAACTGAAGCCTATCAGGTATTGCATGCACAATTTAAGGTCATGGAGAATAGGCTTTGGTGGGTTATTACCACACCGGCCATGTGCATCACGGTAGGTTCGGCATTGGTGATGCTTTATCTGTCTCCTGGTTTGTTAAGCCAGGGATGGATGCAAGTCAAACTCTTGTTTGTCGCCGGACTGCTCTTTTACCATTTTAAAACCCAGCAGATCATGTGGCAACTTCGCGATGGCACGTGCAAATGGACTTCCTCGCAACTGCGCTTGTGGAATGAAATTTCGACTATTATCTTATTTGCCATTGTATTTTTAGTTATCTTTAGGTCGGCAATTGATTGGATTTATGGCGTTCTGGTTTTGGTCGGCTTGGCGGTATTGCTCATGATGCTTATTAAAGTGTATAAAAAATATCGTAAATCAAAAGGGGAGAAGATAGACTAATTGGTAACAGATGAATAGAATTTACGTGTTATTACTGGTTTTTGTAGGATGTGTATCAATTGGCAAAGCACAAGAGCATAAATGGGCATTTGGTTTTTACGGCGATGTACAACTAGAAGAATCAACACATGTGGGTTCGTTTGGTGTACAAGGGAAATACGATTTGGCCTCGCGGTCAGCTTTGCAGGCACAGGTGCATGGACGAAGTGGTTATGTTGCTGCAGGAGCAGATTACCTGTTTTCGATTTTGGACAAGCGAAAAAGCAACTTCAATGTATTTTTAGGAGGAGGTATAAGCCAAGATTTTTATCGCAACAACGAGATATCTTCTGATGGGAGTGCGGTTGTAGCGGAACGGAAAGAAAATTTCACGTTACTCAATGCACAAGCCGGATTGAGCTATTATTTTCCGGCTGTTCATCTCTCACTTTATTCCGGATACAAATTGAAATACCACTTTGAATGGGAAGAGGTGGATCTCAATTACCTTATGCTAGGTGTCCGTTATCACTTGTGGTAGTACGGCGCATCCAGCAATGTTTAAGGAAAATGCATTCGGTCGTACTTGGATTTCCCTTTATCCCAACCACAACGAATAACTACAACTAACCATTAATAATTAATTTCCTTCATTCTCCATAGCACAAATATTTGACTTCCAGGTATTCGTCTAATCCATATTTAGACCCTTCTCTTCCGATGCCGGACTGTTTGACACCTCCAAACGGGGCAGAAGCATTGGATACCATACCTGTATTGATGCCTACCATGCCGGATTCGAGTTGTTCGGCCACACGTTGGCAACGATAGACATTGCTGGAATAGAAATAAGCGGCAAGTCCAAAAGGTGTGTTGTTGGCCAAGTCGATAACTTCTTTCTCTGTTTGGAAAGAAAACAGTGCACAGACAGGCCCAAAAGTTTCTTCGTTGGCAATTAAGGCATCTTGAGGAATGTTGGTAAGAACGGTCGGTTGAAAGTATAAGTCTTTTATGGGTTTACCTCCAACAACTACTTTTGCGCCTCTTTTGAGCGCATCATCGATATGTTCGATTACTTTTTCTACACCTTCTTGGTTAATCAATGGTCCCACTTGTACTCCTTTTTTCAAGCCATCGCCCACCTTCAGTTTTTGAACTTCTTGGGTGAGTTTTTTGGCAAATTGCTTGTAAATGCCTTCTTGTACGTAGAAGCGATTAATGGCCACACAAGTTTGTCCGGCATTTCTAAACTTACTAGCTAAGGCTCCTTGCACGGCTTTGTCCACATCAGCGTCATCGAAGACGATGAACGGTGCATTACCGCCCAGTTCCATTGAAACCCGCTTTATTGTTCCTGACGCTAGTTCCATTAGTGTCTTTCCAACGCCTGTAGAACCGGTAAATGATATTTTTCTGATCAGCGGATGTGTTGCGAATTCCTTTCCTATTCCTTTGCTATCTTTTGAGGTGATGATTTGCAAAACGCCTTTGGGCAGACCTGCCATGTCGGCGATTTTAGCCAATGCCAAAGCAGCAAAAGGTGTTTGGGATGCGGGTTTGACCAATACGCTGCATCCGGCAACCAATGCGGGAGCGACTTTTCGGGTGATCATGGCCAATGGGAAATTCCACGGTGTGATAGCAGCCACCACGCCTACACCTTGCTTGATGGTCATCAGCCGCGTGCCGTTTTTCAAGGACGGAATCGTCTCACCATAGGCACGTTTACCCTCCTCTGCAAACCATTCCATAAAAGAATTGGCATAGTCGACTTCGATTAAGGATTCGGTAAGCGGTTTGCCGCATTCTTTGGTCATGATGCTGGCCAGCTCTTTTTTGTGCTGTTGAATGAGGTCGAACATTTTACGGACAATACCACAACGTTCGCCAACACTGACGTTTTTCCATGCTTTCCAAGCACGATCGGCTACTAAGATAGCTTTTTTGCAATCGTTCACCGTAAGATTCGGAACGTTGCCCAGCACCCTTAGCGAAGCAGGATTGATGACATCAAACGTGGCTTTGCCCGTTACGAATTTTCCGTCGATATAAGCCTTTTCGATAAATAGCTTGTTGTTCATGATCTATTTTATGATTGTTCAATGTAGATATGATCTCAAAAATAACAAAAACCACCGTATTTTTGGATAATACAAAACAGCTTTTCATACTCATGTCAGGTTCTTGTTTTGATGAATTGGAAAACAGATTGGTTTTATAGCAGATGTGAACGATTTCTTTGCTAAATTAGCTATCGTTGTAAATCCGAGTCTTCTTAAAATAAAGAAGTATGAAAAGAATGCTATTACTTTTAAGTATCTTATTATTTGGTTTTTCGTCGTTTTGCCAACCTCATTTTTTAAAGCGGTTGCAACAGGGAAAACCACAGCACATTGTCGTATATGGGACGAGCCTGTCTAGCGGAGGCAATGGAAGGGCATGGATGCAAGTCGTGTCGGAGGGTATTCAGCAATATTATGGAGAAAATCTCATCCGCTATTCTCTAGCAGGAAAGGGTGGTATGTGGTCTACTTGGGGAGTGAAGAATTTTGAAGACAGTGTGGTTGCTAAAAAGCCAGATGCTGTATTCATTGAATTTGGCATAAACGATGCCTTTTTGGATTATGCAACACCGGTCGAGCTGGCCAAGTTGAATTTGGAATACATGATTGATCGGGTTATGCTTTACAGTGATTCGTGTGATATTTTTTTGCAGGTGATGAACATGCCTATTGGCAAATCAGCTGCCTTAAGACCTGATCTTGATGCATATTATACAATGTATCGGGAGGTCGCTCGGGACAAGAAAGTCCTCTTAATCGACCATTATACCAATTGGTTAGCTATATTGAAGAAAGGAGAAAATATTTTTCGGCAATACGTTCCGGACGGCCTACACCCCAACGCTAAAGGGGCAAAGGAGGTCATTGCACCAAAGATATTAGAAGTTTTGAATGTAGAATACGTAACGGAAATTAAATAAAAATGAAGAAATACACACTGTTTTTTGTGATAATTGGGTTGATGTTAACCTGTAGCGCAACGAATGCACAGGAATATGAAGCTGATTTGATCGTCTATGGCGGTACTTCAGCGGCAATTACCGCTGCGGTACAGGCGAAGCAATTGGGTAAATCGGTCATCATTGTATCACCTGACACACATTTGGGCGGGTTATCTTCCGGAGGCCTTGGTTTTACGGACACGGGGGATAAATCTGTAATTGGTGGATTGGCACGCGATTTTTATCATCGGATATACCTGCACTATCAAGACAGTAAGGCATGGCGGTGGCAAGAGCAGGCCTCCTATGGCAACAAAGGACAGGGTACGCCGGCAGTTGATGGCGATACGCGCACGATGTGGATTTTTGAACCGCATGTTGCCGAACAGGTGTTTGAAGATTATGTGAAAGAGTACAGCCTGGAGATTTGGCGTGATGAATGGTTGGACAGAGCGAAGGGAGTATTCAAAGAAGGTAACATGATTGTATCTATCAAGACGCTCAGCGGGAAAACGTTTAAGGGAAAGATGTTTATTGATGCTACCTATGAAGGAGATTTAATGGCTGCGACCGGAGTAAGCTATCATGTGGGACGCGAAGCAAACAGTTTGTACAACGAGCAATGGAATGGCGTACAAACGGGTGTATTGCACCACGACCATTGGTTTAAGCATGATATCAGCCCTTACGTTATACCAGGTGATAACAACAGTGGACTCCTATATGGTGTGTCTGCGGAGGCTCCGGGTAACTATGGTGAGGGCGATCATCGTTTGCAGGCTTATTGCTTTCGGATGTGTTTGAGCAATCATCCGGATAACCGAGTGTCTTTTCCCAAACCTGAAAACTACAACCCCCAGAACTATGTGCTATTGGCAAGAGTTTTTGCCTCGGGCTGGCGGGAGGTTTTTCACAAATTTGATCCCATACCCAATCGGAAGACAGATACAAACAATCATGGACCATTTAGTACAGATTTCATTGGAATGAATTACGACTATCCGGAGGCCAGCTATCAGCGCAGGCGGGAGATTATCAAGGAACATGAGGCATACCAAAAGGGTCTGATGTATTTTTTGGCAAATGATGCCACAGTACCGTTGGAGGTACGAGAACAGATGGCACAGTGGGGATTGGCAAAAGATGAATTTACGGATAATGATCACTGGCCACATCAGTTATATATTAGAGAGGCCCGTCGGATGGTGGGGCAATATGTGATGACCGAGCATGACACATTCAGTGAGCGTGAAGTTTCCGATCCTGTTGGAATGGGATCTTATACGCTTGATTCGCATAATGTGCAACGATATGTGAAAGCAAACGGATATGTCCAAAATGAGGGAGATATCGGTGTGAAGCCCAAAAAAGGGCCATATAAAATATCTTACGGCTCACTCGTTCCCAAAAAACAGGAATGTGCAAATCTTCTGGTGCCGGTATGTGTTTCCAGTTCGCATATTGCTTTCGGGAGCATTCGTATGGAACCCGTCTTCATGATTCTCGGACAGAGTGCCTCTGTAGCAGCCTGTTTGTCCATCGATAGGGGAGTTGGGGTACAAGATATACCGTATACCATTCTTCAAGAGGCCTTGTTGGCAAACAAACAAGTACTGTCGTCCCCATAGAGCTATTTGCAAAATTATGCAATGTAATCTTTGGGCTAATCCTAAAGTGTTTGGGAAGTTATGCGATATTGATACGATTTTAACGGTAATATTGAAAATTTGTAAGCATCTTTGTTCGTGACAGGTTTCTCGTAGATGCATTGTGCAGGGTATGAACTATTTTTGGAATCACTGATTTATGATAAAATCAAAACTCTTTTTACTAAGTATTTTATTGACGAGCAATCTCTTTTTGTTAAGCTTATGCAACGGACAATCACCGTCTGCACTATCAAAAACGATTGACACTTCTGGTATTTTTTTAGCAGATCCTACGATTTTGGCACATGAGGGGATTTATTATCTTTATGGTACGGATGGAACGCGATCAAACTGGGGATTTAAAGTGTACCGGTCTAAGAATCTACAAGACTGGGAAGGGCCGGTGGGTGTTGACAATGGCTTTGCCTTGGTGAAAGATAATGTATTTGGTGATAAAGGGTTTTGGGCGCCACAAGTTTGGTTTGAAAACGGAATCTTCTATATGGCGTATACTGCTAATGAAAATATCGCCATTGCCACGAGTGACTCACCTTTAGGCCCTTTTGTCCAGAAAAATAAAGTCCCTATCATTCCAGAAGGAAAACAAATAGACCCTTTTGTTTTCCGGGATACTGACGGTAAACGATATCTGTACCATGTAAGGCTTCAGGAAGGAAATCGTATTTTTGTAGCGGCATTGCATGATGATTATTCGCATATCGATCCCGAAACAGTAAAGGAATGTTTGGATGCCGTATTGCCTTGGGAAAATACCACAAAGGCTAATTGGCCTGTTGCGGAGGGACCGACCGTTATAAAGAAAGGAAAGCAATATTATATGTTTTACTCAGCCAACGATTATAGGAATCCGGACTATGCTGTAGGAGTTGCTATAGCGAACAATGTACATGGACCATGGAATAAGCTAGGCCATGAACCTCTTCTTAGTAGATCTCAGTCTCATTGGCCCGGAACAGGTCATGGAGATATTTTTATGGTCGATGGACAGTGGTATTATGTTTGTCACACGCATTTTTCCAAAGAAAAGGTGGGGCCGAGAAGAACGGCATTGGTACCTTTAGCAATCGGTGATAAACAATCAGATCGCCCAGTTAAATTTGATGTGGCAAGATTTCATCTGCTCACTGTACAGGATGAATTGTGAAGCAGAAACAATTCGCTATTATTGAGTATTAAAAATAAAGGAATGAAGAAAAGCACAATAAGCTTGTTTTTGGTGATGATATTTGCAACGTTCGGATGCCATAACCCTAGAGAGCAAGAAAAGACAGTGTCAGGATTGGAACGCAAGCATTTCCAACACGTTGTTAAGGATAAAAATACCGATCTGTTTACATTGAAAAATGCATCCGGAATGGAGATCTGCATTACGAATTACGGTGGTCGGATCGTTTCGATAATGGTTCCTGATCGAGAGGGGAAGTTCCAGGATGTGGTATTAGGTTTTGACAATATACAGGAATATGTGGAAAAGCCGTCTTCCTTTGGCGCAACAATAGGTCGATTTGCAAATAGGATTGCCCATGGAAAATTTCCTTTGCACGGAGATACCATTACGTTAAGTCTAAATAATGGAAAACACACCATCCATGGCGGTGCGGAAGGTTGGCAAAATCAGGTGTTCGATGCTGAACAGCTTACGGATAGCCTATTGGTATTGCGATATGTATCCGCCGATGGCGAAGCCGGATTCCCGGGAAAGGTAGATGTGAAAGCCACCTTTATATTAAGAGATGATAATACATTGAGAATAGATTATTTGGCTACAACCGATAAAAAAACGGTCATCAATATGACCAATCATAGTTTCTTTAATCTTTCTGGTGATCCGTCGACCACGATAGTGGATCATGTCCTTTTGGTAAATGCGGACACATATACATCGCTGGACAGCGCGTTAATCACCACAGGAGACTTGGAAAATGTAGTTTCTACCCCATTTGATTTTACGAGTCCGATTTCGATTGAGGATGCGTTGGCACGTGATAGCTTGCACCGCCAGCTACAATTAGCGCAAGGCTTTGACCATAATTATGTGCTCCTTAGCGCAGGTAAACTGGGCAAGTTGGCTGCCCAGGCATATTCCCCTCGATCGGGTATTATATTAGAGGTGTATAGCACAGAACCGGGATTGCAGGTGTATACTGGGAATATGTTGGATGGTTCGCGAAAAGGTAAAGGGGGAGTATATTATCATAAACGTGCCGGCCTTTGCTTGGAACCGCAGCATTATCCAGATTCTCCGAATAAACCCGCTTGGCCATCAACGGTGCTCGAACCGGGAAAGAATTATACAAGTTCCACCATTTATCGTTTTGACATTAAAAAATAATTGCTAATCTGCTAAAGCCCCATCCTCTATGAATTATTGGTGGGTTTGAGGGTCATAGATGGCTACACCTACTCGGCTATCTGCGCAGCCATAGTACAAGAACCATTTATTTTTGAAATAAACAAGACCTTCAATAAAAACTGTTCCTGCCGGATATTGACCACTTTTTTCAAAAGGTTCTGTCGGAACAAAGAACGGTTTGTCCAAACGGTCTATAACCTTAGAAGGGTTGTGCAGGTCAAACAACACCTGTCCCGCGGCGTATGTATTGGCCGTGTAGTTAGTATCCCTGTCATTGTTCCCTTTGTTTTTGCCGTTATATAAAACCAGGATACCCTTGTCGGTGATAATGGCGGGAGGGCCGCATTCCGTTAGATCACTGTCAAAATATCCCGCCCGGGGTTTTACGATCATGTCGAGTTCCCCCGTTGTATCCAAAGTAGGTGCCCAGTTTATCAGGTCATCTGACGTGGCAATGTTCATGAAGCGTTCACCCCAATACATCATGTATTTTCCGTTCACTTTGGTAATCACCTGCTTGTTGTTTTCTAATTTTGTAACGATGGAACCCGATTTGCAGAATAGGTCTTTAAACTTACCGTTGTGGGCTTTGTGAAATGCAGGTCCGTGCTTGGTCCAGGTTTTCAAATCTCTGGAAGTGGCCACTGCCAAGCGAGCCACTTTCCTGTTCCATTGGGTATACAACATCACATATAGGCCATCCTCCGTAACGGCAATACGTGGATCTTCGCAACCGCCCGGCCATTCATTTTCCTTTTGCTCGTCTTCATCGGGATAAAAAACCGGTTTTGCACCGCGTTTCATTTTGAGGCCGTTCTTGCTTTCGGCAATACCCAATCTCGAAGTCCGTTTTCCAATACCCATGCCTGATTTATCTTCTGCGCGGTAAAGCACGTATATCCTGTTGTCTTTCACCGTTGCAGCGGGATTAAATACATCGCTGGATTCCCAAGCGAGATTTTGTTTGCTCATCGGATCAAAGAAAACACTTTTTGGACTGGGAGAAATAACGGGATTGACATTGGCGGGTCTTGTAAAAGGGCCCATCGCCCAATTCGGAAGATCCTGTTGCGCATTTGCAAGTGCCGCGATCCAAAGAAAAAAAACAAGAAAAGGTAGTTTAATAAAGTGTGGTCTCATATGGATTAAAAAATATTTACTTAATAATGAACGAATCCCAGATCGCTTCGCATAGGTGTCAAGTTAACGTGTTTTTTGTCATTTCGACCAAAGGGAGAAATCTATGGATGAGTAGGAAAATTCCTTTACGTCCATGGATTCCTCCTCGAGCCTCGTCGGGATGACAATATAGTTTCCTTAAGTTGACGCTAATGAGACTGCTTCGAGGCGTTTTTGCTCATCGTGTATGTATGAAATTGGGGAGGACACGCATTACAATGTGTCATCCCCATTCCCCGAATTTTACAAATCTTTCAAAATGCTATGCCCCATCCGATCCCTTTTGGTCTTTAGATAGTCTTCGTTAAAGGGATTTGGCTCTATTTCAATCGGCACATTTTCCACCACTTCCAATCCGTAACCGATAAGTCCGGCACGTTTGGTGGGGTTGTTGGACATGAGGCGCATTTTACCGATACCCATGTGTCTTAAGATTTGTGCACCCACACCATAATCCCGCAAATCCGGTTTAAAGCCCAATTGAAGGTTGGCATCAACGGTATCTATACCTTGTTCCTGTAATTTATAAGCGTGTAATTTGTTGATCAGTCCGATGCCTCGGCCTTCTTGGTTCATGTATACCACGATGCCCTTTCCTTCTTCTTGGATCATCTGCATAGCCTTATGCAATTGCGGTCCACAATCGCAACGACATGAACCGAAAATATCGCCTGTGATACAGGAGCTGTGCACACGGACCAGTACCGGCTCATCTTCTGTCCACTCTCCCTTGTAAAGGGCTAAATGCTGTTCACCTGTATTTTTTTGGGTAAAAGCTTTTAAATTGAAATCTCCCCATTGCGTCGGCATTTTGACACTTTCTTCCTCTTGTATGAGCGAATCGTGCTTTAAGCGGTATTCGATGAGATCTTCGATGCTGATAATTTTGAGGTCAAAGCGTTTGGCAACATCCATCAAATCAGGTAGACGAGCCATTTCACCATCCTCTTTTAGGATTTCCACCAAAACACCTGCCGGCTCAAAACCGGCCAAACGCGCAAGGTCTACCGTAGCTTCGGTATGGCCGGTGCGGCGGAGTACCCCTCCGTCTTTTGCAATTAAAGGAAAAATATGTCCGGGACGGCCCAATTCCTCTGGACGGATGTTGGGGTCGATAAGTGCCTTGATGGTTTTGGAACGATCAGAAGCGGAAATGCCAGTGGTGCATCCGTATCCCTGCAGATCCACGGAAACCGTGAAATTAGTTTCGTACACCGCTGTATTTTGCCCCACCATGGGAAGAAGGTTCAACTCGTTGCAACGCTCTTGGGTGAGCGGTGCGCAGACCAAACCGCGACCATGTGTGGCCATAAAGTTGATTATTTCAGGTGTGGCATTCCGTGCGGCCGTCACAAAATCACCCTCATTTTCACGATCTTCATCGTCTACAACGATGATCACTTTCCCTGCCTTTATATCTGCAATCGCTTCCTCGATCGTGTTTAATTTGATATCCATTTGTTTTAAATTCTAATATGCAAAGGTAGCTGTATCTGCTCTTATTTTATATAATCGCCTTGTCAAAAGTCGGCTATGCCGGTAATTTTTTGCTGAATTTTGATGAAATCCATTTCCAGGCGGCTTCCAGTTTTAGTTTGTATTGTTCAGCATCAAATAAGGCAGAGTCGGTGGCTGCTTTATAAGTGAGAAAAATCGCTAAAGGTGTTAAAACAATCACAGCCATCCACATGCCCATGACGGGATCTAAGCCACCATCTTTGGCCGATTTTTCGGCCATGGTGGAAATAATATGGTAAATTAGGAAGAAAATGATGGCCACTACTACCGGTAGCCCTAATCCACCTTTACGGATGATAGCACCCAAAGGCGCTCCAATAGCAAAAAGAAGGAGACAAGATACAGCTAACGTGAATTTTCGATGATATTCCAGGCGATACCGGATATCCTTGTCCTTATAGGCCTTAAACTCCAATTCCTTCATATCAAGGGTACTATTCATCTGTTGTGCCTGACCAAGAGCATTGCTGATTATATTTCTTCGATCTTGCTTAGGGATAAAGTCTGCCAAAAAGTTGTTGAACTTTTTTACATCGGCTTGCTCAAAACCTGGCTGGTGAAAATAAGGTGACAGGTAGTTGATATAGTTTCTTGCTTCTGTAAAATTCATGTTGGCGACGCTGTCCAATTGCGTTTTGTTGGAGTCGGTGTATAATTTGAGCTGTCTTAAATTGAGCATGGCATAGTGGTTTCTGAATGCATTTTCGTCTGTCCGTGTCAATTCAAAAGAGCTCATGTCAAACTTTTGCTCCGTTTCTTTAAAGCGGAAGCGGGTAAACTGTTGACGGGCATCGTAGCGCTTTGCGTTTTTTGCCCTTGACTCTTCATAGCGCACACCGTCTTTCAGCTTCAATATCATGTATTTATTGTCTGCTGAATTGTGTATGAAACCCTCTTTGGCAATCAACACGTTGCTCGCCGTGCTACCATTTCGATGGTCGTAAATCATCAAATCATATAAGATGGTTCCGTCTTCGTTTTTACCTTTTGCACGGATGGAATATCCATCTAAAGAACTGTTGAACACACCGGGTTTAATCAGGAAATCGGCTTTTTTGTTGCGCACATCCCACATGAGCGACCACATTTTGAGGTTAACCACAGGCAGGCTATATTCAGAAAAAAGGAACGATCCTCCTGCAACCAGGCATACCAAAATGATGAGGGGGGTCATGGCCTTGCGAAGGGAATATCCGGCAGCCTTGATGGCTACCAATTCGTAGCTCTCGCCCAAATTTCCAAAGGTCATGATCGATGAGAGCAACATCGATAAGGGAAGGGCCATCGTCAATTGCACGGCACATTGGTAACTGATAAGCTCTAATAGCACGTGCCATTCAAATCCTTTGCCGATCAGATCATCGATATACTTAAATAAAAAAAGCATCAGAAGAACAAACATTACGATGCAGAAGCAGACGAAGAATGGCCTAATGAACGCTTGTAATATTAATAAGTGTATCTTTTTCATATACATTTTGCGAGGAGACGAATGTATGTCGTATCACACCATGCAAAGATACTATTTTTTATGCTCCAATAACACTTTGAAGGTATTCAATTGAATTGTTCCATATTTTTGTTCGATCTTCCAAATTGTCCGGTTTCACATAGTCTGTAATGGAAAGAGCCACATCATTCGTCAGCTCATCTTGAACGATTTCGATCTCGAAGTAATAGGGTTCATCATCCAGCCATTTGAAACGCACGCATTTGTATTCTTTGTTGGTGACTAACTTAGCGCGATTCACCTCATCATCCCATATAAATTCGTATATACCATCCTTGTAATTAACGTCATCAGCAAACCATTGCGACAGGGCATTCGGCTCTTGGATAAAAGGGTATAATATCCTGGGCGATGAATTTATAATGTATTCTAAATTAATTTTAACTTTTTCTTCCATATAGTTTGTTCGGGTTATCCAAAATGAGTGATATCATTGATTAGTCGTAATAATACAATTTTATTTTGTGATTTAAAATATTTCACGTGAAATATTTTAAAAGGTGATTTAACGATAGCATTTTAAAAATGAGTAGTTTGTATTTTGGTTAAAGGAAAAAGCAAAGAAATTTAATTTTTCGGTTTGCAATTCTGGACTATTTGCTATATTTGCAACACCAAAATGGCGGGGTAGCTCAGATGGTTAGAGCGTAGGATTCATAACCCTAAGGCCGGCAGTTCGATCCTGCTCCCCGCTACTTGAAAATCAAAAGGTTACGAACAAAATTCGTAGCCTTTTTTCTTTTGGTGCAACATTCCGGTATTTATATACGGCTGTAAACAGCAATCCCCTTTTTCTTTTTCACTTGCAATCTCGTCCGATATGTCGTGGTTTTTCAGTATTTTTACTGAAAACAGTTGTGCCGTATGGAAGTTATATGTTTACAGGATGAAGCCTTTTATGCGTTGGTTGATAAGGTCGTCAGCCATGTAAAAGAAAAGAACAATACCTGTTGTGCATTTAGCACAAATTAATTTTTAATTTGTTCAAACCCCTCTTAAAGACGAAAAAATTGAGGTATTGAATCATCGTGAAAGAAGTTATTTTTGATACTATTCTTGTTGCCAAACCCTG